>Ga0268266_10004398_pt1 | contig 13505 bp, 12 predicted proteins | sample KBSS13metaG_FD_190356 | JGI IMG/M metagenome (GOLD analysis project Ga0268266, IMG submission 190356) | Switchgrass rhizosphere microbial communities from Kellogg Biological Station, Michigan, USA - KBS S1-3 metaG (SPAdes) (version 2) | ecosystem: Host-associated > Plants > Roots > Rhizosphere...
CTGAATGTTGGACGCTCCAAAGAGGAGAGATGCTCTCAATGGGGCGGGGTCTGGGGTCGATAGGCGTCCTTCTCTGCTTTGCCACTGGGGTCTAACGGTTCGTTGTCGTCGGGTGCTTCGGACCGACGAGGGAGGAGAAAGGGTTCTTTAAGGCCCTTTTCGGCGGCCGCTTTAGTATCGGGCTGGGAGTCGCGAACCGCAAGTGCGGCTTTGTATTCCGCGATCGCCTTGGTGCGCTCGGGGTGCTCCTGGTCAGGATGCTCGGGATCGAGGGCAACGTCGTATAGCCGACCGAGGTAGATGTGCGCCCAGGCAAGGGTTCGGGGATCCTTGGCGAGGGTAAGAGTCTTGTTGAGATGGGTGAGGGCGGAGCCGGGATCCCCTTCGACGAGCTCGACGCGGCCGGCGAGATAGTTTGCCTGGGGATCATTGGGATTGGCCTTGAGGGCTTCATCGGCCATCATCTGGGCTCCCGCGGTGTCGCCCTTCATGAGCTTCATCTCGGCGAGATCCATTCCCTTGAGCTGGCGGGGAGCGCGCCTCACGAAGTCGTGGCTGCCCTCGGGCAGGAACGTGACCTGCTCGGCGGCGTGGCGCTGGCGGTCGACATCCATGCCGTAAACCATCTCGGCGATGTCTTCCTTCAGGCTGGCTCCGTCTTTTTCCATCTGGCCCAGCTTCTCGTAGAAATAGCTGGCGAGGACCCAGCCCTGATGCACATCGAGGTCGATCTGCTTGCGACGGACGGTCTCGGCCTGACGCTCCCAGGCGGTCATTTCAGCCTCAAAGTTGGTCATGTCGGAGCGCTGTTTGACCTGGCTTGGGCGCTTCGGCTTGGGCGCTCCTGTGTCCATGGTTTGAGCTTCGACGGCCTTGATGAGATTTTCGGTGATGAAGGCGGAGATGTCGGACTTATAAACGAAGTCGAGCGGAGCGTTCTGGACGGCTTTGAGCAGGGGAAGGAGGCGGTCCATGGCACTGGCGCGGGCGTAGACCAGAGGCTCGATCTCGTAGTGCAGGTACGTGTGGCGGATCTGGTCCATGTGGACCTGGCCGAGGGGATTTCCGGAGGGCGAGGCGACGACGATGTAATCCATGCCGTAGATGCGCGCGTTGGTGGTGGAGGGAGCGATCATGGGCTCGAGCAGGACGAGGAAGCGGCGCCCATCGTAGCTGGAGACGGGCAGGCGGAGGTAGATATTTGTGTCGAGGACAGCTTTGGTCAGCGGATCGTGAACCAGTCTGACGAGCTCTTCATATTCGGCCCGATGCGTCACCCAGATGCCGTTGAGATTGACGTCCTCGGCGAAGGTGCGGAGCAGGGGAAGGACGTTGACGACCTGGGTGGAGTCGGGAGGCAACTCGGTCTCCTCCACCGACGGATTGAGCTGCGGGGGAGGGTTGAGGTAGAGCGAGAGGGAGATGTACTGCGCCAGATTCAGACCGGGTTCGGAGAGTTCGTGCTGGCGAATATAAGAGCAGAGGGCGTCGCGGTGATCCCGGACGGCGGGAGCTCCGGCGGCCAGCGCCTGGTTGATCTCTTCACGGATCTGCTTGCGGACGGGGGCGGAGTTGTCCAGGTCGGTGTCGTAGCCGCAGGTGTTGAGGGCGGCGGCCAGATAGAAGAGCGGCTCGCTGGTCTCAAGGGTGACGGCGGCGCCGCCGGTCTCAAGCTGGGCGACGCGGGGACGTGCGGCTACGCGCTGGCGCTCACTCTCAAGTGTCGAAGAAGACTGGGGGTTTGCGGAGGAACTGGAGCCTGAAGACTGGGCCCTGGCACCCGGATTCAAAAGAGATGTCGCAAGAAAGATTGATGCCGCGGTTTTGTAAGGAAAAAGCACGTTAATTTCGACTCGTTTCAAGGAGTGTAGGGTAGCGGCGGAGGCAGGTGCAAGGGATTCGGCGGAAGTAATAGAAAGTAGGTTTGTTTGCAATGGAATGCGATGCCGAGACGGGCTTGATTTGGCATCTACGAGCTTTCTTGAAGAATCGCTTGCAGGGATAAATCTACATAGGTAGATTTATAGCGTGAAGATACGGAAGTCGACACAAACGACTCAGTTGCTCGCGGAGTTTCTCAAGGCCGAGCAGGAGTGGAGGTACGGCTACGACATCAGCCGGAATACCGGGTTGAAGTCAGGGACGCTCTATCCCATTTTGATGCGGCTGGCCGAGCATCGCCTTTTGGAGACGAGCTGGGAGACGAACGAGGAGGGGAGACCACCACGCCACATGTACCGGCTGACACAAGACGGCCTGAGGTATGCGAGGGAGCAGATAAGCGCGGCTTCAGTGCCAACCTTAGGCAAACCGGCGTTCGGAGGGGTGGGTGGCCTATGAGTCTGCTTCGCGGTGTGGCAGAAGGTGTCTCAAGGTTTGTGGTCCGGCATGCATCGCCCGGCTCGAAGGAGTGGGCCGAGGGGTTGGCGCGCGAGGCGGACTTTGTCGAGAGCGACTGGAAGGCTGTAGCCTGGTCGCTGGGGAGCATGCGGGTGCTTCTCAGCTACCGTGAGGCACCGCTGCGCTCGTTCGCCGAACTTACCAAGGCCGCAGAGAAGTATGCAGAGGCGAAACGTCAAAGTTTCGGTACGACAAATGCATTATGGATAAGTAATCTCTGCCAGACACTCTCTTGGAGTGTCTGCTTCTTCTTAGCGAGAAGCTGGCAAGATCGCATCGGTTACTCTTTGCTCACGCTGGGCTACGTGCCGATGACAATTTACACACTAATCCAAAGCCGCAAAGAGTTCGACGTGCCGGATCGTTTCGATCCGGCAAGCATGATCCAGTACTACAAGGCAGGTCTGGAACGTGTGTGCAACTTTCTCGCTCCCTCATCTCTGGTTTACGTTTACTCCTATACGCTGATCTTCGCTGGGATGGGAATCGTCTTCCGAAAAGTTTTTTTTGGACTTCCCACAAGCCTCTTGTACATCGGGTTGGCCTTGCTCTTGCTCCAGAAGCGCCAACACAACCTGCGACGACTTGAAGAGATTGAGGCATTGCTGCACGCGAGCAGCTAATTCAAAGGATTGGTCGTGCAATCACGAACGGTGAGGTCGCGTTCGATCGTGCTTATCCTTGAGCGCGCGTCAAAAGCTTCCGACGATCGATGATAGGAGCCGCCAAGTCTCGCCTCACTTCGCCAGCAAATCTTCAAACACGAAGTACAGAAAATCCTTCAGCGGGGCGTCGCTCTTGTCGGCCTGGGAGCGAAGCAAAGCTCCTTCCCAGCTATTCAGCACGAAGCCGGCGAGAGGTTCCACTCTTGTGGACCTGGGTAAATCGCCCTTTTCGATGGCCTCTCGCAAGACTGATGAGACATCGGACTGCCAGCGCGTGAAGCCGGAGCTGAGGTGGCCTTGCAGCAATGGACTGACGGCGGAGACTTCGAGACTGAGGTTGCCGACGAGGCAGCCTGGGATTGGGGAAGACTGGCCAGCCATCCTAATCAAGTCTTCGAAGTAACGACGCAGCCGTTTGAGGGGTGCCTGACGTGCATTGCTGAAGATCTCGCGGATGTGTTGACCGGTAAGCTCGGCATAACGCTCGACCACGGCGGCGGTGAACTCTTCCTTGCTGCCGAAGTGATGATAGAAAGAGCCCTTGGGCACACCGGCTGCCTGCAGGATCTCCTGAAGCCCGGTCGCGCCGTACCCATGCTTGCGCATCAGTTCAAGCCCGACTTCGACAAGGTGATCGCGCGTCGACGGAGAGGTTGCCTTTGTGCCGAGCGGAGGATTCGACGCGACTTTCTCTTTGGACGACATGGTTGGTCTTTCCTTCTGATGGAAGAACGCGGCCTCCACGCAGAGGCGTGAAGGCCGACATCCTTATCGTACTGGCTGCTGTTGCAGGGAGGCGCGTTACTTCTGACTTCCTACGCCATACCGCGGTGCCGGGTCTCTACGCGAGAGATTTGGAGCCAGCGCCAGACGTGCTTTCTCGTAGGCCGCGAGATCCGCCGCATCGGGCAGAGCGGGGATGGTGGCGAACTCTCCCTGATCGAGCCCTGCGAGCGACGCATCGACCATGTCCTCGGTGGACATCACCCATTCCGCAGGAAGGTCCGTGTGAACATTTACGCCGGACTTCTCCCACAAGGGGGTCGCGGTTGCGCCAGGAAGCACTACCTGCACGGTCACACCTTTCTCCGCGAGCTCATTCTTCAGGGCCGTGCTGAAGTTCTGCACAAATGCCTTGCTGCCGCTGTACACGCCGTTCAGCAACTCGGGTGCGAGTGCAACGACTGAGCCGATGTTGATGATGAGACCGCTTGCACGCTTTGCAAAGCTGGAGGCAGCAGCAATGGCGAGCCTGGTGAAAGCCGTCACATTGATCTGGACGATCTGATCGAGGTAGTCCGGGTCGGATTCCAATAACTTACTGGCGGAGGCGATGCCTGCATTGTTCACGAAGGCGGTGATGGCGCTGTCGGAGGCAAGACGGTCTGCAACGCGCTTGACATCTGCGGGAACAGAGAGATCGGCTTGGAGGGTTTCGGTCTTACGGCCGGTGCTGGAGTGAATCTGCTTCGCGACCTCGTCGAGCTTGTCTTTGCTGCGTGCGACGAGAATGAGGTCGTAACCACGCTTCGCGAGCCGGTCGGCGTAGACAGCGCCGATTCCCGTGGAAGCGCCTGTAATGAGGGCGGTACCTTTGTTGGACATGTGGTCTCCTTTTTTATGGCGCCCCTTTGAGGCGGCATGTACGTAATATGAGTAGACCAGTCGGTCTAGAGATTCAGAAAAATAATACAGCTTGAGTTGGGGTGTTTTCATGCAGGTGGAAGGATCAGCGCAGGTCTGCGCGAAGATCGCGGACACCGCGTCCCAAGCGTTCGCGCAGGAGTGCCCGCAGGGTTGCGCCGTCGGCGTAACCGACCTCCGCTGCGATGGCTTCGAGGTCGACACCGTTGCCGTGTAGAAGAGATTGTGCATGCTCGACGCGTAGATCCTGAAAGTAGGCGAGCGGAGATTTGCCGAGTACCGCGTCGCAGCGGCGCTGCAGTGTGCGCGCGCTGGTTGCGAGGGCTTTCGCTGCTTCCTGAAGTGAAAAACCTTTGCTGAGATTCTCCCGAGCCCATTGTTCGAAGCGCAGGATCAGGGGATCTGCCTGTGCCAGATGATTGGGAATGATGTATGGAGCCTGCAAAGAGCGTATGTCGGCGAGCAGATAGCGCGAGACAAGAGCCGACAGCTGGGGACTGACGGTGCGTATCAGCCATAAGGCAAGGTCGAGATGCCCCATCGCCGCGCCAGCCGTGACGACAGTGCCTGCTGACACCAGCATGCGAGATTCGTTGAGCCGGACATGCGGATAGCGTTGTCGAAACAGTGGAGCGAGCCACCAGGTTGTTGTCGCTTCGCGATGATCGAGGAGCCCTGTCTCCGCCAGAACGAAGGTTCCAATGCAGGAGGCAGCGATGCAGGCGCCCTCGGCATGCCATTTGAGCAACTGCATTTTGGCCCGTTTCACGTCGGGTCGTTCCAGGGCCGGCAGCAACTGTTCCGGCGTTCCCGTAGCGAGAGCCGGAACGATGATCCAATCCGGCTTCAGATCCGGCGCGATCGATCTGAGCGGTATGGAGAACCCGTGACGTGATCGGACCTTCCTGCGGACGCCTACGACAGACACATCGAAGTGCAGCGAGCCTCGCATTTGCCGGGCAGCGAAGTTATTCGCGGCAGCAAATGCATCGAGCGTGACGGTGAGTCCCGTATCCCATAGTTCATCGAGGGCGAGCACTGCAATGCGCATGGCGTAAATGGCCTCAAAGTTGTCATTTGCGACTCTATCATCGAATGGTCAAAGTCGCTAGATTAGCTCTGGTCAGCCATCGGAATCGGGGTTCGACAAGGAGAGTACAAATGAAAGTTTTCGCAATCGGATCGATCACAAAGCCGTTCACGGCGGAGCAGGCAAAGCCGATTATGGCGAAGGAAGTTCCTGACACGCTGCAGCTCTATCTGGATGGAAAGATCGATCAGTTCTGGCATCGCAAGGATAGGGAGGGCGTAATCTTTCTGATCAACGCCGAATCGGTAGATCAGGCGAGGGCGACTCTGGCCAAGCTCCCACTCGTCGAAGGCGACTTCCTGACCTTCGACTTCATTCCCGTCGGCCCGCTTGCTCCACTGGGGCGCTTAATTCAGAGCAACTAAGCGCGAGCGCTATGTCGACGCGACGGAGGCACTCAATCGCGCAGGGAGAGAACATTCCGGTTTCTCCCTGCGCTAACTACCGTTGACGCTTACCTTCGCGGCCGCCGGACTGCCCTGACTTTTCCGGTTGGTCCTCCACCGCAGAAGAACCGATCGCCGCCATTGGACTCGAGCCCTGAGATGGAGACTCCCTGAGGCATCTCCACTTTTTCAAGGATCTCACCTGTCTGGGGATCGATACGCCTCAACTCGCTCTCGTTGCCTTCGGAGGTGGCGTGCCAGAGATCTCCATCGACCCAGGTCACTCCTGTGACAAAGCGATTGGACTCGATGGTGCAAAGGATCGCGCCATCCTCCGGATCGATCTGATGGATCTTCCGGCCCCGGTAGTCTCCTACCCAGAGAGAACCTTCGGCCCACGCCAGCCCTGAGTCACCGCCGTTGGCGGGAGCAGGAATGGTGGAGATTACCTTGCCGCTTGCGGGATCGATCTTCTGGATGCGATCCTCAGCGATTTGATACAAGTATTTGCCGTCGAACGCAGTTCCTGCATGCGCGGCGACTTCGATCGAGCGCACGGCATTTCCACTCGCGGGATCGAAGGCATTCAGCTTGTCTCCGGAGGCAAACCAGACCTGTTGACCGTCGTAGGTGACTCCGTGCACGTGATCGGCGCTCGGAAAGGGACCATACTCACGAATCATTTCTGCGGTTGATGATTTCATTGTTCCACTATCCCTCAATCCCCAAAGGAGCTGGGAGTAACAAAGTTGTCGTGAATCCAGGTATCGGCGGCGTGATCCAGCGCCGGGCTCGCGCTCTTCCAAATGACTGCACCTTTCCAGCTGCGGCGAGTGAGTCGAGGGCTCTCTGCACTGTGCGCTGGCTTGTGCTGAGGGCGATGGCCAGAGCTGAACTCGACCACGACTCGCCGTCGGCGAGGAATGCAAGGATCGCTCCATTTTCTTCTTCGACCGGTCGTGCAAGCACGACGACCTCGTACGCATGCACGGGTGCGAGCACAAATCCCTGCTTCGTCGCATTGATATCCGCCAGCGGCTGAAGCAGCTTGCGAAGACGTGCGATCTCGACGCGCAATCGCATGCGATGCGATTCATCGACGAATCGGGCGCCGAAGGCTCGTGATAGAAGCACATCTCTGGGAACGTCTCCGGGCCATGCCTCCGCGAGAGCGCGAGCAAGCGCAAACAAGACAGGCCGCGATGTGAGCGAAACCGCGGAGCGGGTATCGCGTACGAGATTTCGACAGGCATCGACGACAAGCGCATTTGACGCTAGCAGCGATTCGACGTCCTCAAGCAGGAGCGGTCGCTCCTCGCCACGTCTAATCAAGCGGGCAGCTGGTGTATTCAGGGTGTGCGATGCGCTCTCTACCTCCGGCAGTAAAGCAGGGATGCCCGCCTTCCGAGCAGCGCATTCGGCGCGAGCGAGTGCAGAGCGCGCAGCTTTCGAGCGCAGGCGCCGTATCGCAATCCCTGCCACGACGAGTTCGTGGATGGTTCTCAATGCGGGTGGAAACGAAGTGGGGTCGGTATCCGCAAGTAATCGCTCCGCCTCCTCGAGGTGTCCGATCAAGAGGAGTCGGCGAATCTGCAAATACCGCGCGTGTGCAGCGTTCAAACGGTCGCCGTGCTTTTCAAGTGTGGTGCGCGCTGCAGTCAGTACCTTGTCGGGCCAGCCAAGATCGCGTGAGGCGAGCGCAATCTCGGTTTCAGCGACGATGCATCTTGCGCGAGCCACGGACTCTTTAGGGTTGAAGGCACGATGAGCAGACCGCAGCAGCAGACGTGCACGCTCGAAGTCGCCGAGCTGCGCCATTGCGATGCCGCGAAGCGCGAGCGCCAGAGGATCTTCGCGCAGCGCGATCAGCTTCAACGCGCCGAGGGGATCTCCCTTGGCGAGCGCGCATGCCGCTGCCGTGATCAGTGAATCCATCACAATCCCGCCACATTTGTCACTCTCTGTCCGTCCGCTGCCTGCATCAGTATTTGTACATGGCCGCGACGTACCCGGTCATATCGAGACGAGTGAAAGACCAACATCCGTTGGAGAAGAACCCAACGATGCGGGATGAAATGAGCGACTAGAAGGAGAGATCTTATGTGTCCAGCATGCATGGCAAACACAGCTGTATTGGTCGCCGGAGCGGGATCCACGGGAGGAGTTCTGGCGGTCTGCATTGGCAGGTTCAGAAGGATTTTTAAAACGAATCATCTCAGTCTGTTTCAGAAAGCGAAGGAGAGATAAAGATGGCAGCAAACAAGGAGAGGGATCTCACGATGAAGACACCGCCGGTCGTATCGCAACAGGAGTGGGAGGCTGCGCACAAGCAGCTGCTGGTGAAGGAGAAGGCCATGATGCGCTCGCACGACGCGCTGGTCGCTGAGCGCCGCCGGATGCCTTGGCAGGCCGTGGACATAAAGTACGCGTTCGATGGACCCAAGGGCAAGGTAAGCCTGCTCGATCTGTTTGAGGGGCGTCGCCAGTTGATCGTCTACCGCGCTTTCTTCGAGCCTGGCGTGTTCGGCTGGCCTGAGCATGCCTGCCGCGGCTGCTCTCTGGACGCCGATCAGGTGTCTCACCTGTCGCATCTGAATGCTCGCGACACCACGCTCGTGTATGCCTCGCCCGCTCCACAGGAGGATATTGAGCGACTGAAGAAGAGGATGGGCTGGACGATGCCTTGGTACACCCTTACAGACAGCTTCGGCAAAGACTTTGGCGTGGACGAGTGGCACGGTCACAATGCATTTATCCGCGATGGCGATCGCGTGTTTCGTACCTACTTCATCAATGGCCGCGGAGATGAGGCGATGGGAACCGTCTGGAGCTATCTGGATATGACGGCACTCGGCCGCCAGGAGTTATGGGAGGATTCGCCGGAGGGTTATCCCCAGACCCAGACGTATAAGTGGTGGAACTGGCACGACAACTACGACGCCGAGGCCACTCCTGACCCGAAGTGGGTCCAGGTCTCCACGGCAGGAGAAGCCGCCTTCCGGAAGAAAGATTGATTCAGAGGCATGGCGCTGGATGCCATCCAGGATTCAGAACGAATCAGGATGGCATCCGGAATGGTTTAAGGCTTCGCCGCAGGCATTGTGGCGGCCACCCCGGCGGCTTGAGTGGAAAAGTATTTTGCCAGTGGATCCGGCTTCAGCAGCTTCAGGCCGGTGATGACGGCCTTCGCGTTGATGCGCGCGCCCTCGAGGCTGGTGTGAGTGTGGGGATCGGCGAAGAGCGGCTCGACAGCTTGCTCTCCCAGGGCGTCGTATTGACGAGCGATGATCTCGTTCAGGTCGATGAACGGGACGTGTTCCTGCTCGGCGATCTGATGAGCCCATCCGCCGTAGCTGTCGGCTCCCGACCGGACCACGCGGGCGTCCTTCCATATCTTTCGCGGTATGAGCGAGCAGACGATGATGGTTGCTCCTTTGGCTTTGGCCTGCTGGACGTATTGCCGCATATACCAGCCGTAGGTGTGGACGGTCTCGTGCTTCTTGAGGATGGGATTTTCGATCTCTCGGGTGTCGTCGCCGATGCCGGGGAGTGTGCCGCGAGCGCGAGCCGTGTCATCGAGCGGTCCGGAGTCGTTGTGGCCGAACTGGATGAGGATGAAGTCGCCGGGCTTCAGGCGGTCGAGAACCTCCTGCCAATGTCCTTCGGTGATGTAGGTGCGGCTGCTGCGACCACCGATAGCGCGATTGACCACATTGATCTTTGCGGGATCGAAGAAGTCGACGATGGGCTCGCCCCACCCCCACTGGCCGTTGGCTCCGTCGCCATGACCATTGCGGACGGTGGAGTCGCCGACGAGAAACAGTGTGGGGAGGCTGGGGTCCTTGGCCTCGGGGAGATTCAGGTTGGAGTGGACGCCGGGGTCGGTTCCTTGAAGCGGTGGAGAGGCAGGAGTCTGTGCCGAAGCAGTGGAGAGCAGGGCGGCTAGGGACAGAAACAGCGCGGCCAGGGTGAGGCGGGGTTTGGGGTCAGGTCTCATGGTCTGCACAGTGGACGAGTATCCCGGCGCGAAAGTTTATTGAGGCGCCGGAAACATCCTCTGCTTGCGTCAAGGTTGCGTCTGCCCGGTAGGTGCGGGGTTGAGTTCGCGGGTGTGGACAGGCTCCGTGGTCTCGGGGATAGTGCCGTCGTTGACCTGGACCTCCTGAGGTACTCCTTCAAAGAGAATGCGGGTGGAAACGGTGGAGTTGGGTCCGATGTGGACTCGCTCGGTGGAGGTGAGGGTGCCGGAGCGGACCGTGACGGGAACATCGACGGTCACCTGGCCGGCGTTGTGAATCTCTACGGCGACCAGCGAGCTGACGCCCTTGCCGTTGCGAGCAGGCATGTCTCGCGGAGTGACATTGACGATGGAGAGATCGGCGAGTCCGCGATCGTTGTAGACCCAGTCGTCGAAGATGCCTGACAGGTCTTTGCGGGAGGTGGCTTCGAGGACGCGTTGAAAGGCGTGAGGGTCTTCAGGAGCGTCAGGACTGGCGTGCCGCACTTCTTCGCGGTAGATCTGCAGGGCTTTCTTCAACGAAGCGTCCCCCGTGATGGAGCGCAGAAGCCATAGGACGGCAGCCGCCTTCGCACGGTAGTAGACCTCGTCGTGCGCGGCGACAAGACTCTGGCCGGGTGTGCCTGGAGGTGGCGGCTGGGTGGAGGGGAGCGGCTGCGGCGGCGCGTTAGGATCCGGTGACGCAGGTGAGGCATCGGAAGAGCTGGAAGAGCTGGCGCCCGGTGCGGGAGTGTGAGAACCAACCTTAGAGGACCTCGGGTTTTCGGGCTCGACGAGAGTAAGGGGATTAATGAGAGCGCGAAGCTCTGCAAGGGCTTTGCCGCGGCCGTCGGTGGATTCGGTGTAGAGCAGCGAGATGAACTGTGGAACGCCTTCGTTGAGCCAGGGAAGCGAGGAGCGGAACCAGGCGTGGGCGAGAGAGTGGACCATGGCGGGGGTAATCTGCCCGGCATCGGTGGCGGTGAGAGGAACCGTGAGGAAGGAATCGTCCTCATACGGCTGACCGGGGTGATCGATGAGGGTGAGAGGGGCAAGGGGAGCTGGTCCAAGCCAGTCACGAAGCAGAGGAGCGACAGTATTGGAGGCTGCGGTATAGGGAGCGATCGCCTCGGGCCGGGTAGTCGTGATCTGGAGAAGCTGATTTTCGGATGGGCGCGAGGCCTGCGAAGTGATGAAGAGGTTGGGAGTCCTGAAGCCAAGTGTTGCGGAGGGGAAGTCTGTGGTGGCGATGCCATGAGATTCGGCAACCGGAGCATCGGGCTCTTCGGTTACGTGATCGAGGGGTTGGCGACGGCCGTTGAGAAACGCATCGACGGGCGGCTCGCCTACATATTCGATGGAGAGGCGAACGTGCAGGGTGGAAGAGGCTTGTTGGAAGCGTGAGAGGCCGATGGCCTGGAAGAGGCGTGCGCCATCGCCAAGGAAGAGCGGAGCAGAGGAGACGGGATACCAAAGGACATTGCCGAAGCCGCGAAGGCCTGTGACCTCGGTTGAGATCTGATCCCAGTCGGCATTGGCAGCCTGCTGAGGGGGCGCGCCGATACGCATGAGGCGTTCTGCTGAAGGAGGGATGGAGCCGGAATAAAAACCCGTGAGGGTGATGCTCGAACCTGGAGCGAGTGGTTGTGGGAGCTGGACAAGCGCCTCCGACGCCTGACCGGTGTGATCGCTGTCCGTTAGGAGGGTGTGCTCGGTAAAGGTGAGCTGGGTGGTTGCGGTGACGCTCTCCCAATGCAGCGTTGAAGAGAGTTGCAGGGTAAGGCGCGAGATGGGTGTAGAGGAGTTATTTCGAACGGTGAACTGCGCGCGCGCTGCAAGGCGCGATGTGGCAGGGGCTAGATGAAGATCCAGATCCCAGGAGGTAAAGCCGATGGCGGAGCGTTCGGCGTCGGTGATGGAGGCGATGTCCTTTTCGGGAGTGCGAGGGGCTTTTCCTGACGGAGACTGAGCCGACGGGGTTTCGCCTCGATGGAAGAGGACCTGCCCCTGGGCAGGGGTGGGGTGTGGTGCTAGTTCCTGCGAACCCGTCTTCGTTTCGGGTTGATCTGCGTTGCCGTGCGCTGGGGATGGGACGCTCGTCTGCTGGGCGGAGGCGAGTGTGGTGGAGAGGAGGAGAAGGAAGATGGAACGAATCATCAAATACTGCCAAGACCTTTTTGTTTTTTTGCTGCCACACGAGCGTTCGCGGTTTTTGGTTGGACGGATGCGGCGCGACGCTGGCGCATGGCCTCGTACATGACGACGGCCCCGGCGACGGAGACATTGAGGGAGGAAACCTGTCCGGCCATGGGGATGCGAAGGAGATGATCGCAGGTCTTTTTGACCAGATCGTGGAGCCCGGCGCCTTCCCGGCCAAGGACCAGGACGCAGTCGGTGGAGAAGTCAAAGTCGGTGTAATCGGGGGTTCCGCGCTCGTCGAGGCCGATCACCCAGACGTTGGCCTTCTTCATCTGCTCGAGGGAGCGGACGAGATTGGTGACGCGGGCGATGCGGACGTGCTCGGAGGCTCCGGCGGAGGTTTTGGCTACGGTAGCCGTGACAGGGGCGCTGCGGCGCTCGGGAAGGAGAATGCCGTCGACTCCGGCTCCGTCGGCGGTGCGGAGTAGGGCGCCGAGGTTGTGGGGGTCTTCGATGCCGTCGAGGGCGAGGAAGAAGCGGGCGCGGCTGTCTGGCGTGGGGGCCAGAAGATCTTCGATGGTAAGGAACGCCCTTTCGCGAAGATAGGCGACGACTCCCTGGTGCGCTTCGGTTTTGGCGACACGGGTGAGCTGATCGCGGGGCTCAACCGCGACGCGGATTCCGGCGGAGCGGGCGAGGGAGGAGATGCGGTCGAGCTTGGCATCGCGGCGCTCGCGGGCGATGGAGATACGGTCGAGACGACCGGAGCCGGCCCGGATGGCCTCCTCGACGGGGTGCAGGCCATAGAGAACTTCCATTTTCCCAGTTTACAGGCTGGAAAACGCATGCGAGGCTTGGGGAACGCCTTAGAATAAGGAGACAGAGGCGATTTAGGGCTGTTTCGAGGATTTTCATGGATCGTTCGAAGCCAAAACGAAGTTTCTTAGGCCCCCGGCCCCCGGACCGAGACTTTTTGAATGGAACTCGCGTCAACACCACAGTGAACAGCGGAGCTCAAGCGATGACAACGGCGCAGGTCGCGCTGGTCCAGGAAGAGAATGCGGCGATCGCCCGTGGGCTCAAACGACAGGACCAGGAGCTGTTGGATCAGCTGATCGAGCAATACCAGCACCGTTTGCTGCGCTATCTGCTGTTCCTGACCGGACGTCGCGACATCGCCGAGG
>Ga0268266_10004400_pt1 | contig 13504 bp, 10 predicted proteins | sample KBSS13metaG_FD_190356 | JGI IMG/M metagenome (GOLD analysis project Ga0268266, IMG submission 190356) | Switchgrass rhizosphere microbial communities from Kellogg Biological Station, Michigan, USA - KBS S1-3 metaG (SPAdes) (version 2) | ecosystem: Host-associated > Plants > Roots > Rhizosphere...
CGATGTCTTCGACTACATCGAAGTCTTCTACAATCGCCAACGACGTCATTCGGCCCTGAACTACCAGAGTCCCTCAGCCTTCGAGGCTCAACTCAGGGCCGCTTAACTCAACTGTCCACCGAAACCGGGCAAGACCATCTGGCCGCTTACTGTGATCTACCTGGGTCCGCAGCCTGCAGGACGCACTATGGGCCTGCTCCTTATCGTCGTGCTCGCCTGTGCTGGATGCAGTGAAGGAAAGTATCAACGTGACTTGGACGCCATCGCGCGCGCGCTGGGTGGCACCCGTGCAGTTGAGCCGCGGCTCTCAGGAGGCTTCACTTATAGCTCCTGTGCGCCACTAGGGCCCGGCGCTCCCACCTCTAGCGACATCATGCCCGAGCCTGATTGCCCTGGCTCGCATGCGAGCCGGCGCGAGTTGAAACGGGCGCTGCAGGCGCTGGAAAATTTGAGGAAACAACCAACAGACCTTGCTGGCGCTCGCGCTCTGCTTCATGGCGAGATCCTCCTTAGCCGCTCACCTCAACGTCTTAGAGCCGCCTTCGATCGGCTTGAGAACGAGACGCGTCACAGCGGATCAGGTTCCGCTTCCGCTTGGAGTGATCTCGCCGCTGCCCACCTAATAGCAGCGCAGCGCCAAGACGACCCCTTAGAACTCTTTGCCGCCCTCGATGCGGCGAATCACGCCGTAGCTCTCGACGGCCGCAATGCTGAAGCACGCTTCAACCGCGCCTTAATCCTTGAGTACCTTGCTCTGGAAGCGCCCGCGCGGAAAGCCTGGAATGATTATTTAGAGCTCGATCGCGACTCTGGTTGGGCTGATGAGGCCCATCAGCACCTCACCCGACTCGAGCACGAAGCCAAAGAGGCGGCGATGCGGGCGGGCGAAACCAAGCAACTTGCCACGGCTGCCCTTGACAGCAATGCTCAAGCCGCTGTCGAACTCGCTCAGCGCGCTCCGGAGCAGGCCCGGCAACTGGTTGAACAGAAGCTCCTGCCACGTTGGGGGCGCACCGCCTTAGCGGGAGATCCAGCCGCCGCTAACCGCGACCTCGCCACCTCGCGGATTGTAGTTACGGCTCTTCGCCTGATCGATGACGACGCCTTACTCAGCGAGGCCATCAGCGCGATTGATACCGCAGCCGGCAGCCCCTCCTATCAGCTCAATGCTCTACGCCGTGGGCATAGCGAATTCGGTGAGGGAATGGCACTGTTCAAAGAGCGCCACCTTGAGCTCGCTCGGCCGCGTTTCGAGGCCGCACTCGCTGACCTCGCGGCAGGTAAGAGCCCTTTCGCTGATTGGGCTGTCCTCTATCTTGCCATCTGTCAGTACCAAAATGGCGAACCCGGTCGTGCCGCCGTGCAACTTGGAAAGCTCTCTCAGCATCTCGACTCGACCCGGACTCCGGCTCTTGCCGGCCGTGTACTGTGGCAGCTTGGCCTCTCCGAAGGAGTACGCGGCGAGCTTGCAAGCGCTGCTGCAAGGCTCGAGGTGGCGACTGATGTCTTCCGCCGGAACCGGGATGGCGAGTCGCTCGCAGCCGTCGAAAATGTGCTGGCCAGCACCTATGACGCATTGGGGGATCGCTCTCGTTCGTGGCACCACCGTTATCTAGCCCTGCGCAGCCTAGCCCATGGTAGCACCGAGCGACGCTGGGTGGTGGTAAAAGCCACGGCTGAAAGCCTCGTTGAGCGAAATCGACCCGATTTGGCGCTCCCGATCCTCAACGAGTTAGTTCGTATTTCGGGTGAGGACCCGGAACGTAAGGCGCAGGCACTGTTGCGCCGAAGCACAGCCCTCGCTCACCTTGGACGCCGGAATCCCGCCGAGCGCGACCACCAGGCTGCGGTCGCAACCGTAGCGCGGATTCCGGACACTGCTCTGCGCGCTCGGATTGGCGTTGATATCCTCGTCAGCCGGGCTGCTGCGCTCGCGCAGGAGACGCCTGAGGAGGCTCTACGCCTCCTTGATGAGGCCCGCTACTTTTACGATCGGACTGAGCAAGAATTCCTGCTGGCCCGCGTGCTCCTTGTTCGTGCCCGTGCCGCTGCCGCAGCCGGCCGCGAGGCGGAGGCCGAGCGTGAACTCGACGAGGCTTTGGCGCGAGCCGAACGCCACTTCAAGAGTATCGAAGCTCCGGATCTCAAACTGTCGTTCCTCGACGAGTTGCAGGCAGCATTCGACGAATTGATACTCGCCCAGTACAAGCGGGACTCAGAGGCGGCCTTCGCTACAGCCGAGCGTGCCCACTCACGGGTACTCCTCGATCGAACCGGTTCCCGTCCGCTCAGTGCTATCGAGGTCCGCACCGCGCTCCCACCCGGAGTCGCACTAATCGAGTACGCGCTCGTCCGCGATCGCCTGTTTATCTGGGTGCTCACTCGCGAGAGCATTTCGCCTGAGGTGATCGAGTGGGCCTCAGCCGGCGGACCGGATCTCTTGGGAGAACTCGCCCGGGACATCGCCGCGAGCGCTGGCGAGCTGGACCTCCGCCGGCTGTTGACCCGCCTTCATGATTTACTCATCCGGCCGGTCGCAAAACACATACCTGCCGAGTCCCTTCTCGTGATCGTTCCCCACGGTGCGCTCGGCGGCGTGCCATTTTCCGCTCTCCTTGACCGTGCGACGGGCCGGTACCTCATCGAGGATCACCCATTGGTTGCGGCGCCGAGCGCGAGCGTCCACGTGATAGCGTTGCGTCACGCCCGCGTATTCGATAATCATCCGGTTCACTCTCTACTCGCTATCTCTGACCCGATCTTCGACCGCAACTGGCACATGAGTTTGTCGTCTCTGCCGGGCGCTCGCCAGGAAGTGGCGCGAATCGCGTCGCTCTACTCGCCGGAAGCGCTGGTTCTCGAGGGCAAGCTCGCGACCCCCGATGCCCTCGCTGCCGCAGTTCGGGGTCGGGATGTCCTTCACCTCGCTGCGCACGCGATCACAAACTCAAAACAGCCCGAACGCTCGGCCCTCGTGCTGGCCCCGCCGGACCGCGAGCCCAGTGCGGGTGATCTCGTGGCAGCAAAGATCGAGCACCTGCCTCTCGCTGGCACGCGACTCGTCGTCCTCGCGAGTTGCGGCGGCGCGAGCGGCGCCAGCGCCGCCGGAGAGGGTACTCTTAGTCTCACCCGCTCCTTTCTTGCCGCAGGCACACCCACTGTCGTCGCTGGGCTCTGGCGCATCGATGACCGGCTCGCGGCCGATCTTTTTGTGCAATTCCACGAGCGGCTTCGGATGGGTGAGGATGCAGTGAGCGCACTGCGCGGAGCGCAACTTGCCATGCTCCAAGAGTCCGATGAGGACCGGCAATCACCCCGGGCCTGGGGCGGCCTTCAGGTATTCGGCGCGGTTAGCAAGGCTGAGAAAAAAAGTTTGGCGTCCGTCTCTTTAAACCGGCCGTGACAGGCCAGCGGCGACCAATACAGGGTGCCGATCATAGAAAGAGGAGGATGCGATGGCCTTTCCATTTTTTTTCAGGATGACTTTCACTGGGCTGTGCGCCTTTGTGCCGCGCCAAGGTGGACCCGAGGGCTCCGTGCTGCTAGTTAACACCGAGGATCTGGCCGACGATCTTAATTTTCATAGCACCTTACATGCGCATGAACCCAGAGTGTGGCTGCAGGGCCAGCCAATCAGTCTACGCGGGAAGATTCTTTCCTATTCTGTAGCGAACGCAGCAACAATCGAACCAAGTGTCCTACAGCCTGTGGAGATCCAACTTCCAACTCCACCTCCGACGAAGCCGACTCCCGGCACCGACCAGCAGAGAGGAATATACTGGATCTCCAATATGGGAGAGCTTGAAGGCGGGAGTGTCGATGATACCTGTTTCGGAACATTGCCGAATAAGAAAGTGGTAGCCCGTGTTAAATTGTCCGCTGGCTTTCTCAGTACCTCACGTATAGTCAAGTCACTGTCCGGAGACGACCTGGAATGGAACTTCAAGAAGTCCCGCAACAGCAATAAAGCGCCGATCGTTCGTGCGATGGCCGCAGAGTTTTCCCTGATAGCTCTGGTAAATGGTACCGAGATCCAGCTCAACCTCTTCGACCCCACTACAGGCCTTTCATCCACCTATGCCCTTAGCCCAGTGGGTGGCGAGGTCATGGTACAGGTCGAAAACTCGTGCTTCTGTGATGACCCGGAAGGTCCCCTCGAAGACTTCGCGCTTTTCTACCGTCTATCTCAAGCTCGTGGCGCGATTCATCTCCCGTATCGTGCAGCGGGAGGAGATCTCTCCGATACACTATGTCCGCCAGCACGATTCCCACCACATCTCAGTGCTTGAGGTGAGCCGTGCCCTACATCAGAACTATGTGCAGATACCACGTTCAGGAAAAACCCAATTTCTGTGGCGCTACCGCTGCGATGATGATTCTTGCTCAACAAGGCAAAGATATAGACAAACTCGATCAGATGGCCCTTTATGGGGTTCTCGCATCAGCTATAGGCAGTGGCATAGCGACACTCCCAGCCGCACTTGTAAATGTTTTAAATGGAGAAATTCCAGGTGCGTTCCGCTTAGTTACAGAGAATTCCGCTTCGGGGGTAGCACGCCATGTCATTCAATCATTGCTGCACAAGATTCCTTCGGCGGTAACAATCTACGGAGATGGCCACTGGGCAGTAGTCGAGGGGGTGAGTACAGATGTAGACCCAACTCTTGGCCAACCTTACAAAGTCTCCAAGGTCTGGATGCATAACCCTAGTCCTGGCGCTGTCGCCGGAGTGCCACCTCACAAGCCTGATGATGGCTGCGGTTCACTAGGCTTGCCCGGTATTAAGGAAGACGGCTACGATTACCGCGATTGGCTCAGTCTCGTGTCTCTACCTGAGGACGCTAACTTCAAGTCTAAATGTGTGGTGAGTTCGCAACCGACGCAGATCGAGCAGCCTATGTCGCCATTCCCTCTGCCACCTGCAGAGCATCCCTTCAACAAAGAGAGAGCGGAACTTGCGCTCCGGGAGAACCTCGATTTCGAAACTCTCTCACGTCTCTCCCCCTCTGGAGAAGTCACAGCAAAGTCACTCGGCCTAGTTCATAGCCTTGCAGAGGGAATTTCCGATTACTACCTTGTTTCGGTCGCTGACGATCGCGGCATTATCGGTCTAGCACGCATCGACGCTAACCGACCTTGGCTCCGCTCGATCGGTATTCTGGGCAGACCTCAAGAGCAGATCGTCCCTGACGGTAAGAAGGTGCTTCACGCTCTCATGAACAGTGAGATACCGAGTATCCCTGGAAGCCTACCCGAGTTCGATTGGTGGTGGAAGGCGCGCCTAGAAGAGTCGAGACTGGTGTGGCGACCCTGCCAAGAATCGCTCTCACCCTATCTGCCATTCCTCGCAGTTCCGCTGGGCGCCAATCTCCAGCCGCAGCGTCACGCATTTGTGCGATTCACAATAGAACCATCCGTTTCTCTCGAATTAACAAATCCCTTACAAGGAGGATGAGACGCGCTCTAGCCAAATAGGTGTCTGGCCCAGCCCAAATAGGTGCCTGCCGACTCGACGAAGAGTGAACAAGGTACCGCCGAACTGACCCTCTTTGCACCGTCGCCCCGGCGCTGAAAGTCACCTTGGAGACTCTTGAAGAGGCAATCCGCTTCGCCGAAGGAGCCAAGAGCATGCCGAGTCGTCGATTCTGGGAGGTTCAGGCCAAATAGGTGGGCCAGGCCAAATAGGTGCCTGCCGATTCGACGAAGAGAGAACAAGGTACCGTCGAATTGACCCTCTTTGCATCGTCACCCCGGCGTTGAAAGTCACCGTGGAGACTCTTGAAGAGGCAATTCGCCTCGCCGCAGGAGCCAAGAACACGCCAACCGTCGATTTTGGGAGGTTCCCCTCGGCAGATACCGTCCTCTGAGCACACCTTGCCCCAGCCCCGTTCGAGAAGCTCACTCCAAAGTCTGTGGTCCGCGCAACCTGGAGAGGAGCTACCCTCCCACGAAAGGCCGGTGGGAAGCTGCCGGCGGGAAACGCCGCGTGGCGATCTCCCGCTCGCAGCTTCTCCGCCGCGTCCTGGAAGGCCGCGACAAACCAGGCGTAAGCTTCCCAGAGCTCGTGGCGCACTTTGGAGCTCACCGCGTGGAACAGCGGAGCGGGCGATTTCTTCGGACGCTTCGGGCGATCGTGGGGATGCTGGCCCCGAATGGCCGCGGCCCCCAACGGCTGGCTTCCGGTTCTGGACCTTCGGGCCGCGGCCTCTTCTTCGACTCCTGGATCAAGTGGAGGGTGCGCTCCTTCCAGGCTTTCTCCGGGAGATTCTTCCAGCAGGGAAGAGGCGACAGGTGCAGCGTCTCGGTCGTCGCGTACTTGAGACGGTCGAACTCCTCTCCCCGCCGCCGTGCGGCGTACTCCTGGATGCGGTCGAACCAGGTGCCCGTGAGGGCTTCGCCCGCGACCAGGGCCCTTCCTCCCCGCTGACGAGGATCGACTGGTATAGCCGCGACCAGATCTTGTCCTCCCAACCTTGCAGGCCCGCAAGTCTCACTCACCTCTTTCCCTACCTCAAGTAGGTGTCAGGGATCCGGGCGACCCGGCCCTGGCACCATCCTTGCGGGGCCACATTTTCCTGCCGGAGTCTCCGGCAGGTAGCATGTGCATCCACACCAAGGAGGATGAGATGAAGTTTCTTCGCCCAGTGCTACTCTTCGCCTTCGTTCTCACAGAGATCACCGCTTCCGCTCAGGCACAGACTTGCGCGCAGGGCGGCTCTCCGATCTGCGGCCCCCTTTGCGAGCAGTACTACAATCTGATCTGAGATCCCTATTTCACACAGTCGGACTGCGCGGCGTGGCAGTTCTACAATGGCGCGGAGCGGGCTCTTTCAGGAACCTACTGCGGCGGCTGGTCCGCGCCGTTCGGTCGGTTCCTCGGGCCGAGCAACGGCTGGCAGCAGATCTATCAGACGACGTATGGCGGATCGGGAGGTTCTTTATACTCCGGTGCGTACTCGTTCTCCTATAGGTATGAGATCAACGATCCTTTGAACGATCCGAATACCCACATTGAAGTTTATATTCTCCAGCCGAACTCGACCTGGTATCTCGTCGACGTCCCGCCGGGTGGATCGCAATTCTGTCAAGGCCGCAGTATCAATCTGGGTCTACACCCAGAATGGAACGGCCAGCCAATCCAGGTATATTTCTGGGCTCTCCTCCCCGGCAACTCGAACATCATCATCAACGAAGTCGGACTTTGGCAGCAGCGGCCCTGAGGCAACCAAAATAGGTGCCAGCCGGCTCGACGAGCCGGCGCCGCAGTAGGAGCCCACCTTGACGTAGCGTAACTTTTGCATATACACTTAATACTGTTCGCGAATTGGATCGCGGTGATCGCGATTCGACAACGCTCTCTGGGAACGCGGAGAGCAGAAGGGACATTCACCCATGAAGAAAAACCTCGAGAAGATCACGCTTTCCAGAGAAACGCTGCTCAACCTGAACGAAGACCGCCTCAAGGGGGTTCCGGGCGGCGTTTCCAAGGCCGAGACGCTTTGTTGCCCGTCCGGCACCGGCTCTAGAACCTGCTGACGGCGACAGGCTGCAAACATTGCAGAGGCTTGCCGTAGGATGCGCGCACTGCGCACCCTACGGCGATCCGCCAAGAAGGTTCCAGGCGTTTCCATAAAAAGATTTTTTCATCTGGCTTGCCGGACGCATCCTCCGCCCGGCTCACCGCTTTTCGGAGCTCTACGGCGCGGGCGGCTGGCCAGCCTGCACCGCTCCCGTATCCCATACGATCCGGCCGTCCACCATGGTGAGCTCGCTGTGAGTGGCCGGGAGCGCGGAAGGCGCGGCGAAGATGTCCAGGGACAGCACCGCGAGGTCGGCGAGCTGGCCGGGGACGAGCTGCCCTTTCTCGCCGTCCTCGAATTCGGCATAGGCGGAGCCGGCCGTATAGGCGATCAACGCCTGCTCCAGGGTCAGCGCCTCCGACGGGCGGTCCGGATGAAGGGTCGCCAGGAAGAGGTCGAGGAAGGGGCTGATCGAGCCGCCGATGCCGTCGGTGCCGAAGGCGAGCGGCACTCCGGCCTCGACCAGCGAGCGCAGCGGCTGCGCGTTCGCCGTCACCTGCGGCGTATAACGCTGGAATATATCGGGCAACGCCAGATGGGTGGGGTTCTGCACCACCACCACGCCCAGGTTCCGTGCCCGCTCGACATCCGCCGGGGTGATCAGGTCGCCGTGCTCGATGCGGGTGCGGCGCTGGCGCCAGTGCGCGGCCGGGGCCAGCTCCTCCATCTCGTCGAGCAGAGTGCTGATGGCCGCGTCCCCGACCAGGTGGAGCAGGAGTTGGCCCTTTCTTGGCGGCGCGAAGAGGCTGCGCTCCACCAGATGGGTGAAGGCATCGGCGGGGAAATTGAAACGGCCGCGGGTGTCCGGCCGATCCTGGTAGGGCTCCGACATGAAGGCGAGCCGCTCGATGGGCGTGCCGTCGGCGATCCACTTGATGCCCGAGGGGGTCACCAGCGGCGCGGAGGAAGCTCCCATATGGCAAGGCTCGTCGGGCGTCAGCGGGATACAGATCGACCGCCAGCGGATGGCGGGGTTCACCTGCCCCAGGATCTTGACGCTCCGTTCATGCGGCAGGCCGATCGACATCTCCTGCACGCTGGTGAAGCCGAAGCTCAGCGCCGCCTGGACGAAATTCTGATAGATGCCGGCGATCTGCGCATCGGTGAGCCGCTCGGCGAAGCGGCGCCGCACCAGGTGCTCCGCGTATTCGTGCACCACGCCGTTGAGCACGCCGGTGCCCGGGAAGCGCTCGTAGAAACCGCCGAACGGATCGCTGGCGTTATCCGGAATGTGCAGGTCCTGCAGCCCCTTGGTGTTGAAGTACATCCCGTGCCCGGTCCACAGCTCCAGCTTGACCGGGTGGTTCGGCGCGACCTGATCGAGGGTGAAGCGCTGGGCCCGCGGGTCCTCGCTGAAGTTGGTGCCGACCGTGGCCAGGAGCCAGGTGCCCGGCGGCGAGGTGGCGGCCCCCTGGGCGATCAGCGCCAGGACGTCGTCGACCGTCGGGCCCGGACCGGGAAGGAAATCGGGGACGTTGAGCAGCCGCCCCTGCGGCACCAGCGCGTGCACGTGGGCGTCGTTCAGCCCGGGGATCACCACGCGGCCTTTCAGGTCGAGAATCCGGGTGCCGGTCCTGGCCAGGGCAAGCACCTCGGCATTGCCGCCGACGGCCTGGATGCGATGGCCTTTCACCGCCACGGCCTGGGCCCACAGGTGGGCCGTGTCGGAGGTGAACACCTTGCCATTGTAAAGGATCACGTCGGCCTTCTCGGCGGCCGCCGCCGGTCCCGCGACGGCGAGGGACAGCAGCAGGATAAGCAGCATCGGCATGCGATACGGACGTCTGTCGAAGTTCATGGGACGGATCTCCTCTTTCGGGGAAGAACGAAAGGGCGAGAGGGATCTCCTCACTCCTCATGAAGGACTTGTGCCGGCCGGACTCCCAACCGCGACACCCGAGGGCCGCCCTGGACTACAATGCCCCCAGGATAGTCATGCAGGGAAGAGCCCGCGTAAGATGCCGCGGTTTACCAAAATCGTCGTGAACGCAAGAAAGGGTGAGAACAATGAAATCACTGCTCCGCGTCCTGGGTCTCGCTGTCATCGTTTTGGGCGTACGGCTGGAATCGGCCAACGGGTCCAATTTCTGCGTGGGTTATTGCACCGTCACGTGCGAATCCGGAGCGAGCTACGTCTACTCCACGCGAGACTATGCATGCTGCAACAAGCTCTCTGTCTGCCCGAACGGTGGCCAGGCCGAGTGGTGGCCGGGATCTGGCGCGGAATGCGTCGACCAGATGGCTCTCATCTGTTAGGTTCGAGCCAACGAATGGGGCACAGGGCCTGGGAGCATTTGAAGTCGCAATCCGCCTCTCCGAGCAGACCTGCCAGCGAATCCGCTGGCACTTCCCTTCCCTGGTCCGTACGTAGAGATCCTGACCTGGCCGTCCAGATCGGCTTGTCCCGCACCGCGGACCCTCCGCACCTTATTTGAGTAGAGGCTGTATCAAACGGTTCCGTTCGGGCCGTTCGGGAATTGTCCTCCACTAGCACCACCGCCAGAGCCTGCGGGAATCTCGATCCGGGGCTCATGGCGGCCGCTGGAGCTCAGCCATGGCAGATAACTTTTAAACCTTTACCGGCCTTGTGTTCTTACCTATTCGGGGAGACCGTATTTCGCGGTCTCTCTACTCGAGAGAGGAGCAAAGCCCATGAAGAACCCCTCGAACCTGCTGGCCATCTGCCTGTTCTTCTTCCTGCCGGCCGTTGTGGGCGCTCAGTCAAACGCCGAGCCGTCCCTTCATGTCGGCACCGCCCCCTGTCAGGCCTTCAGCGGGAATCTGGCCGCGAATACGACCACCAATCTCGATATTCGAGGAATCTGCGGCGTTCCGGATGAGGCGACGGCGGTCGCTTTCGCCGTTCACGTCACCGCGACTGGTACGGGAACCCTCAAGCTTTGGGAGTATAACGGCAGTCAACCCTCAGCCAACGCGATGAGTTACAACTCTGGAACCAGCAGCTCCTTCGCCGATGTGCGGATCTGCGCTCCTCTCGCGGATTGCTTCCATGACTTTTCCGCGCGCTCGACGACGGCGGTCACCGTAACGCTCGTCGTCGAGGCCTTCTACGTCCCACCGGTCTAGTTCCCCGCCAACAGGTCGCCGCCCGGGCTCCCCGCCCGGCGCGGACGACCTCGGGTCCGTTAGTGCTCCAGCGGGTGCGGCTCGTGAGGTTCTCCCAACAGGGAAGTGGCGAAAGAGGTAGCGTCTCGGGCTTGCATTACTTTGCGACGTAAAGTACATTGCGACCCAGGAGGAACGATGAACCCGGAGAGCCGACCATGACGAAAGCCAAGATCGCCGGCGGGGCGTTCGCCACCGTGCTCATCCTCCTGGCCGCCGCCGCCGGCTACCGGGCCTTCCACCAGGAAGTCCACCCGGCCGCGGCGACTTCGCCCGCGATCGCCCCCTCGACCGCGCCGCCGGCGTCGGAGGCCCACCCGGCGGCGGAGACCTACCAGGGGTTCCTCTACGGCCGGATCACCACCGTCAACGGCGCCACCTACGAGGGTCGGCTGCGCTGGGGGGGCGGCGACGAGGCGTTCTGGGACGACGCCTTCAACGGCACCAAGCGCAAGAACCCCTGGCTCGCCCAGGTTCCGCCCGAGGGGCGGCCCATAGAGCGCCACCCGATCGAGATCTTCGGATTCAGGATCCTCGAGAGGGAGCGCCAGAGCGAAGTCAGCCGGCAGCTCCTGGCGCGCTTCGGCGAGATCGCGCGTATCGAGTCGCGCCGCCGTGAGATCCGGGTGACCCTCAAGAGCGGGACCCGGGTCGACCTCGACCGCTTCGAGACCGGCGATTTCGACGACGGTGTGCGGGTGTGGGACGGCCGGCGGGGCGTCGTCGACCTCGACAGTCTGCGGATCCGCACGATCGAGCTCCTCCCCACCCCGCCGCTCGGCGCCCTGCCCTCCCGGCTGCACGGTACGGTGCGCACGCGGCAGGGGGACTTCACCGGCTTCGTCCAGTGGAACCGGGAGGAGTGCGTCGGCACCGACGAGCTCGACGGCCACACCGCCGACGGCAAGCTCAGCCGCCTGCGTTTCGACACCCTCCGCTCCATCGCGCGCCGCTCCCGCGACAGCTCCCTGGTGACGCTGCTCGACGGCCGCGGGATCGTGCTCTCCGGCACCGCCGAAGTCGGCCACGGCAACCGCGGGATCTACGTCGACGACCCGCGCTACGGCCGGGTGCTGATCTCCTGGAACGCCTTCGAGCGCGCCGACTTCAGCCCCGGCGGCAGCGGCTCCGCCTACGGCGACTTCCCGCCGGGTCGCCCGCTCACGGGCAGCGTCACCACCCGCAACGGCCGCCACCTCGCCGGCCGGCTGGTCTACGACCTCGACGAGAGCGAGACCACCGACACGCTCGACGCTCCATCCCAGGGCGTGGACTACACCCTCCCCTTCGGACTGATCGCCTCGATCGTGCCCCCCGGCCGCGAACAGCTCGGCGCCCGGCCCGCCAGCGTGACCCTCCAGAGCGGCGAGGAGCTGCGACTCGAGCCCACCGGCGACCTCGGCGAGGGGAACGCCGGCCTGCTGATCTTCGTCGCCGGCTCTCAGCACCCCGAGTACGTGCCCTGGCCCAACGTCGAGCGGATCGACCTCGACCGCCCGCCGGCCGTGGTTCCACCGGGCTAGACTCGGGGCGGAAGCCGGCGCCGGGGTTGGCGCCGCCGCCTGATTTGATTCATTCCCAGGTTGAACCGGAGGCTGTAGACGATGCACCGCAGAAAGATTTTCAGCGGCGTTTGAGATCGATTTGCGCGGAGAGCAACTCCCCCCACCTCCATAGTATGAGGCGCCGGGGGGCTTGCGGCAAGACCCAGGCCTTGGCGCACAGTCATCGCCATGACAAACATGGCAAAACATGCGTACGTGTTGGATTTCCAGGAGATCGATCAGACCCAGATCGCGGTCGCCGGCGGCAAGGGCGCGAACCTCGGAGAGCTCTCGCGAATAGAAGGGCTCCGCGTGCCGGCCGGCTTCTGTGTGACGACGGACGCCTTTGAACGGATCCTGGCGGAAGCGCCGTCGATCCATGATCAGCTCGACCGGCTGTCGCTGTCGCGCCTGAAGCCGGACGACCGGGAGGCGATCCGCGCGCTCAGCTCGGGAGTCCGCCGAACCCTGGAAGCGATCGCCATTCCCGACGATCTGGCGGCGGCGATCACCCGCCCGCTCACCCGGCTCGGCGAGCACGCCGCCTACGCCGTCCGATCCAGCGCGACCGCGGAGGACCTGCCCACGGCCTCCTTCGCGGGCCAGCAGGACACGTATCTGAACGTCCTGGGGCCGGCGGCGATCCTCCAGCACGTCAGCCGGTGCTGGGCCTCGCTCTTCAGCGAGCGGGCCGTGACCTACCGCCTGCGGAACGGCGTGGATCACCGAACCGTCCGCATGGCCGTCGTCGTGCAGCGGATGGTCTTCCCGCGGGCGGCCGGCATCCTGTTCACGGCCGACCCCGTCACCGGCAACCGGAAGATCTCCTCCGTGGAGGCCAGCTTCGGCCTCGGCGAGGCGCTGGTCTCCGGCCTGGTGAACGCGGACATCTACAAGGTGCGGGACGGCGAGGTCGTCGCCAGGACGATCGCCACCAAGCGGCTCGCTATTCACCCCTCACCGGCGGGCGGCACGCACGAACAGGCGATCGAGCCGGAGCGGCAGGACGAGCCGGCGCTGACGGAGCGCCAGGTGGTGCGGCTCGCGCAACTGGGCCGGCGCATCGAGACGCACTTCGGCCGCCCCCAGGACATCGAATGGTGTCTGGTCGCCCATGACTTTCAGGAAGAGGACTTCCAGATCGTCCAGAGCCGGCCGATCACCACGCTGTTCCCCATCCCCGCGGCCGGCGACCGGGAGAACCACGTCTACGTCTCCGTCGGCCATCAGCAGATGATGACCGACCCCATGAAA
>Ga0268266_10004401_pt1 | contig 13502 bp, 12 predicted proteins | sample KBSS13metaG_FD_190356 | JGI IMG/M metagenome (GOLD analysis project Ga0268266, IMG submission 190356) | Switchgrass rhizosphere microbial communities from Kellogg Biological Station, Michigan, USA - KBS S1-3 metaG (SPAdes) (version 2) | ecosystem: Host-associated > Plants > Roots > Rhizosphere...
TATTCATTGTCGTTGATGTCGTCACGGACCGGAAGTCGCGAACGCCGGATCCTGAACGGGCGGCCGCGTTGGCGGACCGGCTCAAGGATCTCGGCGTCCTCACGGCCGCGGCCGGCGCGTACAAGAACCTGGTGAAAATACGCCCGCCGCTCGTCGTCTCAAAAGACGATGCGGCCGCGTTTCTCGAAGCCTTCGAGACGGCAAGGCAGGAGATCTGTGGCTGATCTGGAAAGGGACTCACTCCTGGAGGCCGCACGGCAGGCGTTGGAGCAATTCCCGATCAAGGCCGTCGAGATGTCGCTGCTCGCGCCGGCGGAGAACATCACTTTCAAGGTGGCGGACGACGCAGGCGATCTGTATGCGCTTCGCCTGCACCGCCCGGCCTACCATACCCTGGAAGAGCTCCAGTCGGAGCGGTTGTGGACCCGGGCGCTGTTGCAGGCTGGCATCCATGTGCCCCAGCCGATCCCCACGCGCGACGGCCGGGAATATGCGGGGGTCGCTGTTCCTTCGCTCCGTCAGCACCGTCATGTAAGCCTGTCCCGTTGGGTTCCTGGCGAGCTGTTGATGCAGCAGATTCGGGACGCCACCCCGCGCGAACGGCTGGAGCGGCATTTCCAAAAGCTCGGCGCGTTGATTGCGACGATGAACAATCAAGCCGCGCGCTGGCATCCGCCTGCCGAATTCCGGCGCCACGCGCTGGATGAGGACGGCCTCATGGGCACTCAGCCCTTCTGGGGCCGATTCTGGGAGCGTAGCGATCTTTCCCCTGGCGAAAGCGCATTGCTCGTCGAAACGCGTACTCGGCTACATGAACGGCTGATCCGCTATGGCAAGGACGCATCGCGATACAGCGTCATCCACGCGGACCTGCATCCCGGCAATGTGCTGGTGAACGGCGATACGTTGGCCGCGATTGATTTCGACGACACCGCCTGGGGCTGGCACCTGTACGACCTCGCCGCGGCCCTGAATCAATGCCAGGAGCTCGCCGGGTTTGGTGCCATCTACGCCGCGTGCGTGGCGGGATATCGCAGCGTCAGGCCTATCGCTGAGGAGGATCTGGCCATGTTGCCGTTGTTCCTGCTCGTGCGCGGCATGGCTGAGATCGGCTGGCTCGCGGACCGGCCGGAAAACGCCACGCCGGCGGAGCTGACCGCCATGAAGGACTTCGTCATCGCGCAGTGTCGGGATTTCCACGACGGGCGCCTGTCCGTGCCAGGCGCCGCCTCGCGCGACTGACTGCGTTCAGCTTGGGCGTTGAGAAAATGCTCCAGGGCGAGACCCTGTGCTAACGCAATCGCGCACAGGGTGTCCCAAGCGATCGCTCCAGCTATCTTGACTGCTTGCGCCTTTATCAGAAACTCGTTCCGAAACGGACTCCATACTGACGGGGTGCGCCGAGGAACTCGTTGTTTCCCTGCTGGCCCGTGACGTAGGTCTGGTTGGTCAGGTTTGTTCCAAAGATGCCCACCTGCCATGACTTGAGCTCATAATTGAGCTGCGCGTTCAGCAGGTGTCGCGGCTCGAGCCGGTCGAGCGCCGGATTGTTGAATATCGTGGTGAACTGCCTGCCGATGTAGGAGAAGTCGACGCGCGGCGTGAGGATGCCACGCGGCAGTTGCAGGGCATACTGCGCGCCGAGATTCGCGGTGAATTTCGGAGAGTACGGATTCTGGGCGCCGGCGATGTCCTGGAAAAAGGGTGTGTAGTTGAAGCAGTTGGCTGTTTGTCCAGGGGCGCACTGGGGCCCCAATCCGTTGGCGCCGTTGGGCAGGATCCGCCCGTCGATCACCTGGGCGGCACCGAGTGCGGAGTGGACGTACGAGGCAGCGGCATCAAAGGTCCAGGAGGCAACGCGCCCCTGGAACTGGAGCTCCGCGCCGTAGATGCGGGACGTGCCCTGCAGATTGAGCACGGTCGGCTGGCCTCCCCCGATAGCCGTGTTCAACTCCTGCGCCTGGAAGTTGTCGTAGTTCATGTAGAACCCGCCGACCTGGGTGCGTACATGATCAGACACCAACGTGGCTTTCCAGCCAGCCTCATAATCCCAGACCGACTCGGGCTGGAATACCACTGGGCTGCCGGGGTTCGGACCGCCGGTCTTGTAACCATTGGCGGCAAAGGCGTACAGGAAGTTGTGGGCGTCGAGCTTGTAGTTCAAACCCACCTTGCCGGTAAGCTTGTGGTCGGAGAACGGCGTCGTGTTGGGGATCGTCGCGACCGGTACCAGGCCATTACCCAGGTTGGGCTCGATGATGATCCGGCCCCGGGAACCGATCCAATCGTGGCTGTAGCGTAAGCCGGCCTGTAGCTCCAAGGCATCGGTCAGCTCGAACGTCCCCTGGCCGAAGACGCCGAAGGCATCACTCGGGTTGTTGATCGCGATATCGATGGCCTCCAACGCAGTTCCCACCGGGAAAGGCGTGCCCGCACCCGCCTGGGTGTAGGTCGTGAATTCCACCGGCACGTCCCGATGCATGTAGGAGCCGCCCAGCACCCACCGGAAGAAGCCCGTTTCCGGGGAAAGCACGTCGATCTCCTGCGTCGTGACACGCTCGTGAATGAATTGCGGCTGATAGGAGCCGGGCAGGGGAGAGTTCGCCGTGGGTGCACTGGTCGCATCCTCGTCGAACAGCATGTTCAGCTGGCCATACTGAAAGCCGCTGATCGAGCGGATCGAAATGCCGTCCGGGAAGCGGTACTTGACCTCCAGACCCGTGCGAACACTACGCTCATCGTTGCGCAGGTCCGTGCGGTCGTAGTTCAATTGCCACAGATTCGCCGGAGCGAGCGATGCATAGGCCGTCCCCGGAATGGGACGCTGCGGGTACCCATCCGTGCTGTTCGTGTTGTACTCGGACTTCCACAGTGCCGAGAAGCTTTCGTTCGGTGCGAACAACAAGCTGAATCGCATGTTCGTCTGGTCGACTTTTCCCGGCTGGACCAGGCGGTTGCGCACATTATCGAAGAAGCTGTTGCGGCTCTCGTGGTTGAAGGCCACGCGCGCACCCCAGGTATCGCTCAGGGGCACATTGACGGCCCCGCGCACCTGCACCTCCTGATAGTTTCCCGCCTGCACTTCGATATCGGCGTGAGTACCGTCGAGTGTCGGGTTCTTGCTCGTGACCAGAATGGCGCCGCCGGTGGAGTTTTGTCCGACGAAGGTGCCCTGCGGCCCGCGCAGGATCTCGACATCCGCCACGTCGTAGTAGGGCTCATCGGCCATGATGTTGCCTGGATAGAAGAGCCCGTCGCGGTAGAGCGCGACACCCGATACCACTACCGGCGACTGGAGATTGATGCCGATGCCGCGAATGTTCACGTTTTCCGTGAAGCCCACTTGCGTCATCGAGAGCGAGGGTACCGCGAACTGCAGATCGGTCTGATCGCGGACCCCCTTGTTGGCCACGTCCTCGGCGCTGAGCGCCGTCATGGCGATCGAGGTGGTCTGGATGTTCTGCGAGCGACGCTCCGCCGTGACGACCACTTCCTCCAAAGCAGCAGCGCTCGCATCAGCCGGTGCTGTCTCGGCAGCGCGCGCAGTTTGTATGCCCAACTGGACGATGGTGCCGTAGATTGCAAAACACAACCATGGTCTGGTACCGGTTGCGGCCATGTTGAACCCCCCCTTATGTGTGTGCGCAAAGGCGCCTGTTGCGATGGACAGGCCAACATGCAACGGGCGTGCGTGGGGCGCCATGGACTAATCGTTCGACGGCTTGGACTTTTCGCTCACTGTTGACGTCGCCAAGAAACATTTGAAAGTAGGGGGGGCCTACAGTATGATCGATGTATTGGCCACGCATGGGTCCGCGCGCGTGCGGCCGGACGATCCGGGCTCGACAGGCCGGGTCGCGCTCGGCTATTGTCAGCGTCCTTGTTTTTTTAAAGGATTGTGCTGACATTCCATGCGGTCCGCTCGCCGTAAGAAATCATGGACCCCCGTCACCGCTCGTTCAGCGTTGCAGACATCAGCCGATCGCGCGACAGCCAGCGGCCCCTCTCCCTCGGGCTTGATCGAATCGCAGATCACCTCCAGCTCCGAGCCCGTGCTCGGGCTTTACTTGCACACCGCCTACATGTTCTTCATGTCGACCTATGAGGAGGGAGTTGGGCGAGGGGAGATCACGCCCAATGTGATCGGCGTACTGGCGATTCTGGCGCTGCATCCGGGGTTGAGCCAGGCGGAGCTCGCCCGCGTCATCGGGCTCGAGCGTTCAACTGTTGGAGTCACCGTAGCGCGTGCTATCGCCTCTGGATTTGTCAAGCGCACGGACTCAGGCGCTGATGCGCGCCGCTATTCTTTGTTCTTGACCCGGCGTGGGGAGCAGATGTTGGTCAAGCTGCGGCAGCGTATTCCTGAGCACGAGAGACGCGCCGCAGGCCGGCTGACCCTGGACGAACGCCTGCAGTTGCGCGCGCTGCTGGACAAACTCGTGTTCGGTTGAGCGAGCCCTGAGGCGGCGCCTCGCGCCACTGGACCGCGCCCAAGGTCATCGACCGGATTGAGTAGTCGAAGACTTGACTAACGTCAGCTTGTCGCCACTATTCCAGCCGAGCGTCCCGCCAAAACGCCAAACCGTGGCGGGCGGACGGGAGCAAAGACGTGCCCTTACGCTTCGCGCAATCGGGCAAAGAGGCCTACCATTTTCCCCTGGCGATCGGGCATCAGCGTTCCCTGGTCTATTCTGTAATAACGTATTATAATGTCCGAATGAAAGTACCTCTGCGGCGGATCGGGAATTCACTGGGCGTTCTGGTGCCGAAGGCCAAGCTCGACGCATGGGGCTTGGGCGAAGGAGATGCGCTCGAGCTCACCGACCAAGGTCTTCGCCCACCTCGCAAGGGCGGCTTCAGCCATGAGGAGCTCGACGAACACAGACGGAACGTGGCGCTCGCGGTAGTCGGCAGCTTCACGGCGCGGCAAATACGCGCACAGATTCTCGCCAACCTCCATCGTTGGAGAGCTCAGGGCGTATGGGGCAAAGCCTACGAGGAATGGAGCAAGATCGCAGGTTCCGATGACGACGGAGAACTATTTGCGGCGATGCTTGGACGAGACGAGAACGCGATCAGGCTCCGTCAGTCTGCTCCCTTCGTCGGCCTCCTGTCCAAGGATGTAGTCAGGAAACTCAATGAAGAAGCGGCAAGTTGATCACGCATTGCGTGCGGCGGGCCGGATCACGGGTGAAAGGCAATTTGTCATCATCGGGAGCCAGTCCCTGCACGGTAAGCATCCCGATCTGGCAGATGAGATACTGACTTCGTTCGAAGTTGACTTGATCGCTCCAAAAAATACGGATCGCACGGCTTGGCTGAATGTCATCGGCATTGAGTCACCGTTCCACGAGACGTTCGGATATTACGTCGATCCTGTCGATGGCAAGACCCCGATATTGCCCAAGGGTTGGAAGGGGCGGTTGGTCAATCTGCCGCCGGGCGATACAGAGGGAGTCAAGGGGCTCTGCCTCGATCCACACGACCTCTCGATCGCGAAATATGCCGCGTTCCGCGAGAAGGACTTGATCTTCACGCGAGAGCTCGCTAAACGGGGAGTGGTTTCGAAGGAAAGACTATTGGCCCTGCTTGAACAGACTCCTGTTGATGAAGCGTTGCGCACCCGAATTCGTGCTCAGATAAAGCGCGATTTTGCGACCTGAAATCAGGAGCAGGCTCGATGCCGTGCTCACGGAGGATGTTGGCGATGGTGCCGCGCCCGACCTCATGTCCCAGATTCGCGAGCGCGCCGCGGATGCGCGTGTATGGCGCCCGCTGGTGCTGCCCTGTCTACACACGAACTCGGGACAGCCAAACCTGGATTCGCTCGCCGCCACGATAGCCAAACTGAACGATCCGAACCTGATCACGACCTTCCACTACTATGGACGGTGGCCGTTCAGCGTCAACATCGTGGGGTACACGAAGTTCAACGCGGCTTCGGTCGGCGACATCGTCCAGGGCTTCGACGCCGTCTACAACACGTTTGTGGCCAAAGGAATTCCCGCCATCGTGGGCGAATTCGGCTCGCTGGCACCTTCCCACGTTGAGCGGGGCGAGCTTCTGAAGTATCACGAGTACGTCACGCACTATTCCCGTCAGAAGCGCATCGCGCGCATGTATTGGGATACTGGTGGTTTGATTGACCGGACCACATATCAGGTGAGAGATCCGGACCTGCAGGCAACCCTAATGCAGACGGTGAAAGGTCGCGCGACCACCGCCGACACGGACGTGATCTTCCTGGACGGTGGCGGTGGTCTCCTGGCAGCCGGATCCCGATAATCTGTTCTACGCCAGCGCCTCGAAGGGATTCCGTCCCGGGGGTGTCAATTCCGGGTAGGCACTTTTTGCGAAGCCAACCTGGCCCTGCTCGGATTTGCGGTCGGCCCCGATGGCCACCGTAGTGCGCCCAGTTCCTATCGCTCGGACAGCCTGTGGAGTTACGAAATCGGCGGTAAGAATGCCTTACTCGGGCGCCGCCTGCAGATCAACTCCAGCCTGTTCTACATCGATTGGCGTGGCGTGCAGGAAACGTGATTCTCGGCCAGTGTGGCCTGGAGTACACCGGGAATCTGGGCCGCGTACGCAGTCTGGGCGGCGACGCCCAGATGTTGGCTCGGCCTGTCGACCCGATGACGCCGGGGTTGACCGCAGCCTACGTTGACGCGAAGTACACGCAGACCGCCTGCGCGACAGCCGAGGTCGTGTGCACCGGGACCAATGCAACGGCTTCGCCCGTCGTCAGCGCCGGCGATCGCCTCGTCGGCGCGCCCTGGAGCTTCACCGCTACCGCCGACTACGAATTTCAACCGGTCTCGGGGTGAAAGCCCTACTGGCACCTCGACTACACCTATACGACCCGACAAACGGCGTTACTGGCGATCCAGGACCCTCGCAATGGCGTGAGCGATCCGACGCTGAGCGGCTTGCCGCAGACAAAAGAGCTCTCGCTACGCAGCGGAATGCGATGGGAGGGGCTCGATGTATCGCTTTTCGCCAAGAATCTCTTTGACCAGCACGCAGTACTGTTCGAGAACCGCGACTTTGCCGCCTCGTATGTGACGTTGTACTGGCAACGGTCGGTTGCCCCGCGAACTGTTGGACTCACTGTGAGCTATCGTTACTAGAACTGCTGACTCGCATAGCGTAATGCCTGAAACCCGCCAGCTGATGGAAAAAAATCCACGGTGAGGTTTTTACGGCCTGCGCCATCTACTCCCCGAGAGAACAAAATAGCTGGGGGGATGCATGCCGTATCGGCTGGTTCTATGCGCATTGATGCTCGCCTTCGCCCTGACGATGTCACCGGCCCGCGCGCAGGCGACCTATCGCTTCGACCTTCCCGAGCAGCCGCTCGCTGACTCGCTGCGTGCGATCGCCGCGAAGGTCGGCACGAATATTCTGTTCGATTCGAAGGATGTGAAAGATCTCAAAGCCGCGCCCCTCCGCGCCGAGCTGAGCACCAACGATGCCATTCAGCGGGTGCTCAGGGGTACCGGGCTCGAGGCCGAGAATACGACGTCAGGGGCTGTGATCATTCGACCGATCGCGGCAGCCCACCCGGCGGCCAACAGCCTGGGGCTCGATGAAGTTCTGGTGTCCGCGCGGCGCATGGAGGAGCCGCTCACAGCGGTGCCGGCCTCGATCACTGCCTACACCTCCGACTTCCTGCAGCGGCAGAACATCCAAAGCTTCGCCGACTATGCGACCCGGATCCCCAACCTGACGTTTCAATATGGCCAAGGGGCGGAGCTGCTCTGGAGTGGCAGTCGAACGACCACCATCCGGGGCGTCTCCGGCGAAGGTACGACCGCCTACTACATCAACGACACTCCGGTACCCGCGACTGTCAGCCCTCAAACGCTGGATCTCGACCGCATCGAGGTGCTCAAGGGCCCACAGGGGACTTTGTTTGGAGCCAGCTCGATGGGCGGCACGCTGCGCTTCATCACGAAAAAGCCCTCGCTCGAGGGCAGCACCGGCACCGTTCAACTCCAAGGTGGCGGCACCCGGGAGGGTGGCTTCGACTTCGACACCAACGTTCTGAGCAATGTCGCACTGGTTCCTGGGCGGATCGGGGTGGATGCCGCATTCGGCTACTCGAGCGAATCAGGCTACGCCAGGCGGGCCTTCCCAGATGCCTCGGGGCAACTGATCATCAAGGGCGACCAGGGGCGCGATGATACCTTCACGGCGTCGGTGACCGTGCGCGCGAAGATCTCCGACCCACTGGAGGCGAGTGTCTCCGTCATAGGGCAGAGCACCTACCTTCATGGGTTTCCTGCCGCCTACGTGCCGCTACCCGGCTACCGTCCGTTGTCTTACACGGAGGTCCGATATCGGGATGTGCAGGAATACTCTAAGGATCGCTGGGGCATGGGCTCGTTCGTGCTCAACTACTCCGCTAGCGGCCTGTCGGTAGTTTCTTCCACAAGCTTCTTCTCGCGCCGGATCGAAGAACAAGAGGACGACACCGAGGGCACGAACCTGTACTTCGCGCAGACAGTCGGGGTCCCGCTCGATAATCCAGCTTTCAATACCATCAGTATCATGCACCAGCGTCAAGTTACGCACGAGACGCGGCTCGCGGTCGAGGAGGGCACGATACTGAGCGGCCTATCGGGCACTGTCGGTGTGTTCTACCAGCACACGCTCAGCAACACTTTCCTGCCTGTGATCCCGGTGCAAGCGCTGGATGATGCGGGGCTCTTTCCAGACAATGTCGGCGCGAATTCCGCGACCAACCACGGATCGCAGACGGCGCTCTTCAGCGAAGTTTATTACAAGATTTTGCCCAAGCTGACTCTCACGTTGGGTGTGCGGCAGTACTGGATCGACGAGCGGACGGATCCCCAATGGAACTACGGCTTCCTGTTCGGGCCCGACGTCAGCATAGCACCCGCTACACGGGACACGGAGTCGGGCTTGGTGCCCAAAGCCGCCTTATCGTACAAGATCGGTGATGAAGGCAACATCTATGCCTCGGCTTCGCAGGGCTTTCGGGCAGGCGGTTCCAACACAGAGTTGCCGCCGGTTATTTGTGACGGTGACCTGGCCAACCTGGGGATCACCAAGGACGATACCCTGCGCTACAAGTCGGACACCCTATGGAGCTACGAGGTCGGCGCGAAGAGCCGCTTGAGCGATGGCCGGGTCAACGCCTCGGTGGCGGCATTCCAGATCGACTGGTCCCATATCCAGCAGTCGGCGTTGCTGCCCACCTGTACCCTTTCCTTTATTGCCAATGCGGGCAAGGCGCGCATCCGTGGCGGTGAGCTGGAGCTTGCGGGCAGGCCCTTTGCCGGAACGCCACTGGCCCTGCAATTCGGCGTCGGCTACACCGATGGCGTGCTGCGCGATCCAGGGGTGCTCGCCCAGGCGCCCAACACGCGGCTCAGCCAGGTCCCGCAGTGGACCGGGACGATCTCGGCCTCGTACGAGAGGCCGATGACCCAGCGGGTGAGCCTCTTCGCAGCCGCGGATTACAGTTATACCGACTCGGTCGATGTGTCAAACGGCCAGCGCGGATTCTATGTGAGACAACCGTTCAACATCGTGAACGGCAACATTGGTGTCAGCTTCGGGCACTCGCAGTTGCTGCTGTATGGCAAGAATCTGCTCGACAAGCGCCTGAACTTCGGCGACCAGCCCTCCGCGGGCTTCGAGCGTCAGAATGTGCTCCCCGACGGATCCGACCAGCGACTGCCCCGTGCAGTGGTGAGCCGCCCCCGTCAATGGGGTCTGCAATATCAAGTGGATTTCTGACGGGAGGATCATCCATGCGCAATCCGATTTTAGGGTGTCTCATCACGGTGCTGGGCCTCTGCAGCGGCGCCGCGGTCGCGCATCACTCGTTCGCGTCCTTCGATATGACGAAGGAGGTGCGGATCAGCGGGACAGTCGCCGAGGTGCAATACACGAATCCGCATGTCTGGCTTTTCGTGGATGTCGCCGCTGCAGACGGCGTAGCGGAAAGTTGGGCGATCGAGGCCGGTGGCCCGAACATCCTGCTGCGCTCGGGTTGGAAAGCCAATACCGTCCAGGTGGGTCAGAAGGTCGTGGTCACGATGCATCCCATGCGGGATACCGCCAAGCGGGGCGGCAGTCTGATCAGTATCGTCCTGCCGGACGGCAAGACCATCAAGGGTTAGTTCTCGACACGAGCGCACGTTGCGTGCTTGGGGTGTTCCCGTGAGTTCATGGAAAACCGGGCTGTTGTTGACACTTGCGGCTGGCGTATTCGCGCTCGACACGCGGCCCGTCGGGGCTGCCTCGACCGACGCGGCCCACGCGGGCGAAGTGAAGTGGGATCGGCGCGACTTCAACGGCATCTGGCTGCTGGTTGGCGGTGGGCTCGATGATCCGCAGGGGAGTGGTTCCCCGACGGGGGCACCGGGCGGAAACAAGGATCTATCCGATGACTGGGGTTTTGACACCCGGCCGCAACTGAAGGGCCCCTATCTGCGGGAGTATCAACAGCGCCGCGAAGCCGACCGGAAGGCGGGCCGCGATTTCATGGTGACCTGTAAACCCAACGGCATGCCCGCTCTCACTGCCGGGCCCTATGCCGATGAGATTCTGCAGAATGAAAAGCAGATCAACTGGTTTCAGGAATTTCCCGGGGAGACGTGGCGCATCTACCTGGACGGCAGGCCGCATCCGAACCCGGCCGAATATCCGGCCACGTTGACCGGCCACTCGACCGGCAAGTGGGATGGGGACACACTCGTCGTCGACACCGTCAACATCCGCACCGACACGCTGCTCTTCGGCCAGGGCCGCAGCACCAACCACCTGGGCCACAGCGACAAGATGCACATCGTGCAACGAATACACCTCATCGATAAGGACCATCTTCAGATCAAGGGAACCGTGGAGGATCCGCAGGCCCTGGTGACACCGTGGCAGTACACACTCACCTATCATCGCCACCCGGACGAGGAAATCGTCGAGTACCTGTGTGACGACAACAATCGCGAGTCGTTGGATCCGAAGAGCGGCCAGGAGATTACCGAAATCCCGCCACGGCGAAATCAGCCGAAGCCGAAGTAGCTGTTACCCGCCATGGACATGCATAGCCTCACGGAAGTGATTTATGGGACGGCTTTGAGCTCCGCAATACGGGACAACTCCTGGGTCGTACCGCTCGTGCAGTCCATTCACATCGTCGCAATCGCCGTAGTGCTGAGCTGTGCGTTGGTCACTGAGTTGCGGATCGCGGGGGTCGTCGCGCCCGATGAGAGCATGGAAGTCGTAGCGCAACGTTATCTTCCCTGGATGTGGCGCGCGCTCGCCGTGCTCCTGGCCACGGGGCTGGTGATGATCATAGGGGAGCCCGAGCGCACTTTGGGCAATGCGATCTTCTGGATCAAAATGGCCCTGGTGTCGGCGGGCGTTCTGGCGAGCCTGGGTTTGCGCAGACCGTTGTTGCGGCCGGCGAGTTCGCCCGGCAAATCTCCCGCCAAGGTGTTGGCCTGGGCGTTGTTGGCCCTGTGGGTCGCGGTGATCTTCTGCGGCCGGTGGATCGCGTACAGCAATTGAGTGGCATGCGGGAGCGCCGTATGAATGTCGATTCCGCGTTGGAATTTCTGGCCGGCACACCTTTCGCCAAGGCTATCTCGCAAGGTGCGATGGCGTTTCCGATGCTCGAGTGCGTGCATGTCGTGGCGATCGCAGCAGTGGTCGGTACGATTGCGATCGTCGACTTGCGGCTGTTGGGATATCGGTCGCACCGGCGCGGCGTGCGGCAGCTCGTCCGCGACCTGCTGCCGTATACGTGGGCCTCGTTTGCCATCGCACTCCTGGCCGGCTCCTTGCTCTTCCTATCCAACGCGCCCAAATATGCGCACAACACGCAATTTCAGCTGAAGATGCTGCTGATCCTCGCGGCGGCGGTCAACATGGCCGTATTTCATCTGACCGTCTACCGGCGCATTCAGGAATGGGACGAGCGCTCGCCGGCACCGGTTGCGGCCCGCTTGGCGGGCGCAACTTCTTTGGGTCTGTGGCTAGCGGTGGTTTTTCTTGGGCGCTGGGTGGGATTCACATTGTGATCACCGGAGCCGGGTGCCCGCACCGTCACTGGTGAAATCACCGGGCCGGGCGATGGGCTGCACCAGGTCAGCATCTTCCGGAAGTAGATAACCCTCCTTCATCGAGGCTGCTTTGGCGACCGCGAATTGCCGGAGATAGTTGTCGTAGGTGCCGTACATCGCCCGCAGCATTGCAGCGGAGTATGGGATCTTGGTGTCATATGACTCGCCGCAGCCCGTTTCCGGATCCGTCATGTAGGCGGCCGCCGGCACGACAACCCAAGGCGGGCGGGCGCCCCCGATCACGTTGTGCGTCTTCGAGTCGCGCACGAGAGTCTTGCCCTTGCGCAGCACACGAGGCGCCCGCGGCATGGGCTTTCCCTCGCGAACCCACCGATCGAGGCCGTCCAATAGCGCCTGCGCCAACACCTCCTGCGGCTCTTCATCGTACAGGTGCTGACAGGCGAGCTCGTGTAGCTTGCCGGGCTCGAGGTCATTGGTCTCGTCGGTGCCGGTGTCGTTATTGTTCGTATGCGGCACACCGGCGAGCTCGTAGTACCGCATCCACGGACGATCGGAATCCGGTGGCGCCGGGATGCCGTTGAGCACGTCCAACATCAATTCCGATTGACTATAGATCATCACGAACGGGGCATCCTCCGGCATCTGCCGTGGAATGCGGGCCGTATCCCCGCCCAACTCGCCGAAGTCCATCTTGCCGGTCATGTAAGCGTCGATCAGCGCTCGGCCATCGGGCATGCGCCACTGCTGGTGGCGGCCCTGGTTCAGGTAATCCATCCAGACCTGCGCTTGGACCGCCCAACTATCGACATACACCCGTTGTACAGTGAGCCCGTGCAGGGGGCTTGCGGCGGTATTTGACTTCAACAGGTAGGCGAGTTGCGTGCCGATGCCCTGCGCCTGGGGTGCGAACGGATCGGCATGATTGCCGCGCCGGAATCGAACCGGGTCGAAATACATGCCGAGCAACGCGTAGCGCGAGTAGTCGAAGCTACGCATGTAATCCAGGTTGAGATTGGCGGGCACGGAGCTTGCCGGCCAGTCCGCTGTTTTCGGATCGACCTTTGGCTTGCTGACGCTGAGCGTGTAACCGACATACGCGTAGCCTTTACGGAGCATGTAGCGTTTGCTCAGAACCCAGCTGGTCCCCCGCTCGCCGAGCCAACTGAACGGCTCGATGATTGCGGTGCCGTTGAATTTCGCGGGATCCGTGGGGTAGCGCACCAGGATGCGGCTGATGTAGGGAAGCTCGAACAGTGTCGCGCCCGTAGAGGTGATCGCGGGCGCGACACCGGAAATATAAAACTCCTTCTCGGTGTAGCCTACCTCGTCGAGGTCGGCATATTCGTTGCCGGGACGATAGGCAGAGGACAGCGGCGCCTGACCCGTAGAAGGCACTGGGGTCACTACAGGTAATGGCGGTACCTCTGCGCCGGCCAGCGCGCA
>Ga0268266_10004402_pt1 | contig 13501 bp, 10 predicted proteins | sample KBSS13metaG_FD_190356 | JGI IMG/M metagenome (GOLD analysis project Ga0268266, IMG submission 190356) | Switchgrass rhizosphere microbial communities from Kellogg Biological Station, Michigan, USA - KBS S1-3 metaG (SPAdes) (version 2) | ecosystem: Host-associated > Plants > Roots > Rhizosphere...
TGCCTTCGCCCGCGAACTGGGTTCCATCATCGCGGGCGGACCGGCGCCTTTGATCGCATCCTCGCTGGTGGCCTGGATGGCGGGCGCGCCCTGGGGCGTGTGCGTCTATGTGGTGGCGATTTCGCTGGTCACGGCCTTGGCGGTGTGGTGCGGGCCGGAAACCTACAAAAGCGACATCCGCGCCGACGATATCCAGGACCGGCAATCCGGCGCGTAGGTCTTTCCCCCTACGCGTCATAATAGCCCGGCATTCCCGATATGGGACGGATTCACCTTTCGCTAACCATCGAAACACAGCCGGCAGCGCAGGACCGCCTGGGCAATGGCGTGAATCTTGATGGCGTTGATAAGATATTTTTGTCGATTTTTTGTCAGTCTGGGACCTCAAGGCAGGCAAAAAGCAATGCAGGTGCGTGGGGAGAGTGTTGCGTATCAGGTCACGCGCTTTGTGGCGCTGACTGTGCTGTTCGCCTTGCTGAACTATACCGGCTCCGCGATCTATCACACCGCGGAGGGCGTCACGACCGTCAAGCCCTTCAGCGGCGTCGCCTTGGCGCTGATCCTGGTCTATGGCCGAAGCTGGCTTTGGCCGGTCCTGGCCGCCGGCACCATCGGCGCGATCTTCGCGAAAGTGGCGTTCGGCAATATCGCTTTTACGACGGTCTCCATTCCATTCATCACGTCCGGCGCCCTGTTTCTGGTCCACCATCTCTGCCAGAACCGCATCGGCGAGGCGATCGATTTTCGCGCCTGGAAACAGTTGGTCCGTTTCATCGCCATCGCCGCCCTTGTCAGCGTGGCCTCATCCGTTCCCTATGCCCTGGAAGAGCGGCTGTGGAACGGGCACCAGCTTTGGGCCAATTTGCAGGCCTGGATCATCCCCACCACACTGTCTTACGTGATCTTCACGCCGGTCATAGTGCTTTTGGCCACGGCGGAGAAGGGCGTGTTCTTGCGCAATTGGCGGCGTCATGCCGTGGCCCAAGCCGTTTTGCTCGTGGTGCTGGCGCTTAACATCGCGCCGATGAGGGTGCCCCTGATGTTCATGGTGCCGTTGGCGCTTCTCCTGGTGACCATGACCTGCGAGATCGAAGGCACGGCGCTTGGGCTGGTGATGGTCCAGCTTATCCTGACGGCCTCCACGCTTGCCGGTCATGCGCCCCGCGTGGTGGCCGAATTTTCCTTGGGCTATCAGCTGTATTTCATGCAGGCCTTCATCGCCATCCTGATCGCGGTGATGCTGCCGGCCGCCGCGGCGATTGCCGAGCGCATCACGCTGCGCGGCGGCATGCAGGCCGCGCTTCAGCGGGAGGAAAAGGTCAATCGTGCGCTGCGCGTCAGCGAGCAGCGGGCCCTGGAAATGGCCCAGCAGGCGCAAAATGCCAACAAGGCCAAATCGGAATTCCTGGCCAGCATGAGCCACGAATTGCGCACGCCTTTGAACGCCATTCTCGGCTTCTCCGAGATCCTCAAGGCCCAGCTTTATGGTCCGCTGGGCAGCGCCAAATATGTGGAATATGCCGAGGATGTGCACAAAAGCGGCGCCCATCTTCTGGACTTGATCAACGATGTGCTGGACCTTTCCAAGATCGATGCCGGCAAGGTGGAATTGCGCGAAAGCGTTTTCTCCATTTCGGAACTGGTGAACGACGCCGTGGTTCTGGTGCGCGACAAGGCCCGCGACCATGTCAGCCTGGAAACCCGGCTGGACGAACACACCGAAGTGCGCGCCGACAAGCGCTTGACCATGCAGATCCTGATCAATCTGCTCAGCAACGCCGTCAAGTTCACGCCCAAGGGCGGCGCTATCACGGTGGGGGTCGCGGTCCTGGCGGGGCAGGGGCTCGAGATCTATGTTGCCGATACCGGTATCGGCATGGACGAGGCCCAGCTCCAGAAAGCCTTTTTGCCCTACGGCCAGATCGATTCCAAGATTTCGCGCACCCATCAGGGAACCGGGCTTGGCCTTCCCATCTCCCAATCGCTGGCGCGGCTGCAGGGTGGCGATCTGGTCGCCGTCAGCGCGCCGGGCAAGGGTACGCGCATGACGTTGACCTTGCCGGAAAGCCGCATTGTGCGGCGGCTGGCGGTGGCGGTGTAACGCCGCCTATTTCAGGCGCTCGACCTTATAGCTTTGCGGGCTGTCGTTGGTGCGCAGGCTATAGTCGTTGACGGTGCCCTGGCTGACCGTGACGATGTAATTGGCCGGTTTTTTGAGCCAGGTGACTTTGCCGCGCTGAATTTCGGTTTGACGCCATTCCTGGCCGTTATCCAGGGCAACGACAAAGGCGCCGTTGTCTTCATAGCGATAGGATGCCATCCGGGAGACCGCAAATGGCGGTGCCGTCCCGAGGAGAGAGGCAAAAAATCCCGGCTTCCTGGTACTGCGTGGCGGGGTCCGCAAGGCCGGCTGTGCCGGTGCGGCGGCAGTGTCCATCTGCATCGGCGGCGCAGGGGTGCCGGCCGGCGGCACCAGCCGCTGCTGGAATTCCGGCGCGGGCGACAGCCCCAGCTGGCCGCGCATCGGCTGGTTCGCGCCATAGACGCAGTCCAGCCAGACCCGGTCGTCATGGATCACGCCGCAGCGCTGGATGCCCGCCAGGACATCGCTGCGGGCATCCGCCAGGGCTGGGGATGCGGCGGCGCAACCAAGAACAGCCGCAACCAAGATGGTCTTGCCGATCGTCATTATGCCGTCCCCCGATTGCCGTGCCTGCTCCAGGCTTGAGTTTGCGGGCGCCGTGGTGGCAAATCAATGGGTGAGGAGCGGTCAACCGCGCGATCCGCGCGGTTGACGAGGAGGTCCGGTGGACCTGCGAGAGCGACGAACGCCGCAATGCCGCGCGGCCAAGCGCGGCATGAGGCCGGGACAGGAGTGAGGGCCATGACGTATCTGTTCAATCGCCGCAGGGCGCTGGCGGTTTCGGCCGGCGCGGTTTTGCTGTCCGCGCGCGGCGTCCGGGCGCAGGGCAAGCCGCAGACCGCCATGCCTCCCAGCGTGATCACCATGCCGCCGCGCCATTGGGGGGCGGACGCGCCGCCGGATGTCTTTCCGGATCCGGATGTGCTGCCGCTGGACGACAGTTTCAATCGCCTGATCGTGCGGTATGCGCCGATCAAAAGGCTGGGAACAGGATATCTTTGGGCCGAGGGGCCGGCCTGGTCCGGCGAGGGCCAGTATCTGCTGTTCAGCGACGTGCAGGGCGACACCCAATATCGCCATATCTGGGGAACCGACAGCATCATCCCGTTCCGCAAGCCCTCCTTCAACAGCAACGGCAATTGCTTCGATTTCCAGGGCCGCCAGCTTTCCTGCCAGCATTTTTTCCGCCGCGTGGTGCGCTGGGAACTGGACGGCGCCATGACCGTGCTTGCCGACAGGTTCGAGGGCAAGAGCCTCAACGCGCCCAACGACATTGCGGCCCATCCCGACGGCAGCGTCTGGTTCACCGATCCGGGCGCCGGCGCGGGTCTCAGCGAAGGACATCCCGACGAGGCGGGCGGCCCGCAAAATCCGGACGGCCTCTACGATCCCAGGCTGGGGGATTCCGGCGCCGGCCTGGGCACCGCTTTGCGCCGCGAGCTGCCCACCAACACCTATCGTTGGGATCCCAGCGGCAAGCTTGAGGTGGTTGTGCCGGGAGACAGGCTCAGGCCCAACGGCATCTGCTTTTCGCCGGACTATAAGCGCGTCTACATCATCAGCGGCGGCATTCATGTTGGCGATGTCGCGGGCGGCAAGATCACAGGCCTGCGCAGCTTCACCGAATGCATGGTGGACGGCGTCTATTGCCACCCGGACGGCATGCGGGCAGACCGGGCGGGAAATATCTGGGCCAGCTCCAATACGGTGCTGGGCTATAGCGGCGTGACGGTGTGGAACCCCGGCGGCAAGCTGATCGGCCGTATCCGCCTGCCGGAAGGCTGCGCCAATGTCTGTTTCGGCGGACCCAAGCGCGATCATCTTTTCATGACGGCATCGCAGTCGCTCTATATGCTCAAACTCAATATTCAGGGCGCCGCGCCCGGCTGAACCGGGCGGGCTGACTCCAGGGGGGCGGTAATGACAAGACGAGCGGGCCTGCAAATTCTTGGACTGTTTTGCGCTTTGGTCTGGCCACTCGTCTTATCTGGCGCCCAGGCGGCGACACCCCATCCGGTCTTCAAAGTCGATCCCAATTGGCCGCAACAATTGCCGCACGGCTATATCTTCGGCGCCAGCGGCGGGGTGACGGTGGATTCCCACGACCATGTCTGGATCTATTCGCGTCCCACCAGCCTGCGGATCACCCTGATGAATCCACCGGACGAAACCAGCGGCGTTCCCGCGCCCTCGGTGGTGGAGATCGCGCCCGACGGCCGCTTCATCCGGGGCTGGGGCGGGCGGCTGGCGATGCGCGAGGCGGAGCGCGAAAGCTTCGACTGGCCGGTGCAGGAGCATGGCATCGCCGTGGATACCAAGGGCAATGTCTGGGTCTGCGGCAATGGCCGCGACACAAAGACCGGGCGCGACGACGACCAGTGCCTCAAATTCACCAATGACGGAAAATTCCTGATGCAGATCGGGCGTTCCGGCAAAAGCAAGGGCAGCCTGGACACGGAAAATCTCGGTCATCCTTCCCAGCCGGTATACTGGGCCAAGGCCAATGAATTGTTCGTCTCCGACGGTTATGTCAACCGGCGCGTCTATGTCGCCGATGCCGACACGGGAAAGTTCAAGCGCATGTGGGGCGCCTATGGCAAGACGCCGGACGACAATGCGCCCAGGGACCGCAAATACGATCCAGTGCCCCAGCAGTTCAATCTGCTGCACGGCATGACCATCGCCCGGGATGGCAACGTCTATGTCGCGGACCGCAACAGCAACCGCGTGCAGGCCTTCACCAATGACGGAAAATTCCTCAAGGAAGCCTGGGTGGCGCCGGGAACGCCGCAGGGCGATTTCGGCACCGCCTTCGGCGTGGCGCTGTCCGGCGACAAGGCGCAACGCTTTCTCTATGTCGCGGACGGCCATAATGAGCGGGTGCGGGTGCTCGACCGCCAGAGTCTGGCGGAGGTTTCCAGTTTCGGCCATGCCGGCGGCTATCCCGGCCAATTCTCCAACATTCATGTCATCGCCAGCGATTCAAAAGGCAATGTGTATGTCGGCGACGGCGCGGGGCGCTTTCAGAAATTTGTCTATCAGGGTGTGGCGCAATAGGCTGGAATTGCGGGCGCGCAAAAAAAGGAACCGCCATCATGATGTTGCCAATATGAGAATGAAGGCCCGGCTGATCGGACTTTGCCTGCTGCTTTCTTCGCCCGTATTGGGGCAGGAATTCTCTTCCAGCTTCGATCCCGCGCCCATGACCATGGCCACGCGCGACAGCGTGGCCGGAACCGGAACGGTCACCGCCGATCTCAAAGGCAACAGGCTGACGATATGGGGCAGCTTCTCGGGCCTGGCGTCCGCCGCCACCAAAGCGCAATTGCGCAGCGGATCGATGACGGGCGTGCCGGGCGATGCGTTTGCCGATCTTACTGTCAGCCAAGCGGATGCGGGCATTGTGACAGGCACCGTCACCCTGAACCGGGCGCAACAAAAGGCGCTGCTGGCGGGCGGGGTCTATGTGGAGATCGACAGTGTCAAGGCGCCAGACGGGACCTTGCGTGCCTGGTTCTTGAGCCGCCAGCCGTAAGTCGCGTGTGAGATAAAAGCCGCGGGAAAATCGCCAGGGGAATATGATGATCCGCTTTGCACGATATCTTGGATGGGGCGCCGGGCTGATCGGCTTGGGCGCGGTGCTGGCGACGGCGCAGGAAAGTACGGGCCCATTCACCGCCGAACAGGTCGCGGCCGGACGGATCGCCTACAGGACGAGTTGCGCAGGCTGCCATCAGGCCAACCTGTCGGGGCAGGGCGATGCCTTGCCCCTGGCGGGCCGTCAGTTCTTCGCCGGATGGTCCGGGCGCACCAGCCGTGATCTTTACAATCTGATACGCGCATCCATGCCGGCCAGCGCGCCCGGCAGCCTGGATGCCGCCAGCTACGCCAACATCACCGCCTTTATCCTGTATGCCAATGGCGCCAGGCCGGGAACGGCAGCCCTGACGCCGGATACCGCGGTCAGGATCGGTGCAATCGCCAACGGCACGATCCCCGCCGATCTCGCCGGGAGCGCGCCGCGCGCCGCCACCGCCGACCCCGAAGCCGCGCCCGCGCGCCGCCCCGCCGGCCCGCCGGTGGTGCCGCATGTCTCGGTCGCGGGCACGGTGAAACGTTACAGCCCGGTCACCGACGCGATGCTGACCCACCCGTCGGATGACGAGTGGCTGATGTTCCGCCGCAATTATCAAGGCTGGAGTTTCAGCCCACTCAATCAGATCAATGCCGGGAATGTCGGCATGCTGCAGCTCAAATGGGCCTGGGCCATGCGCGAGGGCGGCACCAACGAAGCCTCGCCCCTGGTCCATGACGGTGTGCTGTTCCTCGCCAACACCCAAGGCGTGGTGCAGGCGCTGGACACCCGTACCGGCAAGCTGATCTGGGAAACGATTGTGGGGCCGAACCAGCCGGTCGGCATCGGCGCGACCTCCAACCGCAGTCTCGCGCTCTATGAGAACCTGGTCTACATGGCCGCCAACGACGCGATCCTGTATGCGCTGGATGCCAGGACCGGCAAGATCGTCTGGCAGACCGATACGGCCGATGGCGAGCGCGTGCGGGGCATGACCAGCGGCGCGATGGTGATCAAGGGCAAGGTCGTGGTCGGGATGACCAATTGCGGCCGCCGCCCCATGACGACGCATTGCGCTATCAGCGCCTATGACGCCCTGACCGGCAAGCGGGCCTGGAAATTCGACACCGTGGCGCGCAGCGGCACGCCGGGCGGCGACAGCTGGGGCGGATTGGCGGACGATATGCGCCAGGGCACCGAAACCTGGATCGCCGGCACCTATGATCCCGAATTGAATACGACCTATTGGGGCACCGCCCAGGCCAAACCCTGGCGGCGCGACAATCGCGGCAGCGGCGATGGCGCGACGCTTTACGGCAATTCGACCCTGGCGCTGGACGGCGATAGCGGCAGGCTGAAATGGTATTTCCAGCATATTCCCGGCGAATCCTTCGACATGGATGAAGTGTTCGAGCGGGTGCTGATCGACCATGACGGCCAGAAGGCGGCCATGACCGTGGGCAAGACCGGCATTCTGTGGAAACTGGATCGCGTCACCGGCAAGTTCATCGCCGCCAAGGAAACTGTCTTCCAGAATCTTTTCACCAAGATCGATCCCAAGACCGGCAATGTCACCTACCGGCCGGATCTGGCAAACCAGAAGGTCGATCAGTGGCTGGCCACATGCCCCGGTCCACAAGGCGGGCATGACTGGCCGGCGACCAGCTACTATCAGCCCGGCGACCTTCTGCTTATTCCGCTGAGCCAAAGCTGCGTGATGATGCTGGGCAACGGCTCGCAGACTTTCTATTTCACGCCGGGAACCAACCGCAATATGGGCAGGCTGGCGGCCTGGGACACCAAGAACATGAAAGAGGTCTGGTCTTTCCAGCAGCGCTCGCCTTTCCTGACCGCGGTTCTGTCCACCGCCGGCGGCGTTGCTTTCATCGGCGACTATGACCGCGAGTTCAAGGCGGTGGATGTGAAGACGGGCAAGACGCTCTGGAAAGTGCAGCTCGGCAACACCGTGCAGGGCCATCCCATCAGTTTCCGGGTGGACGGCAAGCAATATATCGCCATCACCACCGGCTACGGCGGCGGCAGTCCGCAGGCCAAACCCTCAACCATGCTGACCGAGGTGCATCGTCCCTCGACCGGCCAGCAGCTTTATGTCTTTGCGCTGCCGGACGGGATGTAGCAGCCTGCCACCATGAAGGCGTTGACGGGACTGTTCTGGGCCGCGGGGTTTCTGCTGCTCTTTTTCCTGGTCCTGCGGCTGGATCCGGCTGTGGTCTGGGACTCGCTTGCCGGTATCGGTTGGGCGGGTTTTGGCCTGGTGCTGCTGGCGGGGCTTGTCCTCACGGCCTGTCTTGCCAGCGGCCTGTATCCGCTGCTTGCTAGCGATGCGTCGCTCAAGCTGATCTTCGCCGCCCGGCAGCTCCGGGATTCGGCGGGCGATATTCTTCCCTTCACCCAGATCGGCGGCATGGCGCTGGGCGTGCGCGTGCTGGTGCTGGGCGGCATCGCGCCGGCGCGGGCGATTGCCGTCGGGGTGGTGGACGTCACCACGGAGTTGATGGCGCAGGGCCTGTTTATTCTGCTGGGCATCGGGCTTGCCGCGCCCGCCATCGCCGCCGATCCGAAATTGGGACCCTATCTGGGCTGGCTGGTGGGCTTTGCCATCCTGTTCGCGGCGGCGATTTTTGGTTTCGCTCTTTTGCAGCTTGGGGGAAGCCATCTGGCGGAAAAATGGCTTCGTCCACGCGCCATGGGCGCCGGCGCGGCAACCTTTCGCGCCGCGATCCATCTGCTCTACCGGCAAAGATCCCGCATCCTGTTGTCCGTGCTTCTGCATCTGCTGGGTTGGTGCGCCAGCGGCTTGTGGCTTTGGATCGTCTGCCTGGCGCTGGGACAATCGCTGTCGCCGCTCTCCGCCATCGCCATCCAGAGTCTGCTGGACGGCCTGCGCAGCGCCACAGTCTTTATTCCGGCGGCCATCGGAATCCAGGAGGCCGGTTATGCCGCGCTGGCACCGCTTTTTGGGCTGACTCCGGAGACCGGGCTGGCCATGTCCATCCTGCGCCGCGCCCGCGACATCGCTATCGGCGTACCGGCGCTGCTGATCTGGCAAGTGGTGGAGGCGCGGCGCGCCCGCCGCCAGAGCGTTGCGGCGGCGGCAGGGGAACAGTATATGATGGGACAAAAGAGGGACTGATCATGGCGCTTCCTGTGCCCAACGCGACGCTTCGTCCGGGCAATGTTTTCGAGACCGTCATCAGTGGGCTGGTGATCGTGGTCGCCATCCTTTTTACCGGGTTTATGGTGATGCGGACCGGAACGGGGCATCTGGGAAGTTACGATTTGCATCTTCGGCTGGCGGATGCCGGTGGCGTGAAGATCGGCAGCGATGTACGGCTGGGCGGCACCAAGATCGGATCGGTCCTGGGCATGCGGCTCGATCCCGCCGATTACAGCGCGGTGCTGGATGTGAGTGTTCGCGACGACCTGGCGCTGCCGGTGGACTCGGTGGTGGCGATTTCCGGCTCGGCTCTGGGCGACCAGTTTGTCGCCATCAATCCCGGCCATGCCGACGCCAAAGTGCCGCCCGGCGGCGAATTGGGCAAGCGCCGCGCCAAGCGCTGATCAGCCCAAGGCCCCGTTCGCCAGCCATTGGGCGCAAGCATCGCCCAATTCCTCGGCCGCCCGTCTTTCGTAAGCGGCATTTTCCGTAGGACTCAACACTTCGCGCCAGCGGCCATTGACGCCCTTGTTGATGAAGGTCTGCGCCCCGCCGTCCCAGAAGGCGCCGCCCAGGGGAACGCTGGCGGTGGCATTCGCCTTCATATAGTCGAAGCTGCAATGCTTGAGGATGTCGGGCCATTTGCCCTCATCGACCGCGATCCCCAGGAACGCGGCGACGCGCCGGATTTCGCCCGGCATGTCCTGCTTGAGACTTTCGAAATGCAGCAGATGGACATTGGGCAGGGCGCGGATCTCCCACCAGGAACGGATATTTTCCCAGAACGGCCAGAAGGGATGGCCGTCGCGCGCCAGCCAGTCGTTGAAATATTGCCGGATGGAATCCGGCGGCTGTTCGATGGGCGGGCCGATGCGGCCCGGCGTGTCGTTCAGCGCTTCATACCAGGCCCGATTGGCGTTGGCATGGTGGTTGTACATGCTCCACACCACGTCGCGCCCGTCGCGGCCGATATAGATGTAGCGGGCCTTGGGCGAGAAGACGAGGGCATCGACCGGCAGATGGGTTTTCAGGAAGCGCCGGTGGGTCTGCTTCTCGATCTCGGCCAGCTTGATATGCTTGGGCGGTACGCGCAAATCCAGCCAGGGTGACATTTCCGCGACCGGCAGGCCCGCCTGCCCATTGAAGAGCAGCTGGCTGACGATCTGCTGCACCCAGGTGGTGCCGGATTTGGCGTAGGTGGAAATGATGATGTCATCGTCGCGGAAACGCACATCGTTCCAGATGGTGGAGTCGAAATGATGGCTGTGCATCTCCCGTGATTTTTTCGGGTAGGCAATTGCCGTCATCTTTCGCCCCATCTCCGCCCGGCGGGAAGATAGCCAGGACCGCTCCGCAAGTCACCTCATGGCGGCGTCAAAAGGGATCGAGGGGATAAACCGGCCGCCGCAACCTTTGATAAGGCAGGCGAGCCAGGTCGGAGGTGCAGGGGCCGCGTGTGCTGACGGTAAAGCTGGCCGAGGCGATCTTGTCATAGGCCCGGCGATGGCCGACCGCCGCCTTGATCCCGATCATGCTGAGATCTTCCGGATTGATCCCCTGGCTGCGCCATTGCCCCAGATCCATGGGCGCGATCCGGCGGCTGGTCAGCAGGATGGTGAGGCCGCGATGGCGCACCACCGCACTGGGGCCCATATGGATGACGCGTCCCAGCACCACCATCTGGCTCTGCAGGTCCTCCAGTTCGAAATCGCCATCGCTGCGGGAGACAAGTTCGACCTCCAGACTCACGGGTCCGAGATCCAGCCGGCTGCCCTTGCCGCCGACCGCCAGGGTCAGCCGCGCGCCAATGGGGATGGATTGCAGGGCCGCCACCGCCGCCGCATCGGTGATCACCACCCCCGCGCCTTGGACATCATGCTTGATCAAGGCGCGCATCACGTCGGTGCAATCACCGGGCCCGCCGCCGCCGATATTGTCCGCCGGCTCCACCAGCAGGACCGGGCCTTTGCCGCCCGGCACGAAATCGCGGATCACCGCGTCGATGTCATGTTCCTTGGGAATGCCCAGCGCGCGGACGTCCCAGGCGATTTTGGCGAGTTCTTCCAGAGCGGCCTTGGCATTTTCATCGCTGCCTTCGGTGACGATGCTGAAGGCCAGTCCCGCATCATGGACATCGGCATAGGAATAGCCGCCCACCACATTGACCGCCAGCACGCCGGGAACGTCCCGCTCCAGGCGGCGGGCGGCGTCTTCCAGCTTGGCCATGCCGCCATCCTTCGTCCCCGTGCCCGTGGGCGGCCAGACGATCAGCGTCACCAGCACATGCTGGCGCGGGCGGATACCGGTTTCAAGACAGCGCGCCAACAGCTCGGTGGCGCGCACCGCGCTTTCAAACGTGTCATCATGCGGACATTCGCGGTAGCAGACCAGCCCGTCCGACAGATCGCCCATCTTTTGGGTCATGGTGCCGTGCAGGTCGAAGACGCCGAAGATCGGCAGGTCCGCGGCACCGGGCAAAGCGCGGATGCGTTCCAGCAATTCCCCGTCCGGGTCTTCCAGTTCGGTCGTCACCATCGCGCCATGCAGCGACAGGAAAATTCCGTCCAGGCCGGTTTGCAGCGCATCCTGCAAGACCGGCTTGATCTCGTCCCAGAAAGTCTCGAACACCGCATGTTCGACCATGCCGGAAGCGCCGCAGAGATAGTTGGCGGACGGCACGACCTGCCAGCCCTTGCGGGCGGCGGTGGTGAGAAATCCGTCCACCTGCGAGCCGTCCCCGATCCGGTCCAGCAGGTCCTGGCCGCGATGGATCATGAAATCGCTCAACACCGTGCGGTCGTCGGTGAAGCTGTGGGTTTCGTGAAAAATTCCGGCCAGGAATATCTTGGTCATCTGAGCTTCTGGTTTTAAGGCGTTGATAAACAAGGAAATATGCCGGATGCACCGTCGTGCAGGCCAGCCCTTTCGCGCGAGCCCTTCTTGCGCGCAAGATAAACCCAAAAGGGGCCGAAAAAAGGGGCCTCAAAAAGGGGTCTGGGGTGTATCGCACATTATTGCCGCTGGCATTGGCGCTGGTGTTGAGTGGTTCGGCGTTGGGTGCGGCCCCAAAGCCCGTCACCATCACCGTCAGCGAAGGCACTTCCATGGCGGTGTCGGTGTCGCCCGACGGCAAGATGCTGGCCATGGACCTGCAGGGCAGCATCTGGGTGATGCCCGCAAGCGGCGGCGTGGCCAGGCGCATCACCGATCTGTTCAATGACGCGCGTCAGCCGGTCTGGTCGCCGGACGGCAAGACCATCGCCTTTTTCGGTTATCGCGATGGCGGCTATGATCTTTGGGCGGTGTCGCCGGACGCCAGCAACCAGCGCCGGTTGACCAACGGCGCTTTTGACGACCGCGAGCCTGTGTTCAGTCATGACGGCACCAGGATCGCTTTTTCTTCCGACCGCGGCAGCCCGCTTGGCAGCGATTACAATATTTTCGTGCTGGATCTGCGCAGCGGCGATATCCGCCAGCTCACCCGCAATCCCGCCGAGGATGCCATGCCGAGCTGGTCGCCGGACGATCGGCAAATCTCCTTTGTCTCGACGCGCGAAAATGGTCAGGGCGTCTGGGCGGTGGATGCCGCCGGCGGCGAAGAACGCCGCCTGGTGACGGCAAACGCGCGCATCGACGCCGCCGGCTGGGGACCGGGCGGCGAGATGGTGGCGCATGGCGTGGACGGCACCAAGGGCTGGCTGGAAATCGGCGGCAAGCCGGTCACGGGCGACGAGCATGTCTTTCCCTTCCGGCCCAGCTTCCTGTCCAAGACGGAATTTTTCTACACCGCGGACGGCAAGATCAAGAAACGCAACCTGAGCGGCACGGTCCAGACCATTCCCTTTTCCGCCACTTTGGAAGTGACGCCGGTGGAGGGGACTTATGTGCGCCGCAAGCGCGACTTCACCGATCAGAAATCGCGCAAGGCGTTGGGAATTGTCAGGCCGGTCCTTTCGCCGGATGGTAAAAGCATCGCCTTTGCCGCCCTGGGCGACATTTATCTGATGCCGGTGGGCGGCGCGCCCAAGAACATCACCAACGATGCCGCCTATGACACCGACCCGGCCTGGTCGCCGGATGGGGCGCAGCTGGTCTACAGTTCCGACAAGGCGGGCGGGTTGTTGCAGTTGTGGTTGCGGGATGTTGCGACCGGCCGCGAACGGCAACTGACCCATATTTCCACCCAGCCGATTTCACCGGCCTTCTCGCCCGACGGCAAGCGCATCGCCTATCTGGATGTGGACGGCATGTGGCGGCGCGCCGGCATTGCGGTGGTGGATGTGGCTTCAGGCCAGATCAGCCAGATACACGCATCGATCTTTGCGCCGGGCGCGCCAACCTGGTCGCCGGACGGCAAGCGCGTGGCGGTGGCCATGGTGGCGCCCTATTCGATCAAATATCGCGAAGGCACCAATCAGATCCTGTCCATGTCGTCCACCGGAACGGCGGCGGCCAGCGACGACAAATGGTATGCGCCGGTGCCGAACCTTTCCATCGACAGCCGGGGCTGGAACGGCCCGGTCTGGTCGCCCGACGGCACCCGCATGGCGGCGGTCTATGAGGGCACACTGGCGGTGTTTCCGGTATCGGCGGCGGGCGAGCCGCT
>Ga0268266_10004406_pt1 | contig 13493 bp, 10 predicted proteins | sample KBSS13metaG_FD_190356 | JGI IMG/M metagenome (GOLD analysis project Ga0268266, IMG submission 190356) | Switchgrass rhizosphere microbial communities from Kellogg Biological Station, Michigan, USA - KBS S1-3 metaG (SPAdes) (version 2) | ecosystem: Host-associated > Plants > Roots > Rhizosphere...
GCGGGCGTGGACCACCCGCAGCATCTCCTCGAACGCGGTCGACACCACGGTGCCGCCGGTCTCGGTCGAGGTGAAGAACGTCTCCTCGTCGACTTCCTTCGCCAGGTGGGTGTGGCGGATGAACACTACCTCGACATTCTTGTAGCGCCGGCTGAGGAACAGATAGAGCAGCTTGTAGAAGCGCTTGGCCAAGTCCTTCATATGCTCGGTCATCGAGCCCGAGACGTCCATCAGGCAGAACATGACCGCGCTGGTCACCGGCTGCGGCACCATCTCGTATCGGTTGTAGCGAACATCGACCGGGTCGATGAACGGGATGCGCTTGGAGCGGCGGCGGTGCTCCTCCAGCTGGACGACCAGCGCCTCGCGACGGGTGATGTCCTCGGCCTTGTCCGAATCCTTCAGCTCCTCGATCTCGGCCTCGCAGGCCTCGATCTCGGCCGGGCGCGGACGCTTGAGCGCGATGCGCCGCGACAGGCTGTTGCGCATGGTGCGCTTCAGGTTGAGGTTGGAGACCGAGCCCGAGATCGAATGGCCGGCGCGCACGGGGGTGAAGCTGTCGGACGCCTTCATCTGCTTGCGCAACAGGTCGGGCAGTTCCAGGTCGTCGAAGAAGATGTCCAGGAACTCTTCCTGCGACAGGGCGAACTGGAAGGCGTCGTTGCCCTCGCCGTCATCCGCCCCCTCGCGGCCGCCCTTGCCCGAGCCGCCGCCGTCCGGCCGCTTGATCGTATCGCCTTCCTGGAAGGTCTTGTTGCCGGGAAGAACGTGCTCGCGGGTGCCTTGCTCGTGTGAGTGGTGGATGACCGGCTCTGTCAGCCGGTCTGCCTTGATCCACACCTTATCTTCATTACCCAGGTCAGTGACGCTGCGCTCACCCGTCGCCTTGCGCACAGCCTCGGTCAACTCCCTCTTGGCCCGGCGGATGAACCGCCGTCGGTTGGAGTGGCTCTTGCCCCGAGGATTAAGCCGTCGGTCGACGATATTCATCGTGTAGCTCGCTTTCGATCACCCTGCTTGCCCCATCACCCCGCCTGTTTTACGCGCATGTACCATTCCACCAGCCGCCGGACCTGCCGTTCGGTGTAGCCGCGGTCGGTCATGCGGGCGAGGAACTCGGCATGCTTGCGCTCGGTCTCGACCTCTTTCTTGCTGCCGAAGCTGATGATCGGCAGCAGGTCCTCGACCTGGCTGAACATCCGCCGCTCGATCACTTCCCGGATCTTCTCGTACGAGGTCCAGGACGGGTTCTTGCCGTCGCGCTGGGCCCGGGCACGAAGGGCGAATTTTACCACCTCGTTGCGGAAGTCCTTCGGGTTGGCGATCCCGGCCGGCTTCTCGATCTTGGTCAGCTCCTGGTTCAAGAGCTCCCGGTCCATCATCTGGCCCGTGTCCGGGTCCTTGAAGTCTAGGTTCTCGATCCAGGCGTCGGCATAGTCGACATAGCGGTCGAACAGGTTCTGGCCATAATCGTTATACGACTCCAGATAGGCCTTCTGGATCTCATTGCCGATGAATTCGGCATAGCGCGGCGCCAGCGTGCCCTTGATGAAGTCGAGATAGGTCCGTTCGGTTTCCTCACCGAACTGTTCGCGCCGGATCGCCTGTTCCAGCACCCACATAAGATGCACCGGGTCGGCGCCGACCTCATGCGTGTCGTAGTTGAAGGTCGCCGACAGCACCTTGAAGGCGAAGCGGGTTGAAATGCCGTCCATACCCTCATCGACGCCGGCGCTGTCGCGATATTCCTGCATCGACTTGGCGTTGGGCTCGGTCTCCTTCAGATTCTCGCCGTCATAAACGCGCAGCTTGGAATAAAGGTTCGAGTTCGGGTGCGGACGCAGCCGCGACAGCACCGCGAACCGGGCCAGCATCTCCAGCGTGCCGGGCGCGCAGGGCGCCACCGCCAGTTCGCTGCCGCGGATCAGCTTGTCATAGATCTTCTGCTCCTCGGTGACCCTGAGGCAGTAGGGGACCTTGATCACGCAGATGCGGTCGATGAAGGCTTCATTGTTCTTGTTGTGCTTAAAGCTTTGCCACTCTGCTTCGTTTGAGTGCGCAAGAATGATGCCGTTGAACGGGATCGCGCCGATATTCTCGGTGCCGGTGTAGTTGCTCTCCTGCGTCGCGGTCAGCAGCGGGTGCAGGATCTTGATCGGCGCCTTGAACATCTCGACGAACTCGAGCAGCCCCTGGGTGGCCCGGTTCAGTCCGCCGGAATAGCTGTAGGCGTCGGTGTCGTTCTGGCTGTAAACCTCCAGCATCCGGATATCGACCTTGCCGACCAGGCTGGAGATATCCTGGTTGTTCTCGTCGCCCGGCTCTGTCTTGGCCACGCCGATCTGGCGCAGGCGCGACGGGTGCATCTTCACGACGGTGAACTTGGAGATGTCGCCGCGGAACTCGTCCAGGCGCTTCACCGCCCAGGGTGACATCATTCCGGTCAGGCGCCGGGGCGGGATATTGAATTCCTTTTCCAGCTCCTCGCCCATCGCGTCCGGGTCGAACAGGCCGAGCGGGCTTTCAAGGACCGGGCTCAACTGGTTGCCGGCCTTCAGCACATAGATCGGCATCTTCTCCATCAGCAGCTTTAGCCGCTCCGCGATGGAGGATTTGCCGCCGCCGACCGGGCCCAGCAGGTAGAGGATCTGCTTGCGCTCCTCCAGGCCCTGGGCCGAGTAGCGGAAGAAGTTGACGATGCGCTCGACCGTATCCTCCATGCCGAAAAATTCGGCAAAGGCGGGATAAATCTTGATCGTCCGGTTCATGAAGATGCGGCCGAGGCGGGCATCCTTCGCCGTGTCCACGATCTCGGGTTCGCCGATCGCGGCAACCATTCTCTCGGCCGCGCTGGCATAGGCCATCGGGTCCGTCTTGCAGAGCTCGAGATAATCGAGCAGGGGCATCTCTTGCTGACGCTGCGTCTCGTAAGACTGCAAGGAACGAGAAAATAGCTGGTCAATCATGCCCATCTGCCTCTCCTATTTCACCGCAATAACCCTTTCGGTACCAACCGCTGTAGGAAGCGTTGCGAGGTCCCCGCGCGCTCCGTGGTCTTTTTGTGATCCCTAGGTAAGCAAGTAGCGTGCCACCGCCGAAGTTCCACTACGCTACCGCGCCGGCACGAAAGTGCCACTATGTTCGATCGGGGTAGCGCCACATGCGATCGGGGTACCTCCACGCGCGGAAGAATATCGCCTGGCTGATCCGATTTCGGCCGGCCGGCGGGACCTCCAGAAGTTGCTTTGAATAACATGGGTGACATGTAGTTCGCCCTGTATTTTCCAGCCTGTGGTCGCTACCCGAGTCGCACTGACGACTCACCAATTAGTATATAGTATGTTGGGGGGAGATAATGGTTAAGTTATGAAAAATATTGGGTCACATTGGGGCAAGTGTGGCCGCGGGGTCACATATCGCGCAGTTTGGATTGTTTGAAGCGCGACTTTGGCAGTCGCGACTCGAGAGTGCCATCAACAACTGCGCGAGTCGCCCCGACTCGGTGACGACTTGGTTCGCACTGCGAAACCGCATGACGGCCGAATATGCTGCGCCGCAAAAGAATCCAGTGAAATGAACGCGATCCTTGCCCACCCTGTAATTAACCCTGATCCTATAATTATCGTCATGCAGGCGCTGGGCTTCAACGGGCCGGCGGCTATCCTGGCCATTCGATGCCGGTTTGCGAATACCGACGCCGGGATCGGACAATTTTCCGGGACTGTAAGCTTTCCTTTACGATCAATCGGCCAACCCGGCGTTTCCTCCGATCCTTTCCCATGAGGTGCGACAATGGGACCTAGTCAAACAGAGGAGTATCGATCCGGGAGATCAAGGCAGGGCAGACGCGAGGTCCGCGAGACAGGCCTCCAGGATTCCCGCAGGCCGGCGATTGAGACGGTGAACGCGTTGTGGCCTGTCGGGCGATCGCGGCTCTGCAGGACGCCGAAAATCTCCGAATAGCCGATGCCGGCCGGCGCGATCAGGTCCCAGTAGAACGGGTCCGGGAAATCGCCCGGCGTCAGCACGACAAGGTGCGTACGGCTTGAGCAGAACAAGGCATTGGCGAGGGACGCGCCTTTGACGCCGACGACCAGATCGGCTTGGCGGAACATGCGGGCCTGCTCGGCCAGCGTCCACTGCTCCGGCTGGACGATGTCGAGCCCGAGGTCGCGGCACAGCCCGATCACCTCGTCTTCGTTCCGCAGCCGGCGCGCGCCGTGCTCGCCCCGACGTAGATGCCGCGCCTGGGACCCTCGTTGCGAGGCTGTCGCGAAGGACCATGGCCCGAAGCGCCGACAAGCCCGCCGGCAGCTGGAATTTCAGCGGCACGTGGACGGGACTTACATAGTGCAGATCAGAAAAACGCCAGATCGCGTCGTCCGGAAGCTCGATGACCGCGATGCCGGGCGCGATCATGTCCAGCGTCTGGCGGGCGATGGCCTGCATCGCCGGCCCATCCTGCCGGCCGAGCGCGATCTGCCACCCAGGCGGCAGGGTCAATCCCGCACACAGCGCCAGCATTGCCGCACTGTCCACCAGCCAATGGCCGTAATTGGTGTTCCAGGGCCGTTTGAGGAGCAGCGTCGGCCGATCGATCGTTGCCGACGGCTCCGATCCAAGCGCGAACCTGCCCGCGCCTGCATCGAGCATGCCGTCGGGTACTTTCTCGCCGGCAATGAACTCGTAGGCACTCTCGCTGACCAGGCAATGGTCGCGCGTCACCACAGAGCCCTGGCCGACGACGAGCGCGTCCTTGAACGCCAGGTGCCGGATCGGATCGAACGTGGTGACCTTATCGGCGAAATATGCCTCGACCGCCGGGCGATGTATGGCGTCGAGCGCACCGGTGTCCAGCCGGAAGGGGAGGCGCCGCAGATAGGCGCCGCCCTCGCATAGATTTTCCACATGAGCGCACGACGCGGGCGCGCCGGCCTCGCCCGAGAGCAATTGGGCGATCGTGGCGACCTGGATCGGCCGCGGCGCGTAGGCGGTCATAACCTACGCGGACTGGATCAGGCCGTTTGCCTTAAGGTCGCGCGCGATCTCGTCCAGCACGGCCGGGTCTTCGATCGTGGCCGGCATGGTGTAGGGCTCGGCGGTCAGGATCTTCACGATCGTGCCGCGCAGGATCTTGCCGGAGCGGGTCTTGGGCAGGCGGGCGACCACCAGCGCAGTCTTGAAGGCGACAACCGCGCCCATCTGATCGCGCACCAGCTTGACGATCTCGGCGACGATCTCCGCATGCGGGCGGTTGATCCCGGCTTTCAGCACCAGGAAGCCCAGTGGCGCCTGGCCTTTCAAACTGTCCGGCATGCCCACCACCGCGCACTCGGCGATGTTGGGGTGGCCGGCGATGACTTCCTCAATCGCGCCGGTCGACAGGCGATGGCCCGCGACATTGATGACGTCATCGGTGCGGGTCATGATGTGGAGATAGCCGTCCTCGTCGATGAAGCCGGCATCCCCGGTCGAGTAATAGCCGGGGAAGGGATCGAGATAGGCTTTGGCATAGCGCTCCGGCGCATTCCACAGCGTGCTGGCCGCGCCGGGCGGCAGCGGCAGCTTGCAGACGATGGCGCCGGTCTCGCCGGGCTCGACCGCCACCCCGCTCGGGTCCAGCGCCTGGACATGCCAGCCCGGGATCGGCTTGGTCGCCGAGCCGTACTTCACCGGAAAGCTTTCGATGCCCAGCGGGTTGGCGGCGATCGGCCAGCCGGTCTCGGTCTGCCACCAATTGTCGACGACGGGGCGGTCCAGCTTCTCGATGCACCACGCAAGCGTCGCCGGGTCGCAGCGCTCGCCGGCGACGAACAACGCCTTCAGTGACGAGATATCGTACTTGCCCAGCAGGCTCGCCTCGGAATCCTCACGCCGGATGGCGCGGATCGCGGTCGGGGCGGTGAACATGGTGTTGACCTTGTGGTCCTCGATCACCCGCCAGAAGGTGCCGGCATCGGGCGTGCCCACCGGCTTGCCCTCGAACAGGACGGTCGTGCAGCCGCTGATCAGCGGGCCATACACTATATAAGAGTGTCCCACGACCCAGCCGATGTCCGACGCGGCCCAGAACACCTCACCCGGATGGGCGTCGAAGACATGGCGCATCGACCAGGCCAGCGCCACCATATGGCCGCCCGACGGCCTGACGATGCCCTTGGGCTGTCCGGTCGTGCCGGAGGTATAGAGTATATAGAGTGGGTCGCAGGCCCCGACCGGCACACAAGCCGCCGGCTCGGCCGTCGCCATCAGCTCTTCGAAGTCATGGTCGCGGCCGGGCTTGAGCTCGGCCTTGCAGGCATCGCGCTGGATGACGACGCATTGCTGCGGCACGCCGCCGGCGATCCCGATCGCCTCGTCGACCACCGGCATATAGGGGATGATGCGGTTGGGCTCGATGCCGCACGAGGCGGCGATGATCAGCTTGGGGCTGGCGTCGATGATCCGGGTCGCCACCTCGCGCGCGGCAAAGCCGCCGAACACCACCGAATGGACCGCGCCGATCCGGGCGCAGGCCAGCATCGCCACCGCCGCCTCAGGGATCACCGGCATATAGATCAGAACCCGGTCGCCCCTTTCGACGCCGAGCCCTTTGAGCGCCCCGGCGAAACGGGCGGTGAGGTCGAGCAGCTCAGCATAGGTGAACTTGCGGACCTGGCCGGTCAGCGGGCTGTCATAGACGAGCGCCAGCTGCTCGCCGCGCCCATCGCGGACATGGCGGTCCAGCGCGTTCCAGCACGTATTGGCCTCGGCCCCGGCGAACCAGCGCCAGCGGCCGAGCTCGCAGCTCGATAGCACCGAATCCCACGGCCGGTCCCATTCCAGCATCCCGGCCGCCTCGGCCCAGAATGCCTCCGGCTCCGACAAGGACCGCCGATGCACGATCTCGTATTCACCCGCCACGAATATCTCCCCCTGCCTCGTTGTGAGGCTAATCCAAGGCGCGATTTTGGCGTTACGGGATAACGGTGACAAGCACCTTGGCTGTTCATGGGCATGGACTTAATGTCCCGCCCCATGAATGTCAGCGACGCCCTTCGCCACCGCATGTCGGTGCGCGCCTTCAAGCCCGACCCGGTCCCCGGTTCCACTGTCCGCGAAATCCTGGAGGTGGCGAGCCGGTCGCCCTCCGGCGGCAATCTGCAGCCATGGCGGGTCTATGCGCTGGCCGGAAGGCCGCTCGACGAATTCCGCGCCATCATCGCCGCCAAGCTGGCGGCTGGGGAGAGCGAGACGCCGGAATACGATGTCTATCCGCATAATTTGTGGGAGCCGTTCAAGAAGCGCCGCCGCGAGACCGGATCGCACCGCTATGCCGCGCTCGGCGTCGACGACAAGGATAAGGCCGCGCTGAAGGAGTTGGGGGACCGCAATTACCGTTTCTTCGGCGCGCCCGTCGGCCTGTTCTTCTGCCTCGACCGCAAGCTGGGCTCGCCGCAATGGTCTGACATGGGCATGTATATGCTGTCGGTGATGCTGCTGGCCGCCGAGCGCGGCCTCGACACCTGTCCGCAGGAAAGCTGGTCCAACTGGCCGGTCTCTGTGCGTGCCTTCCTCGAACTACCTGACGACCTAATGCTGTTCGCCGGCATGTCCATGGGCTATCGCGACCCCGACCATCCTTTGAACAGGATCCGCACCGCACGGGAACCGTTCGAGGTGTTCGCCGAGATGCGAGGATTTTGAAACTCGAATATTTTCGAAAAAATTACAACGATATAGTTGTAAAAATAGCGCTTGACGCAAGTCTTACATTGGAACGATATTTCAGTCGCCATGCTCTCACAAGGGTAGCTTCGGACTTATAAATTCGCCGTCAAATAATGGCGAGCAAGGTTCGACGCAGTATTGCGGAATACGTAACGGAGTACCTGCCGGTCGGTTGTTTCCGACTGCGGCAAGCTCTCGTATCCAAGGGAGGCAAACATGGTAAGCTATGCGCATGGCGCCGACGAATCCTATCAGTTGGATGACGAATTAAGGTTTCGCGAGCGTGTGGGCGCTTCGGCCATGGCCGAGCGATATATTTCTCAGATCATCAGGACATATTTTCCCGATCGTTCCCCATCGTCCATTCGCGTGCTCGATGTCGGTACAGGGCAGGGCATGGCGGTAAAGACACTCCGCACGCTCGGATACGATGCCTATGGGTTGGAACCCGGCGGCCGGTTTTCGGATATGGACGAGGATGTCCGGCCGTACGTGTATCGGGTGTTTTCCCACGATCTCGAGAAGACCCATCCTGACGTCGAGAAATTCGACCTGCTGTTCTCGAACGGGGTTGTTGAACATGTCGGCACCACGGACGGGAATGCCGATCTTGTTCCTGATTATATCGAGTATCGAAATTTATTTATAAGATCGCAATTGTCCCTGCTGAAGAAGGGCGGGGTTCTGATCGTCATTGGGCCGAACAGATTGTTTCCCTTCGATTTTCAGCACGGCGATCATTATTATGGTTTCATCCAATATCTGGATGGCATCCCCTTCCTAAGGCATATGACCATTCCCTGGCATCCGCGCAATCATCTTTGTTCTTACAATGATATCAGGGCGATAGCAGAGAGATCGGGATACAGGCTGGAATTTATTCATGTCACGCAGGAAAAATACTGCTCTTTGACCAAATTGCGAAACAAGCCGATCCTGAAGTCAATATTCAAGTCGTATGTCTACGCCGCGTCTCTTCTCCCATTTCAACTCAGGCAGTTTCTGGAGCCTCATACGATTTTCGTCTGCCGTCTCGTCGCCTGACAGGATATCGTTCGATCCGTTGCTGCTTCAGGAGATGCCCGGTTATGAAATCATCACAGCTGCTTGCTTTTGCCTTGGCGCTGGCGGCTCTCTCGGTATCCTTTCCGGGCGTCGCGGATGTCACCCGCGAGCCGCTGGCGACCTACCAGATCGCACCGGCAAAACCGGTCGGTCGGGTTGAGGTCAAGAAGCTGACGATCACGCCGGGGGGCAAGACCGGCTTCCATACCCATCCGGGACCGGTGATCGCCTATGTCGTCCAGGGCACGCTGGTTGTGAAGGTGAAGGGCGAGGCGGAGAAGACTTACAAGCCGGGCGACACGATCTATGAGCCCGGCAATACGGTGATCGAAAAGTTCGATAACAGCTCGGCGAGCGAGCCGGCGGTGTTCATCGCCAACTATCTGCTCGGCGCCGACGACAAGGAGATCATCCACTTCCTCGACGGCAACAAGCCGACGCACTAACCGCCCCCTATCCCCGACGGCGTTCCTCCATTATGGATTTCGTGTCGCGCAGCAATAGAACGATGCGCGGCAAGGACTTGGGGGAAGGCACATGCGGGATCGGCCGCTGACGCGACAGGGGAATATCTGGGAAATCCGTGAGCAGGCGCGGCGCCGTCTGCCGCCGCCACTGTTCGATTTCCTTGAGGGCGGGGGCGAGGATGAATGGACGCTCCGCCGCAACGTCTCCGCCTTCGACGATTGGTCGCTGCTGCCGCGCACCCTGGTCGACGTCGCCGAGATCGACACCACCACCACGGTGCTGGGCCACAAGATCGACTGGCCGGTCATGCTCGGGCCGACCGGCATGTCCCGCGTGTTCCACACCGATGGCGAGATGGCGATCGCCCGCGCCGCCGCCAAGGCAGGCACGATCTACACGCTCTCCACCATGTCGACCTATTCGATGGAGGAGGTGGCGGGGGCGGCCAAGGCGCCCAAATGGTTTCAGGTCTATTGCCTACGCGACCGCGAGCTGACCCGCGATTTCCTCCGCCGGGCAAAGGAAGGCGGCTATACCGGCCTGGTCGTCACCGTCGATGTGCCGGTCCCGGCCAACCGCGAGCGCGACCGCCGCTCAGGCATGACCATCCCGCCCAAGCTGACCCTGGCCAGCACCATCAAATCCGCGACCCGCCCCGGCTGGGTGTTCGACTACCTGACCAACAAGGCCCCGGTGCTGGCCAACGTCGCCCACAAGACCGCGGTCGGCTCGTCCGAGGCGGTCACGCTGCACGACCACGTCGCCCGCCTGTTCGACCCCAGCGTCACCTGGAAGGATGTCGAATGGATGGTCGGCGAGTGGGACGGCCCGCTGATCATCAAGGGCATCCTGCACCCTGAGGATGCGAAGAACGCCTATGCCATCGGCGCCAAATCGGTGATCGTCTCCAACCATGGTGGCCGCCAGCTCGACGGCTGCACCTCCAGCCTCGACGCCCTGCCGCGGATCGCCGATGCAGTCGGCACCGATATCGAGCTGCTGTTCGACAGCGGCATCCGCCGCGGCACCCATGTGCTGAAGGCGCTCGCGCTGGGCGCCAAGGCCTGCCTGATCGGCCGCGCCTATCTCTATGGCCTGTGCGCCGGCGGCGAGGCCGGGATCGACCGGGTGCTGACCCTGCTGCGCGCCGAGGTCCGGCGCGACATGGCGCTGATGGGCACCACCAGGATCGCCGACGTGACGCGCGACCGGATCGCGGCGCTGACGCGATGAGGCTAGGCGCGCCATGGTTGGCGTTGGCCCTGGCGCTGCAGGCGCCGGCAGCATTTGCGGCTGCGCCGGAACGATCGTGCGGCCGAGACAGTGACTGTTGAGGTCCCCTATACTTGCTACGGGCCGAAGCGCTCGGCAAGGATGCCATGCCGGAGGCCGCGGTCGCTGACGGTCAGCGAACTGACGCCGAGCTTGTCCATCACCGTCCTGACGACGCACGCGCCGGCCAGGATGACTTCGGCGCGTTTGGGCTGCAGGCCGACGATCGCACGACGGCCGGCCGCATCGCGCGACCGGTACATTTCGATCTGGCGGTCGATCTCGATGCGGTCGAGGACAGCACCCTGTACAATGTTCGGATCGTACGTGGCCAGAGCATGCTTAACCGCAGCGATGTTGGTCACCGCGCCGCCCAACGCCACGAGGGCGTCCGGTCGCGCGCGTCCGTCGATGCGCGACAGGTCCGCCGCAATCGCCGCGAGCGCATCGTTCAGCACGTCAGGCGCAACCGCGCCGGCCAGTCCGAAGCGTTCAGTGTAGCGAGCGGCGCCCACATCCACACTGAACCGCTCTTCCACCTGCGCACCCTGCCCGAAAGTGAACTGCGTGCTGCCGCCTCCGGTATCGAACACCACCACCGAGCCTTTGGGCATGCCCAGTCCCGCCATTACTGCGATGTAGGCCAGCCGGCTTTCCTCCTCGCCGGAAATCACCTCAATCGAGACCCCTGTGCTCGCCCGAACCGCATCGACGATCGCCGCGCTATTGCGGGCGATCCGCAGACCGGCCGTGCCGACGGCGACGATCGCTCGAGCGCCGCTGCGCTTCGCTTCGCCAACCATGTCGGCGATCGCGCCGGTCGTCCGCTCGGCGGCTTCGGACGTGATCTCGCCCTTTGCCGCGAGATTCTCGCCAAGCCGCGTCAGCTCGGCGCGATCGACGACCGAACGCCAGGCTCCGCCGGCATTACGTTCGCCGACATGCAGCTTCACCGAGTTCGTCCCCACGTCGATCACCGCGTAGCGCTCGGGCGCGCCGTCGAGAAGGGACCGCAGGCCGTGCAGATAGTTCGTGTTGAGGTAGCCGCCCAGGCCGACCGATGCGACGGCCGAGACGACGGCGGCCGCGCCCTCCGCCTCGATCGCGATCGTGCGGTTCAGCATTCCGTCCGCCCGGACGTCGCTGACCTCCGAGGTGCAACCGCCGACGGTATAACGGACTCTGCGTTTGTGGACCTTCACAGGACGCAACGCCCCACCCGACACGGCGAGTTCGTCGACGAACTGGGCGAGCGTGTAGGCGTCTCGGGTGAGCTTCGGCGCGGTGAGACTAGACAACTCGAACACCTTCGCCGCGTCCGCGGCCGGCAACGGGAAGCCCTGCTTCATGACCGGCTCCCAGCGCTGGAGGCCGTTTGCGTCCACCTCCCGAAGGACTTTGACATCCATCAGATCGTCGCGGACTTTCACGATCGCATCGGCCCCGCCGAGGAAGTAAATCTCGTCGCTCTCCTGCACGCCGACGGGTGGCAACGCGGCGAACTGCGTCTCCGCGACCCCGAAACGCGTTCCGAACGTGCGCCATTCCCACCGCGGAACGATCGTGGCCATGGATCACCTCATCGTGGCTGACGGACGCCTGCACGCCTCGGCAGAGCGCTAATGTGCCGCTTCCCTGCGAGCCTTGGCGAAGTACTCCATGGCGGTGCGGGTCTTGGTTTCCGGGGTGCCCCGCGGGTCGAGACCTAGCTCCCGCAGATGTTTGGCGAACTCCTCCGCGGCCTGGGGCGCCTCGTCGGGCGGCACTTTGATCGACACCTCGACGAGGTCGTCTCCGTCGGGAAGTCTCCACTCTTCGACGGTTAGCTCATGAGCGAAGTCTTTGTGTTTCAGCTTCCACCGCAGCGCGCGAATTGGGCCCATGACGCAGAGCTTTCCGAAATCAACCGGACACTTGCTGAACTCATTCAGGAAGCGCTCCTGATCCTTCGAGAAAAGCTTGCCGATCGCTCGCTTCCCATCCGCGACGTCGGTGATCTCGTCGCGCCGCTGAATGCATGTCAGGGATGCAGAGCAGATCGTACGGTCACCGACACAGTCGGCCTCCAGTTTGAACCCTTCCAGATGCTTCCAATCCTCAGAGATGCGTGCCTTTTCCGCCGGTCGAAACTTGACGGTGGAGTTGTCGGCATCGCCCTTGACGAGCCTGGCGCGCAGCGCAACCCCCGCCTCGAACAGATCGAGGTCCGGCGTGTCGTAGTAGTAGATGAGCCGCACTTCGGCCGTGTCCTCGTTGACCTGCATCGTGCGTTCCGCACGAAGCTCCTGATCAGGGCGGACCGTGACCTTGATCTCGACGGCGTCCATCCCGGCGAAGGCGCGCGGGCCTTCTTCCGGGGTCTGGGGGGTAGCTGTCGTGCTCATTTGCCAATTTCTCTCTGGCTAAACCGGCGGGCTTCCTCTCATCGACCACTGCAGGTTGTGGCAGACCTTTTGGTCTCTATTGTGAGGCCAAGGGGGCCGGCGCGCCTATCCGGTAAATCCCCCAATCAAGGTTGGGGCGCATCCTTAACCGGTCTACAGTATTGCCCTCTGCTCAGAGGAGCGGGCTAGGAAGGCCGCCTCGAATCGTTTGGCTTGACAGTTCTGACGCACATCATCGCCACGAGGCAAAACCCCGGACGGACCGAAATCCCCCCATCTCGGTCATCCCGATTTATGAGTTCACGGCCTTGTACGTGCCGACGCCCTACTTCCCGTCGATCGAGAAGGCGTAGAACTTGTTGTTGCCCTTGAACTGCGGGCCGAGGTGGGAATAGCCGGAGCCCCAATAGACCACGCCGCCCGACACCACCGCCCCGGCGATCACCGAGCCGTCGGACGGATACTTCCACAACACTTGGCCGTTCGTGGCGTCGAGCGCCAGCATGTTCGACCAACCGGGCGGGGCGCCCATCGAGCCGGCATAGACGACGCCGTTCGAAACGGTCATCGGCGCCATATCGACCGCGGCGTGCA
>Ga0268266_10004407_pt1 | contig 13493 bp, 12 predicted proteins | sample KBSS13metaG_FD_190356 | JGI IMG/M metagenome (GOLD analysis project Ga0268266, IMG submission 190356) | Switchgrass rhizosphere microbial communities from Kellogg Biological Station, Michigan, USA - KBS S1-3 metaG (SPAdes) (version 2) | ecosystem: Host-associated > Plants > Roots > Rhizosphere...
TTCGCCGCCCTTCATGCCAGCGCCGCCGGCGGTGAACGTGTCGAGATCGGTGAATTGCCTCAGCGCGATATCGCCTTTGACGATGAGATCCGAACAGCCGACGTTGAAGTAATAGCCGCCGCCGCGGGTAAGATATTTGAACTGCCAGCCGGTATTGTCCTCGCCATAATCGAGCTTGAAGCCGGCGCGTTCGAGGCCGTCGAGCAGTTCCTTGTCGAGCGCCCTGGATTTCTCTCCGGTCAACCGGTGGCTCTTGCGCGCCAGTTGAAGCGGCATCGAGGTCGCGATCAGGTCGTTATCCTCCAGCGTGCCCTCGTTGTAGGGCGCATAGACCAGTTGCGCCGACGGCTCGATGCTGACCACCAGCGTGGAGGAACGCTGGAACAGCGTGACGTGAGCGCCGCTGGAATGCAGGTCCTGCGCGATGTCATGGCCGCTGTTGCCGGTGCCGATCACGATGGCGCGCTTGCCTTTCCAGTTCTCGCCGTCGTCATACTGGCTGGAGTGCATCACCTCACCGGCAAAGTCCTTCAGGCCGGCGATCTCGGGCACGCTCGGGATGCCGCTGACGCCAGTCGCAAGCACGACATGGCGCGGATGCATGATGCGTTTGCCGCCGTCGGCGCGCCGCAGCGTCACCGTCCAGCGGCCTGCTTTCTCGTCATAGCTGCCGCCCTCGAATTCGGTCTCGGTCCAGAAGTTCAGCTCCATGGCCTCGACATAGGTCTCGAACCAGTTGGCGAGCTTGTCCTTGGGAATGTAGGTCGGCCAGTTCGGCGGGAAGTGCAGATAGGGCAGGTGATTGACCTGAACCTGATTGTGCAGCGTCAGCGCATGGTAGCGCTTGCGCCAGTTGTCGCCGATGCGCTTCTCGCGATCGACGATCAGCGTATCGACGTTCAACTGTTTCAGCCGCGCGGCGATGGAGAGGCCCGATTGGCCGCCGCCGATCACGAGGACAGTGGGATCGCGGTCGGCATAGGCGGCAGATGCGTTGCGCAAGTCGAGCCAGTTTGGGCCGCGGAAATCGCGCGAATAGGCGTTGCCGCGAGGGCGGTTGACGCCGAGCTGTTCCTCAAACCCTTTGAGTTCGCCAAGCTCGGTCAACAGCGTCCACGCCTTCAGGCGGTTGCCGTCGTCCACATCAGGAATCAGGCGGATGATGCCGCTGCCGCGCCCGACCCTGGTCTCGAACTTGAAGATCGCCTCGATCGCGTTGGTGCCCGCGCGCATCACCTTGCGCGGTGCGGCGCGGCCGGGATCGATAGCAAATCCGCTTGGCGTCATGTCGCGGGCCAGCGGCGGCAGCGCTTTCAGGATGGCGTCGGCGCCATTCAGCGTCTGGATGTTCCAGCTCAGCGCCAGTACGTCGCGCCAGTAGCTGTCGGGATGGAATAGCTGAGACAGCAGGGCGCCATCGGGTTTCCCGAGCGCTTCCTCGAATTGTGCAAGCCAATTATCGGCGGCTACCGAACTGTCGTCCGTCCTGTCGAGCATGCGCGTTCCCGTCACCGGCCGTCTGTGCGGCGTTTTTCCTGCGCCGGAGCCTATACCCATTCGGGACAGCGCAGGAAGGGCGTGACGGGATATCGGTCATGCCGCTAGAGCGACAGGATCAGCCCCTGATCCGGCGGGACGCGGCCGTTGAGGGTGTCGAGATAGGCGCGCTGAACTGCCGCAGGCCCGCGGTGCTCGCTGACCTTTATCCACTGATCCAGCTTTGGCGCGAAGCCGGCCCACGCGGCAACAAACCGCTCGTTGAAGCCGGCCGATCCCCATTCCCCGATGCGCTTGCGGATCTGGTCCGGCGCGAAGAAAAATTGAGGCTTTGCACCCGGCAGTGCCATCGCCGGGTCATCGGGCGACGACTTGCGATGCGTGAGCCCGATAATTCCGCTATATTTCATTTGCTCGCCGAAGTGCCGGTGCAGCGTCGCGCGCAACAGGCCGTTGCCGGCCATATCGATATAGGCGACCGGGGAATTCGTTGGCAGCGAGGTGACGTTGTCATAGGTCACGACCTCGTCGTAGCAGCCGAGCGATTTGACGAAGGACGTGTTGCCGGCGGAAGTCAGGCCGATCACCTTGATGCCGTTACCCCTCGCATGCAGCAGATGCGCAAGTCCGTAAGCGGTCTTGCTGGAAGCGGAGGAGAGCATCACGCTCTTCGCGTCATGGAACTCGTTCTCCGCGAGAAAATCATCGACGAGGAACGACAGCATGAACAAGGGGCGTAGCAGCGCCTGATAGTCGCCCTGCCTGCCGGCAAACGCCGGATCGCCGCTGACGCGCGTATACGCATTATAGACCGGGGACACGCCTTGCCGGTGCGCGGCGGCATCGCGCAGACCGCGCTTGGAGACGTCAGCAGCTTCGATGACCAGATGCGTCGCCATCGGGAAATAGCCGAACAGCGTTTCGCCCGCAGCAATGGCAGGATGCTTCGAGGCAATCACCTCGCCAAATCCCCAGACAGGAACGTTGCCGAAACCTTCGGGCGCCGGAAACAATTGCCAATACTTCAGTCGATCGCCGAGTGCGGCATAGGTGATGTTGTTGGCGGTGAAGGCGAAGCGTGTGACCCTCACCAGCAGCGCGTCATCTGGTAGCGCGGCCGTATCAGGCAATTGGGTCTCGATCACCTTGCATTGCTGCAGGTCATTGCGGGCGACGACGAAGTCGGTGGCATGCATTGTTTCGATCCCTGCTTCTCACATGCAGCAATCTTTGCGCCGCCCGATGACCGTTTTGCAACAGCAATGATGTTTAAAACAGCGTTCGGTTTCGGGTGGCACCTCACGCCATCGCGCGCAGCCTGCCTTCCGCATGCATATCGCGCAGCTTGCGCTTGAAGATCTTGCCGGTGGCTTCGCGCGGCATGGCGTCCATGAACTGGATGTCTTTTGGCACCTTGAAATTGGCGAGGCGCCCGCGCAGGAATTCCTGCACTGCGGCCGGTGACAGCGCAACATTGGTTTCCGGCTCGATGCAGGCGAACAGCCGCTCGCCGAATTCGTCGTCGGGCACGCCGAAAACCGCGCAGTCGCGCACGCCGTCCATGCCGATCAGCGCGTTCTCGATCTCGGCCGGATAGATGTTGACGCCGCCCGAGATCACCATGTCGCGCTTGCGGTCGCACAGGAACAGATAGCCGTCCGCATCGAGGTAGCCGACGTCGCCGACGCTGACGAGGCCGTCACGGCCGGCTTCGGCGCGGGCTTCGGCCTTGCCGTGATAGTCGAAGTCGGGCACCGACACTTGCCGCATGAAGATTTCGCCGGGTTCGTCGACGGCACACAATTCGCCGTCCGGGCGGAAAATCTTGACGATGCCGCCCTCGATGGCGCGGCCGACCGTGCCGGGTTTTTCCAGCGCTTCCTTGGCTGAGTGCCACACCGGAATGCCGGTCTCGGTCGAGCCGAAATATTCGTTGATGACCGGACCCCACCATTCGATCATCGCGCGCTTGACCTGCGGCGGGCAGGGGGCCGCGCCGTGTACGATGAAGCGCAGCGACGACAGATCATAGCGCCGCCTGACGTCCTCCGGCAGCCGCAGCAGGCGGACGAACATTGTCGGCACCATGTGCATGTGGGTGACGCGATGGCGCTCGATCAGCTGCAGCATGTCTTCGGGATCGAAGCGCGGTTCGAGCACGATCGTGCAACCGCTGCGGAACGCCAGCATGCCGTAGGAATTCGGCGCCGAATGATACATCGGGCCGTTCATCAGGATGACCTGATCCTCGTTCGGCTTCACGCCGTAGGCGAGGCCGCCGACGCGGGCCGCGAGCGCAACCTGCTCCGGCTGCATCGGCTTGCGGCGTACGCCCTTGGGCAGGCCGGTCGTGCCCGACGTATAGAACATCGGCGCGCTGCCGAGCGGAGCTTCCTGCACCGGCGCATGCGTATCGCGCCAGTCGTCCCAGCCGGTCATGCCGTCGGGGACCTGCGTCAATGCGGGCGCAACGTTGAACGCAGCGGCGATTTCCGGCGGCGTGGTCACCACCAGCAGCTTGATATCCCCGGGAAGGCCATCGCTGATCTGCGGCAGCAAATCAGCATGGCACACCAGGATTTCCGCGCGGCTGTCGGCCAGGATGTAGGCGACTTCCTCGGCCTTCAGATGCCAGTTGATCGGCACCACCGGGCTGCCCAGCGCCGCCGCCGCGCCGGAAACCTCAAAGAACGCAAAGTCGTTGCGCAGCATCATGCCGACCGGCGTGCCGCCACCGAGGCCGAACGCCTTGAAGCCGGCCGCCGCCCGCGCGATACGGGCGTGGATTTCGGGATAGGTGATCCGGCGTTCGCCGCTGATGATTGCCGTCATTTTTCCAGGTCGTCCCGCTAGCCGTCGTCCAGAATGTCGTCGAAGCCGACCCAGCTCTTGCCGTCGAAGCGACGCAGCCTCAGTTGCTGGAACGGCAGATAGTCGTCGTCGCCGGTCGATACCGTGATGCCGGGCAACAGCAGCGGCAGCGGTACCTCGCGCAGCGAGGCCGCCTGCTTCATGATGTTGTCGCGGCTGAGATCGTCCTTGCAGGCCGTCAGAACCTTCACCATCAGGTTGGCGTAGTGATAGCCGGCGGCGTAGTTCGAATTGCTCAAATCCGCATTCGGCAGATACTGCTTCATGAAGGCGAGATACTCCTTCACGCCGGGATCATCGGCCCATTGTGCGTCCAGCGTGTCCTTCTGGTTGCTCGACGAGATCAGCCCGACGGCGTTCTCCAGGCCGGCCGGCTCCAGGAACGAGATCGATGACGCCGAGGTCGGCACGAAGAACAGGTCCGGCTTCCAGTTGATCTCAGCTGCGCCCTTGATCATCTGCGAGGTGAACTTGCCGAGCACGACGCCGAACACCGCGTTGGCGCCGGAAGCCTTCAAGGTCGCAAGCTGCGAATTGATGGTCGGCGCGCTGGTCTCGTAGGTTGCTTCCGACACGATCATGCTCGCTGCCTTGTCGCCCAGCCCGCGCTTGAAGCCGGCGACGTAATCGCGGCCGAAATCGTCGTTCTGGGAAAGGATGGCGATCTTCGCGTCAGGCTTGGTCCGCAGAATGTGCTTGGCGTAGACGACGCCTTCGGACTGGTAGGCGGCCATTCCCGGCATGGTCCAGCGGAAGTTCTTCGGGTCGGCCCATTTAGTTGCCCCGCTCAGCACGAACAGCTGCGGCACTTTCTTGCCGTTGAGATAGCGATGCACGGCGTTGTTGGTGGCGGTCCCAAGCGAGCCGAACATCAGCAGCACTTCTTCCTGCTCGACGAGCTTTCGGGTCTGTTCGACCGTCTTGGGCGGCGAGTAGGCGTCGTCGAGGCTGATGAACTTGATCTTGCGGCCGTTGATGCCGCCTTCGGCATTGACCTTCTCGAAATAGGCCTCCTGCGCGCGGCCGATGATGCCGAAGCCGGACGCCGGGCCGCTGTAAGGCAGGGTCTGCCCGATGCGGATCTCGTCCTTGGCGTCTTCGCCAACCGCCGCAGCAGTTCCGAGCAACGCGAACGCGATCGTCAATACTGGTCGCGACAGCCTCATTGTTCCCAATCCCCTGTTTTGTCTTTTCGTTGGTGCGAGTCGTCGTGCCGATCAGGCGCTCGCCCGCTTCAGGAAGTCGCCGCGAGCGTCGGCGAACTCGGCCTTCAACCGCTCCACCAGTTCGGCGACCGGCGGCGCGTCGGCGATCTGGCCGATACCCTGGCCGGAGCCCCAGATATCGCGCCACGCCTTGGCCTTGGTGTTGCCGCCCGAGCCGAAATTCATTTTCGACTTGTCGCTTAACGGCAGGTTGGCGGGATCGAGTCCCGCAGCGACGATCGAGGGGCCGAGGTAATTGCCGTGCACGCCGGTGAACAGGTTGGAATAGACGATATCTTCGGCCGCATGCTTTGTCAGCGCGGCCTTGTAGGCCGGATCGGCGTTGGCTTCAGCGGTCGCGATGAAGCGCGTGCCCATATAGGCCATGTCGGCGCCGAGCGCGAGCGCGGACGCGATACCCCAGCCGTCGGAGATCGCGCCTGACAGCAGGACGGTGCCCTTGAACCACTGCTTCACCTCGCGCAGCAGCGCGAACGGCGACAGCGTGCCGGCATGCCCACCGGCGCCGGCGCAAACCAGGATGAGCCCGTCGACGCCATGCTCGGCCGCCTTGCGCGCATGCTTGACGTTGATCACGTCGTGGAAGACCAACCCGCCATACGAATGCGCGGCCTCGACGATCTCGATCGGCGGGCGCAGCGACGTGATGATGATCGGAACCTTGTGCTTCACACAGGTTTCCATGTCCTTCATCAGCCGGTCGTTGGACGCGTGGCAGATCTGGTTGACCGCGTAGGGCGCGACCTTCTTCTTCGGGTGTAGCGCCTTGTATTCGCCAAGCTCGTTCTCGATCCGCGTCAGCCATTCGTCGAGCTTCTCGACGGGGCGCGCGTTCAAGGCGGGGAACGAGCCGACGACACCGGCCTTGCACTGGGCGATGACGAGTTCGGGTCCCGACACGATGAACAGCGGCGAGCCGACCACGGGCAGTTCAAGCGAATTGGCAAGCGAAGCAGGCAACGGCATTCCATTCCTCCTGTGTCGCGCCAGGCCGGTCGTCCTGAGCGCATCTGTCGATGTTGATTTGGGAGCGTCGGGCCGGGCGAGCCGCTGGCTGGGCGCTGCTTGTTGCCGTCCATTATAGGGCTGGACGGCTCGGGCCGGCCGTTCAATATTGAACAGGTGAATAGCCAAGAATGAACACCGTCGTCGCGAAGAGGAGCAGATGGATTGGGATCTTTGCAAGACCTTCGTCGCAGTGGCCGAGACGCGCAGCTTCGCCGCGGCCGCGCGACGGTTACGCTCCAGTCATCCGACCGTCGGGCGCAAGATTGCTGAGCTGGAAGGCCAGCTTGGCATTCCCCTGTTCGCGCGATCCAATGACGGGTTTTCGCTGACCGCGCAGGGTCGGAAATTTCACGAGCATGTCGAGGCGATGGCGGCGGCGGCATTGCGCGCGGAGGCGGCGGTGTCGGCGACCGGCGCGCAGGCGCGGGGCGTCGTCAAGCTGTCGATCGGCTCCACGCTTGCCTCGCACTGGCTGATGCCACGGCTCGGCCCGTTCCTGCGCACGCACGACCATATCCAGCTTGAGATCATCACCCATCCGTATCCGGCCAGCGTGCGCCGCCGTGAGGCCGATGTCGTGCTGCGCCCGGTGGACAGTGGCGAAGAGAACCTGATCGGCCGGAAGGTGGGCCGGCTCGGCACCGGCTTCTACGCCTCGCGGGATTACGCCGCGCGGCGGCGGCTTCCCGAGCGGCGTGACGAGTGGAAAGGCCACAGCGTCATCGGTTTCGCCGACCGTGCCTCGAACGAGCGGCTGGCGCGCTGGAGCGACGCGATCACGCGGCAGGGGTCGATGGTGATGCGATGTTCGTCGCAGGGCGACATGCTTGCTGCTGCGCGCGCGGGCCTCGGGATTTCGACGCTGTCCTGCTTTGTCGCGGCGGCCTATCCGGATCTCGTCCGCGTCGCGCCGCAAAAGCTCGCCAGCGTGGCCGATCTCTGGCTGCTGGCACATCCCGATCTGGTTGACCTTCCGGCGGTGCGCGCCGTGATCGACTTCGTCACGGCTTCCGTGCGCGAGGACCGGGTACGGCTGCGGGGATAACCTTGTCGGCTAGCACGCCTTCGCGCTTCTTCAGCACGCGATAATAGCTCCACCACAGATGCGCCGCCGCGCCGCGCAGCGGGCGCCACGGCTCCGCCAGCGGCGCCATCTGTTTGGCAGTCGGCCGCGCCTGCAGGCCGAGGCCGACCTTGACCGCTTCCTGTATGGCGATGTCGCCCGCCGGCCAGGCATCGCCATGGCCGAGGCAGAACAGCAGGTAGACATCGGCGGTCCACGGACCGATGCCGTGCAACGCCGTCAGCGTATGATGGGCGGCGTCGGCGTCCTCTTCAGCCAGCACGTCGAGGTTCAGCCGTTCGGCGGCCAGTTCGCGTGCGATGTTTTTCAGCGTCTTGATCTTGGCGGCGGAGAGCCCGAGACGGCCGAGGCGGTCGGCGCGGGCCTTGCGGATGACCTCATGATGGAACGGATCGAATGCGGCCGTCAGCCGCGCCCAGATCGCGCCGGCGCTCGCGGTGGACAATTGCTGGCCGCATACGATCGCCGCCAGGCCCGCAAATCCCGGCTCGCGCTGCCGCAGCGCCGGCATGCCGGTCAGCTCGAAGATCGGCTTCAACCGCACGTCCTGCCTGACCAGCGCATGGACGGCATCTTCGAGGTCGGACTGGCTGTTGAGGTGAACGGTCATTGGGCCTTAAAACCACCATGTCCCGCGAAAGAGATCAATGCCGCCCGTTTTCCGATTTGCGCCGAGTCCAAACGGCTACCTCCATCTCGGCCACGCCTATTCGGCGCTGTTGAACTTCGACCTCGCGCGCCGGGCCGGCGGACGGTTTTTGCTGCGCATCGAGGATATCGACGCGACGCGGTGCCGGCCGGATTTCGAGGCGGCGATCTACGAAGATCTCGCCTGGCTCGGGATATCCTGGGAGATGCCGGTGCGTCGCCAATCGGAGCATTTTGCGCGGTATCGGGAGGCGGTTGAAGGATTGGCGAATGTGGGCCTGATTTATCCGAGCTTCGAGAGCCGCGCGGAAATCACCCGTCTGGTGGCGCAACGCGAAGCTGCCGCGCCGTGGCCGCGCGATCCGGATGGGGCGCCGCTCTATCCGGGGACAGCCAAATCGCCGCCGCCGGAAGAGCGCGAGCGGCTGATCGCTCAAGGCGCACCTTACGCCCTGCGGCTCGATATGGCAGCCGCCCTTGCACGCACAAGTCCACTCACCTGGATCGAACATGGCGAGGGTCCGGACGGCGAGACCGGTGTCGTGAGCGCACAACCCGAAGCCTGGGGCGACGTCATCCTCGCGCGCAAGGAGACGCCGACCAGCTACCACCTGTCCGTCGTCATCGACGACGCCCTGCAGGGCGTTACCGACGTGGTGCGGGGCAGGGACCTGTTCTGGTCGACCAGCGTGCACCTTCTGCTGCAGAATTTGCTGGGTATCCCGAAACCAGCCTATCGGCATCACCGGCTCATCGAGGATGCATCAGGTCACAAGCTTTCCAAATCGACGCAAGCCACCGCCTTGCGCGAGTTACGCGGGCAAGGTGCAACGCCTGCGGATATTCGCAGCCTCGTCGGTCTATCCAACGATTTTCCGTAATACTACTGGGAGTTGCTTAAAAGGTCTCCGTGACATTGGCCGCCATCGCGTGTCATGCTGTTAGCGGCAGAGGAAGGGGGACCATGGCGGCGAAGCGGCGCTCACGGCGCACCACACGGCCCGTAAAGAAGCGGCCGGCGAAGAAGCGCGTATCCCGCGCCGCTGCAAAAGTGCGCGGTACCCGCAAATCCGCCGTCGCCGCTTCCGGCATGGTCGAAACCGCGCTCGCCGCCTTCGCGCACGAGGTCCGCACGCCGCTCACCGGCATCCTGGCGATAAGCAATCTGCTGGCGACTTCCGAACTTGACGAGCGCGAACGGCGCTGGGTCGACACCATCAAGGCAGGCGCGGAACACCTGGCGAGCCTTGCGACCCTGTTCGTCGATGCGGCGCGCAGCGGCGGTCCCGGCCTCAGGGTGCGGCAGGACTTCTTCGACCTGCGTACGCTCGCCCGCAATGCCGGCGATTCCTTGACCGGCCGCGCGATGGCGAAGGGACTGCAGTCGTCGGTCGTCATTTCCGAAGATCTCCCGGGCTTTGCGATCGGTGATCCGGTCCGTCTGCGCGCCGCGGTGGAGAACCTGATCGACAACGCCGTAAAATTCACCGAACAGGGCAGCGTCGCGCTGCAGGTGACGGCCGGGCGTGGCCCGAAAGGCAGGATCGCGGCCGCTTTCGCGGTCTCCGACAGCGGGATCGGCCTGACGCTCAGCGAGGTCAAGCGCCTGTTCCGGCCGTTCTCGCAGGCCAATGTCTCCATCGCATCGCGCTTCGGCGGCGCCGGGCTCGGATTGTCGTCGGTCAAGCAACTGGCGCACGCCATGGGCGGCGACATCACGGTGACCCAGCGCCGTGGCGGCGGCACCACCTTTACCCTCAAGATCGTGATGTCACCCGCAACGGACGCGGCGGCGTCCGGCACCGATGGCGTGGCATCGATCGATTCGCTGCGGCCGTTGCGATTGCTCAGCGTAGAGGACAATCCGTTCGGCCGTGTCGTGCTCAACGCGATCCTGACCGAGCTCGGTCATCAGGCCGAGTTCATCGGCCAGGGTGAGGCCGCGCCGGAACGGATCGCCCAGGGCGCATTCGATGCGGTGCTGATGGACATGGTCCTGCCGGGGATCGACGGCGTCGAGGCGATCACGCGGATTCGCGCGCTTCAGCCGCCGCTCGCGGGCATTCCGATCATCGGCATATCCGGACGCAGCGAGGACGAGGCGGCGGCGCGCGCCGCCGGCGCCGATATCTTTCTGGTCAAGCCCGTGTCTCCGCGCGCCCTTGCGACTGCGCTGCATGAAGCGACATTCCCTTCGGCAGCCGCGTCTTCATGATCGCCGCGTTCAGTTCGCCGCCATAGACGAAAATAGCGGCAATGAAATACAGAAACACCAGCGCGATGATGACCGAGGCAAGCCCCGCATACATCGTCACATAGTTGCTGGCGAAGCGTGCCAGATACTGGCCGAACACGATGCCCGAGATCAGCGACGCCACCATCGTGAAGACGATGCCCGGCAGGATCTGCAGGAAACTGCGCCGGCCGCAGGGCAGCCAGGCATGCAGTACGAACAGCGCCACAATCATCGCCGTGATGGTGATGCCGTAGCGGGCGAAAAACAGCACCCTTTCGTTGCTCTCGACAAAGAACGGGATGTGGCGGCGTGCCGTTTCCAGGATCAGGGGGCCGAGCACGATCAGGAACGCCATGGCGAGCGAGGTGAAGGCTGCCATCAAGGTATAGCCGATCGATTCCAGCCGCAGCCAGTACCATGCCCGCGGTTCGACCACCGAATAGGCGCGGTTCAGCGCGACCCGCACCGCCTCGACGCCGTTGGAAGCGAAATAGACCGCCAGCACCGCGCCGACGGTCAGGATGTCGCCGCGCGTGGTGGTCAGCACATCGTGGATTTCGCTCGACAACGCGTCCGCGACCTGCTGCGGCCAGGTCTCCAGCAACAGCCCGACGGCGCCGTCGGCCAGTTCCTTGGAGCCGAAAAAGCCGGCCAGCGACGTCAGCACGATCAGGAAGGGGAACAGCGCCATCAACGTCGACAGCGCGATGTGGCTGGCGATCGCCCAGCCGTCATCGGCAAGGAACGTGTAGAACGCCTCCATCACGACGAGGTAGACGTAGCGAATGAGCCTCACATCTCACCTCGATCAGGGCACGGAGATCCGGTCGCAAAGCGGGGGCCAGCTTCTGATATTAATGGGTTAAAAGCCAGATCGTTGCGTGGCTGCGCAAGGGGTTGTGCAGGGGATGTGAACGTGTGGCAGTCGGCGCTTCGCGGTGTTATGTAGCGCCGATGACATCCTTTTTGAGTTCGATCGTCCTTCCCATCGCGGTTGCGGCCGTGGCTATCGTGCTGCTGCTCGGCCTCGTCAACATGATGCGGGGCGGCTCTCCCAGCCGCTCGCAGAACCTGATGCGGCTTCGAGTTTTGCTGCAATTCATCGCCATCGTCATTACCATGGTCGTGGTCTGGGCGATGGGCAAATAGGGGCAGGAAAGGCAAGCGCCAATGGTCGTACTCAACCGCATCTATACCAAGACCGGCGATGACGGCACTACGGCGCTCGGCAGCGGCGAACGCCGGCCGAAATACGATCTGCGCATTAGCGCCTACGGCACCGTCGATGAGACCAACGCCGCCATCGGCGTGGCGCGGCTGCACCTCGGCGAGGCCCGCGAGCTCGATGCGATGCTGGGCCGGATACAGAACGATCTGTTCGACCTCGGCGCCGACCTCGCGGTGCCCCAGCGCGACGGCAAGGCCGAGCGCCTGCGGGTGCTGACGAGCCAGGTCGAGCGGCTCGAGCGCGACATCGACGGCCTGAACGAGCATCTCGCGCCGCTGACCTCTTTTGTGCTGCCGGGAGGTACCCCCGGCGCCGCATACCTGCATCTCGCCCGTACCATATGTCGCCGGGCGGAACGGATGATGGTGGAACTCGCCGCCCGGCCGGAGGAGCCCGTCAGCGAGGCTGCCATTCAATATATGAACCGCCTGTCGGATTTTCTGTTCGTCGCCAGCCGCGCCATGAACGATAATGGGGCGGGAGACGTGTTGTGGGTGCCGGGGCAAAACCGCTAAGGTAGGCTCTGTCCGTGGACTGATTTTTGGCTTTCGCGCGTTGACCGCCGAATGCGGGACCTTTAGGTTCCGCGCCCAAGCCATAACGAGCTAATACCAAGCCATTTAACCCAGAATTCAAGCGAAAGAGGATCGATGAAGGTTCTTGTGCCGGTAAAGCGGGTGGTCGATTACAACGTCAAGGTCCGCGTCAAAAGCGACGGAACGGGCGTGGAACTGGCCAACGTGAAGATGTCGATGAATCCGTTCGACGAAATCGCCGTCGAGGAAGCACTGCGCCTGAAGGAAGCCGGCAAGGCAACCGAAGTGGTGGTGGTGTCGATCGGCCCGGCGCAGGCCTCGGAGACGATCCGGACCGGTCTCGCCATGGGCGCCGACCGCGGCATCCTCGTCAAGGCCGAAGGCAATGTGGAGCCGCTGGCGGTCGCCAAGATTCTGAAGGCCGTCGCTGAAGCCGAGAAGCCCGGACTCATCATTCTCGGCAAGCAGGCGATCGACGACGATTCGAACCAGACCGGCCAGATGCTGGCGGCGCTGCTCGGATGGTCGCAGGCGACGTTTGCCTCCAAGCTCGAAGTTGACGGCGCCGACTTCAAGGTGACGCGCGAAGTCGACGGCGGCCTGCAGACCGTGAAACTGAAGGGACCGGCGATCGTAACTACTGACTTGCGTCTGAACGAGCCGCGCTATGCATCGCTGCCCAACATCATGAAGGCAAAGAAGAAGCCGATCGACGACAAGAGCGCGTCCGATTACGGCGTCGATCTCACGCCGCATCTCGAAGTGCTCAAGACCACGGAACCGCCCGGCCGCAAGGGTGGCGTCAAGGTCAAGGACGTCGCTGAGCTGGTAACGAAACTCAAGACCGAAGCCGGGGTTCTCTGATGACGACGCTACTGATTGCCGAACACGACAATGCGTCGATCAAGGACGCGACCAACAAGGCGTTGACGGCAGCCGCAGCGCTTGGCGCCGATGTCGACGTGCTGGTCGCCGGCGAGAACGCCAAGGCGGCAGCTGATGCCGCGGCCAAGCTTGCCGGCGTCAAGAAGGTGCTGCTGGCCGACAACGCTGCCTACGCTCACGACCTGGCCGAGCCGCTGGCCGCGCTGATCGTGTCGCTGGCGCCTTCCTATGATGCCTTCGTCGCGCCCGCGACGTCACGCTTCAAGAACGTGAT
>Ga0268266_10004409_pt1 | contig 13485 bp, 11 predicted proteins | sample KBSS13metaG_FD_190356 | JGI IMG/M metagenome (GOLD analysis project Ga0268266, IMG submission 190356) | Switchgrass rhizosphere microbial communities from Kellogg Biological Station, Michigan, USA - KBS S1-3 metaG (SPAdes) (version 2) | ecosystem: Host-associated > Plants > Roots > Rhizosphere...
CCGAGTCGCATCCTGTGTGTGCCGACGCATGCGTGGGAGTTGGTTGAGATCGCGGCCGCCCGCGTGGCCACCGAGTCGAAACGGATGGAAGCCCGCCGCCCCCTGAAGTTAGCATTGGACGTACTCATCCAACACATGGTCACCCTGGCGGCAGGCCCCGGATTTGATCAAAAAGCGTTGTTGACCGAAGTGCGTTCCACGTATTCCTACGCAGACCTGAATGATTCCGAATGGGGTTGGGCACTCGACTTCGTGACCCGCGGCGGCTCCGCTTTGCAGGGCTATCCACAGTATCGTCGCGTCACCCGTGCCGCTGACGGCCTCATGCGAACCGCTGATCAAACCATCGCCCGTCGTCACCGCATGGCCATCGGTACCATCTCCAGCGACACCGAGATGATCGTGAAATGGTTGAACGGGTCACGGTTGGGAACGGTGGAGGAGTCGTTCATCGGTCGCCTCAAACCCGGCGATGACTTCGGTTTCGCCGGCCGCGTGCTGCGGTTGGTCCAGGTCAAAGACATGACCGCGTACGTGCGTACATCCACAGCTCGCCGCACGCGCGTGCCTCGATGGCAAGGCGGTCGCCTGCCGTTGTCAGTTGAGTTGGCCGACTCCGTGTTGGACATGCTCGGCCACCCGGAGCAATGGCCGCAGCATCCTGAAATGCAGGCCATTGCGCCGCTGCTGGAAGTGCAGTCCCGTTGGTCCGCCTTGCCTTCAAGGGAGGCTCTGCTCGTTGAGCGGGTGCAGAGCAGGGAAGGGGTGCATTTGTTTGTCTACCCATTCTGCGGACGTCTGGCCAACGAAGGCATTGCAACACTGGTGGCTGCACGCTGGGCTCGGGAGTCTCCACAGACCTTTTCGGTGGGTGCCAACGACTATGGGTTTGAGCTCCTGTCAGCCAATCCAATTGAGGTCAGTGAGTCGCGGCTACACGCGGCGTTGAGCGCCGACAACCTCGCCGAGGACCTCCTTGCCGGTGTCAACTTGGGAGAGATTTCGCGGCGCCAGTTCAGGGATATCGCGCGGATTGCGGGCCTCGTGTTCCAGGGCTTCCCCGGCAGAGGCAAGAGCACCCGCCAGATCCAGGCCTCCAGCAGTCTGGTGTTTGACGTTCTCAACCACTACGACCCGGAAAACCTGTTGTTGCGTCAGTCGCGGCTGGAGGTGCTCCAGGCGCAACTGGAGTTTGTCCGGATCGCCGCCGCCCTCGAGCGGCTCGCCGGTCGCCGCGTCCTGATCACAACACCGCCCCGGTTCACTCCACTGGCATTCCCCCTTTGGGCCAGCCGCCTGCAAACCCAGATGGTCTCCACCGAATCCTGGCAACAGCGAATCGAGCGGGCCGCACAACAACTCGAGGCTCAGGCGTCCCGTGCTGCTTGAGTGTCTGGAAATCGAAGTGCAGGGCGAGCAGTTGCGGCTGCATCCGGCGCGCGCGGTGCTCTGGCCGGCGCGTTCCACCCTCATCATTGCCGACCCTCATTTCGGCAAGGACGATGTTTTCCGGCGGGCCGGAATTGCGCTGCCGCGCGGGCCGGCGATTACCGACCTGCAGCGGTTGACTGACCTGGTGACCGAGCACGCCTGTACCCGGCTGGTGGTGTTGGGCGATTTCCTGCATGGCGTGACTCAGGCCGGCGATAGCTTTCTGCATGCGTTCCGCGTCTGGCGCCAGGCTCACGGGAGTTTGACCGTCGACATTGTGGTTGGAAACCACGATAGCCGCGAACCTGCCCAAGTCTGGCAACAACTCGTCGGTTGGCACACCCGTCCGCTGGTCGAACCCCCCTTCGTTCTGGCGCATGAGCCCGTCCCCCACCCTGAAGGCTACGTACTGGCGGGACACATCCACCCGGTTATGCGCTTGCGTCGCCGTAGCGGTGCGGGGCGCGTTCCGGTGTTCTGGCAGCGTCGCGACTATCTGGTCCTTCCGTCGTTTGGCTCTATGACAGGCGGAGCGGAGGTCGAGTTTGAGCTGGGCGACAAGCTCTACGCCGCAGGCCCGGAGCGAGTGATCCCGTTGCCCGTGCCGGTTCCCTGAGGCAACTATCCCAATGGACGGTCGCATTCAAACCGTTTGCCGGTAAGCTTACGGATTCCCCCTACTTTTGACCTGGAGCCAGACTATGCCTTCGAGCCGCGAGGGATCTTCAGTACCCGCTACGACCTTCAAGGTCCTGCGCGACGGAAAAGTACAGTCCGTCGAGTCGGGCGAGTTCTTCAAGGGTCGTCGCGTGATCCTGTTTGCTTTGCCCGGTGCATACACGCCGACCTGTTCAACAGGGCACGTACCTCGCTTCGTGGAGCTGGCTCCGGAGTTACGCAAACACGGTATCGACGACATCATTTGCCTGTCGGTGAACGATCCGTTTGTCATGGCTGCCTGGCAGCGCGATCAGAACGCCGAGTCGATTACTTTTCTGCCGGACGGCGACGGCGCCTTCAGCAACGCTATGGGGATGCTCGTGGACAAGACCGCGGCTGGCCTCGGCAAGCGGTCGTGGCGGTATTCGATGGTCGTGAACGATGGCCACATCGAAAAGATGTTCGTCGAGCCCGATGAGCCGGGCGACCCGTTTGGCGTATCAGATGGGGATACGGCGCTGCGTTATGTTGACCCGTCGCGAACCCTTGGCAACGTCACGATGTTTGCCCGGCACGGGTGCCCGTTCTGTGAACGTGCCAAAACCCTGCTGACCGAGCGCGGAATCCCCTTCGAAGTGATCTACCTGGGGGAGGGCATCACCATGAATTCCGTGCGGGCGGCCTCGGGCGCGGCAAAGGTCCCGCAGGTGTTCATAGAAGGGAAGCTGATAGGTGGCTCGGACGCGCTACAGGCCTTTTTGGATAAAAAGAGCTAAGCTCGCCGCTCGAATTGCGCACCCTCCGGGAGCCCCTTGTGCAGGAAGAAAGCTCGAATCTGGTGAACCTACGCCCCGCGAACTCGCCGAATGCCTTCGATTTGCGGCGGGTCGGCGCACACCCGGATCACTGGTACGCAGTGGCCTGGTCCGACGAGCTGCAACAGGGCAAAACGCTGGGCCGCCGCTTTGCCGGCGACCCGATCGTCCTTTACCGCGGCAAGGAAGGAAAGGTCTTCGCGCTCGAAGACCGCTGTGCGCACCGCCAGGTTCCTTTGCACCTGGGAGTGGTGTGCGGGGATGAGCTCAAGTGTCACTATCACGGCTGGTCGTACGACCAGACCGGCAAGTGCGTGGACGTGCCGTACCTGGGTAAGGAGCGGCTGCCGAACGGGGTGAAGTCATATCCGGCACGGGAGATCGACGGGTTGATCTTTGTGTTTCCGGGGGACCCGGCGTTGGCGGACAGCCGCGTGCCGAGGACTCTCGGGATGTCACAGCGCAAGGACTACAAGACCCGGCGCCTGAACCGCGAGGTGGCCTGCCACTACTCGTTCATGCACGAGAACCTGTTCGACATGAATCACCAGTTCATGCATCGAAAGAACATGGGTTCCATCAAGGCCCGGTGTATCGGGCGCGAGCACGGCGACAACTGGGCCCAGGTTGAATACACCTTCAGCCGTACCGGTGGCCGGCCGTCTGCGGGCGAGCGTGTGATCGTGGACCTGGTGAGGAAGCGCGGTGAGGCGAAGAAGGATTTCTCCGATCACATGCGCATCCGCACCGACTACCCGACGCAGAGCCTACGGGTCTGGGTGGGGCGGGATATCAAGGAAACCGACGATCCGGTGTTGGAAGTCTGGTTGAATTACACGCCGCTGGACGCCGAGCAGAAAACCAACCGGACCTACGGCTACCTGTCAGTGAAGAAGCCGCCGATCCCGGGGCTCATTCACGTGGTGTGGCCGTTTGTTACCTGGTTCACGGAGCGGATTTTCGCCGAGGACAAGGAAATCGTGGAGTACGAGCAGGCGGCGTACGACGCGCAGGGTTGTGACTGGAACAACGAAGTGTTTCCAGCCATCAAGGACCTGCGCGGCGTGTTGGCTGCGTGCGGTAAACCGATGAAGCCCTGACGGGCTCGTCGGCCACGGCATGGGTTACCGCTGCCGAGTGAGCCGATGAGGCAGACCGCCGGCACGATTCCGCCGGCGCGCTGATCCAGTCGCGCGGTGTGCGGCCCGACGTAGCATGTCAGGCCGCACAGCAGGGTCACTTCTCGTCCGCGTAGATCTTTACGAGGCGGTAGAGGAAGTCCCGGCCTTCCAACAGGGTTTGGACGCCCACGTACTCGTTCAAGCCGTGGATGTTGCCCAGGTCGGGGCCGGCGAAGATCGGCATGAGACCGTAGGTCGGAATTCCAACCGCGTTCGTGAACTCACCGTCGGTGGCTCCGGCTTGCAGCAGGGGCAGTACCGGCAGCCCCGGCCAGAACTGCTGGGTCAGCTTCTGAAACGGCCCGAGTACCTTGGGTGTCAGCGGCGGCGGCGGTGGCGTGGGGCCGCGCGACTCGGTCATGCTGACCTTGACGGTGGGGTCACCGATGAGCTCCTCCAACTTGTGCTGCACACTCTCGGCCGAAACTCCCGGGAATATGCGGCAGTTCACGTTGGCGCGCGCCCGCTGCGGCAGTGCGTTGGTCGCATGCCCACCTTCCAGCATCGTGGCGACACATGTTGTGCGCATCGTTGCATTCCAACTCGGATCCTTTTCCGACACGAGCGCAATCGACTTCGCATCCGTCGGGTCCTTCACCAGTGAATTCATCGCCGCCGCGATGTCGTTATTGCCCTTGGCCGCCTGGATTTTCGCGATTCCCGTGAAGTAGGCGCGGCTGGCATCGGTGAACATCGCGGGGAACTCATACGCCTCGACTTTCGTCAGCGCATTGGCAACGTGATAGATCGCGTTGTCCTTGACCGGCCGTGAGCTGTGACCGCCGCGGTTGGTGGCCTCCAGGCGGTAGTTCTGCGGGAATTTCTCGCCGGCCTGGATCTGCATCACCACCTTGTTGCCTTGGGGATCGAGCTCGCCCCAGGCCCCTTCGTTGATCGCGAACTCGGCGTCGATCAGCTCGCGCTGGTTTTGTGTCAGCCACTGCGCGCCGTTGAATGCGCCGGCGGTTTCCTCGCCGCAGGTCAATGCGACCTTCAGGGTACGCCGCGGTTTGAAGTTTTCCTTTTTGTAGCGGACCAGGGTATCGACCCAGATGGCCGCTTCGGCCTTGTCATCGACTGTACCGCGGGCATAGAAGTTGCCGTTCTCCTCGACGAGTTTGAATGGATCGCGGGTCCAGTCCTCGCGCTTCGCTTCGACCACGTCGATGTGCGCCAGCAGGAGAATCGCTTTGGCTTTCTTATCCCGGCCCGGGTAGATGGCCACCAGGCCGCCTTCCTTGGGGTGATCGGGCGCCGCAAAGGGATGCAGATCGCTGTCCGGAAATCCGGCGGCCTTCAATCGCGCCGCCATGCGCTCGGCAGCCAGAGTGCAACTGCCGGAGGAGAGGGTCGTGTTCGTCTCGACGAGCTCCTTGTAGAGCTCGCGGAATTGCGGCTCGGAAGCAGCCGATCCGACGTCGGGTGGGGCAGCATGAAGAGTGGATGACAGTGCAAGGAGGCAGGTTGTGCCGAGGAGCGCTTTTTTCATCTATTCCCGGTCCAGTTGGAGGCGACGGAGCGGGAGAGTAACCGAAGCGGGTGACTCGGATATACTGGTTGCTTCCGTGCCCGAGGACCCGAATTGACGCTCACTCGCCTTGTCCGGTTGTTTTGGATTCTCGGGTTGGGGTGCATGGAGGTTGCGGCGGCGGCCACGCCGGTTCACTTCCCGGACAGCGGACCTCCAACCGGGTTGGCCGATTCAGCGGCTCTGCGCGCGACCGTGTACGGAACACCCCCACAGTTGCTTGCACCTGTACCGGAGACGGTGCCGTTGCAGGAAATCAATATCGCGCTGCCGTGGAAGCCGCCGGTACCGGAGATCTTCTGGTTCGACAAACGTCTGCGGGCCTGGTTTGCGGAGCAGGACAAACCGGCGCCGCTGGCGATCTTGATTTCGGGTACGGGCAGCGACGGCAACACGGCCAAGATCTCGATGCTGCGGGCGACATTGTACGGCGCGGGTTATCACGTGCTGTCGCTGCCTTCACCGACGTTTCCTGGATTCATTGTCGCCGCCTCGAGCACCGGAGTTGCGGGGGACTTGCACCAGGACAGCCAGGATCTGTACGCGGTGATGCAACAGATCATCGCGCATCTGCCGAAGCGGATCCGCATTACTGACATCGACGTGCTGGGGTACAGCCTCGGGGCTGCGAACGCGGCGGTGGTAAAGTCGATTGATGAGAAAGAGGGCAAGTTGAAGATTCACCGGGTGGTGATGATCAACCCGCCTGTCAGTTTGTTTACGTCCATTGACCGGTTGGACAAGTTGTTTGCGTTGAGCATCGGGACGGGGGATGCGGCGACGGACAAGCTTTATCGGAAGCTGTATATCCGGTTGGCGAATTACTATCGGGCGTCGGATAAGGTTCACATCGACGAAGCCGACGTGCTGGCTGCCGCGGGCAGCGTGTTGAAGACCGACGCCGACTTTCAGGCGGCGATTGCGTTGACGTTTCGGATTGCGTTGATGAATGTGTATTTCGCTGGGGATATTTATGCGCACACGGGGGTGGTGACGGATCCCAAGCATCCACCCAAGGTGGGTGATTCGCTGGAGCAGATCCAGAAGACCCTGCGCGACAAGCCTTTCCGGTCGTATTTCGAGCGCGTGTTCGCGCCGTATTACCTGGCACGACACCCGGACATGACCGCGGAGTCGTTGTTGGCGGCGAGCCGGCTCGACATCATCGGGGATAACCTGCGCGACAACCCGGACTATTACGCGCAAACCAACAGTGACGACCTGATCCTGGACAAACAGGAGCTGGCCTGGCTGCAAACCACCCTCGGCCCCCGAATCGTGGTCTACGACCACGGCGGCCACCTCGGCACCGTCGGCGAAAAACAACAGATCGCCGACATGCTGGACATGCTCGCCGGCCGCTGGCACGGGGGCGCCCAGTGACCCGCCTGCCCTCGGCACGCCGCGTAATAGCGCGGCTTTGGCCGTGCGCAGTGAGTCGGACGGTGTTACGCGCTCGCGCGCGATGCGCACGCTCGGATCTACGGCAGCTGCTCGGATGGGCACCGATGATCGGTGCTTGGCGAATGCCCGCGAGCTTCGCTCGAGCCTTGGTTGTTTGCGTTGTCGGCGCGGCCTTGGGCGGTTGCGCTTCGGAGTTCTCCATGCGCCGGGTGCCATCCGAGACGCCGGCGGCAGTGAATGCCTCCGCCGTGCGTGCCGCCGAGGCCATGGAAGCCGCAGCCAAGGAGGCGGCGGCGGGCAAGAAACCAACGCCGCCGGACCAACAGCCGACGGCCGCAACCGGAGCGCCGACGCCGGGCGCCGCGCCCGCACCGAGTTCGGCTGCTGTGGGTACCTTGCCGACGCAGCCGGTGCAGACGGGGCCGGGGACCACGACCAGCGCCGCGGGGACGCCTGCGGAAAACAAACCTGACACGGAAGCGCCGTTCGTGCCGCTGACCGACGAGGACGTGCCGTCGATGTACACCTATGACCCGTGGGAGCGGGTCAACAGGTTCACTTATCGCTTCAACGCCCGCTTCGACGAAGCCATCTTCCTCCCCGTGACCAACGGCTACCGCCGCGTGCCGGGCCCCATCCGGTTGGGGGTCCACAACTTCTTTTCCAACCTCACCGAGATTGACAGCTTCGCCAACTACATCCTGCAGGCCCGCTTCGGCGGTAGCGCGAAGAGTCTGGGGCGGTTTGTCATCAACAGCACCATTGGCATTGGTGGTCTGTTCGACGTGGCGAAACACATGAAGCTCCCCAGCGCCCCCACCGGCTTCAGTGAAACACTATCCACCTGGGGCTCTCACCCGGGTCCCTACCTGGTCATGCCCATCCTGGGTCCATCAACTCTGCGCGATGGTGTCGGCTACCTGGGTGACTACGCTCTGGACTACGGCGTCAACCCATTCAACATCTATCGCGGCTACGCGTCATACGGGCTAGGCACCCTGAATGCCATCGACACCCGCTCCAACGTCGGCTTCCGTTACTATGCAACGGGTTCCCCATTCGAATACGAGGTCATCCGATTCCTCTACGTCCGCAAACGTCTCATAGAGGACGACGCACTTCATGGCAGAGGCAAACCCAAGCCGCGGGACGTTGACGCTCCGGCGGGTCGGTAGGCACATCTTGATCGCGGTGGCGGTTATCGTACTGCCGCTGCTGATCCTGTGGGGCGGATTCGCCCTCTGGTATCAGATTCCCGGTGGCCCGATCGTCAAGGCGATGACGGTGGTCATTTGGGCTGCGGTTGGTTTTTCCCTGCTCCTGCTGGCCATGAAAGGCCGTCCGTTGGTGGCGCTGGGAAGTTTTGCCGTCGTGTTTGCCATCCTGCTGGTGTGGTGGAACCAGATTCCGCCCTCCAACAGCCGTGTCTGGGCGGATGATGTTTCCCGAACCCTGTCAGGCCGCGTCGATGGAAATATCGTCACCCTCTACGATGTGCGCAATTTCGAATGGCGCACCAATGACGACTACACCCAACACTGGGAGACGCGCACCTACGACCTCAACAAGCTCGAGTCAGTGGACCTGATCTGCTCTTATTGGTCGATGAAAGCCATCGCCCACATCCTGGTGTCGTTCGGCTTCAGCGATGGCAGCCACGTGGCATTTTCAGTCGAGATTCGCCGCGAAAAGCGGGAAAGCTTTTCCGAGGTTGGTGGGTTCTTCAAGGAATTCGAGCTCAGCGTGATCGCGGCGGATGAGCGTGACGTCGTCCGGGTGCGGACCAATGTCCGGGGCGAAGACGATTATCTGTATCACATCCGCATGCCGGTCGAGCACATGCGATCGTTATTCCTGGCTTACGTGAACGAAGCCAACACGCTGGTGCATGCGCCGCGCTGGTACAACACGATCACGGTCAACTGCACGACGCTCGTCTATCACATGATGAATCGCATCGCGGGCGGGCTGCCGTTGGACTACCGGCTGCTGTTTTCGGGTTACCTGCCGGAATACGTGTACAAGGTCGGTGGCCTCGATCCCCGGTATTCGCTGGAGCAGCTCAAAGCGTTCGGCAGGATTACGGATCGGGCCAAGGCGGCGGATCAGAGCGCGGCGTTTTCCCAGGATATCCGGCAGGGAATCCCACCCCTGCTGCCGCAGCCTCCAACCGGCGTTTTCCCACCGCCAGCGCGTCCGTAGGCACCCGACGCTGTGGCAACTGAGGCTGCGGCAAACTGCCAGCGCCTGTGTGACGGCGGGTACCGCGGCTTTGGCCAATGCCGGTGGCGCGCGGAGCGGACTTACTCCATGCCCTGCGACTTCAGGTATTCCTCGTAGGTGCCGGCGAAGTCTGCGATCTTGCCACCGGGCTTCAACTCGATGATGCGCGTGGCCAGGCCGTCTACGAACTGACGGTCATGCGACACAAACAGCATCGTGCCGGGGTACTTCTCCAGGCCGATCTGCAGTGACTCGATGGTTTCCATGTCCATGTGGTTGGTGGGCTCGTCCAACAACATCACATTGGGCCGCGTCAGCATGAGCTTGCCGTAGATCATCCGGCCCTTCTCACCGCCCGACAACACGGTCACGGACTTCTTGGTCTCATCACCGGAGAACAGCAGCCGCCCCAGGGTGGCACGGATGATCTGCTCGTCATCGGACTTGCCGGTCCACACGGACATCCAGTTGAACAAGTCCGTCTTGTCGGCAAACTCGGCCTGCGGATCCTGCGGCATGTAGCCGATCTGTGCGTTCTCAACCCAGGTGATGGTGCCGGAGGTGGGCTTCAACTCGCCGGCGAGAATCCGCATGAGCGTGGTCTTGCCGATACCGTTGGGGCCGATGATGGCGATGCGCTCGCCGGCCTCCACATTGAAGTTGACATCGGTGAGGATCGGGATGTCCGTGTCGGGATAGGTGAAGTTGAGCTTCTCGACCGTGAAGGCGTTGCGATACAGCTTCTTGGCCTGCTCGAAACGGATGTAGGGGTTCTGGCGCGAGGAGGGGCGGATTTCCTCGATCTTGATCTTCTCGATCGCCTTGCGACGCGAGGTGGCCTGGCGGGCCTTGGAGGCGTTGGCCGAGAAGCGGCGCACGAATTCCTGCAGATCGGAAATGCGCTCTTTCGCCTTGGCGTTGGCGGCTTCGACGCGGGCCCGGGCCTGGGTCGAGGCCAGCATGAAGTCGTCGTAGTTGCCCGGGTAGACCTTGAGCTGTTGGAAGTCGAGATCGGCGATGTGGGTGCACACCTGGTTCAGGAAGTGCCGATCATGGCTGATGATGATCATCGTTGCGTCGTAGTCGTTGAGAATACGCTCGAGCCAGTGGATCGAATGGATGTCCAGGTTGTTGGTGGGCTCGTCCAGCAGCAGCACGTCGGGCTTGGAAAACAGCGCCTGCGCCAGCAACACGCGCAGCTTCAAACCGGGAGCGACCTCGCGCATGAGGCCGGTGTGCAGCTCGGCGGGAATGCCGGCATCCGTGAGAATGGACTGCGCGCGCGCCTCCGCGGTGTAGCCGTCGTACTCGGCGAACTTGGTTTCGAGCTCCGCGGCTTTCATGTAGTCGTCATCGGTGGCTTCCGGGTCCGCATAGATCCGGTCACGCTCGGTCATGGCCGCCCACATCTCGCGATGGCCCTGCATCACGACATCAATGACGCGCTGGTCCTCGTAGCCGAATTGATTCTGGTTCAACTTGCCCATGCGCAGGCCGGTCTGCAGCGAGACCTCGCCAACACTCTGCTCGAGCTCGCCGCCCAGGATTTTCATCAGGGTGGACTTGCCGCAGCCGTTGGCCCCGATCAGGCCATAGCGGTTGCCATCGGAGAACTTGACGGTGACGCCCTCGAAGAGCGGCTTTGCACCAAATTGAATCGCAACGTTCGAAGCAACCAGCATGTATCGATTTTCCAGGCCAAATTGAGGCTGGCAGCCATTTGGGCTGCAGCCTCGTTAACGGGGGAGTGCCGAGAAGATGGGGTTACGGGCCCTTGGACACAAGGGTCGCAAGAGCGCCACTCCAGAAGCTCTCTATTCTATAGGACCCGAGGGGCTCGTTGCAGGGGTGCTGGCGGTGGCACGAGCGGAGGCGGGAGCAGGCGGTCCCGCAGGAGCAGCCACAAAGTGCCGATGGCAATGCCGCCAATCGCAGCATTTACCGCAGTAAAGACGTAAGGCGCGACCGCCGAAATGGGCCCTGGCACGCCCTCGTTCAGCGAAGCGCAGAAACGAGGTCGTGATGGCAGAAAGGCCGAAAGTGAACGCCCAATACGAAGGCGCGAACGGCTGGCGGACGATCCAGGGCAATAAGCGGAGCATCAGAAGCGCCTGGAACACGCCATAGCCGAGCAGCATTTGCGCCACGATATCCGGTGGGCCGGAGGTGATACTCAGGTAGGTGGCGCACCCGACGGTGGGGGTGCCAACTGAATGCCGAGTGGGGAGGACCGAACACACTCAATGGACCACAGCGTTGCGGCGAATCGCCAGCTCCCTCCCAACCCGACGAGGCCGAGGATCATGCCGAAGAAGGCGGTGGGTACGAACTTGTTGGGAGCGCTCGACATGCATCCGTTCTCGCGTTCGGAGGGACTCGATGTCTTGTTCGAAACTGCGGTTATTTGCTGATTTCTATTACCAGGAGCCGCCACTTTCCCTCACTGGTGTTGCGGTTTCATTCGGTGCGAGAATGCCCGTCCGGCGCTGCATTTCGTATCCGCACTTACTGAGGAACAGTCATGGCAATGAGCGAAGCGAAGAAGAAAGACTTGAAGGGCCGCCGTGCGGCGCCCCTGGTGACTCCGAGCGATCTGGGCGCGAAGGCCTCGCAGGAAATCGCAGGCGGCATGAATGCGATCCTGGCCGACGTGTGGGCCCTGTACCTGAAGACGAAGAATTTTCATTGGCACATGAGCGGGCCGCACTTTCGCGACTATCACCTGCTGCTCGATGAGCAGGCGGACCAGTTGTACGCCATGAGCGATCCGATTGCCGAGCGCATCCGCAAAGTAGGCGGCAGCACGCTGCGCTCCATCGGGCACATTGCGCGCCTGCAACGCATCAAGGACAACGATGCCGACTATGTTGATCCGCTCGACATGTTGGCCGAGCTGCGCGAAGACAATCAGTCGCTCGCGGCGCGCCTGCGCGAGGTCCACGATGTTGTGGACGAAGCCCGCGACATCGCGACCGCGAGCCTGATCGAGAACTGGATCGACGAGACGGAACGTCGCACCTGGTTCCTGTTTGAAGCGAGCCGCAAGGGTCCCTGAGCCGATCCGGCCCATGAGCCAGCTTCGGTCATGAGCAGGGCCCTGGATGTGGCTGCCATCGTCGGCAGCCTGAGGCGCGATTCCTACACACGCCGGCTGACCGAGGCACTCGCCCGGCTGGCCGGCGACTCCATGCGGATTGAGATCGTGGAGATCCGCAACCTGAGCCTGTACAACCAGGACGACGAGGAGTCTGCTCCGCCGGCCTGGGTGGCGTTCCGGTCGCGGATCAAGCGCGCGGACGGGGTGTTGTTTGCAACCCCTGAATACAACCGATCGATGTCCGCCTGCATCAAGAACGCGATTGATGTTGGATCCCGGCCCAAGGTCCACAGTGCCTGGGAGGGGAAGCCCGCGGCGGTGATCAGCAATTCGCCGGGGATGTTGGGAGGGTTCGGGGCTGCCCACCACCTGCGGCAGGTTCTCGTGGCCGTGAATGCCCCGACGATGCAGGTGCCCGAGACCTACATCGGCGGCATCAGCAAGGCGTTCGATGCCGACGGCGAGTTCGTCAACACGTCAACTCGCGAGCTGTGTGAGAAGTTTGTCAGGTCGTTCGAGAGCTGGATCCGCCTGATCACCGGCCAATGACGTGAGCTTGGCAGCCAAGCCAGGCATTCAGCGATGTCGTTGTTACGCGACGCTCGGGAACCGGACCCCCGAGCTGTGGCACTATCGCGGTTTAATAATCGAGAACGGAGCGGGGAAGTGCAGCTATCGGCAATTCGGGCTGGAGCCCGGGTCAGTGTTGTTGGCGCCTTGTTAGCTGTCATGTCCGCGTGCGGCGGTGGTGGCGGAGGCTCTCCCAACCCGACTCTAGGCTCACTCACGTTCACGACCAACGAGAACGTCGCCTTGAACGCGACGCTCACGGCCACCGATCCGGCTGGCGGTGCAGTTACGTTCGCAACGACCAGCAGCCCGACGTCGGGAACCCTGACGGGGTTGCCGGGGAGCGGCGCGTTTACTTACACGCCCAAACCTAATTTTACGGGCAGCGACTCGTTTGGCATTACCGCGACGGATGCGGCGGGCCATGCGTCGTCGGGGACGGTGAAGATCACTGTCACGGTGGATCAGGCGCCGACCGCCAACAATGCGGCCATTCAGTCCAACGACGGAAAGAACGTCAACATTCTGCAGAGCGCTACCGATCCCGACAAGGACCCGCTCTCTGTCACTATTACG
>Ga0268266_10004410_pt1 | contig 13483 bp, 12 predicted proteins | sample KBSS13metaG_FD_190356 | JGI IMG/M metagenome (GOLD analysis project Ga0268266, IMG submission 190356) | Switchgrass rhizosphere microbial communities from Kellogg Biological Station, Michigan, USA - KBS S1-3 metaG (SPAdes) (version 2) | ecosystem: Host-associated > Plants > Roots > Rhizosphere...
ATCAACGTCGTCTCGATCGGCGAACAGCAGCAACCCGAAGCGCCGCAGGCGGAGAGAGTCTGATCATGGAGATCAAGGTCGGCTTCGAAATTTCATATGCGGCGGTGCAGCCGACGCCGATGGTGATCATGCTCTCGATCCATCCGTCGCGCTTTTCCGACATCGTCGGTATCGAGCAGATCACCGCCGGGCCTGACGTGCCGATCGGCTTCTATCGCGACAGCTTTGGCAATGTCTGCGGCCGCCTCGTCGCGCCCGCCGGCGGCGTGACGCTGCGGGGCGATGCGCTGGTGCGCGATTCCGGCCTGCCCGACGTGGTGATGCCGACCGCGCAGCAATTGCCGATCGATCAATTGCCCGACGAGGTCCTGCAATACCTGATGCCGAGCCGCTATTGCGAGACCGACAAACTCACCGATGTCGCCTGGTCGCTGTTCGGCAACACGCCGCAGGGGTGGGCGCGGGTGCAGGCGATCGTCGATTTCGTGCATAATCACGTCACGTTCGGCTATCAGCACGCCCATCACATGAAGTCGGCGCATGACGTCTACGAACAGCGCGCCGGCGTCTGCCGCGACTTTGCGCATCTGGCGCTGACCTTCTGCCGCTGCATGAACATCCCGGCGCGCTATTGCACCGGCTATCTCGGCGACATCGGCGTGCCTCGCGATCCCGCGCCGATGGATTTTTCCGGCTGGTTTCAGGTCTATTTGTCCGGCCAGTGGTACACGTTCGACGCGCGCCACAACGTCCCCAGGGCCGGCCGCATCCTGATGGGCACCGGCCGCGATGCCGCCGACGTCGCGCTGACCACGAGCTTTGGGCGGATGGATCTGGTGAAGTTTTTGGTGATCAGCGACGAGGTCGTGCCGGCTTAGCTACGCCCTGCACGCGTCATTGCGAGCGAAGCGAAGCAATCCATTGCTCCGCGCGCCGGAGGCATCGTATGGATTGCTTCGTCGCTTACGCTCCTCGCAATGACGGTGCCCAATAGTCCATGATTTCAGATCGTCTCTTCGTCTACGGCACGCTGATGCGCGGCTTCGACCATCCGATGGCGCAGCTGTTGTCGCGCAGCGCGGATTTCCTGGGGACCGCCACCTGCCGCGGCCGGCTTTACCTCATCAAGCATTATCCCGGGCTCGTGCTCTCGGACGATCCCGCCGAGATCGTGTTCGGCGAATTGTATCGCCTGCGCGACCGCGACGCACTGCTCGGCGAGTTCGACATGTACGAAGCCTGCGGCGAAGGTTTTCCGGAGCCGACCGAATATATCCGCCGCATGCTGTCCGTGACACATGCGGACGGCGCGCCCGGCGAGGCGTGGACCTATGTCTACAACTGGCCGGTCACCGGCCTGCCGCAGATCGCCTCGGGGAAGTTTCTGGAGCAGTAGGGCGATTGCCCCGCGTTGTCTCAGTATTCTCGGTCGTCATACGCAGGCTCGACCCGCGTATCCATCCTCTTCTTAAGATGGATGGCCGGGTCAAGCCCGGCCATGACGAGCCACGAGTTACCCCGCATCCAGCCTTTCACGCTCGACGCGGATATCCACCTCGCGATCGACGTAATTCCATTCCTCCGTCGCGCGCAGCATGCCGACCAGTTCTTCGAACGCCTCCGCGTGTGCAGGCTCGTATTCGAACCAGGTCAGGAAGTCGAACGGCTCGCCGAGATCGCGGCTGTGATAGAGCTGGCGCGCGATCGCGGGCAGGTACTTCAGGCTTGCGGCGATGTGGTGCGACTTGTCCTCAAAGATCTGCCGCCGCTCTTCCTGCGTCAGCTCCCACCAGGCCGTCGATTTCTTGATCGGGATCAGCGCCGCGCAGGTCGCCTCGGGGCGGCCGAGCCGGGCCTGCACGGCCGCGAGCTGCTCCTTTTCGACGCGCTCGGTGTAGCGGACGTGGCTGGCAACGCCGGCCAGCCGCCACGTGGTGAGCGCGGGCAGGATCGGCAGTGCGATCGAGGAGGAAGAAACCGACGATAGCGCCGGCGTCCGTGCCAGCCCCGTGCCCTTCACCGGCGTAAGCCGCGTCACCCGCCACGCCCCACTCTGTCCGCCTCTGAAGATCGTAAACATGGGAAGATGGAAGCGCGGAACCGGAGGAGATTCAAGGGGAGGCTGTCATTCCGGGGCGAAGCGAACCCGGAATCCATCGGGCCGTGCAACAGATGGATCGATGGATTCCGGGCTCGATGCTGCGCATCGCCCTCAGGTGCGCAATTGCGCACCGGGGAATGACGGAGAACGTGTCCTGTGAATAGCGGCGAGAAGCCGAATAACCTTCGTATTTTGCCGGCCCATCCCTATATCCATGGTCGGTTGGCACGGCCCCATGATTCGGCAAAAACCTAACCCATGCGCTTCACGCCCCAATTCCTCGAAGAGCTGCGCGCCCGGCTTCCCGCCTCGGAAGTCGTGGGACGGCGCGTGAAGCTGAAGAAGGCCGGGCGCGAGTTCAAGGGGCTGTCGCCGTTCCAGCAGGAGAAGACGCCGTCCTTCTTCGTCAACGATGAGAAGCAGGCCTGGTTCGACTTCTCGTCTGGCTTGAACGGAAACATCTTCGATTTCGTCATGAAGACGGAGGGCGTGTCGTTTCCGGAGGCCGTCGAGCGGCTGGCTTCTATGGCCGGCATGGCGCTGCCGGCGGCTACTCCCGATGCAGCGCGGCACGAGCAGCGCCGCAAGACGCTCCACGACGTGATGGAACTCGCGGCGAAATTCTTTGCCGACACGCTGGCGTCGCGCAACGGCGCCAAGGCGCGCGGCTACCTCGGCGACCGCGCCATTACGCCGGCGACGCAGCTGCAGTTTCGCCTCGGCTATGCGCCGCCGGATCGCTTTGCGCTGAAGGAGCATCTCGGCGCGCAGGGCATTTCGACCGAGGACATGGTGGAAGCGGGGCTGCTCGTCGGCGGCGACGATATTCCGGTGCCCTACGATCGCTTCCGCGACCGCGTGATGTTTCCGATCACGGATGCGAGGGGCCGCGTCATCGCCTTCGGCGGCCGCGCGCTGGAAAAGGATGTTCCGGCAAAATATCTGAACTCGCCGGAAACGCCACTGTTTCACAAGGGCGACAATCTCTACAACCTCGCCACTGCGCGGCAGGCGACGCATAACGGCTCGCCGCTGATCGTGGTCGAAGGCTATGTCGACGTCATCGCCATGGTCACCGCGGGCTTTGGCGGCGCCGTCGCGCCGCTTGGCACGGCCTTGACCGAAAACCAGCTCGCGCTGCTGTGGAAGATGGCGGACGAGCCGATCCTCTGTTTCGACGGCGACCGCGCCGGGCAGAAGGCGGCCTATCGCGCCGCCGACCTCGCGCTGCCTGCGCTGCTGCCGGGAAAAAGCCTGCGCTTTGCGCTGCTGTCCGAAGGGCAGGATCCCGACGATCTCGCGCGCTCCGGCGGGCGCGTCGCGATCGAGGAAGTGATTGCAGCCGCGCGTTCGCTCTCTGACATGCTCTGGTCACGCGAGATCGAGGGCGGCAGTTTTGCCACGCCGGAACGGCGCGCTGCGCTGGAAGCGCGGATTGGTGAACTCGCCAACGGCATCCGCGACGAGGTCGTGCGGCGGTACTATCGCCAGGATCTGGCCGAGCGCCTGCAGCGGACCTTTGCGCCGGAAGGCGGTCGCGGCGGCTATGGCCGGGGTAATTTCCGGACCGGGCGTGGCGAATCACCCCGCGCGTTTGCTCCGCGCGGACCGGGCCCGGCCGGCCGATTCGCGCCCCGGGGCGGACGCGGGCAGGGGGCGGGCGCAAGCCCGGCGATCGCGTCCGGCCCCTACCAGGCGGCCAGCCCCCAGTTGGCGACCAGCCCGATCATGCGCGGCCAGCGCAGCGCGATGTCCCGCCGCGAGGCGCTGATCCTGCAATCCTTGATTAACCATCCCTGGCTTCTGCACGACCATCTGGAGGAGGTGGCGATGCTGGAACTGGCCCATCCCGAGGCCACCAAGCTCCGCGCCGGCATTATTACGGCCTTCGCCAACGACCATCACCATTCCCCCGATGTCGAGGAGCAGGCCGAGAAAATGCGGGCCGATCTCGAAGCGCGTGGATTAAGCGAGGTTCTTCAAAGGGTTGAGCGGGCGATCACGACCTCGGCGGTATGGGGCACCAAGCCCGGCGCGGCGCGCGAGGATGTTTTGGCCACCTGGCAGCAACTCGTTGTCTTGCATCAGAAAACGCACGCCCTACTTAGAGAGAAGAAGGATGCCGAGCTGGCGCTGGGTGATGAACCCACGGATGCCAACATGGCGTGGCTGAAGGACGTCAGCGCCCGGCTTGAGTCGCTCGACGGCACGGAGGCCCTGATTGAGGGTTTTGGCGAGCTTTCGGGCCGGTTCCGGAAGAGCGTGTGAGATAAAAAATGATGCGGACGGCGGCGGTCGTGCCCGCAAAAAGACTCGCCAAATCCATGGTTTGGCGGCAAAAACAGGGTTAAGCGAAGCTTAATAGTCCGAAGGTTACTCTAACGGCGCCGAAGGGCTATTGGCATCACACCGGCGATGGCGGGTTTAAGGGGTGGCGACAATCTGCGCCGCCCTTTGCGCGTCATGCGCATGCGAATACGCAAGGGGCACGAGCGTGATCCGGAAAGTGGATATCCAGTTTTCCGAATCGATCACATAGGCAAGGATCTGGCGGGTTGGCTTTTCAACGAAAGACATCCGGCTGACGACTTCAGTAATTCAGGGGCGGGTGGCGTTGCGCGCCATCCCGCACGAGCGCGTTTCGGGAGCTTGATGAATGGCCACCAAGGCAAAGACGCTGCAGGTTAAAGACAAGGAAAAAGACGACAAGGCAGCGGACGCCCCTGAGAAGGATTCTGCCGACGCGCCGTCGCCGTTGCTCGACCTCTCCGATGCCGCGGTCAAGAAGATGATCAAGCAGGCCAAGAAGCGCGGCTTCGTGACCTTCGATCAGCTCAACGAAGTGCTGCCCTCCGACACCACCTCGCCCGAACAGATCGAGGACATCATGTCGATGCTCTCGGACATGGGCATCAACGTGTCTGAGGCCGAAGAGGCCGACAGCGACGAGGAAAAGGAAGACGACGCCGACGACACCGACAACGAGCTTGTCGAGGTCACGCAGAAGGCCGTCACCGAAGTCAAGAAGTCCGAGCCCGGCGAGCGCACCGACGATCCCGTCCGCATGTATCTGCGCGAAATGGGCACGGTGGAATTGCTGTCGCGCGAGGGCGAAATTGCCATCGCAAAGCGCATCGAAGCCGGCCGCGAGGCGATGATCGCAGGTCTGTGCGAAAGCCCGCTGACCTTCCAGGCCATCATCATCTGGCGCGATGAATTGAACGAAGGAAAGATCTTCCTTCGCGACATCATCGATCTCGAAGCCACCTATGCCGGCCCCGACGCCAAGAACAACATGAATCCGGCGATGCTGGCCGCGCCCGTCGGCGCCGACGGTCAGCCCGCCGCCAATGGCGAGGCTGCGCCCGCGCATGTAGCACCTCCCGCCGCACCGCCGTCGCCGACCCCGTTCCGCGCCGCGCCCGCGGCTGCGCCCGGTGGCGACACCGTGGAAAAGGACCCGGCCGAGTCCGCCGCCGACGGCGATATGGACGACGACGAGTTCGAAAACCAGATGTCGCTCGCCGCCATCGAGGCCGAGCTGAAGCCGAAGGTGGTCGAGACGTTCGACAAGATCGCCTCCGAATACAAGAAGCTGCGCCGCCTGCAGGAGCAGGACATTGCCAACCAACTGCAGAGCGAGTCGCTGTCGCCGTCGCAGGAGCGCAAGTACAAGAAGTTGAAGGACGAAATCATCGTCGAGGTGAAGTCGCTGCGCCTCAACCAGGCCCGTATCGATTCACTCGTCGAGCAGCTCTACGACATCAACAAGAAGCTGGTCTCGTTCGAAGGCCGCCTGCTGCGCCTCGGTGACAGCCACGGCGTCGCGCGCGAGGACTTTTTGCGCAACTATCAGGGATCGGAGCTCGATCCGCGCTGGCTCAACCGTGTCTCGAAACTCTCCGCCAAGGGCTGGAAGAATTTCGTCCATCACGAAAAGGACCGCATCAAGGAACTGCGCCACGAGATCCAGTCGCTGGCCGCGCTGACCGGGCTCGAGATCGGCGAATTCCGCAAGATCGTGCACGGCGTGCAGAAGGGCGAGCGCGAGGCGCGCCAGGCCAAGAAGGAAATGGTCGAGGCCAATCTGCGTCTCGTGATCTCGATCGCCAAGAAGTACACCAACCGCGGCCTGCAGTTCCTCGACCTGATCCAGGAAGGCAACATCGGCCTGATGAAGGCGGTCGACAAGTTCGAGTACCGCCGCGGCTACAAGTTCTCGACCTATGCCACGTGGTGGATCCGGCAGGCGATCACCCGCTCGATCGCCGACCAGGCGCGCACCATCCGCATCCCCGTGCACATGATCGAAACGATCAACAAGATCGTGCGCACCTCGCGCCAGATGCTCAACGAGATCGGCCGCGAGCCGACCCCCGAAGAGCTCGCCGAAAAGCTCGGCATGCCGCTGGAGAAGGTTCGAAAAGTCCTCAAGATCGCGAAAGAGCCGCTCTCGCTTGAGACCCCGGTGGGCGACGAGGAAGATTCGCACCTCGGCGATTTCATCGAGGACAAGAACGCGATCCTTCCGATCGATGCGGCGATCCAGTCCAACCTGCGCGAAACCACCACGCGCGTGCTGGCCTCGCTCACCCCGCGCGAGGAACGCGTGCTCCGCATGCGCTTCGGCATCGGCATGAACACGGACCATACGCTGGAAGAAGTCGGCCAGCAGTTTAGCGTGACGCGCGAACGCATCAGGCAGATCGAGGCGAAGGCGCTGCGCAAGCTGAAGCATCCGAGCAGGAGCCGGAAGCTGCGGTCGTTCCTGGATAACTAATTCGGGTCATGCCTGGGGCAAAAGCGCGAAGCGCGTCTTCGCCAGGCTGATCCGGGCATCCATCGAGACATCAGCGGCGGGCGAAAGCCCGCCGTTTTCTTGTTGGATCCACATTCCCGGGTTGCTATTTGCTTGAACCTTGCATCCCAAGCTGTGTCTAACCTCCATCAATCCCGGACAATGAAAGCCCAATGCCTGTCTCGTCCCTCGAAGCCAACAAGGCCCTCGTCCTCGCCCACTATGACGCCGTCACCAACCGCCACGATCCCGACGCGATACGCACCCAGGTCACCTCCGATTTCTACGACCATGCCGCGAACGCCGCGATGACCGCCGACGACGTGATCGCGCATTCCACAGCGCTTCATGCCACGTTCGGCGAGATGAACGCAGCCGTCGAAAGCATTATCGCCGAGGGCGACATAGTCGCTGCCCGCGTGGTCTGGCGCGGCGTGCACAAGGGACCCTGGCGCGGCGTTGCGCCGACCGGAAAACGCTTCGAATTTCGCGGCATGACCTTCTGGCGCATCCGCGACGGAAAGATCGCCGAGCGCTGGGCGGAGGTCGATTTTGCTTCGCTGGAGAAGCAGCTCAGGAGTTGAACAAAGACGGCGGGCCAACGCCCGCCGTTTTGTTTTTGATCCACCACCCGCGCAATGACGTGGATGGGGCTGTGACCTACTTTTTCTTCGCCCCGACCCGGCTGATGCTCTTGATCGCCAGCGGCGTGCGGCCGGATTTTTCGGCGATCTCGCGGTCCTGTTCCATGATGTAGCCGCGCGCCGGCTCGTCGCCGTCGAGCCCGCCGAGCAGCTCGGACGGCACGCGCCGGTTGGAGCGCTGGGAGTCGTCTTCATAGACGACGTTGAAAAAGGCAAATTCGCCTTTGGGATTGGTTCCGGGTTTCTTGGCCATGGCGGCCTTTTCTTCGATCAGGGCGCCGCTGTCAAAGCAAAATAGCTGATATTCTGCAGCGATCTGCTGGCGTGCTCCGCATGCTTGCTTCAATCGAAACCGATAACGCCTTAGGTAGCCTGTCCATACCGCATGGGCGCGACGGTAGCGGCGCCGGCTGCAGGAATGGACAGGACGAACAGCCTGTCGAACTGCTGGTCGGCGATGGGTTCGACCGTGCGGCCAGTCAGGCCCTCGATAACAGGCCCGACCGTGTTGGTGTGGCCGACGATCGCTGCGACGGCATCGTCAGGCAATCCCTTCACCTTGTGCACGATCGCTTTCACATGATCCGCGATGCCGCCGGCGCCGCCGGTCCCGACCACCACGACCTCCAGGTCGGACCCCAGCTTTCGCTGGAGGGGGGCGGTCGTTCGTTGTGTTCGGATCGCGTCGCTGCAGTAGGCGGTCCGTATGCCGCTTTCGGCAAGCATGCGTGCCAGCAGCTCAGCCCGCGCGACTCCCGCAGGCGACAGATCATCCGCATCGGGTTTGCGGTCGGCATGACGAAGGGCGAAGACAATCATCGGGCTCTCCATGTTGAACAGCGCAACTCATCTCCTGTCAGCGCTGCGCATTCTATCGGAGGTTGCTGCAACCTGAAAGCCCGCTATCGCCGTCCACCACGAACGCAAACCCACGTCGATGGTACCGAGATGAGGCAACCGCGAGGGGTCCGCGAAAAGCGTTGGCGCCTCGGCGGCGACGTTCCGAGTTCCCGTTAGCGCAGTTGGATCAGCCGAAACGGCATACTCCGGCATCTTTCAAAAAGTGCACGGCGATTTATCAATCCTGTCCAGCTTCACTCCGCAAGTGCAATGAGCTGCGGGCGTGTTAGCTTTTCCTCGCCCAATCCAAACGAGGCATCAAAAACAAAGGGAAACGCATATGAGATGGCATGCACTTGCGATCGCGTCGGCTCTGCTGGTCGCAACCCAGGCCCAAGCGGCCGACAAGAAATACGGCCCCGGCGCCAGCGATACCGAAATAAAACTCGGCCAGACGTCCCCGTTCTCCGGCCCCGCGTCGGCCTACAGCGTGATCGCCAAGACGCAGGCCGCCTATTTCAAGATGATCAACGAGCAAGGCGGCGTGAACGGTCGCAAGATCAACCTGATCACGCTCGATGATGCCTATAGCCCGCCGAAGACCGTGGAGCAGACCCGCAAGCTCGTCGAGCAGGAAGAGGTCGCGGTAATCCTCAATCCGCTCGGCACGCCGACGGGCCTCGCGGTGCGAAAATATCTCAACGACAAGAAGGTGCCGCAGCTCTTCGTCGGCGCCGGTGCAACGCTGTGGGGAGACCATGAGCGCTTCCCGTGGTCGATCGGCTTCCAGCCGTCCTACCAGGCCGAGACGGCGGTCTACGCAAAATACGTGTTGAAGAACAAGCCGGACGCCAGGATCGCGCTGTTTTACCAGAACGACGACGCCGGTAAGGATTACGGCAACGGTTTCAAGAAGGGATTGGGACCGGAGAACACGGCCAAGATGGTGGTCGCGGAATCGACCTATGAATCGACCGATCCGACCATCGACAGCCAGATCGTGAAACTGAAAGCGTCCGGCGCCAACGTGCTGTTCATGCACGCGATCCCGAAGCAGGCCGCGCAGGCGATCCGCAAGATCGGCGAGATCGGCTGGAAGCCGGACATGTTCTTCCTCGCAGCGACCTCGACCTCGGTGTCCTCGGTGCTGCAGCCCGCCGGCTTCGATCATTCCAAGGGCATCATCTCGTCCTACTCGTTCAAGGATCCGAACGATCCGCAGTGGAAGGACGACAAGGATGTGCAAGCCTGGCACGACTTCATGAAGAAATATTTTCCGGACGGCAACCGTCAGGACCAACTCATCGTCTACGGCTATGTGGTGGCGGAGGCCACCGTGCAGGTGTTCAAGCAGTGCGGCGACGATCTCAGCCATGAGAACATCATGAAGCAGGCGGCGAACCTCGACGTCACGCTGCCTTTGATGTTGCCCGGCATCAAGCTGAAGACATCGCCGACCGATTACTTCCCGATCGAAGCCATGCGGCTGCAGAAGTTCAATGGCGAGATCTGGGAGCTGTTCGGCGATACGATCGGCAATGACTGAGCGGCGACTGCGGTAATGCGGGTTTCCCGGCGGATGGTGGCTGAAGTCCGCTCACCGCAAAAGCTCAAGGGCGCTCACGATGGTGAGCGCCCTCATGCGGCGCGCGGCCTCGCGGTCCCGTGCGCCGGTTCGTTGCCATCTGCAGCGAGTTGAGACGCGTCTACGCCGCCGACGCCGTACCCGACCCCGCCTCGCTACGCCCCTTCTGCTGGCTGGCCAGAATGCTCTGCCACAGCGCGGCAACGCTGCGCTGCGTCTCCGGCGCGATCAGGCAGTGGCCCTGATTGTCGAAGCCGCAAAATTTGGCTGACGCGTCCTGGCGCACGCGCGCAAAGGCCTCGTTGATCGCTTCGAGGCATTCGATGACCTGCTCGATGTCCTGCAGCCGCGTGTGATAGAGGATGTCGATCAGGCGAAACGCCATCACGGGCGGCTGTCCGAACGAAATGCCCGGCCGCGCGAATTCAAAGAACACATTGAACGCCGGCATCATGCCCTTGATCTGCGCCAGCACTGCGGCGGCGTCCTCGGTCGTGCAGCCGACCAGGTGCGCCGCTTGCGGATGTTGCGCAGCCGCTGGCGCATCGGCCGCCAGCCCGAGCGAAGCAATGACTTCATGTTCGATCCACTGCCGCACCTGGGCAGGGGCATTGCGGATCTGGTCCGTGGTCAGGGTAATTCCGATCATCGAGGCTCTCCTTTGGCCTCGATCCTAGGAAAACCGGCGCGTGGCAATATTGACGCGGATCAAGCGTATCGGTGGAAGGCGGGTGTTCCGGCGGTCAGCCCCTCAGTGGGCGCGCCTTGCCCGGGCCATCGCGTGTGCCGGCTGCGCCACCGGCGCCGGCGGGCCGCGCCGCTTCTCATCGTCGGCGGCACGGCCCATCGCCATGATGGCGGTGCCCATTGCGGCCGAGCCGAAGGTGACCACGAAGCCGAACAGCAGCAGCCCGAGCGCGGTGCCGGGCGAGGCGTCGGCGAAAATCAGATGCCGCAAGCCGCCGGGATTGAGCGCCAGCAGCCCGCCAACCGCCACCGCCGCCAGCGTCACGCCGACGGCGAGGTTGATGGCGAGCAGCCGGAACAGTGGCACGCGGAGCAGGCGGAACCTGCCGGGCCGCTGCGCTCGATCGGGCGTTTGGTTCATCGTCATCGGTTGGCCTGTATTCGGATCTCGGCCTTCTTACCAGAATTCAGCGGAGGTTCGAAGGCCGGCAATGCATAGCCGGCCCGAATTCAATTGCATGCCGAATTGTCGGCATCCGCGACCGTGAGGAAGGTGATCGTGGCCGGCGCGATCTCGGCCGACCCCGGCGGCGATGTCACCGCGGCAAACTGCGGAAGCTCGTCATTGCGGCCAAGCTCCAGAACCGTTCCATTCAGCTTCACCTCGGTGCTTTGCAGGTCATCCGCCGACAGCGTGTAGTGCTCGCTGGAGACGGGCAATCGCAAGGTTGCGGCAGCCGTTCTGTCGGTATTGATGGCCAGCAACGTGACGGCCCCTCGCACGCCTTGCCGGCAATGCGCGTAGAGGTGCATCCCATGGTGCACGCCTGCGTCGAGAACAATGGTGCCGATCAGCCTGCGCCAGAGCACCGCCGCCCAATAGTTTGGCCGCGGCCGCAACGTGTTCTCGTCAAGCAGGCCGTAATCGCTTGCGGCCAGCGTGTTGTGCGCAACCATCTGGACGCCGGCTTTGGCAAGCCGGCCAAGTTGATCGAGATATCGGAACGTATCGAGGAAAGTGGAAGCCCAGGGATTGCCGCCGCAAGCCGTCTCGGCGGTTTCGGTCAGCCACATCGGCTTGTCAGGCGCAAACTCGTCCCTGAGCGATTGGTAAAACGCAAGCGTCCGGCCCGTGCTCGCCAGCCACGCTTCCGAAAGCGCGGCCTCGGGCGTGGTTTGACCCGGAGCGCATCGTTGCGAGACCGCGCCGTAGTGATGATAAGAAAAAGCGTCGATGCCGGGGCCGGATGCTGCAAGCAAGTCTCGCGTAGATATGAATCCGGAGCCGGACGGCCCGGATGATTGCGGCGCTGCCGTCTCGCCGACCGAACCGGGCCCCAGCACCATCGCATCCGGTTCGCTCTCCCTCATGAACGCAACAAAGGCTTTGAAATCCTGCCCGTAAGCTGCCGCATCGTAACCATCGGGTGCACCGCCCATCGCGGCCAGGGTCGGCTCATTCATGAACTCGGCGGCGGCAATTCTGCCACCAACGGATCTGGTATAGGCGAACAAGCGCCGCGCCTGTTCGCTCTGCCATCGGCCTGCGGCGTCCCGGGCGCCGGCGCTCGTGGCCATCGAGGTCACGATCTCGGCGCCGGCGGCGTGAGCAAAGTCGATGACAGCTTTCCAGCGCTCGCGGCTGAGCACCGCGCGGAAGCCGCTGGGCGTCGTGGAAGGCGTATCATCGCTTTCCGCAAAGTATGTCGTGTTGGCCCAGGTGCCGCTGACGCGCATATAGGCCGGGGCCAGCGCGGCGGCCAATCTGCGCAGTCGGGCGTTCGACAGGTCGATGGGCTCCCGATATGCGTAAAGGTCCGGATTCGCACCCGCCGGGACGTTCCCGGAATTATCGGCGCCGCGAACTGACGGCGCTGCGACATTGGCGTGATAGGGCTTCCAGAACCGTCCGCCGGTGACCTCGACCATTTCCACATTGTACGATTGAAAACGCGCGTCGACGGTGCCGAGGCGGGGCAGTCGCGAAGGGTCCACGGAAAGCGTGGGCGCCTGCGCGGCTGCCTGGCTTCCCGCCAGCCCGGCAACCGCAATTCCCATTCCGACTTTGAAACCACTGGACCTGGTCATAGCCATTGTCCTTGGCAGCCAAAGCGGGCGGTGGCACACGCGTTGATGCTAGGGTTAGGACCCAACTAACCATGTTGAGATTCAACAGGTTGGTCAACCGAATCGGGGGGCCAACAGATACGGGCGAACTTGTTTTGGTTTAGCGGTTTCCGCTTTTGGGATAACATGGCGAGCGTGTCGGCACCCGGATGACGACGGGAGGTTGGAATGAGCTCGCGGCGAGTGTCGGGAACCGCCGTTCAACGAACCATTGCCGTCCTGGGCTCGGCGGTTTTCTTCGTGGTCGCCCCATGTACGCTGGCGGGGCTCGTTCCATGGTCGATCACGGGTTGGCAACTCCGGCCGCCGTTCCTTGGTCTGGAGCTGACGCGCGGCATCGGCGCGATAATGATTCTCGCAGGCGTGCCTGGGCTCGTTGACGCATTTGCGCGTTTCGCGCTGCAGGGTCTCGGCACCCCCGCGCCCATCGCGCCGACCCGGAATCTCGTGGTGACCGGTCTCTACCGTTATGTGCGTAATCCAATATACGTCGCGGTCGTTGCCATCATCCTGGGTCAAGCGGTGCTGATGGGCGATTGGCGCCTCATCGTCTACGGCGCGCTGCTCTGGCTCTTCTTCCACGTCTTCGTCGTGGCGTACGAAGAACCCACGCTCGAGCAGACGTTTGGGAGAGAGTACGAGGCGTTCCGCGCCGCCGTCCCGCGCTGGATACCGCGGATGACCCCATGGCGGTCGAAATG
>Ga0268266_10004413_pt1 | contig 13480 bp, 14 predicted proteins | sample KBSS13metaG_FD_190356 | JGI IMG/M metagenome (GOLD analysis project Ga0268266, IMG submission 190356) | Switchgrass rhizosphere microbial communities from Kellogg Biological Station, Michigan, USA - KBS S1-3 metaG (SPAdes) (version 2) | ecosystem: Host-associated > Plants > Roots > Rhizosphere...
CGCACACTCCTGCAGAGTCACCGCCATCGCGGGACCAGAAATCGCGAATGTCAGGCTCCCCATGGCCAGCAATGCGCAACGCGTACCCCGCCGATGCTTATCATTTGCATTTTGCATCTTCAGTGCCCCCAAAAATTTAAACTTGATTGTGCGGCATATTTTCCGGGTCGCTCATCGGTCGGAATTTTTGATCCCCCAATTGTCGGGTAGTAGCGAAATTTGTACGCCCACACTGAGCAGGACGCTCAACCTGTCACGCACCCTAGGCCGCCGCTACTCTACCTCAGCAAAACGACGGAAGAGCAGCGGCAAATGCGCCATCAGGGAGAAGGTATTGTTTCAGTGACCCAAGTGTGCATTGACAGCACGAATACACTCCCTGAAACGCGCTTCAGCCGCTCGAACTTGTTCTTCTTTGCAGTCGTGAATATCAATGGGGGTATTCCATTTGGCCTCACATGCCCTTTCAGCGTCATCAATTGCGCGGCGCAGAGGCTCGCACTCCGCAGCTCCCGTTTGCGCGACTGAAGCCCCGGATAACGTCGCTAATATAGTTGAAATGAAAATCACCATAGCATTCTTCATTTCTGCTACCTCTTTTTCTTACATTGGCAAGACGCTAGTCTCCTGAGCTGACTTCTTCCTTGCAGGGGCTACGGTCGTCCGGCTCGCCGCTGGTTATCTGCAAGCAATTTTGACGTGCCTGTCGCCATGCCATATACAGCCGCTCCCGCTCCTGTGAGATGGCCTCGCGGTCCGTACTCACGATGTAAGGCGCGCCGCAGGGCAGGTCTATTATAGCAATTGCGGACTTCAGTACCGCGACCGTATGTTCAAGCGCGGCGAGCGCCCCCTCTGAAGGAGGAGGACTTTTCACAATCGCCTGAAACGCGTCGCACTGGGCATCGCTCTGTGCGAATGCGGTTCCTGAAATCCCGAAAAGCGCGAGCAAAACCGTTGCTGAAGCCAAAGTGAGCTTTCTAGTCATGACTATCCCCCAGACCGTCTGCGCCAAAACTACGCCTGCCGTACCCTACTGCGACAGACAGTGCCGCCTTCGTAATCGTGAGTACGGACCGGCGCTTCCCCCGTTTGAGGGAGATCCCCCTTGTTTGTTGCTGCGGGGTCCCGCTCGCTAGAATCTAACGATTGCGGCCGGAGAGCAAATAAACGATTTCAATGACATTCATGCATCGATTGATGATGATGACGCCGCTGATCCGCTTGCTAGCGGATTGCAGAGTTGTATGGCACCCGCCGGACCATGTTTGCGGAACGGCCGCCAGGAGAACGAACACAATTCCCGGTAACTATAGAAAATCACAACATTTTTACCTAGTCCTCGATCGACGGACGCAGGTAGGAATTGGGCGTGGGACCGCGGCTGCACCCGCCGCCATTGCTGCCGTTCGCATACCGCCTGTGACATCCCATTAGCGGCCATTTGTTCATACGGCCCTTGGTGGACAAATCGTGATCACATCCTAGATTTGCCTGATGCGGATTTTTATCAGCTCACTCATCACTGGATTCGAATCTCAACGGGCGGCTGCACGTAGGGCTGCCACCACGCTCCGGCACGAGCCAGTGATGGCAGAGGACTTTGGTGCCCAGCCAAGCTCACCCCAGATCGCTTGTCTGCAGGGCTTGCGAACGAGTGACGTCGTGGTTCTGATCCTTGGGGAGCACTATGGGTTTGTGCCCCCGAATTCGACCCTATCGGCGACCCATCAGGAATACCGCGAGGCGCGCGAAACCAAGCCTGTTCTCGCATTCGTTCAAGAAGGCATTTCTCCAGGCCCAGAACAGGCGGCTTTCATAACGGAGGTACAGGCTTGGGAAGGGGGGCTGTTCCGCGGCAGTTTTGTGAACGCTGAGGACCTTCAGGACAGTGTGACGCGAGCGCTTCACGACGTGACATTGGCTAACGCGACAGGGCCTGTCGATGAACAGGAAATGGCTGCTCGTGCTTTGGCTATGCTTCCAGCTGAAGGTCGAAATCACGTAACGTCCGCCATGCTCGAGTTGGTTATCGTCGGAGGGCCACAGCAACGAATATTACGGCCCGCTCAACTTGAAGACCAGACACTCGTAGAGCGATTGGAGCAGTCGGCGCTTTACGGAAAGCAGCGGCTGTTTGATCGTTCGATTGGAACCACCAGCAGTCTTGACGGGGCTGACCTTGTAATTCGCCAAGAGCGGGGTGCCAGCATACGTCTGACTGAGAATGGGTCGGTCGTTGTTCGAATTCCTCTAGACGAGCCTCGCTCGCAAGGGCGAGGTATGGATTACATGGGCGGGATGGTGATTGTTGAGGAGTCGGTTCAGCATCGCCTCGGCGTCGCACTCGATTTCGCCGCAGAAACCATCGATCACATCGACAGTACCCAGCGGCTGACGAATTTGATTATCGCGGTGCGCTTGACTGGGGTGGAGCACCGCGGCTGGCGAACACAAGCGCAGCATGCGGCAAGCCCAAATTCCGTCCAGATGGGCATAGGAGGCGAGCGCGAGCGGCTCCCCATCATTCTCACGCTCCGTCGTGCGGCCTTAAGTCTGGATCGGAACGTATTAATTGATGATATTCTCGTACCTCTAAGGCGTCAGTTTCCATCGGCGACTTAACCTAGTCTCGATCGTGGGGGAAACCGCCCTCATAGCTTCCGTTCAGGCCCCTGAGCTCGTACGCTGGAAGCGGTCGTTTGTTTATCGATGTTGCTGGCCCGATGAATGGCCTAGGCTGGGTGGATTCCTGCCCTGACCGCTTTTGGGCAGCCAAGAGCAATAGCGGACCCTCATCGCCACGTTCCGCAGTGCCGACAATCGACCAAGTTCGGACGTACTAGGCCGTTTCACCAACGGCGGCTTCGGACGGAAGCCGTTTTTCGTGGCAACGTGCGCATCATTCAGCTATCGGCTTATCCCAGCGGGGCGCGAAGGGTGGGTTCACCAGCCGCTGTCGCTTGGGTAAAGATGCGATCACTTGGCGATCCTCGTCATCAAGAGCTAGCGAGAGTGCGTCGAGGTTAGCGCGCTGGCTGACGGCACGGCCGGCTTTGGGAATCGCGACGACACCTTCTTGGTCGAAGAGCCACGCAAGTGCGACCTGGGCTGCTGAAACGCCATGCTTCGAACCAATCTGCGCGAGTGCGTCGCTTTCCGCAGCCTGACCTTGGGCGAGCGGGCAATAAGCGATCAGCGGGATCGCCTTCGACCGCAGATAGCCGAGCATCGGCTTCTGATCGAGAAAGACGTGATACTCGACCTGATTGCACGCGATCGGCGCACCAATCTCCTCAATCACCTGACGCAGCATCGGCAAGGTAAAGTTGGCGACACCTGTCGCGCGGGTCTTACCCTCTTCCCCGGACCGAGTCAGCGCGGCCAGCGTCGTCGGCAGATCCATGTCCTTGGCGGGCCAATGGACCAGATACAGATCGACATGGTCCAGCCTGAGACGCTGAAGGCTTCCATCGAGCGCGCGGGCGATGGCGTCGGGCGCGAGATGGTCATGCCAGACCTTGGTCGTGACGTGCAGATCACTCCGTGCGATGCCCGATGCGGCGATCGCGGCGCCGACGGCCTCCTCGTTGGCGTACATCTCAGCGGTATCGATATGGCGATAGCCGAGCGCCAGGGCGCTCTCGACCGCTTTCTGGCAGGCCGCGCCCTGCATGCGGAATGTCCCGAGGCCGAGCCGTGGCAGCGAAATGCCTTGCGTTTTGAGCGGCGCGATCATTTCGCCGCTCCCTCGCGCGCCACCAATTCGGCAATGACGGTATCGGCTTCGATACTGCCCTTGCGGAGCGCCGCGCTGCACTCGGCGAAATCGATCCAGCCTTCATTGAAGCCATCGAGCATCCGGATACGCGGGTAGGGGTTGGTCGCACCTTGTCCGCGGAACATCGCCTCCCAGCTGTCGCGAGTCACGATTTCCGCCCGCACCGGTCGTCCGAGCGCCTTGGCGAAAGCGGCGGCGAGATCATTGGGCGAGACACGCCGTGGACCTTCCAGTTCGACGATCCGGTTGCCGATCCAATCCTCCTGGATGAGCTTCGCTGCCAGCGCTCCGATGTCCTTCGTCGCGACCATCGCAACCGGCTTGTCGAGCGGCCTCAAAAAACTGTGAATGACGCCGTCGTCGCGTGCCGATGCCACATCCCAAAGGGCATTCTCGATGAACCAGCCGGGCCGCAGAAATGTGACCGGTATCGGCAGAGCGCTCAGGGCCTGCTCGATCAACGTCCGTTGGGTCAGCAGATTGTCCTGCACGGCATCCGCACCGATCGTCGACAGACAAAGTACCTTGGCCGGGCGGGCCGCGATCAAGGCCGCGACGATCGCTTCGATCGTCTCGCGCGCCTGGGTGTAGCCCGGTACCGGATCGAACTCGGACGGCGGCAGGATGAACACCGCATCAGCCCCGACGAAGGCAGTGGTGAGCGCCGCCGCATCGTTCATGTCCGCGAGTGCCACTTCGCAGCCCCGTGCCGCCCACAAAGCGCCCTTGCCCGCATCGCGGACGACGGCGCGCACGGGCAGGCCCTGTTCCAGCAAAGCACTGCCGAGGGCGCCTCCAACCTGACCGGTGATTCCGGTGACTGCGTACATCATGATTTCCTCGCGTATCGTCTGGTGCAGCCACGCCGGGCTGCGTCAGCGACCGCGTTACGCTTCTGTCGGAGATGCTCTGCGCGCATAATTATCACCTCTACAGTGACATGGAATCACCGTAGAGACGGGAACTATGAGCTTTGATACGCGAATATTGACGGGCGTCGGCGTGCTGGCCGCAGTAGCGGAAACTGGAAATTTCGCGCGGGCTGCGGACATGCTGGGGCTGACGCCGTCGGGTGTCAGTCGCGCCATCGCGCGGCTCGAGGTGCGCATCGGCATCCGGCTCTTCGATCGTTCGCCTCGCGCGGTTACGCTTACTGACGAAGGGCGGCGGTTCCACGCCCAGATCATGCCGCTGCTGGCATCGATAGAGGAGGCCGCGACCGACGCTGCCGGCGCTGCCGCGACGGTAAGCGGCAAATTGCGGGTCAACGTCGACCCCTGGTTTGCGCGGATGGTGCTTGCCCCGCATTTGCCGGCGTTTCTCGCTCGCTATCCGCAGGTGTCGATCGACCTGCTTGTCAGCAACCACCGCGAGGACATGATGGCTGGCGCCGATGTCGCCGTTCGGTTCGGACCCACCGACGGCGCATCGCTCATCGTGCGCAAGCTGCTCGACACGCGCGTACTGACTTGCGCAGCACCAGCCTATCTCGATCGATACGGCACGCCGCAGAGCCCACACGATCTGCTGCACCACGAAGCGCTTCTGTTCCGGGACCCGCAGACCGGCCGTCCGTTCGAATGGGAGTTCTCAAAGGACGGCCAGGCGATCGACGTCGATGTGCGCGGTAGGATGACGACCGACGACCCATCTACCGCGATCGAGGCCTGTGCTGCGGGCCATGGCATATTTCAAAGCCTGGCGATCGGCCTCGATGCCTGGCTACGACGCGGTGAGCTCGTGCAAATCCTGCCCGAATGGTCGGCTGAGCGATATCCGCTCTACGCCTATCTGCCCTCCCGCCGCCTCCCGCCGGCAAAGGTGCGCGTATTTCTAGACTTCATCGTCGAGGCCGTAGCTGCGTCCGCGTCCTAACAATCCTCATCCGTCTGATGAGGTCTTTCTGGCGAAGTCTCGCCTGCAGACGGCGCGTTTGGTTTGGCCGAAAGCCGACAGTTTCGAAGGCGATTGGGAATGGCCGGTAAATTTTACCTCCACCCCATCAGGGCGTTGGCGGCAGCGGACCCAGAGGCGGTCGCACTCTGGCTAAAGCATGGACGACCGCTTGCGCCGGAACCCGCAGTTCGCCTGCCATCAAGCGGTAAGGTGCCAGCTTCGGAACGGCTCCCCTTGCTCTTGAAAAACTGGCGCAACCGACCTGTCAGCGCGCTTCAGCAAGCGCAATGGCGTCCGCGCCTGCCGGAAAGCGAAGCTGTTCGGTCGTGTCGTGGACGGCGGCCCAGATCGCTTCCGCCACATCGCTTTCGCGCGTCGTCAGTGTCGGCCTCACGAAGGCTTCAAGGATTGGCCGGGCGAACTCGGCATATTCAGCCGGCAACAGATCCTCGACCGGAACAATGGCATTCGCGCCAAATCGTGTCGTCGGGGCGTAGCCGGGTTCTATGAGCTTCACGCCGACGCCGAAATAGCGGAGCTCATGGGCAAGGGAAGCGGTGAAACCTTCGACGGCCTGCTTGGAGGCGGTATAGGCAGCGGCAAGTGGGAATTCGCCCAATGTGACGCTCGACGTGACGTTGACGATCGTGCCCGAACGGCGCTCGCGCATCTGCGGTATGACCGCCTGGCACATCGCCCTTACGCCAATCGTGTTGGTCTCGAAGAGCTGCCGCACCAACGACATCGGAGTCACCTCAAACGCCCCGACGGCGCCAATGCCGGCATTGTTGACGAGCACATCGATCGGGCCAGCGACTTCGATCAGCGCGGCGATACTTGTCTCGCTGGTGACATCCAATGGTAGCACCCGGAGCCGAGTGGTATCGCCATCGAAAGACGCATCGTCGGGGCGCCGCATCGTGGCGATAACATTCCAGCCATTGGCAAGGAAATGCTCCGCGATTGCCTTGCCGTAGCCGGAAGAGGTGCCGGTGATGAGAATTGTCTTGGTCATGGCCAGTCTCCGCGTGGTCGATGAAGAATAGATAGACCAACCCGGAAAGACGATATATAATCTGGGATCCGATTTTAATTATGGATCGTCCAAAATGGATCCTTTGAGCGACGTCATCGCCCTGCTTCGACCCAGTGCGGCCCTATCCAAGCCAATTTCAGGCAAAGGTCGGTGGGGCGTAGAGTACGCGGCGCATGACGCCCCTGGCTTCTCGATCATCCTCGCTGGTGAAGTGTGGTTGACCTTGCATGACCATGAGCCACTGCAGCTAGGTCAGGGTGATTTTCTGCTACTTCCGACGACGCCGGCCTTCTCTCTTAGCAGTGAGAAGGGGATGTCTTGCGCTTCGGTGGCACCGCGTGCTGAAGCGGTGCGACATGGTGAACAAGAAGGCGAGCCAGACTTCGTCGCTTTGGGGGGCAGTTTCACGTTCGAACGCGTCAACGCGCCGCTGATGCTCAGTTTGCTGCCCAGGCAAATCTACATTCCCGCCTCGCAGGGACGCGCGACCCGATTTGGTCGCCTGATCGAGCTCCTGGCCGAGGAGTGCGCGACTGACTATCCGGGGAAAGAGCTTATCATCCAGCGGATGCTTGAGGCACTCCTCGTAGAGGCGCTTCGCTGGCACAGTATTGAAGGGCAAGGCGTTACTGCAGGATTGCTCAATGGCATGAAGGATCCCTCCCTCACGCGTGCGATCCAGGCGATCCACTCTGACGTCCGTGCCAATTGGACGGTTGCCGGCCTCGCCAGCATCGCTGGCATGTCGCGGTCGGCATTCTCAGCCCGGTTTGGCGAAACGATCGGATGCGCGCCGATAGAATATCTGGCGCGCTGGAGAATGGCGCTCGCCAAAGATGCGCTGGCACGCGGCGTCAAAACGCTCGATCGGATTGCTGCTGAGATCGGCTACGAGTCGGCCAGCGCATTCAGCACCGCCTTTCGCAAGCGCTTGGGATGCCCCCCGGGCCAGTTTGCGCGAATGAGTGCATGATCACGAATTCCGCGATGTAGTGATTTGGCCCTGCCGAGATCGGCTTGATGGCGCGTGCCGACCATCTTACGTCGTTATGATGCTGCAGCGGGAATGGCAGCTCACGCCCAAATCGGCCATTCGCGAGTTCGAAAGTCGTTGGGCAGCAAGACGCCCTCGTCTTTGCCACTCAGTCTCGCTCTGCGCGCCCAGAAATCTGCCTTTCGTCCACCTTGTAATGACGGCGACGGGTACCGGGCGGCGTTGCCGATCTAGCAAATCGTTTTGCTAGACTGCTGGGGCTGATTTCAAACCTGTCTTTAGTTATGATGCAACGGGCATCTCGGGGAGAAGTCGACATGGCTATCGACACAGTAGTTCTTGTTCATGGAGCCTTCGCTGATGGATCGTGTTGGGCGAAGGTTATTCCGCTGCTGACGAAGCGAGGGCTCAAGGCCGTCGCGGTCCAGAACCCGCTAAGTTCGCTTGCCGATGATGTGACGGCATCGCATCGCGTGATCGAGATGCAAAACGGGCCGGTGCTGCTTGTGGGACACTCGTGGGGCGGTGCTGTCATCACCGAGGCTGGTAACCATGCCCAGGTCGAGGGACTGGTCTACGTGGCGGCTGGCGCGCCCGACAGCGGGCAGTCCTTTGGCGAGTGGTGGAAGGATTATCCACCGGTCGCGGGCGATGCCATCAGGGCATATGGCGAGGGTTACGTCGCCCTGACACGCGATGGTGTTCGCAACCATTTCGTCCAGGATCTTCCTAATGACGAGGCCGACATCGTCTACGCCACGCAGAGTCCGCTCGCTGCCCGGTGCTTCGACGATAAGGTGTCTGCGGCCGCGTGGCGCTCGAAGCCATCCTGGTACATCGTCGCGGCGCAAGACAAGACCATTCCTCCGGCTGTTGAGCAGGCTTCGGCCGATCGAATGGGCGGCGAAACGCTCGTTCTCCAAAGCAGCCACGTGCCGATGCTTTCACAGCCTGGTGCTGTCGCCGAGTTCATCGCGAGCGCGGCCGCTTCGATCGGCGCATAGCGGGAGATGCAGCTTGTCGCGCTCAAATACTTCGTGGCAGTGGCAGATCATGGCAGCTTCACCTCTGCAGCGGAGTGGCTAGGCGTTTCAGCTTCGACGTTGACCCGCAGTGTCAGCACTCTTGAGGACAATCTTGGATTGACGCTCTTCGAGCGAAGCACGCGTGGCGTCATGCTTGCGCCAGCGGCAGCTCCTGTCCTCGAAGAAACTAGGAGGATGCTCGCCAGTCTGGAAGCTGTGACAAAGGTTGCGAGTAGTGCAGCACAAGGCGCAAGCGGTGACCTCCGTCTCGGTGTGCGCTCACCTCCGCTTGGGGAACCGCTCCGCGGAATGCTGGCGCGATGGCGGCGGGACTTTCCAGACGTTCGGCTTATCGTCCTTGAGCTTCCAGATCTCGAGCTCTTCGCAGAGCTGGTGGCTCGTCGTATCGATGTGGCGCTCATCCCAAGCTTCGCGCCGTGGCCGCAGATTGTGATGGAGCCGCTTTACCGCGAGCGGATGGTGGCCGCCGTACCGCAAGGTCATGTGCTCGCTGGTCGCGATGCACTGACCTGGTCCGACTTTTACGGGGAAACAATCTATGTGCAGGACTGGGCGCAGAGCCATGCCATGCGGGAATTTTACGCCTCGATGATGGGCGCCGGGATGCCGCTACACCCCATATCGGCCAGCAAACAAACCGTCTTTAGCCTTGTCGCAAGCGGTTTCGGAGTCACCCTTGCGCAGAAAAGCCAGGCCGAGGCCAGCTTTCCGGGCGTGACGTTCAAGACAATCGACGAGACGAACGCGCGGGTTGAATTCTCGCTCGCTTGGTCACCCCAATCGGAATACGCCGTGATCGGTCAGTTCCTTGCGTCCATGCGCCTGAGCGCCGCTGAAATGCGCGTGGATGCAGCGGCTTCCTAGCTTTCGATTGAGCGCCGGTGTCAAGCGAGGCCTAGTCTCTGCGCGTCCACAAATATTTGCAAAAATGCTAGAAAGAGGGTTGGGCAGCAGGGACAAAGGCGACGCTTTGGGAACTGGCGCCCGCAACGCTGAGTCAAAAGCCGAGAGGTTCGAAGCCGTCAGGAAAGGACTGCAAGTTCCATTCGAGCCCCATGAGCGCCACCGGCGGCAGTCGACCACACTCGGCCGGAATAGCCTCCGACGGCTTCATGCGCTCGTATCGCTATGACTGCTTCAAGTACAAGCCGCCGTTCCTATGCGCGACTTGGATCGCACCTTTGTCCCAAGCCCCGCCCATTTCGAGCCTTCCCGGTTACTCAGCGCCACAATTCCGCTCCCCAGGTGCGGACCGGCAGCTATTCTGGCAGTTCGCGACCAACTCACGCCGTTCGTCGGTTACGGAATCAACGACGGCTCAAGCCGAAACCGGTCATCGCAGATGGCATTGCTGGCTTCGAGCCGGCACTGAGCTGTCGTGGGCCTAATCAAATCGCCATCGATCGGTCACAAACGTCCGTCAACTGCTCGTGACCCTGAGGGCGTCGATGACGGCGCGCAGACCCGCCGAGATATACCGCCGCGTGGGATAATAGAGGTAAAGCCAGTCCTCGGGCACGATCCAGTCGTCGAGGCAGGGCACCAACCGCCCACTCTCGACATATGGCCGCGCTCGGTCTTCCCAGACATAGGCCAGCGCTACCCCGGCGAGTGCGGTTTCGATCATCAGCTCGTGATCGTGCAGCGCGACCGGGCCTTTGACCTCGACGTCGATTTCCTCGCCATTGCGGCCGAACGACCACGGATAGCCGACTCCGCTCGGATACATGTTGCGAATGCAGATATGATCGGAAAGGTCGGCCGGAGTCTTTGGCACTGGGCGCCGTTCGAAATAGGCTGGTGAGCCCACCACCGCGAATTTCAGGCGCGGTTTGATCTTCACCGCGGTCATGCCGTCTCGCAGGCTTTCGCCGAGCCGGACACCGGCATCGAACCCTTCCTCCACGATATCGACCAAACGGTCGGTCGCAACGATCTCGAGCTCGAGATTGGGATTGGCGGCGATCAGCGGCCCGATCATCGGCCCTAACACGAAGGGCGCGATCGAATTGGGCGCGTTGATCCTGACCTTGCCGAACGGCGTATCACGGAACTGATTGAGGGCGTCCAACGCCGAGCCGATGTCGCCGAACGCGGGTGAGAGCTGCGACAGTAGCATCGCCCCGGCATCGGTCAGCGACACGCTGCGGGTGGTGCGATTGAGCAGCCGGATACCAACCCGCGCCTCGAGATTGCTGACCGCATGACTGATCGCCGAAGCCGTGACGCCGCGCTCCTCACTCGCCCGGCGGAAGCTCTTATACCGCGCGACGGCATCGAAGGCAGCGAGTTCGGAAAGATCGGTCGTCCGCATTACTGATTCTCACTCAGCACTGATCGGAATACTCATCGTCTAATCGCGACGATCAAACCAGCGCAAATAGCTCCTGTCAGCCGAACGCCGGCAAGCAGGAGCAAGACGATGACCCTCACGACCCAACAGGCAGATGCGATGATCGCCGCCGGCGCAGCCCGCGCCCGTGATCTCGGCATCGCCGCCAACATCGCGGTCCTCGATGCCGCCGCCCATTTGAAAGCCTTCGCCCGGATGGATGGCGCGGTGCTCGGTTCGATCGACTTGTCGATCGGCAAGGCGCGTACCTCGGCGCTCTTCCAGATCAGCAGTGAAGCGGTCTGGGACTACTGCAAGCCTAGCGCCCCGGCCCATAATCTCGAAGCCAGCAATGGCGGCCTGATGCCCTTCCCCGGCGGCCTCCCGGTCACCCTCGACGGCACCATCATCGGCGCGATCGGCGTGTCGGGCGGCGCCCCCTCTCAGGATCTCGACATCGCCGAAGCCGCGGTCGCCGCGCTCATTGGCTGAACTCTCAACCTCGCGACCAACCCTCAAGCACGCATGAAAGGATATTCGATATGACCAAGACCATCCTCATCACAGGCGCCGGCTCAGGCTTCGCCGAGGCCGCCGCGATCGGCATGGCGCAGGCCGGCCACAATATCATCGCGACCGCACAGATCTCGCCCCAGGTCGCCGCGCTTCGCGAAAAGGTCGCCAAGCTCGGCCTCGACAATCTGCGGGTCGAAAAGCTCGACCTGACCGATCCCTATGACATGGCCTTCATTGCCAAGCTGGATATCGACATTCTGTGGAACAACGCCGGCTATGGCGAGAGCGGCCCGGTCAGCGAAATCCCGCTCGATCTGGTCCGCAAGAATTACGAGATCAACGTGTTCAAGCCGCTGGAGCTGACCCAGGCCTTCATCAAGCGCTGGGTCGCCGAAGGCGATGCTGCCCGGGGCAAGAAGATCGTGTTCACCTCGTCGATGGGCGGGCTGTTCACCCCGGCCGGCTGGGGCACCTATGTCTCGACCAAACACGCGCTGGAATCGATCTCGGAAGCGATCGCCCAGGAAGTCGCGCCGTTCGGGATCAAGGTCCAGACGATCAATCCCGGCGCCTATTACACCGGCTATAACGAGACGATGGCGGACACCGCGTTCCGCTGGCTCGATGCCGACAAGAACTTCACCAACCCGGCGGATCTACGCGCAACCTTCGATGCGCTGCTTGCCAGCCCGATGGGTCATATGGACGCGCGGGAAATGATCGACCGCATGATCGCGATCGTCCCCGCCGACACCGGCAAGGTCCGCAACGTCAGCCCCAAGGCGGTTGAGGACATGCTCAAGGAAGCGCAGGCGGCCGCCTGGGACGCTGAGATCTAGGCCCAACCCCACGGACCGGCGGTCCCCACCGACCGCCGCTCCCCATTATCACCGGAGAAAGACAATGACCAGCAACACCCGTTTCTGGGCGCCCTTTGCCGCGCGCTTTACCCTTGGCTTCGCCGCTGCCAGCGTCGCCATCCTCGCCCTCTCGCCCCGCGCCGAAGCCCAAACCCCGGCACGGAATAAGGCCGCGGTCGAAGCCAAGTTCGAAGCCTGGAAGTCCGGCACCGGAAACCCGTTCGAGCTGCTCGCCGATGAGGCCAGCTGGACGATCGAGGGCAATAGCGTCGCCTCGAAGCGCTATCCGACCAAGGAAGCGTTCCTCACTGAGGTGATCCGCCCGTTCAACGCGCGCATGTCGGTCGGCATCAAGCCGAAGGTGCGCAGCGTGACCGCCGAAGCCGACCGGGTCGTGATCCTGTTCGACGCCGCCGGCACCGCCAGAGACGGCAAGCCCTACGCCAACACCTACGCTTGGTTCTTCCGCATGAAGTCCGGCCGCGTAGTCGAGGCCAACGCCTTCTTCGACGCCATCGCTTTGAACGACCTCTGGGCGCGCGTCACGCCCACCGACTGATCCTCCCGACGCATCCTCAACACCAACCAACCGACCTCACGAAAGGAACATCATCATGGCTGACTTCATTCCCCCCGCGCCGAACAGCGCCTCGCCCTTCGCCGATATGCGCGGTCACCATGTCGCGGTGCGCACGCCCGATCTGCAAACCGCGCTCGACTTCTATGTCGGCACCCTCGATTTTCGCGTCGTCGCCAAATGGGACTATGCCGACGAGCAGCTCGCCTATGTGGCGCCCGCGACCGACGATCATTTCTATGTCGAGATCCTTGGTGGCGGCGAACCCCAACCGACCGAGGTGCGCCCGTACACGGACCTTGGCGATAGCCTGAAGTACGCCGGCTACCACCATTTCTGCCTCAACGTGAGCAGCGTTGAAGAGACGGTCGGTAAGTTGCGCCAGCGTGGCGTGACCATCGTCACCGAGCCCTTCGTGCTGGAAGCCATCAGCCGCAAGCTG
>Ga0268266_10004415_pt1 | contig 13477 bp, 15 predicted proteins | sample KBSS13metaG_FD_190356 | JGI IMG/M metagenome (GOLD analysis project Ga0268266, IMG submission 190356) | Switchgrass rhizosphere microbial communities from Kellogg Biological Station, Michigan, USA - KBS S1-3 metaG (SPAdes) (version 2) | ecosystem: Host-associated > Plants > Roots > Rhizosphere...
GCATTCCTCCGCCACGGCGCGCAGCTCCTGCGTCATCGCCGCGAACGCGCCGGTCGAGAGACGCATGCCGCCGAGCGGATCCCGCTCGTGGGCATCGAACCCGGCGGACACGAGGATCAGGTCCGGCTCGAACTGACGCAGGACCGGGCCCACCACCGCCGCGAACACGAGCTGATAATCCTCGTCGACTGCGCCGACCTCGAGCGGCACGTTGACGGTGAATCCCCGGCCCGCCTCGCGACCCACTTCGCCGGCCGCACCGGTGCCGGGGTAATACGGAAACTGGTGCGCCGAGATGTACAGGACGTGGGGATCGGCGTCGAAGATGTGCTGCGTGCCGTTGCCATGGTGCACGTCGTAGTCGACGATGGCGACTTTCGCGGCGCCCTGCGCGCGCGCGTGCGCCGCCGCAACCGCGACGTTGTTGAACAGGCAGAAACCCATCGCGCGATCGCGTTCGGCATGATGCCCCGGCGGGCGCACCAGCGCCATCGCCGCCTGGTGCGAGCCGCCCATCACGCGCTCCACCGCGTCGATCGCCGCGCCGGCCGCCAGCAGCGCGATCTCGTGCGACTCGGGCGACGTGTAGGTATCGGGATCCAGCTGCTTCGATCGTCCGACCGTCTCCGACATCCGGCGCAGGTGCTCACTATCGTGGACCCGCGCGAGCTGCTCGGTGGTCGCCATGCGAGGCGCGACGATCTCGGTCCCGCGGTCGCGCCAGCGGGCGGCAACGGCGTCCATGATCTCGGCGCGCTCAGGCCGCTCGGGGTGGCCGGGCGGCGTTTGATGTTCGGCGAAACGATCGGTCGCGATCAGGATGACGGACATAGGGGATTGAGGATTGTAGATTGCGGATTGCGGATTGCGTACCATCGAAATCATGAGCGGAGCTCGTGTCGTTCTCATCACCGGCGCCAACCGGGGTATCGGGCTCGAAGTCTGCCGCCAGCTCGCATCGCGCGGCCACCGGGTGATTCTCACGGCTCGCGATCGGTCACAGGCTGACGCGGCTGCCCGGGCCGTCCAACCGGCCGGCGATGTCGTTCCCGCCGTCCTGGACGTCACCGATCCCCGAAGCATCCAGGTATTAGCGGATGACCTGGCCGGGCGAGGAGAGCGCATCGATGTGCTCGTGAACAACGCGGCCATTCTCGTGGACGAGGGCGAACCGCTGCTGGACCTGAACCCGGAGGATCTTCGCAACACCTTCGAGACGAACGTCTTCGGGCCGATCGCGGTCAGCCAGGCGTTCGTGCCCGCGATGGTCGCGCGCGGCTACGGGCGGATCGTCAACGTGTCGTCGGAAGCCGGTCAGCTGGCGTCGATGACCACATACGCGCCCGCCTATTCGATGTCGAAGGCGGCGCTGAACGCGTTCACGCGGCAGCTCGCCGCCGCCACGCGCGGCACCGGGGTGCTGGTCAACAGCGCGTGTCCCGGCTGGGTGCGGACGAGAATGGGCGGTCCCGGTGCTCCGAAAACAGTCGAGCAAGGCGCCGACACGATCGTCTGGCTTGCGACCCTGGATGCGGACGGACCGACCGGCGGCTTCTTCAGCGATCGGCGACCGATCGCCTGGTAGGGCCACGTCCGCGATTTTCACGGGCGGAAAGGAACGGTGAATTTCGAAAGCGTTCTGCTCATCGCCGGCGCGGGAAGCGCATAAAAAAGTCGTTTGCCCCCGGCAGCGGAATTGCCCATGGCCCCGTCGCGCTGCGACATCCAGTCGGCAGCGGTCGAGTTGACGGAGGCACACATGAAGAGACGAGAGTTCTTCGAAAAGGCGGGCCTCGGTTCGGCGGCGTTGGTGACCTTGCCGGGGTTCGGCCCCAAAGACGCACCGAAAGGGAGTGCGCAGCCGGAACACGACCACGGGCACGACGGCAAGCACGAGGAGATGGACGGCCCGTTCTCCGTGGTCGACGTCGCCTTCGGCCAATGGGACCTGGAGACACCGCTCGATCGGTTTCCGAACAACTCACCCCGCGACCGCAACTACCACCACATGACTCCAGACGTGGCGGAAGTCAAAGCCGGCGGCGCCGTGAACTTCCACATCGCAGGCTTCCATCACCTGCTGATTTACGACAACGGCACCAAGCCGGCCGACATCAACATCACGCTGACGATTCCGCCGACGACCCAGCCCGTGCCGCCGCTCATCAACGACCCGACGAAGCGGATCTACCGGGGTCTGGACCCGAGTGTGCTCCCGCAGCTCCCGGGCAGCACCCCGACGCAGCCGCTGCAGGACCGCATCGAGACGGTGCGGTTCCCGAACCCGGGCAAGTTCCTGGTGATTTGCGGCGTCCTGCCACACTTCTTCGACGTGGCGACCGGGCAGTTCATCATGTTCGGGTACGTCAAGGTGCGCCGCTAGACGCGAGGCGCGGGGCGCTTCGCGCGTCCCGCGTCGTCCGTCAGCGTGGCGCGCCGTGCCGACCGTCCGCCGGTATTTCGCCACCGAGACACAAAGACACAGAGATCGTTCGACCACAGAGCCGCCGAGTCACTCAGGGACCGAGCGCACGCTGCAGATCGCAACGCGTCGCACGTCGACCGGCATCGCCGGTCGACACGCGCGGGTCGAAAAGCCGTGGGAACGCAAGCCTTCGCATATCCAGGGCTTGTGTTCCCACGGCTTTTCAATCCGCGCTGCCGCCGAAGGCGGCGTGCGACGCGTTCGACTCCGTGTCTCCGTGCCTCGGTGGTTTTTCCAGGACAGGTGCGCTTCGCTGAAGCTACGGCGGACCGCCGAAGCCCTGGCGGAGGTTGGTCAGGTCTGCCTTAGAGCATCGCGAGCGCGCGGGCTTCGAGCGCCGTCAGCCGCGCTTCGAGCGTCAGCCGCGCCTGCTCCAACGCGGCATCGTCCGCGCCGGACGGCACCTCGATCGGCTCGCCAATCGCAATCGCCACGTCCGAGAACGGCTTCGGGATCTGGGTGCGGTCCCAGCTGCGGAGCGTCCAGTGGCGGCCGGCTTCGATGTGAAACGGCACGATCGGATTGCCGGTCGCCTTCGCGAGCCAGATCGCGCCGGGCTGCGCCACCCTGGCTGGACCGCGTGGTCCGTCGAGGGTGAAGGCCGCCGGCTTGCCCGCCGCCATGTCGCGCTTCAGCCGCACCAGCGCCTTCACCGCCCCGCGCGACGTCGATCCGCGCGCGGTCCCGTAGCCGAAGCGCTCGATGATGCCGGCGATCCACTCACCGTCGAAATTCTCGCTGGTGATGACGATGATGCCCCGCCGACGGAAATACACCGTGGCGGGCAGGATCCGGCCGTGCCAGAAGGCCATGATCGGCCGGCGGCCGCCGGCGATCACGCGCTGGTAGTGCTCGGCGCCTTCTGCGCGCCAGCGGAATGTCGACCCCAGCGCGGCGATGAGTGGGTAGCCGATGGTGGAGATGAGACGCGCCTGAAGGCGCTTGACACGGGATGAGCGCCAATCAGTGTCAGGCACGCGGCTGGAGCTTGCCGTTCACGTAGGTCATGAGGTCCACGAACTGCGTGTCGGACTGCGCGCTGGCGCCGGCGCCCTTGAGCATGATCGAGCAGAACGGGCAGGCGGTGACGACCGTGTTCGCGCCGGTGGCCTGCAGCTGCTTGAACCGCACGTCGCTGATGCGGGTGCCCTGCTCCTCTTCCTTGTCGTTGAACAGCAGACCGCCGCCCGCGCCGCAGCAGTACGGGTTCTCGCGGTTGCGCTCGACCTCGCTGATGTCGCCGCCGAAGCGCTCGAGCAGCGCGCGCGGCTCGTCGACCTTGCCGGCGTAGCGTCCCAGGTAACAGGGGTCGTGGAACGTGACCTTGTCTCGAGACGTGTCGGCCGCAATCTTCTGTCGGGTCAGCTCCTCGATGTACACCGACGAGTGCACGATCTCGACCTCGTAGCCGAACTTCTTGTAGTCGTCGCCGATCGTCTTCACGCAGTGCGGGCACGACGTCAGGATCTTCTTCGGGCCGGCGGCCTTGAGGTCCGCGATGTTGGCGTTGGCCAGCTCCTGGTACATGTACTCGTTGCCGGTGCGCTTGGCCGGGTCGCCGGTGCACTTCTCCTTCGACAGCACGCCGAACTTGACGCCGCAGGTGCGGAGAATCGCGAACATCGACTTGAGCGACTTCTGGAAATCGGCGTCGAACGAGCCGGCACACCCCAGCCACACCATGACGTCGTGCCTGGCCGGGTCGAACGTCTCCAGCTCCGCCGACGTCACGAACTTGGTCCGCTGGTCGTAGCCCAGCCCCCAGATGTTGCTGCGGCGTTCGAGGTTGTTGTACATCGCGCCGAGATACTCGGGCGCGTCGCCGTTGGAGGCGAGGCCGCGGCGCGATCCGATGATGATCGGCAGGTGCTCGATGCCGACCGGACACTGGTTCTCGCAGGCGCCGCAGGTCGTGCACTGCCACAGCACCTTCTCCGAGTAGATCTCGCCGAGCTTCCGCTCCTGGTTCCCCGCAAGCACCGCCTCCTGGGTCTGGAGCACGATGGTCTTCGGGTTGAGCTCCTTGCCGGCGCCCCACGCCGGGCAGTTGACCTGGCAGCGGCCGCACTCGACGCAGGTGAGCGCGTCGAGCACGATCTTGCTGCCGAGATCCTTGACCGTCTCGAGGCCGACCTGCTCCTTCTCGAAGTCGAGGTTGGGCAGGTTGCCGAGCTCGGTCGATTTCAGGAACACCGTGATCGGCGACAGCACGAGGTGGAGATGCTTGGAGGCCGGGATCAGCGCCATGAACGCGAGGATCACGGTCATGTGGATCCACCAGTTCACCCGCTCGGCGGCGGTCCCCTCTTCGAGGCGGAAGGCGAGCAGGAAGGTGATCATCAGCGTGGCGATGAACAGCGCGATGACGATCGATTCCACCGACACCTTGGTCCCGAGGGCCACCGGTCGGACGAACGCGCGACGGATCAGGAGATAGGTGATCCCCAGCAGGACCGCCGTGGCGAACGGCGTCAGCGCCAGGCGGTAGGCATGAAACCAGCCGGCATGCGTCAGGTCGATGAGTCCCAGACCGTAGAGAAACTCGGTGAGGGTATACCCCCCGAACGCCACGAAGCCCCAGAACACGAACGCGTGCATGAGGCCGGTGAACGGCCGCTCCTTGATCGTCCGCCACTGCAGCAGCACGTCGACGACGAAGCGGCTGGTGCGGACGCCGAGGTTGTCGAGGGAGAAGGTGTTGGGCGCCGCCGCGATCAGCTGGACGCGGCGCGTCACCTGCGCCGCGAAGGCACCCAGGAAGGACACGAACAGGAGCCAGAACGCGAGTGTTTGCATGTCCACAACGATCAACGCAGAAACCGCTGAACACGCAGACGACAAAACCCGATTCCGCGGGTTCCGCGAATTCTGCGTTGTACGTCGCCTTACTGCTTTACCGCCTCGATGATCGCCGGCACGATCTCGAACAGGTCGCCGACGATGCCGTAGTCGGCGATCTCGAAAATCGGCGCGTCGGGGTCCTTGTTGATGGCGACGACGGTGCTCGACCCTTTCATGCCGACCAGGTGCTGAATCGCGCCGGAGATGCCGAGCGCGAGGTACAGCTTGGGCGCCACGGTCTGCCCGGAGCTTCCGACCTGGCGCTCCATCGGCAGCCAGCCGGCGTCGCAGATCGGCCGCGACGCGGCGATTTCGGCCCCGAGGGCATCGGCGAGCTTCTGCGCGAGCGCGATGTTCGCCTGCTCCTTGATGCCGCGGCCCACCGAAACGATCCTTTCGGCCTGCGACAGATCGACCGCCTGCTTCGCCTGCTGAAACGGCGGCTCCGGCTTCTCGCGTATCGCCGATGCGTCCACCGTCACGCTCAGGGCGCGCACCGGCGCCGCCGCCGCACCCTTGGCCACCTGGTCCACGCGGTACGCGCCGATCTGAAAGGTGACGAAGTGCGGCGCCGGCCCCTGGGGAACCACGTCGGCGGTCAGCTTTCCCTGAAACATCGGCCGCGTGAACGCGGTCTCCGCACCGGCGGCCTTGATGCCGGTGACGTCGGTCAGCAGCGCGCGGTCGAGCCGCGCCGCCAGCTTGGGCGCGAAGTCGCGCGTCTGATAGGTGTGCGGCAGCAGCACGTGCGACGGCGCGAGCTGCGTGATGGCGTCCTGCAGCGCCGCGGTGAAACCGTCGGGCGTGTACGGCTCGAGCGCGGCGTGCTCGACGGTGACGACTTCCTTGACCTGCGCCGCCGCCAGCTCCGCGGCGACGCCGGCGACGCTCGCGCCCGGCACCAGCACCGCGATCGTCCCATCGCCCCCGGCGACGCCCGCCAGCTGCTGCGCCGCGACGATCGTCTCCCAGGTCGTGCGATTGAGCTTTCCTTCGCGCTGCTCGGCAATGACGAGAATCATGCGATCACCCGCGCTTCTTCGCGCAGCACGCGGACGAGCTCCTTGGCCGCTTCGGCCGCCGACCCGGTGATCAAGTGCGTCTTCTTGCCCTTCTCAGGCACGTACAGGCTGGCGATCTTCTGCTTGCCGCTCAGCCCCGCGGGGACGCCGGCCTTCTTAATCTCTTTCTTCTTCGCCGCCATGATCCCCTTGAGCGTGGCGTAGCGCAGCTGGTTGATGCCGCTCTGGATCGTCAGCACCGCCGGCAGCGGCATCGCGACCCACTGGAACCAGCCGCCTTCGAGCTCGCGCTTGACGCGCAGCGTGCCGCCTTCCGCCTGCACTTCCATGATGATCGTCGCGTGCGGCTGGCCAAGCTTTTCCGCAAGGATGACTCCGACCTGCGCGAACCCCTGGTCGTCGGACTGCAGGCCGGTCAGCGTCAGGTCGAACTTCTCGTCCAGCATCGCGGCGGCCAGCGCGCCTGAGGTGACGAAGGCGTCGGCGCTCGCCAGCCCATCGTCTTCGACGTGGATGGCGCGGTCGGCGCCGCGGGCGAGCGCCTCGCGAATCACCTGCGCAACCCGCGCCGGGCCGGCGGAGCAGACGACCACCTCCCCGCCATGCTTCTCCTTGAGCCGCAGCGCCTCTTCGAGCGCGTAGGCATCCGGCTCGTTCATTTCGAAGCTGGCATCCTGATCGCGAATCCAGGTCTTGTCGTCGTTCAGGCGGGGCTGCCACTCGCGGGTGGGAACCTGTTTGATGCAGACGGCTATTTTCATTTCAGTATCGGGTAATTGGGTAATCGGGTGATTGGGTAATTGATTGTTTCATTGGGCTTGATCCGCAATTTGGCAATCGATTACCCGATTACCAGATTACCCAATTACCAGATTCAGCTTTCATATCTCTTGAACAGGAGCGCCGCGTTGGTGCCGCCGAAGCCGAACGAATTCGACAGCGCGTAGGTTATCGCCAGCGGCCGGCTGCGGTGCGGCACGTAGTCGAGGTTGCAGTTGTCGTCCGGTTGATCGAGGTTGATGGTCGGTGGCGCAATCTGGTGATAGACCGCGAGCACCGTGATCCCCGCCTCGAGACCGCCGGCGGCGCCGAGCAGGTGCCCGGTCATCGACTTGGTCGAGGACACCGCCAGGTCCCGGGCGTGATCGCCGAAGCAGCGGTTGATCGCCAGCGTCTCGAGCGCGTCGCCTTGCGGCGTCGACGTGCCGTGGGCGTTGATGTAGTCGACGTCGGCCGTCGTGATCCCCGCGCTCTCGATGGCGAGGCTCATCACCCGGAACGCCCCGTCGCCGTCCTCCGAGGGCGCGGTGATGTGGTAGGCGTCGGCCGACATGCCGTAGCCGACCAGCTCCGCGTAGATGCGCGCGCCGCGCGCCTTCGCGAACTCGAACTCCTCGAGAATCAGCACGCCCGCCCCTTCGCCGACGATGAAGCCGTCGCGATCCCGGTCGAACGGGCGGCTCGCCTTGGCCGGCTCGTCGTTGCGCGTCGAGAGCGCCCGCAGCGCTCCGAACCCGCCGATCCCCATCGGCGTGATTGCCGCCTCCGACCCGCCGGCGATCATCACGTCCGCCGCCCCTCGCTCGATGATCTCGAACGCGTCGCCGATCGCGTGCGCCGACGCCGAGCACGCCGTGCAGGTCGCCGAGTTCGGCCCCCTGGCGCCGAACCGGATCGAGACCTGGCCCGCGGCCAGGTTGATGATGGCGGACGGGATGAAGAATGGCGAGATCTTGCGCGGGCCGCCCTCGAGCAGGGCCTTGTGCTCGCGCTCAATCGTGGTGAACCCGCCGATGCCCGAGGCGATGAACACGCCGACGCGGCGCGACAACTCCGGCGTGATGGTCAGCCCGGAATCGTCCATCGCGAACTGCGACGCGGCGATCGCGTACTGAATGAAGATGTCCATCTTCTTGACATCTTTTTTCTCGATATACGCCAGCGGGTCGAAGTCTTTCACTTCGCCCGCGATGCGCGTCGCGAACTGGGTCGTGTCGAACTTGGTGATGGTATCGATGCCGCTCTGGCCGGCCTTGATCCCCGCCCAGTTCGCCTCGGTTCCAATCCCGAGCGACGACACGAGCCCGATGCCCGTGACGACCACTCGCCGTCTATTGGTCATCGGCCTCTACTTCTTGGATTTGGCGTGCGACTCGATGTATTCGACCGCTTCCTTCACCCGCGTGATCTTCTCCGCGTCCTCGTCCGGAATCTCGATGCCGAACTCTTCCTCGAACGCCATCACCAGCTCGACCGTGTCGAGCGAATCGGCGCCGAGGTCGTCCACGAACGACGCGTCGGGAGTGACTTCTTCTTCGTCGACGCCGAGTTGTTCGACGATGATGCTCTTGACCTTGTCAGCAACTGCCATTCAATCCTCCTACATGTACATCCCGCCGTTGACGGCGAGAACGTGCCCTGTAATATACGCCGCCTCGTCCGACGCAAGAAAGCACACCGCGGCGGCGACGTCTTCCACGCCGCCCAGACGGCCCAGAGGAATCTCGGCCGCCCAGTCGACCTGGGCCTTCTCGGCGATGGCCCGGGTCATGTCGGTCTCGATCATGCCGGGCGCCACCACGTTCACGGTAATCGCGCGCGACGCCACCTCGCGCGCCAGCGCCTTGGCGAACCCGATCAGGCCCGCCTTCGACGCCGCATAGTTGGTCTGCCCCGCGTTCCCCATCTGCCCGACGACGGATCCGACGGCGATGATCCGGCCGCTGCGCTGCTTCAACATCGGCCGCATCGCCGCCTGCGCGAGCAGGAACGTCGCGGTCAGGTTGGTGGCCAGCACGGCATCCCAGTCCTCGCGCTTCATCCGCATCAGCAGTTGATCGCGGGTGATGCCGGCGTTGCTCACCAGGATGTCCAGCCGCCCGTGCCGCTTGACGATGTCGCCCGGCGCCGCCTCGACCGCCGCGGCGTCGGTCACATCCAGGGTCAGCGCTTCCACCGAATGTCCAGCCGCGCTCAACTCGTCGGCGCACGCCCTGGCATGATCGCCCCGGGCCGCCGCCACCACGGTGGCGCCCTGTTGCGCGAGCTGCGCCGCGATGGCGCGCCCGATGCCGCGTGATGCACCGGTCACGAGCGCGACTTTTCCTGTGAGGTTGAACATGTTCTGGAGCGCGAGCCTCTCAGGCGAGCGCCGCCTCGACGGCCGCCAAATCCTCCGGGCCGCCAAGGTTCACGACGGTGGCTTCGCGATGAATCTTGCGCACCAGCCCGCTCAACACGGTGCCAGGACCCACCTCAACATACGTTGTGACGCCTTCCGACGCAAGGCGCCTCACGACGGCCTCCCACCGCACCGGCGACGAGACCTGCCGGACCAGCGCCTCGATCGCCGCCGGCGCGTCGCGTTTCGGCTCGGCGTCGACGTTGGCGACGATCGGCACGCGCGGCGTGTGCGCCTCGATCGCGCGCAGCTCCGGCGCCAGCCGATCCTCGGCCGGTTTCATCAGCGCGCAGTGGAACGGCGCGCTCACGGCCAGCGCGATCACGCGCTTGGCGCCGAGCGCCCTGGCGCGTTCGCCCGCGCGCGCCACCGCGTCGCGCGTGCCGGCAATCGCGATCTGTCCGCCGCCGTTCAGGTTGGCCGCGCTGACGACCTCGCCGTTGGCCGCCTCCGCGCACGCCTGCGCCACCAGGTCGGCGTCGAGCCCGAGGATCGCCGCCATCGCGCCCTCGCCCGCCGGCACCGCCTCCTGCATGTACTGGCCGCGCCGCCGCACCAGCCGCAGCGCGTCGCCGAACGCGAAGGTGCCTGCCGCGACGTTGGCCGAGTACTCGCCGAGGCTGTGTCCCGCCACGAAGGCCGGCGCGAAGCCGCGCGACATGAGCAGCCGGGCCGCGGCGGTGCTGACCGCGAGGATCGCCGGCTGGGTGTTCTCGGTGAGCGTGAGCTGCGCCTCCGGGCCGTCGAAAATGAGGCGGCTCAACGGCTCGCCGAGCGCGGCGTCGGCCTCGGCGAACGTCTCGCGGCAGATCGGATAGGCGTCGGCCAGGGCGCGGCCCATGCCCACCTTCTGCGCCCCCTGGCCGGGAAACAGGAAGGCGATCACTGCTGCGGCACCGCGCACGCCGCAATCTCGCCCTGGATGCGCTGGATGAAGCGCTGCGACGCGAACCGCTGCGCCAGGACGACGGCGTTGCGCACTGCCCTGGGGCCGGACCGGCCGTGGCCCACCACGGCGATGCCGTTGACGCCGAGCAGCGGCGCACCGCCGGACTCGGAGTAGTCGCTGATCACGCTCAACTCCTTCTTCAACAGCGCCTCGATCACTTCGACCAACCCCTCGCTGATCTTCAACGCGATGTTGCCGGTGAACCCGTCGCACACGATCACGTCGGCCTGACCGCGGTAGACGTCCCGGGCCTCGACGTTGCCGATGAACGAGGGCAGCGACGCCTTCAACAGCTGATGCGCCTCGCGCGTCAGGTCGTTGCCCTTGGTCGCCTCCTCACCGATCGACAGCAGCCCGAGCCGTGGCGTCTCGATGCCGAGCGCCACCCGCGCATAGACCCGGCCCATCACCGCAAACTGCAGGAGGTGTTGCGGCCGGCACTCGACGCTGGCGCCGACGTCGAGCAGGACCGCGGCGCCGCCGATGGTGGGAATCGTCGCCGCCAACGCCGGACGATCCACGCCGGTCAGCATCCCGAACGCGGCGTGTGCCGCCATCACCGTCGCGCCGGTATGGCCCGCGCTGAACAGCGCGCCGGCTTCGCCCCTCGCCACCGTCTGGGCGGCGATCCGGATCGACGCGCGCGGCTTGCTGCGCAGCGCCGCCGCCGGCGACTCGTTCATCGCCACGGCGTCGGGGGCGTCGACGAGACGAACGCGCCGCCGATCCACGATGGGGTGGCAGCCGAGCTCGGCCTCGAGCCGCGCGATCGGACCTACGAGGACGACGCCGAGGTCAGCCTCGCGCGCCGCCGCCAGCGCGCCCTCGACGACGTTGCGCGGGGCCTCGTCGCCGCCCATCGCATCCACCGCGACCCAGATCATTGGCGTTACAAGTCAGGGTTCTGGGTTCAGGGTTCCAGGTTCAGGGTGCGTTCGGGGTTCGGGGTTCTGGGTTCTGGGTTCTGCGGCGAACCCCGAACCCCGAACCCTGAACCCCGAACGAACCCTGAACCCGGAACCAGGAACCCTGAACCCGATCCCTTGTGGATTACTTCTCTGCGACAGCCTTGACCTGCCGGCCATTGTAGTAGCCGCAGTTGGCGCACACATGGTGCGGCGCCTTGGGCTCATGGCAGTGCGGGCATTCGCTGAGGCTCTTGGGCTTCAGCGCGTCGTGCGTCCGGCGCTTGGCCGTCCGCGTCTTTGAGTGGCGTCGTTTAGGATTAGGCATCGTCGTTTTCCGGTTCCAGTTTTGAGTTCTTCTGACTTCTTAATTCTTAGTTCTTAATTCCCGAAGCGCCGCGAGGCGCGGGTCTTCCCACACCGGTTTGCAGTCGCACGTACCCCGATTCAGGTTCGTGCCGCAGATCGGACACAGCCCCTTGCAGGCATCACCGCAGAGCGGCTTCATCGGCAGCGAGAGCACGAACTGCTCGTGCATCAAGTGGCCGAGGTCGATCTCGTCGTTCTCGTAAAAGGCCGTCGTCAGGTCGTCCTCTTCGATCTCGCGCTCGCCTTCCCCGGCGTTCACCGTGTGGGGCTGGTAGCGAAGGTCGAACTCCTGGTCCACCGGCGCGGTAAACGGCTCGAGGCAACGGCTGCACTTGAGCTCGAGCGTCGTCCGCACCCGCCCGACAAGCCGGAACGCCTGCTTATCCTTGAAGATATCGAACGCGAGCGAGACCGGCTCGACGACCCGAAAGTCCTCGTCGACGTCGAACTGGTCGGGACGATAGACCTGCTCGAAGCGGTCTTGCGCCGTCCGGATCTTGTTCAGATTCAGGAGGAGCATGAACCTCCCATTATGCCTTGGAAATGGGCCGGGGACTAGGGGGCGGGACCAGGGCTGGGGACTGGGGACTGGGAACTACCAATCGGAGATGTGCGTGAGGGTCGCGACCGTGCAGTCCAGCCATCGGGCGATTTGAATGATGTCCGGGAAGCTGGTACGGCCTCCTTTGGCGAGACGCGAAAGGCCGGCGGCGCCGAGGCCGCCGACCTCCCTCGCCACCTGCGCCCAGGTCAGACCCTGGGCCCTTCGCCGCTCGTCCAGCCTCGCGTAGATGGCCGCGGTATCGAACCGCAGGATCTGCCCCTGTTGGACCACCGGCAAGGGCGCCGCGACCGGTCCTGCGCCGCCGGGCACGAATTCTTCCGGCGCCCGTCCGAGCCAGCGCAGCATCTGCAGCACGCCGTCACCTTCAATCACCCGGCGTTTGCGCATCCCGGTGATCGTCGACACGCTAATCAATCGCACGGGAGCACTCTCGATCTGACGGTTGATCTCCCGCCCCAGCTGACTCCAGGTCAGCCCGCGCGCCTGACGCTGCGCGTCGAGGGCGGCGTACAACGCATCGAGGTCGAAGTCCCTCAATCGCGCGGGCCGAAAGACCCCAGCTTGAAGAATCCGGCGATGACGAGCACCACCGCGAACATGACGAGCAGCTGCGGCAGACCAAGGCCCTTCATCTCACCTCCGCGGGATTATGACGGCCATCGGGTCCGGCTAAAACCGGACACTACCTGTATCCGCCAATCCCCAATCAATTACCCAATCACCCGATTACCCGATTACCCGATTACCCAATCCGATCAGTCGACCGCCCACGGCTTCGGGATGTACAACTGCTCGAAGAGCCGGACGGCGTAGCGATCGGTCATGCCGGCGATGAAGTCGCGCGTGGCGACGTCCAGCCCTTCCGCGTCGATCGTCTTGCGATCGAGAAAGTCGGTCGGATTCTCGCGGACCTTCTCCCACAGGCCGCTCAGGATGCCCGACGCCTTCTTGAACTCGAGCGTCGCGATCGTGTTCTCGTAAACCGCTTCGAACAGGAACGCGCGCAGCGCGAGGACCGCCTCGAGCACGTTGCCGCTCATGCGGATTTCGGTCAGCCCGCCGGCCAGCGTCTCGGTGACGACGTCCTTGACGAGGGTGCCGATCCGCACCGAAGACGAGTTGCCCAGCACGGCGACGAGATCCTTCGGGAGATCCTCGGG
>Ga0268266_10004417_pt1 | contig 13474 bp, 8 predicted proteins | sample KBSS13metaG_FD_190356 | JGI IMG/M metagenome (GOLD analysis project Ga0268266, IMG submission 190356) | Switchgrass rhizosphere microbial communities from Kellogg Biological Station, Michigan, USA - KBS S1-3 metaG (SPAdes) (version 2) | ecosystem: Host-associated > Plants > Roots > Rhizosphere >...
GAAGAAACTTACTCATCTATGGCATAGGAGGGATAATAGTACCATTCATCGGGATCAAGATTATCGATATGCTTGTATCTCTATTCATGTAAAAAAGAAAAAGAAAGAAAATGAAAAAAGAAATATTGCCTTCTATATTGTTAAGCATTGTATGCCTGCTGGTATTTTCAGGAGCTTATTCACTTATAATGCTAAGCATTGCACAAGTAGCACCTAATAAAGGTGACGGATTTCAAATCAGTGCAAATGGCAAAAGCTATTATGAAAATGTGGGGCAGAAGTTTACAGCAGATAAATACTTTTGGTCAAGGCCATCTGCAGTTGACTATAATGCAGCGGGCTCAGGCGGTAGCAATAAAGCGCCAACTAATCCTGATTACCTGGCAGACGTGCAAAAACGTATAGATACCTTTATGGCACATAACCCGGGTATAAAAAAGTCTGACATACCTTCTGATATGGTAACTGCAAGTGGCAGCGGGTTAGACCCAGACATAAGCGTGGAAGGAGCGATGGTACAGGTGATGCGTATTGCAAAAATAAGAGGCATCTCTGAAGACGCAGTAATAGCATTAGTAAACAAACAAATAGAAAAACCATTGTTTGGCTTATTTGGTCCTAAAAAAGTAAATGTTTTAAAACTAAACCTGAATCTCGATAACCTAAAATAATAATTATAGAACTCATATTTACAGAAATGAAAAAAATACAAATTGCATTAACCGCACTGACCGTCTTAATGTTTTCTCACAGAGCCATGGCACAGGAAGACAACTCTGACCAGGTAAAACTTGCTTCGTCGGAAGCTCCGGAATCAATCGAGCCCAAACAAAAAATCCCTTGGGATGGCTTTGATCAAACATGGCTAAATGGTAATGACCGAAGGGATTCAAGCATTTTCCATATCCCGTTCTTTACGCCTTGCCTTATGATTGACAACAATTTCAGTCATTCATTCAATAACCCTAAAGACCATACCGTAGTGGGTTCTACAGCACTAAGCCGCAACGATGAAATGGTAATATCAGCTGTAAACTTTGGTGGTGATTTTGTGTATGGCAATGCACATGCACGCCTTATTACCCAGTTCGGCGCACGCTCACAGGTAGTACCAAGAAATGACTTAAGCCCATACCGCGGACAATATAACCTTGCAGATGCTTACAGATACCTGGACGAAGCGTATGTGGGCTATCATTTTAATAAAATGTATGGTATTAATGTGGACTTCGGCATGTTTATGTCATACATAGGCCTTAACTCCTATTACCAGGCAGAAAACTGGGAATACCAGGCATCATTTACCTCCGATAACACTCCATGGTTCTTTAATGGTATACGCGTACAGCTGTTCCCTTCCAAATATTTAAAAATAGAAGGATGGCTTATCAATGGCTGGCAGAGCTATGGCATGTTCAACCAATTACCGGGCCTTGGCGCTAATATCACATGGTGTCCCAAAGAAAGCATCAAGTTGTTGACTAATGACTATTGGGGAACAGATGCGGCTACTTTGATAGGCAGACACAGGTTCCATTCTGACAACAGCTTCTTATTAAGATATTGTCAAGGCTCTAAAACACGTGGCATAAACAGGGCAGCGTTCTCAGCTACTGCTGATATAGGCTTTGAAAAAGGTGATGGTGTAAATGGATTTAACAATAGCGACCCAAGTAACCCTGCACAGTACTTTATGAGTGCTATGATATACAATCATATCTGGTTTGCTAAAAATAAATTGGGATGGTATATAGGTGGCGGATGGATGAAAAACCCTGGCAGATATCTTGTGCTGGCCCCTACAGGCGATGCAAGTCCACTTCCTAATCCATACAACCCAACCCAGAATGGCGGAACAGTAGGCACACATCCTTTTACTGAAAATCCCGGCGATCAGTTTGAAGGTTGGGATTGCTCTACTGGCTTCAGGTGGATGCCTAACCAAAGTATAGAATTTAAGGTGGAATGGGTGCATAGAGAAGCCAATGTACCATATTTTGCCGGACAAGGTGGCGTTACCTCCCCTACCGGCTACACAACAACTCCTGTACCTGCCACTGGCTGGACACCAGATTTAGTAAAATCAGAAAATCGTATAATTGCTGCCTTTCTTTTCAGGCTATAAAGTATAAAACAGAATAGATGGACCAAGCAAAAACCACATTAAACTATAATGCAATAACACGCTTCTCATGGGGGGGCGTGTTATTGGCTTTAGGAATAGTATTTGGAGACCTTGGCACCTCCCCCCTTTATACATTTAAGGCTATCATAGGAAACAAGGCAATCTCCGAAATGCTTGTGCTTGGCGCAGTGTCTGCCATATTTTGGACCTTAACACTGCAGACTACTATTAAGTATGTCTTTATCACCATGAGAGCAGACAACAAAGGCGAAGGGGGTATCTTCTCTTTATATACATTAATACGCAGGCATGGCAAATGGGTATTATGGCCCGCTATAATAGGTGGCAGCTTCATGATTGCTGATAGCCTTATTACACCTCCTATATCAGTTACTTCTGCTATAGAAGGGCTAAAGGTGTTAAGCCCGGCTGTCCCCATACTCCCTATTACTATTATCATACTTATTTTATTATTCTTATTCCAGCAGTCCGGCACAAACAGCATTGGGCGCTTTTTTGGACCGGCAATGATAATTTGGTTCGGGATGATAGCAATTTTAGGCATCACTAATTTGAAGGATAATTTAACCGTATTAAAAGCGATAAACCCGGCCTATGCTATTGAGCTGGTTACAAAATATCCCGGAGGTTTATGGATATTGGGTGGTGTATTTCTCTGCACTACCGGCGCAGAAGCATTATACGCAGATATGGGCCATGTAGGCAGGCGAAACATACAGGTTGCATGGGGCTTCATTAAAATATCATTATTACTCTGCTACTTTGGAGAAGCTGCGTTGCTATTAAAGTATCAGGGGCATACATTGGCATCAGTAGATGCATTCTATGGGTTAGTGCCTAAATGGTTTTTAATTCCAAGCATCATTATAGCAACTGCTGCAACTATAATAGCAAGCCAAGCCTTGATAAGCGGAACATTTACATTATTTAACGAAGCTATCCGTCTTAATATCTGGCCTAAACTAAGAATAGAATTCCCCTCTGAGATGCGCGGACAGGTTTATGTGCCAACTATAAACTGGATGATGATGGCAGGCTGCTTAGGTATGGTGCTGCATTTTAGACAATCGTCAAATATGGAAGCTGCTTTCGGTTTATCTGTCACCCTCACTATGCTTATGACAACTATACTGCTTAGTGTATACCTATACGCAAAGAAGGTCCCAAAACTTATAGTTTATTCCGTTACATTATTATTCCTGTGGATTGAAGGCACCTTTCTTGTTGCGAACCTTAGCAAATTCACACATGGCGGCTGGATAACGCTTCTAATTGGATTAGTGTTAATAAGTACTATGTATATATGGCATAGCGGGCGCAAAATAAAACGTAAATACCAAAAGCTGGTTGACATGTCGGCGTATACTGAGATTTTGAAAGAGCTAAGCAATGATACATTTATCCCAAAATACGCAACCCATCTTGTTTACCTTACTATATCAGGTAAGCCATATAAAATAGAAGAACGCATAATAGAATCTATACTATACCAGCAACCCAAGAGGGCCGATATTTATTGGTTTGTACATGTGGAGGTAGATGACGAGCCTTATACTTCCAGCTATAAAACACAAGTAATAGTATCCGATGAAATAATATTTGTCCGGTTCAAGCTTGGGTTTAGAATAGTGCCGCGCATTAATCTCCTTTTCAAGAAAGTTGTCAGCGAAATGGCTGCAAATAACGAAGTGAAAATTGAAAAAAGATATACTGCAACTGATAAAGAGTATGTTTCCGGAGATTTTCGTTTTGTTCTTATGAATAGCTTCTTATCCGTAGAAAATGACTTAAATTTTTGGGACAACATGATAATGCGATTACATTTCTTACTTGACAGGTTGAGCCTGTCTGATGACAAAGCTTATGGGCTTGATTACAACAATGTAATTATTGAACGTGCACCTCTGATATTAGGTAATATAGGCAATATAAAGCTAACAAGGGAACAATGAGTGAAGAAGAAAATAAAGAGCAACGGGTACAGCAGTTTTTAAAGCTAACCCAAACAAGCAATAGAGGTAAGCTCAAAATCTACATAGGCATGAGTGCAGGTGTAGGTAAAAGCTATCGCATGCTGCAGGAAGCCCATAGCCTGCTGAGAAATGGTGTTAATGTAAAGATTGGATATATAGAAACACATGGAAGAATAGAAACGGAAGCCCTGATAAAAGACCTGCCAATAATACCGCGACGGGAGATATTTTATAAAGGCAAAAAGTTGGACGAGTTGGATGTACAGGCAATTTTGATATTACACCCTGAGATAGTAATTATTGACGAACTGGCTCATACAAATATTCCGGGCAGTAAAAATGAAAAACGCTGGCAGGATGTGCTGGATATCTTAGATGCCGGTATTGATGTTATTACCGCCGTTAATATTCAGCATATAGAAAGTATAAACGAAGATGTAAAAGAAATAACCGGCGTAGAAGTAAAAGAACGGATACCTGATAAAATATTACAATTAGCCGATGAGGTAGTAAATATAGACCTGACTGCCGACGAATTGATAACAAGGCTAAAAGAAGGCAAAATATATGATCACACGAAAGTGCAGCAGGCAATTCAAAATTTCTTTCAGCCTGATAAAATCCTGCAACTCCGGGAACTCGCGCTGAAAGAGGTTGCCGGGCAGGTAGAGCGCAAAGTAGATTACCAGATAACAGGGAAACAAACACCCTTCAGGCATGAGAAGTTTTTAGCGTGCATATCTTCAAATGCCGAGATGGCCCAACGCCTGATAAGAAAAACAGCACGCCTCGCCTCTTATTACAACAGTCAGTGGTATGTATTATACGTACAAACACGCAAGGAGACATCAGATAAAATAGCTTTAGCAAAACAACGGCATTTAATTAATAACTTTAAAAATGCAACAGAATTAGGTGCAGAAGTAATACAGGTACGTGCTGAAAACACTGCAAAGGCAATAACTGATATTGTAAAAGAAAAAGGCATTACCACTATATGTATTGGCAAGCCACATTTAAGCCTGTTTCAAATAATATTAAAAACGAGTGTCTTTAATCAGTTGTTAAAAGAGCTATCAAAAAACAATGTTGACCTAATAATATTATCATAATGGCACTGTCTGTACGCAATAAGATATGGTTTGGTACTGCATTCCTTTTTCTGCTTTTATTATTGACAGGCGGAGCGGGAATTTACTTCACTGCAAGCCTGAAGCATGAAGCAAAGGCGGTACTGCAGGATAATTACGAGTCTGTCGCCTACTGCCATACCATGCAACAGCAAATGGATAGCATCAATATTAATTACCCTAACGCGATAAAAAAATTTGATAGTGCATTGAGGCTGCAGGAGGAAAATGTAACTGAAAAGGGAGAATATGAAGCAACACAAAGATTGAGAGAAGCCTTCAACAAATTAAAGAATGGAGATACTATATCTGCAAACAAGTTGACTGTCAATGCCGGTATTCAAAGAATATTATTTCTAAACATGAATGCCATACATAACAAAAATGAAAAGGCGCAAAAAACATCTCAAAGCGCTGTAACAATTATTATAGCCCTTGCCGGCTTTGTAACGCTTATAGCATTTACATTCTCAGTTAACTTCCCTGCCATTGTTACAAATCCTATCAGGCAATTATCTGGTGCCATTACTGAAATAAGTAATAAAAATTATAAACATCGTATTTATATAGATAATAAAGATGAATTTGGCAAGCTGGCTGATGCCTTTAATGAAATGGCCGAACGGCTTGAATACTTTGAAAGCAGCAACCTGAATAAGCTAATGTTTGAAAAAAGTCGTGCAGAAGCTGTTATTAACAGCATGAAGGATGCAAGCATAGGCATAGACAAATCTAATATCATTCTCTTTGCAAACTACCAGGCACTACAATTGCTTGGGTTAAAGTCTACTGAAGTAGTTGGAAAATCTATAGAAGAAGTAAGTAGCAAAAATGATCTCTTTAGTTATTTAATCAACAATGACGTTACTGCACCTTTTAAGATAGTGGTAGATAACCGCGAAAATTATTTTACTAAAGAAACCATGGATGTAGCGCAAGGCGATGGGAACAGCAAGGTAATAGTAGTTCGCAATATCACATCTTTTAAAGAGCTTGACGTAGCCAAAACAAACTTTATCGCTACAATTTCACATGAGCTTAAAACACCTCTTGCAGCATCTGATCTAAGTTTGAAACTACTTGAAGACGAGCGTATCGGGAAATTGACAGTTGAGCAAAGAGAACTGATCCAGAACTTAAAGCAAGACAACCAACGTGTATTAAAAATACTCAGTGAGCTGCTAAATATGTCACAGGTTGAGGCCGGTAGAATTCAACTGGATGTACAACAAGTAAATCCATACCTCATTATAGATAGTGCCATAGAAACAATAGCTGCCAGCGCAAAGGAAAAAGGGATAAGCATAAAAAAGGTAGTTGCAGAAAACCTTCCATCTATACAGGCCGATGCTGACAAAACAACATGGGTGCTCAACAATTTTCTAACAAATGCTATCAAATACTCCAACGAAGGTGGAGAAATAATAATAAGCTCAAATAAACAAAACAATAGTGTTGTCTTCTCAGTTCAGGATCATGGTCCTGGCATAGCACAGGAATATTTATCACGCTTATTTGAGCGATATTTCCAGGTGCCTGGTGCGAAAGCCAAAGGAACAGGCCTTGGCCTGGCTATATCTAAAGACTTTATCGAAGCTCAGAAAGGAAAGATATGGGTAGCAAGTGAAATAGGCAAAGGTTCTGTATTTAGCTTTTCGTTGGGCAGTTGATGTCATCTTTAAATAATAAAGGCCGCCATCTCTAATAGATAGCGGCCTTTATTACTAATTGTATATATTAATGCTGATTACCAGAACCATCTACCTGGAAACAACCAAGGTCGCTACCGGGAGGCGTTATACCTGAAGAACCAAAGTTAGCATCAAGAGGAACGTTTGCGATAGGCGTGAAACCTTTGTAGCCTTTGCCAATAGCAGGAGAGCTAGAAGAAAGGTGGAAATCAAAACCATCAATTGATGCCTGTGTAACATAATTGGTATTTGGCAATGGATAGTTTACAAATTTAGGGTCATTTTTACCTACTAAAGATGTTCCATCATACGCAGCACCAAATGCATAAGTTGCGCCAAGGAAAGTTTTCATGTCCGGAATATCAGTAGACTGAGGCTGTGTAAGTACTGCCTGGGCAACATTTGTAGGTACCAACTGGTTAGCTATAGCCACAGTTGAAGCAAACATAAGATTGTAACCGTACTTAGTCTGGTTTATAGGACCGTCAGAATGATAACCGGTATCAGCAGCATATACTTTTGCGGTAACATTATTACCACCTGCTATTCTGTAACCAGTAAGGCAGTCTACAATAATGTTGTTGTAGACATAAGCCCTTGAGTTATTTTCTACTTCTGCACAACCTGCTCTTGCACCAAAGGTACCAGTGTTCCTGTGTCCACAGTTAACATAGGTATTATTATACATGGCTATCATGTTTTGCGGATTCACACCACCGTCGTTAGAAGATTTGGTACCATTAGTAGCTCCACCTATAAACAAGTTGTATGCCATGTTACCCTGAGTACCACTTTTTGAGTTGAAACCATCACCACCATTACCACCTAATTTTTCAAGTGTGTTTCTCATTACGTTGATATGGCCACCATAGAAACGTACAGCATCATCAGTGCTACCGTACATCCATGAATCTTCCATTATGAAGTTACCGGAAGGGCAACCGAAATACATTACGTATGAGTCACCAACAGAAGGACCATTAAAAGGAACTGTTTGAAGTGAGGCACCACCAAAGTCTAAGTGAGTCCATTTAACAACAATCAGATGGCATGAAGTATCGCAATAGATACCACCCCAGCCTCCTTTGAAAGCATCATCTGTAGAATAGTTTGTAAGACCTGTAGCCTTATGCCTGTTAGGATCTGTAACAGTGATAGGCGCATCTTTTGTACCTAAGAAAATGAGCGTACCATGCACAATGATGTTCGTATTGTCGGCCATGTTGATCGTAACACCTTTTTGCACCAGCATGGTATCACCTTTATTAATAATGATGTCACGTTTGATGTTATAGACCTTACCACCCGCCATTGTTCCTTTTAAAGTACCACCCGTAGTAGAATCGCTGATGCTTGCACCAACCTGGATCTGTGCTGCAGAAACGTTGCTATTATCAGAACTTTTCTTACAAGATGCCATAGCAAATAGCATTGCAGGAATAATTAGTAGTGAAATTGATTTTCTCATGTTTGTTGTTTAGTTTTTTAGCTTTATATTTTTCAATAAATGTTTTAATCAAGTTTATACCTTAACCCTATAAGGATTGTTGAGTAATGGTAATCGCTTTCAATAGTGTAGTAGTTTCTGCTATCCTGATATGGGAGTTTTGCAGGCGCATCATAGGCAGTATTAGGTTGCTTAATAAATAAGCCATATCCGGTATTTAGAAGATTCTTCAATTTCATGTAGACAATGAAGTGCTTCCCAAATTGTTTTTGTGCAGAAAAATCCAGGTTGAGTGTTGGCTTCTCCCACACATCAAGGTCTTTGTAGTAAGAAACTTTATTAATACGCTCACCTGTATAAACAAAAGCGAGTTGCGCTTCAAATTTGTTTTTGCTGTTTTTATATAATAATGAAATGTTGCCAATATTAGCTGCCTGTCCTTGCAATGGCCTATGCTGAGAAAGATGCGCATAAGCACTGTCAGTTGCAGACCCATTCGTTTTGTGGTATATAACCTTATCAGAATTTATGTCAGAGTGGGTATATGTATAGTTACCTGCAATACCGAAATTGCCAAAGAACTTCCTTACCACTATTTCAATCCCATAGTTAGTTGCATTACCAAAGTTTCCAGGCTCAAGTACGGCATCCGTTTTTGATTGCGGTACTATACCATCTTCAATAGGATCAATTATATATTTATAAAAGCCGCCAATCATTAATTGATCTAATCCTTTAGGAAACAATTCGTATCGAACATCTGCATTATGAATTACAGAATGTTTTAAAAATGGGTTACCAACTCTTGGAGCATATTCATCAGATGTAGCAGTATAAAATGGTATAAGATCAGCAAAAGCAGGGCGGTAAAGCGATTTAAAGTAAGAGAATCGTATGCCTGCTTTTGAATTCAAATCATATTTGCCTTGTATGCTAGGTAAGATATCCGTGTAGTTATAACTTGCTGTTTTACCAGGCTGTGTAACAGGTAAGGAAGACACGTAACTTTGCTGTGTGTTTTCAATACGCACTCCGCCCAGCATTTTAAGCTGACCAACATCTACGTGTGCCTGTGCGTAATAAGCAGTTAAATTTTCATCAAAAGTATAAATACCTGCATTTGCAGCAGAATTGCCTAAGGCATCGCTTGTTCTTGTAAACTGCAACATCGCATTAGGAACTGTTGTGTATTTCTGATATCCCGTTGAATCTATCACCTGATCTAAAGAATACACGTTATCATAGTTATCTCTATGCTTTTGTCGGTATAGACCGCCAACATCTATTAAATTAAGAAAAGGTATAAAGCCTACTTTATAATGCAGATTAACATAGGCTGCAAGGTCTTTATCCGTATTATGCTGCCACTCATCTGTCTGTCCTGTTACATATGGATAGTATGGTTTCCCTAGCGAATATGTTTGCGCATTAGTAACGGGATCAGTTACAATATCCAGTTTTGTAGCATAACTAAATTGGGCATCATTTGGCAGAAGACGTTTGGCCTCAGAGCCTACCAAAGACCAGTCTGCAGAAATGTTATCAGAGAGCTGATGTTTGCCCTGCAAAGTAATGTTGTCAATGTCCTGCAGTGTGGTACGTGTTTCTGTTTTGTATTTTACTCCAATAATATTTGTCCAGGTATTGTTAAAAGTGCTGCCCCCGGGAACAGAATCGATAGCACTTCTAACCCGATACTCATTTAGCTGGATATGCGTACCAAACAAGCTAATAGAATTTCTATCATTGATCTTATAATCGATCTTGGAAATAACACCTAATCTTTTTGATAATGTTGAGTATTCTCTATGTTCGATATCCGAAAAGGCAGGAAGGTTGTTTGTATACCTATCTTTAGATGGGGCACTAACAGTATTATTCTCAATAAGTAAATCTGAGTTATATTCGTTGTAAGTATTTTGATAACTCCCTGAGAGTATACACCTTAACTTATCTTTAAAAAACCTATCGCCCAAAGACAAACTCGCATTTGTATTCAGGGGCATTTGCACATTAGAGGTCACCAGGTTAGACGAAGGGAACATAGAAACGGGTGCGTATACATTAGAGCCTAAGAGTTCAGCAGGTGATTTCCAGTTTACATCTGCGGTACTATATTTCTGAAAGTCCTGATTTTGAAAAGCAGTGCTGTATCCAATGGCTACATTTCCCTCAACCAGTAGTTTGTCAGGCGCATTTTTCATTACTAAGTTCATAGTGCCACCAGTTGCATCAGCTTCCATACTTGGCGTCAATGACTTAATAACCTCAAGACGCTCCAGCAACTCGGCCGGAAACATATCAAGCGGGACATAACGTTCTTTGTCATCAGGGCTTGGAATTTTCACTCCATTTACCAGCGTTGTGTTATACTTCTTATCCATACCACGGATAACTGCATATTGCGAACCTGAGTTACTGGTTTCCATGGAAACACCTGACACACGCTGCATCACTTCAGATACTGTAATATCTGGTGATATCTGTATAGCTCGCGCAGATAATATATTCATTACGTTATCCGCATTCTTTTCTTTGTTATTTGCAAAAGCATCAGAACCGCCTTCCGCTTTTGCAGATACTTGTACTTCTTTTAGTTCTTTAGATGAAGACTGCTGATAAACATCGAGCTTCACAACATCCGAATTATCTTTTATTGTAACCGTTGTATCAATTGTCAGATACCCCATGTAGCTAATCGTCACTTTATATTTACCGGCCTCCAGATTATTGATGTGATAAGAGCCATCCAGACCTGTTATTGATACTTTATTCAGAGACTTTATTACTACATAGGCACCTACCGATTGCTCTCGTGTTGCTCTATCATATACATGCCCTTTAATTTCACCCGCTCTAACAACTATCGCATTGAAAAATACCAGAGATATAACTACACAGGTACGTAGAAGTTTATGCATTGCGCCTTATAATTTTGGGCAAATGTCTAAAGCTGATGCGAGAAAGGAAGCGGTTTATTGAGATTTTATAATTTGATAAAACTCCAATAACTCAAAGGAAATGATTAAATAATATTACGGTAACAATAAGGATACATTAAAAAGTGGCCTACTTGTAATTTCTATTCATTTTCTTTTTGAAAAGAATACGTCTAAAGATGTAAACGAGTGTAATGAAGAAAATAAAATAATTAATAGCAAAGGCATAAGTAATACCCACAAGGCCATATCTATTTACTAGAAAGTATCCGAGCACTACATAGAGGACATGAAAGAAAACCTCGGTAATGATATATAGCCTGGTCATTGACTTTGCCAGCATAAGATAAGCTAATATCCAGGTGCCAACTTTTAAAAGATCACCAAGCATCTGGAATAAAAACAATTCGTTCATAGCGGTGAAAGCTTTTGTAAATAGCAGCCTGATAATAAATGAACGGAATAGGTATATAGCCATACAGCATACGGCCATTACCGGCAATATCATTTTGTAACCTGAGTGTATTTCATGACGTATTTCACTTTTTGTTTTCAGAGAAGCGAGTTTGGGCAAATAGTAAATAGAAATAGCTGATGAAGCAAGCAGCAAATAGGCATTGGAAATACTATTGACCCCCTGCCAAATACCTGCTGACTGAACAGATAAATGCTGTATGAGGTATTGCCGTAAGATAATTTGAGAGAGTGGTACCGTAAGTGCAGAAACTATTGCCATCAAGCTAAATGCTGACAATTTTTTCAGCATTGTCGTATCAAAAGAACTAAAGAAATAAGATAGTTTAAACCAGCTGCGCTTCATTAATACATAACCAGAAATACAAAAAACTATAGACTGCGCCAGAATGATAGACAATAGTGCGCCATAAATATTTAAATAATGTACCAATACCACCGTAAACAGTAGGCCCGCAATATTAGAGCTCATATTAACATAAGACAGCGCTTTTATATCTCCGCTACCATTTAAAATGGATAAGAATAAGCTATTAAGCGCATACAGCACTATCGAGCAACCGAATATTATAAAAATGGATGCATATGCTGAATTAGCAAAAAGGTAGCCGGACAAGGGATAAGAAAATAACATCAGCGCAAGGCCTATAATGCCCGAAGTATATAATGTAATCTTAAACGATGTACTGAAAAGACTATTTATCTTCTGTTCATTATTACCGTATTCGGCTGTATATTTTACCACTCCGGTGTTTATGCCGCCATTGGCAAAAGTGGTAGAAATATTTATAAAGTTATTGAACTGCCCCAGCAAAGCCACACCCGTAGGCCCTGTATATACAGCTACTACTTTACCAGCCACTATACCAGCCAATGTGCGGATAAAAGTAGAGATAACAGAATAAAAGGATGTTTTAAAAAGATTCACGTAGCAGGGTTACGAATATCGCGCAAGAAAAGGAAATAAAACTATATATAATAATGGCGGTCTTGGGTTAACAAGTAATTTGTAAACGATTAACTAGTCATTAGGACAGAATAAGCTTATTCCCGTTTATACATTTCATAATCCCCTATGGTTCTATACAAAATGTACTTTTTACCAGCAGCAGGTAATGGGTCAGTATTAAGACGTATATAATATTGCTCATTATCCTGGCCACATTTACTTACAATACATCCTTTCTTTTGACAAAAATAATACCAGTAAAAGCATTCATCTGAACAAGCAACGCTGCTACCTGCCGGGATCAAATCTATTCCCTGGTGAGTAAGAATGTCATATTTGTCATTAATGTTATTATGATAGAGCCAAATGTTTACACGCTCCTGGTTCTTGATACCAAAATGAATGCCTAATGCCAATAGAAACACGACCATCAAACCATTTATGACAATTCGCTTTCTAAGAAGTCCCCCAGGCTTAAACAACATTAAGTACAAGGCATACATACTCAATGCCAGACTAATATTTATTTGAGCACCCATAGAACGATCTATAGGGTAAATCTTCATAGCATATGCTACTGTAATGCAGGAAAGCCAGATGGCAACATAAAACGAGGCAAGCAACAGGTTTACCTTGTTTTTGTAGAAAAGGAATAATGCCAAAGGCAATAAAAACAATATCAGGTCTGCTATATTATGCCCCAGGATAAAATTGGAAGAATAATA
>Ga0268266_10004418_pt1 | contig 13473 bp, 9 predicted proteins | sample KBSS13metaG_FD_190356 | JGI IMG/M metagenome (GOLD analysis project Ga0268266, IMG submission 190356) | Switchgrass rhizosphere microbial communities from Kellogg Biological Station, Michigan, USA - KBS S1-3 metaG (SPAdes) (version 2) | ecosystem: Host-associated > Plants > Roots > Rhizosphere >...
GATTTCCGATTGAAGTTCCACCTCGCCCCGCCGCTTTTCGCGGCGCGCGACCCCGGGACCGGGCGTCTGTTGAAGCAGGAGTTCGGTCCCTGGATGCTGCAGGCCTTTCGTGTGCTGGCGAAATTCAAGATGCTGCGCGGAACGGCCTTCGACCCGTTCGGTTACACCGCCGAGCGCAAGCAGGAGCAGGCGCTGATCCGCGAATACGAGGGAGTGATCGACGAACTGCTGAATACGCTATCCGCGGAGAATCATTCACTGGCGGTGAAAATATCAGCCATTCCCGACGAAATACGCGGCTACGGCCACGTCAAAGAATCGCATCTAGTCAAGGCGCGACACAAGTGGGATGATCTTCTGGTCCAATGGCGCAATTCAGCAGTGCTGATGGAGGCTGCTGAATAGCAAAATTATGGACTAAGCCGGAACCATGGCAAAAATGTGCCGTTGTGCCCGGCAGGGCTAACTATCCCGACGGGGGAATGACTTCATGATCAAAAAGCTGCTGATTGCCTTTGCAACCGCGTCACTACTCGCTGCGTGCAGTGAGCCGGCCCCGCCGCCGCCTCCGCCGCCTCCGCCGCCCGTGCAGGCGACGTCTTTCATGGTCTTCTTCGATTGGGATCGGTACAACCTGTCCGCCCAGGCTGAGAGCACCATCACGCAGGCGGCTAACGCCTTCAAGACCACCGGCTCTGCCCGCGTGACCGCCACCGGCCACACCGACACGACGGGCTCGCCGGATTACAACATGGCGCTGTCGCTGCGTCGTGCGAACACCGTGAAGGATTCGCTGGTGCGCAACGGCGTGCCCGCATCCGCCATCTCGGTAATCGGCAAGGGCGAGACCCAGTTGCTGGTCCAGACCGGGGACGGCGTTCGCGAGCCGCAGAACCGCCGTGTCGAGATCGTGATCGCGGGCGCGACGGCTACTCCCGCCGTCTTCTCCGATCCGAAGTCCTACTGCAAGGCGCTGAGCGACAAGTGGCGCGAATACCGCACCTCGCAGGTTGACACCGTGACGGCGGCGGCGATGGCCAAGTGCGATGCCGGCGACTACAACGCGGGCATCCCGGTGCTCGAGGAAAATCTGATCGGCGCGAAGATCCCGCTGCCTGCGCCCGGCTATCGCTGGCCCGGCCGTCCCTACACGCCGGCCTGATCCGGACTGACGACGACGAAGAAGGCGGCCCTCGCGGGCCGCCTTTTTTGCTGGAAAAATCTCGAAATCCGAAAGTCGTCCGGCCAGGGGGCCTCGGGGCCTCGGTCCGGACCCGGTTTCAGCGCTGTGCCGGCGGGCTGGGAACAGGCTCGGGAGCTGGTGCTGGAGCGGGCGCCGGGATCGCAGCCGGGTCGGCGGCCGGGGGCTGGTCCGACGGCGGAGATGCCGGCGGGGTGCCCTTGGGCCGGTCCGCTTCCTCCTTCTTCAGTTCGGCCTCGCGCTGAGCACGCTCCTTTTCACGCTCGGCGTCGCGTTGCGCCCTGTCCTTCTCGGCCGCCTCGATCTGAGCCTTCTGCCCGCCCTTGGCTGCAACAATGGCGCCGAGAGGCTGGCTGCTGCGATTGTCGTCGACCGGCGCCACGCCTGCGTCGTAGGTGCCGCGGTTGGGCGCGGGCGGCAGGCCGGTTGCCGTCGTCTGGCGGTCGACGCCAGGGCGCAACGGCGCGCTTTGCAGCGGCGACGGCGTGCCACTGAACCAGCCGTCGAACCAACTGCAGCCATTCAGCGTGGTGGCAGCAAGAACCACACAGAGGGGCCTTACCATGCGGGACGAAACGACGTTCCTCCGCCAGAGCTTCCGAGGCAAATGATTACTCCTACTGTCCGGGCGGGAGCCGGCGGGTCCGCCACTCCCACGCTTTCATGCAGTCATGCGCGTGAACGCCAAACACTCCGATCATCGCGTTGGATTCCTGCACCGTATAGTCCCTGGTTTGCGGTGCATACGACCAGGCCATTGTGGACAAGGCCCGCAAGATAGTCAGCGGCCATCTTTCCCGTCGGCCAGCCGTCGGAACAGGTCTGTCCGAGCTCCGGCGCATCGATTCCCCCACAAATGCAGCACCGTACCGTCATAGCGGAGGGTGTCGCCATCGACGACCGGCGACGCCGGGCGCCTGAGCGAGCGCACTTCCTGCCATCAGCACGGCACATCCTGCCAGGTCAGAGGGGCGCGAGCGGCCTGCCATGCCTGCAGACCGCAGCATTTTCGATTGATGATCCACCTCGACACGACTGTCGCCATCGCGCTCCTGAACGGGCAACCCGCTCAGGTCCGCACGCACTTCGACGCCGCACTCGATGCGGGATCCCCGTCGGGTTGTCGAGCATCGCTTACCACGAGCTGATGTATGGGGCCGCAGCCAGCGCACGCCGGCGCGCCAACGAGGAAAGGTCGCCCTCCTCATCGTCTCGGGCCGGATCGCCGTGTTCCCCTTCGACGAAGCGGATGCCAGCGAAGCGGCCGACATCCGCGCGCATTTGAGGCGACGGGGCACGCCCATCGGCCCTTTCGACGTGCTGATCGCCGCCCAGGCCGGTCGCGCCGGGACGCCGCTCGTGACGGCCAATACCGGCGAGTTCGGTCGCGTGCCCGGCCTTCAGATTCTCGACTGGTCCGCCTGACGCGACCGCGATCCGCCTGCGCCGCCGACTAAAGTCTTTTGAGAACACCTGAATATGCTGGAAGTAGAACCCTGACGTCCATTCCCCGTTCCCGGAGCGCCAGCGGCGACGCGCCGCTCGCGTCGGCGAACCCGCCGATCTTCATCAACGGGAACAATTCGGGAGTGACGCAAAGAACCTTCACTCAGAGCGCATGATTTTTTGATCAGGTGAGTTCCGCTGGGGGCGCGCCACCAATAAGAAACTGGATTGGAAAGAGCGTAAGGTCGCCTCATCAAAGGTGTGCGGCAAGCTCCCAATTTCATCCCCGAGGATCGGCGAGGCCGCCAGTGAACAATTCCAGTGGCGTCATGCAGTGCCGCAATGAGAGGAAGACGCGCCACTTCGGCGAATTCACATTCGCCTTTAGTGGCGCGCGCCCAGCATAAGACCTTTTGAAATCAAAGACTCACGCCCTCTCAGATGAAACCGTTCGATGCGGTCCGGCTGTCATCCCGGTCGTGGCCAGTGGATTCCAGCCTGAAGACATTGAAGCCCCATGCCCCGAGATCGATGTAGAGACCCGGATCGATCAATCCGTCTCCGTCTCGGCGGTAGACTTCGCTGCCCATCATGTCAACGAGCGTGAAGCGACCGCCGGTCAATCCGGTGAAGGGCAACGGCAGGCGGCACTGCGCCTGATGATCCGAATAATTGACGATGACGACGTAGCGGTCGACGTCCCCCCTGTTCCAGGCAAAGGGAATGAAGTCCTGCCAGGTTGGATTGCCGTCCCACGCCGGACGCGGCGCGATCAACGACCAGGCGCCCTCGCGAAACGCGCCGTCCCCGGCGCTCCGCAGCACAGACAGCAGCCGGTCGTAGAAGACGGCGACATCGGCGTTCCGGTGTTCGATCGGAGCGCGGCGCAAATGCGCCGGGACCCGCACTTGTGCGCCCTCGAACTGGCCCTGATGGAAGAAACGCAGGCCCGGCGCCAATGCCGTGACGACGGCTGCCGCCCGATGGCGCGGCCAGGGAAAGACCGCGGCCGCGCGCGGCTCGTCGTGATTCTCGAGAAAGCGCGCCAGCCGGTCCTGGTAATCGAGTCCCGCTTCCAGGTGGCTGCGAATGGCGCCGGCATCGGCATGGCGCAGGCGATCGTACAGCCGCTTGTCGTAGCAGTAGTCGAAACCCTGCTGCTGCAATTCCCATTCGAGGTCCCAATAGGCCTCGGCCAGAAACGTGAAGTCGGGATGAGCGTCGCGCACGGCCGCGGTCGCCCTGGGCCAGAACGGTGCCGGCGTGCGACCCCAGGTCCGCTGAAAGACCTCCGGCAGCACGAGCATCGCCATGTCGCAGCGCAGGCCGTCGCATTGCGCGGAGATCGTGGCCAGCTCGGCCATCCGTGCCGCCTGCAATTCGGGATTTGCATAGTCGAGCTGCAACGTGTCCGGCCAGCCGGGGAAATTCGGATCACGCCCACAGGCCAGGATGCGCGCGCCCCGGTCGGTCTCGACCCGATGATAGTTCCCCGGCGCCGCGGCCAGAGCCGGTTCGTCGCCCTCGACATAGAAATCGGGATGCGTCCCGACCCAGGGATGATCGAGCGCCGTGTGGTTGGGCACGAAATCGAGCATGAGCCGCAGGCCGCGCGCGGCGAGCCGGGCGCGGAATGCGGCCAGCGCCGCCGCCCCGCCCAGCGCATCATCGACCTCGTAGGCACTGATGGCGAAGCCCGACCCGCAGATGTCCTCCTCCGTCAGATCCGGCAGCGCGGCCCGGAACTCGGCTTGCCACGCGGGGCACGTGCGCGACACGGCCCGGCTGGCCGGACCGGTCCGCCATACGCTCAACAGCCAGATCCAATCGAAGCCGCGACGCGCCAGGTCATCCAGATCGGCATCGTCGACGTCGGCGAGCGTGACCTGCCGGCCGGACTCCCGTGACAGGCGAGCCAGCCACGCTCTCGTGTTGATCTCGTACAGCGAGGGATAGCGCGCGCGCCGTTCCCTAGTCATGCAGCTCGGCGATCATGTTGGCGACCAGAGCACTCCATCCGGTCTGGTGCGACGCGCCCAGGCCGCGGCCGGTGTCGCCGTCGTAATATTCGTGGAAGAGGATGTAGTCCTTGAAATGCGGATCGACCTGCATCTTCTCGCAGTCGCCGAAGACAGGCCGCCGGCCATTCGCGTCGCGCCGGAAGATGTCGATCAGCCGGTTGCGCAGGTCGTCGGCGATCTCCTTCAGCGACAGCAGATTCCCCGAGCCGACCGGACATTCCAGCCGAAAGTTCTCGCCGTAGAACCTGCCGAACTTGCTGATGCTTTCGATGAAAAGGTAATTGAGTGGCATCCAGATCGGCCCGCGCCAATTGGAGTTGCCACCGAACAGATCGCTGTCCGATTCGCCCGGAACATACCTGACTTCGGACCGGAAGCTGCCGGCTTCGAAAACGTAGGGGTGGTCGAGATGGTAGCGCGACAGGGAGCGTATCCCGTAGTCGGACAGGAACTCGTTCTCGTCGAGCACGCGTGCCATCACCTTGGACGCGCGGAAGGCACGGGCGACGGCGAGCAGGCGCGTACCGTCGGCGCCCGGCGTGTTCGACGTGGACACCAGGACCGCGAGCTTGGGACGATAACGCAGATACCAATCCCGTTGCCGGATGAACGAAGGCAGGTTCTTGAGCAAGCTGGCGTCTATGGAGACGACGGCAAACGCCGGGATCAGGCCGACGAGAGAGCGAATGCGCAGCGGGGTCGGCGCGCCTTCGCTCGGGACGAGCCAGTCGTAGAAGAACTCGTCGGTGTCGTCCCACAAGCTCAGCCCCTTGCCGCCGAGATTGGTCATCGCCCCGCCGATCATCAGGAAATGCTCGAAGAACTTGGTCGCAATGTCCTGATAGGCATCGTCCTGCTGGGCAAGCTCGATGGCGATCCGCAGCATGTTGAGGCTGTACATCGCCATCCACGACGTTCCGTCCGACTGCACGAGGACACCGTCCACCGGCAGTGGCGCCGATCGATCGAAGGCGCCGATGTTGTCCATGCCGAGGAAGCCGCCTTCGAAGACGTTCAGGCCACGCGGATCCTTGCGATTCACCCACCAGGTGAAGTTGAGCAGCAGCTTGGTGAAGACCTGCTCAAGAAACCGGCGGTCACCCTTGCCGGTGCGCTTCTGCTCCGTCTCGTAGATATGGAGCGCGGCCCAAGCCTGCACGGGCGGATTGACGTCGCTGAAGTTCCATTCGTAGGCCGGCAACTGGCCGTTGGGGTGCATGTACCAGGCCTGGCCGAGCATGATGAGCTGATGCTTGGCGTCCTCGAGATCGACATAGGCAAGCGTCGTCAGATGGAAGGCCCAGTCCCAGGCCGCGAACCAGGGAAACTCCCATTTGTCCGGCATGGAGACGATGTCTTCCATGGTGGCATGGACCCATGCGCTATTGCGCCCCTTGAGGCGGGCATCGGGGGGCCTCGGCCCCGCCGGATCGCCGTCGAGCCAATCCGACACGTCGTAGTAGAAATATTGCTTGGACCAGAGAATTCCCGCGAACGCCTGCCGTTGGATGCGGCGCAGGTCCTCGTCCGGGCAATTGCCCTGCAGGTCGGCATAGAAGGCGTCCGTCTCCCTTTTGCGAACGGCGAAGATCTGCTCGAAATCGGCGAAGGGTTCGGGCGCGGGCGGACCCAGGCTTAGCCTTACCCGGATCGTGGTGCTGCCGCCCGCGGCCACCGTCTGCCGGTATATTCCGGCGACTTTGGTGCCCTTGTCCGAGCTGACCGCATCCTTCCGGCCGTTCACGAGATAGTCGTGGAAGCCGTCCTTGTACAAGCCTCCGGTCTCTTCGCTGCCGAACAGGCGCGGGCCATTGGTCTCGTTCTCGCAGAACCTGATCTCGTCCGGCCGCTCGAAGTGGATCGCATAGATGCCGAACGTCTCGTGCCTGGCGACGACATCGCTCCCGTCGCGCTCGAGCGCGGGCTTGGACCGATCGGTGAACCAGCTCCAGCTATTGCGGAACCAGGCCTGGGGCAGCACATGGAGAGACGCGTCGTCGGGGCCGCGGTTGGTGATGGTCAACCGCATCAGGATGTCGTCGGCACCGGCCTTGCCGTATTCGATATCGACGTCGAAGTAGCGGTCGTCGTCGAAGATGCCGGTATCGATGATCTCGAACTCGCGCTGCCGGCGGTCGCGCCGCGCATTCTCCTGCACCAGGAGGTCATAGGGAAACGCGGCCTGGGGATACTTGTAGAGCATGCGGGCGTAGCTGTAGGTCGGCGCCGCATCGAGATAATAGTAGAGTTCCTTGACGTCCTCGCCGTGATTGCCCTCGCGGTTGTTCAGCCCGAACATGCGCTCCTTGAGGATCGGATCCTTGCCGTTCCACAGCGCAACGCCCAGGCAGAGATGCTGCCTGGCATCGCAGAACCCGCCGATCCCGTCCTCGCCCCAGCGATAGGCGCGGCTGCGCGCGTGGTCATGGGGCAGGTAGTTCCAGGCGTCGCCCGTGTCGCTGTAGTCCTCGCGCACGGTGCCCCATTGGCGCTCGCTTACATAGGGACCCCATTTGCGCCAGGGTTGCCGTCGCGCGTCCGCCTCGCCCAGCCGTTCCCGTTCAGGGTTGGTCCCATCCGGCATCAAACGGTCCTTCCGTAGGTCTACATGCTCACGGCACCCGGGCCGGCCGCAGCCCGGTCGACGAACCAGATGAGCTCGCCAACGGGCTCGACGCGGGCTGCCGGCACGTCACTGCCGCCGGCACGAACAGCCTTGAAGATCGCCGCCTTCTCCTTGCCCGCCACCAGGAACGCGACCTTCCGGCTGCTCTCGATGACCGGATAGGTCATGGTGATGCGGACTTCGGGCCGTCCGTGCGACACCGCGGCGACCCAGCGCTTGCGCTCTTCCAGCACTGGTTCGCCGGGCAGCAAGGAGGCGGTGTGGCCGTCGGGGCCCAGGCCGAGCAACGTGATGTCGAACAGGGGCCGCGCCGGATCGAGCACTGCCGCGCCATACGCGGCCTGCAACGTCCGCTCGTAGCGCGCGGCGGCATCGTCAGGGGTGCCGTCCGCCGGCACGGGATGAATGTTCTCCGACGGCGCGGGCACCTTGGACAGCATCGTCTCGCGGGTCATCCGGTAGTTGCTGTCCGGATGATCGTAGGGGACGAAGCGCTCGTCGCCCCAATACCAGGAGACCTTGCTCCACGGAAAGCGTCCGACGAACGGCTCGGACGCCAGCAGCGCGAACAGGGCCTTCGGCGTGGAGCCACCCGAAAGCGACACCCGGAAAGCGCCTTTGGCGGCAAGTGCTTCCGCCGTCATCCAGTCGGCCACATGGCGCGCCAGCGCCGACGGATCCGGAAGTGTCTCGATGCGCCCAATCTTCGCCATGCAGCCCTCAATTCAATGAGCCGAGAATAAAGCGCTCCATCGCCTTCGCGAACCCTTCATCGTTGTAGGACTCGGTGACGACGCTGGCCTGCTTCTTGACCTCGTCGGGGGAATTGCCCATCGCGATGCTGAAGCCGGCGAGCCTGAACATCGGCAAATCGGTGGGCTGGTCGCCGATCGTCGCGATCTCCGCGGCCGGCACGCCGAGATGGCGCGACAGATAGTCCAGCACCGCGCCCTTGTTCGCATCTTTGTTGGTCACATCGAGATAGTAGGGCTGCGAGCGGTTGGCTGTTGCGCGCGCGCCGAGAGCGGCCCGGGCATCGGCCTCGCAGCGCCGCACCAGCTCGAGATCATCGCTGACGCCGACGACCTTGGTGACCTGGTCGAGGTCAGCGGCCACATCCGTCACGACCTTCGGCGAAAACTTGACCGTCCAGGCTTCGTGCTCGACGTGGGCTCCATCGGCCTTGCCGACCAGCCAGTCGTTGCCGCGATAGACCCAGGCATCGAGCCCGTGGCTCCGGATCAGCTCGACCGCCTGCGCCGCGACATCGGGCGGTACGGTCCTCTGCTCGATGATCGTGAGGTCGGGCTTGATGAGAAGCCCGCCGTTGAAACCGGCAATCGGCGTGTCGAGCTCGAGGGCGTCGAACAGCATGGCCATGCCGCGTGGCGGCCGTCCGCTGGTGATGGCGAAGCGGATGCCCGCCTCGCGCAGACCGCGCACGGCGGCCCGGGCGCGTTCGGTCAGCACCTTCTCCTGGGTGACCAGCGTGCCGTCGACATCGGCCAGCACCAGGGAGATCTTTCGCTTCTCTGCCATCGCGACCTCGGTCTTGTTCGCTCATTCGAGGGGGCGCCACGCCCGCCCGTCGCGTGCCATCAGCTCGTCCGCCGCAGCCGGACCGTCCGAGCCGGCGGCATAGTTCGGGAAATCGGTCGGAGCGTTGGCTGCCCATGCGTCCAGGATGGGCTGCGCGGCGCGCCAGCCCGCTTCTATGTTGTCGGCGCGCTGGAACAGCGTCGCGTCGCCGATCATGCAATCATAGATCAGCGTCTCGTAGCCCGTGCTGGGCGCCGTCGCGAAATAGCTCTTGTAGGCGAAGTCCATGCTGACGTTGCCGAGCGTCATCGTCGGGCCGGGGCGCTTGGCGGCGAACTGGAGCGCGATGCCCTCGTCCGGCTGGACCCGCACGATCATCCAGTTCGGGTTCATCTTCTCGACATGCGTGCCGCGAAACAGCGTGTAGGGCGCCTGATGGAAGCGGATGGCGATCTCGGTCCAGCGGCGCTTCAGGTATTTTCCGGTGCGCAGGTAGAACGGCACGCCGGCCCAACGCCAATTGTCGATCTGCAGCTTCCACGCGATATAGGTTTCCGTCGCCGAGCCGGCAGCGACGTCGGGTTCGTGGCGATAGGCTTGGGCCTGCTTGCCGATGACGGTGCCGGCACCGTACTGGCCGCGCACGGCATCCTTCAACGCCCGCCTCGCGGTGACCGGCCGTATCGCCTGGATGACCTCCGCCTTCTTGTCGCGCACGGCTTCGGCGTCAAAGGAGATCGGTGGCTCCATGGCCGTGAGCGCCAGGAGCTGGAACATGTGATTGGGGACCATGTCGCGAAGAGCGCCGGTCACCTCGTAGAACTTGCCGCGCCGTTCGACTCCCACCGTCTCCGCCGCGGTGATCTGGACGTGGTCGATGTGCTGGCGATTCCACAACGGCTCGAACAGCCCGTTGGCGAAGCGCAACGCCATGATGTTCTGGACCGTCTCCTTGCCGAGGAAATGGTCCATTCGATAGATCTGGCTTTCCTGCAGCACCTTCAGGATCGCGGCGTTGAGCGCCTTGGCCGATGGCAGATCGTGCCCGAACGGCTTCTCGATGACGACGCGCCGCCATTGGCCGTTCTCTTCGGTCACCATCTCCGCCGCGCCGAGAGCGGCCACCACGACGCTGAAGAATCGATCCGCGACGGCGAGATAGAACAGGTGGTTGCCCGCGGTGCCGGCCGTCTTGTCGAGTCCTGCGAGATGCTCCTTGAGACGGCCGTAGGTTTGCGGTTCGGTGAGGTCGCCCTGCAGATAGGTCATGCGATCGGTCAGCCACTGCCAGGCCGCCTGATCGAGGCTGTCGGCCTGGAACTCGCCGCCATGGCTGGCGACGAACTCGCTCATCATATCGGTCAGGCTCTTGCGCCACTCCTCCGCCGTACCGGATTCGCGGTCGACGCCGACCAGGCGGAAGCCATCGGGCAGACGCTTCGCGGTCACCAGATTGTAGAGCGCCGGCGCGACCAGGCGCTTGGTCAGATCACCCCGGGCGCCGAAGATCACCATGGCGCAGGGCGGCGCGACGGCGACGGTCTCGGCCTTCTTCACGGTCCCGCCGTGAGCCGCTGAATCAGACTTGTTCGGCATGACTTCCGTTCCTTTGCCGCGTTCACGTGCGTCCGAGCATTTCCAATGCAGCCGCCACGACCCTGTCGGGCTCGAAGCCGAACTTGCGCTGCAACTCCTTGAGAGGAGCGGAGGCGCCGAAGGCCTTCATGCCGATGACCCTGCCGTTGTCGCCGACATAGCGCTCCCATCCCAGCGCCGATGCCTGCTCGACGGCGAGGCGTGCCTTGATCGACGGCGGCAGCACCTGCTCGCGATAGGCCTGCGGCTGGTGCTCGAAGATGTCCCAGGACGCCATCGAGACCACGCGCGAGCGGATCCCTTTCGTCGTCAGCGCCGCATGCGCCTCGACGATCAGCGCCACCTCGCTGCCCGACGCGATGAGGATGATCTCGGGCGGGCCACCCGGGGCGTCGGCCATGACATAGGCGCCGCGCGCGACACCGGCCGCCGAGGCGTACTTCGTACGATCGAACGTCGGCAGGGGCTGGCGCGACAGCGCGAGCACCGCCGGCTGGTGGCGCAGTTGCAGGACGTACCGATAGGCTTCGACGACTTCATTGGCGTCCGCCGGCCGCAGCACGACCAGGCCGGGAATCGCGCGCAGCGAGATGAGCTGCTCGACAGGCTGGTGTGTCGGTCCGTCCTCGCCGTCGCCCATGGCGTCGTGGGTGAAGACGAGGATGGTCGGCAGCTCCATCAGCGCCGACAGCCGGATCGCGGGCCGCGCATAGTCGCTGAAGATGAAGAATGTCGCCCCGAAAGCCCGCAGCTTGGAGAGCGACAGCCCGTTGACGATCGCCGCCATGGCATGCTCGCGGATGCCGAAATGGAAATTGCGGCCGCCGGGGCTGCCCGGCTCGAAATCGCCGGCATCGCTGAATTTCAGCGTCGTCTTGTTGGACGAGCCGAGGTCCGCCGAGCCGCCCATGAACCAGGGGATGTTCCTGGCCAGGACATTCAGCACATCGCCCGAGGCATCGCGGCCGGCAACGCCCTTGGCATCTGCCGCAAAGCTCGGGAGATCGCGATCCCATCCCGCGGGCAGCTCGCGCCGCTGCATCTGGTCGATCTCCGCCGCGAGATCAGGGAACTGCTTGCGGTACTCGCCGAACAGCGTCTCCCAGCGCTTGCGGGCCTGCGCGCCGCGCGCGCCGATGCCGTCGTCGAAATGCTGCATGACCCCGTCGGGCACGAGGAACCTGGCATCCTCCGGCCAGCCGTAGGCGCGCTTGGTCAGCCGGACCTCGTCATCGCCCAACGGCTCGCCGTGGGCCGCCGCGGTGTCGACCTTGTGCGGCGAGCCATAGCCGATATGGCTGTCGAGGATGATCAGCGTCGGCCGGCCTTCGGTCTTGCGGAAGACCGCCAGCGCGTCCTCGATGCTCGCGAGATCGTTGGCGTCGCCGACCCGCAGCACGTTCCATCGATAGGCGAGGAAGCGCGCCGCGACATCCTCGGTGAAGGTGATGCTCGTCTTGCCTTCGATGGTGATGTGGTTGTTGTCGTAGATCCAGCACAGGTCGTCGAGCTGGAGATGACCGGCCAGCGAGGCTGCCTCGGACCCCACGCCTTCCATCAGGCAGCCGTCGCCGCAAACCGCGTAGACGTTGTAGTCGAACAGCTCGAAACCCGGCTTGTTGTAGCGACTGGCAAGCCACTTGCGGGCGATCGCCATGCCCACGCTGGTGGCGATCCCCTGCCCCAGCGGCCCTGTCGTCGTCTCGACGCCGGACACCCAGTGGTATTCCGGATGCCCCGGCGCCTTGCTCTCGAGCTGGCGGAAATGGCGGATGTCGTCGAGGGTGACCGACGGCTTGCCCAGCCGCTCGTAGTCGCCGTTCACGGCCTGCGTGCGCGTCAGGAACAGCACCGACCACAGCAGCATCGACGCATGTCCGTTGGACAGCACGAAGCGGTCGCGGCCCGGCCAGATCGGATCCTGCGGATCGAAGCGCATGACCCGGTTCCAGATCGTGTAGACCAGCGGCGCCAGCGCCATCGGCGTGCCGGGATGACCCGACTTCGCCTGCTGGACGGCATCGATGGACAAGGTGCGGATCGTGTTGATCGACAGTTGATCGAGCTCTTCCCTGGTCATGGCCTTCAACTCCCCGTCCCGCGTCCGCGCTTCGTTGCCGTATGATCGCCCTGCCGTGACCCGACGGCTATGACCCGCTCGGCTTCTCGATATGGCCGCCGAACTCGTAGCGCATGGCCGAGAGCAGCTTGTCGGCAAAATCCGCTTCGCCGCGCGAGCTGAAGCGCTCGTACAGCGCGGAGGACAGCACGTGGGCCGGCACCCCTTCGTCGATGGCCGCCTTGATCGTCCAGCGGCCCTCGCCGGAGTCCGACACCCGCCCGCCGAACTTCGACAGTTCGGGATCCTTGATCAGGGCCGACGCCTGGAGATCGAGCAGCCAGGAGGAGATCACGCTGCCGCGGCGCCAGAGCTCCGTGATGTCGGCGAGGTTGAGATCGTACTGGTAGTGCTCGGGATCGCGCAGCGGCGTGGTTTCCGCGTCGGCCGCATGATCCTTCTTGCCGATATTGGCGGCCTTGAGCACCGCCAGCCCCTCGGCATAGGCCGCCATGACGCCGTATTCGATGCCGTTGTGCACCATCTTGACGAAATGACCGGCGCCGTTCGGCCCGCAATGCAGCCATCCCTGCTCGGATGTTCCACCGATCTTTTCACGACCGGGCGTGCGCGGGATGTCGCCCGGACCGGGGGACAGCGTGTCGAAGATCGGACCGAGGTGCTTCACAATGTCGGTCTCGCCGCCGACCATCATGCAATAGCCGCGTTCCAGCCCCCAGACGCCGCCGCTGGTACCGACATCGAGATAGTGGATGCCCTTGGGCTTCAACTCCCTGGCCCGCCTGATGTCGTCGACGTAGTAGGAATTGCCGCCGTCGATCAGGATATCGCCGGACTCGAGATGCGGCAGCAGGTCGGCGATCGTCTTGTCGACCACGGCGGCCGGCACCATCAGCCAGACCGCGCGCGGCTTGGCGAGGCCCTTGGCGAACTCGGCCAGCGACGCCGAACCGACGGCCTTTTC
>Ga0268266_10004419_pt1 | contig 13471 bp, 12 predicted proteins | sample KBSS13metaG_FD_190356 | JGI IMG/M metagenome (GOLD analysis project Ga0268266, IMG submission 190356) | Switchgrass rhizosphere microbial communities from Kellogg Biological Station, Michigan, USA - KBS S1-3 metaG (SPAdes) (version 2) | ecosystem: Host-associated > Plants > Roots > Rhizosphere...
TTCCCATGATCGCGTCGTTCCGCTCGTGCCATTCCGCCCACACGGGGGAGGCTAGAAGAGCCAGTACGACTGCAAAGAGCTGCTTTTTCATAGGGGCGCGAGGCTAGCCGACGTACCGGGCGATTGCCATACAGACGACTGTGACGAGGAGCAGTGCTGCGGCAATACGCTGGCCCTTCACGGGATTCTTCTTATGAGTCGCGCCCTGCACGCCAGCGGCTACTACCGCGCACAGTGCGCCGAGGGCAAGCGTATGTTCCATCGGACCGTGCGGGCCGCGGTGAAGGATGCCCCACAGACCTACGCCGGCCAGTATGGTCACGGTCGCCGCACCCATCTGAGGGCCGAACAACGTAGACGCTCCGGTACCTCCGGATCGGACGATCGTGAAGGTCGAGCCGGCCCAGAAGACCCCGGCGAGAATGTGAAGCCCGATCAGAATCATCAGAACCACTTGCATGCTGTCGCTCCATGGCATCTCGAATGGCGCTATCATGAGGCATGACAAAAATAATTTCGCGCCGCCAGATGTTGTCGTTCGCGCTGCTCACTGGCGTCACCGCCCGTGTGTTAGCGGATGCCCCGCCTGCAAAGGTGAACGAAAAGGATTCCGTAGCTGTCGCGTTGGGCTACGTCTCGGACGCGAAGCACGTCGATACGAAAGCCAGCCCGCAGTACAAGGCGGGGTCAACGTGCTCCAACTGTTCGTGGTACCAGGGCAAGCCAGGCGATGCCGCCGGCGGCGCGTGCACCTTCTTCCCCGGGAAGAACGTGGACGCCAACGGCTGGTGCCGGATGTACAACAAGAAGCAGTGAAGCTTGCCGTTGCCACACGCCAATGATTGGCGTGTCGCCGCTGACCCCACAATGATGCCGTCCGGACCTACGGGCTCCACATCGGTGGCGTGAGCCGGCGCTTTCCGTCGGACGACATCTTCACCCCAGGCTCATCGAGCGCCTCGCGATCCCATAGCTCGCACGTCACTTGCCGATGCCGCTGGTCCAGCGCCTCGCAGTAATTGGTATACATGCACAGTCGCACCTGCGCGCCGTGCCCCGCAATCACCTTTCGGAACCAATCCGGATCCGCCAGCGCCTGTCGCGCGAAGCCGATGATGTCCGCCTTCTCGGAGGCCAAGCAGGTCTCCGCCTGCGCGAAGCTGTGAATTCCCCCAGCGGCCACCACCGGCGTGCCAAACCCTGCCTCCCGCACGGCCGCACGAATGCGCGCGGTGGATTCCAGGTTTCGACCGAACGGCCCCACCGCATCGGAATAGTACGAAGGCATGCACTCGTACCCGCTGCGCCCCGTATACGGATAAGCCGCGTCGCCTACCTTCGGCTGTTTGGCATCGTCGAACTTGCCGCCCCGCGACAGCGACAGAAAATCCATCCCCGCTCGCGCGAACTCAGTGCCAAAAAACACCGCGTCGTCGGTATTAGACCCACCGTCAATGCACTCGTCCGCCAGAAACCGACATCCAACAACATAGTCCGCACCCACTTCCTTGCGAACCTGCGCATAAACCTCCAGCGGAAGTTTCACCCTGTTGGTGACGACCCCGCCGTAGCCATCCTCACGTGTGTTCGCACGCGAAAGAAAGGAGGCCATGGTGTACGCATGAGCGTAATGCAGCTCCACACCATCGAATCCCGCTTCACGCGAACGGCGTGCCGCATCGGAAAATAGTCGTGGCAGTTGAAAGGGCAGGTCGCGAATGTGATCCAGATGCATGTCAGTGACGCGCTCACGCGCCCCAAATTCCAGCGCATTGAGCTCGCGCGAGTCCAACACCTTCGCGGCTTCCTCCGGAGTCAACGACACCAACCACGCGCGAACCTCAGCGTCGGTCGCTGAAGCATCCCCGAACGCTTCTCGATGTCGAGGAGTGATGACGAGGAATTGCCCGAAGTAACGCGACGGCACTGGCCGTCGCCGGATGGAGAGGAAGTCGATTAGCTGTATGAAAAGCCGCGTGTGTCCGCCGCTTGCCTCGCGCACCACGCGAACGAGATCGCGGAGGCCAGGAAGAAACCGGTCATGGCCGGCACGGAGGAGGGGCCCGCTTGGCACATCCCTGATGCCGGTGGCCTCAACAACGATGGCTCCAGGCCTGCCGCGCGCAAAGCACTCATACCACTCGAGCACTTCAGGTGTGACAACCCCGTCGTCACTCGCACGCCACGGCACCATCGCCGGAATCCACGTGCGTTGGCTCAGCTCCAGCCCACCCACACGCACCGGTGAAAAAAGCCGGGACCCCGCGGCCTCAGCAGCAGTCGGCCAAGTGCCACCAGTGGCAGTGTGTTTAATGCGCTCAGGTGGCCGCCACATACAATCAGGGGACGACCGCCGTCGCTTCGATCTCGACTTTGGCCTCCGCCTCCATGAGCGCAATCACCTGCACCACGCTCATGACAGGGAAATTCTTCCCCATGACCTGCCGGTAAGCCGCTCCGATATTCTCCAAATCGCTGAGATACTCGTCGCGGCTGGTGAGGTACCACGTCAGCCGCACAATGTGCTCAGGGCCGGCCTGCGCCTCAGCGAGCACCGCGCAGATATTCTGTAGAGCCTGTCTGACCTGGTCAGCGAGCCGGGTGCTGTTGAATTTGCAGGCCCCGTCCCAGCCCACCTGGCCGGCCACGAAAATCTGCCGCCCCGTCGCGGCAATGCCATTGCTGTAGCCGCTGGGCCGCGGCCAGCCGGCCGGCTTCAGGACCTGGAAATCGTTTGCAACGTCAGTCGCTGTAGCCATCTATTGCGCCTTGCGCGCGGCGTTGAGCAGCTCGCGCGCGATAATCAATTTCTGCACTTCAGTAGCCCCTTCATAAATTCGCAGCGCACGGATATCGCGATACAGGTGCTCGACCGTTTCGCCGTGAACCACTCCGCGCCCGCCGAAGATCTGCACTGCGCGATCAATCGCGCGTTGCGCTGATTCAGTAGCGCTCATTTTCGCCATGGCCACTTCTTTAGTGACCGTGTCGCCGCGGTCGCGCAGCCAGGCCGCCCGGTATGTTTGCAGGCGAGCGGCGTCGATTTCGGTGGCCATGTCCGCCAACGCAGCTTGCGTCAGCTGCAGGTCCGCGAGCGTCTTGCCAAACATGGGACGCGACAGCGATTGCTTCAGCGCTTCATCAAGAGCGCGTTGAGCGAAGCCCAGCGCAGCGCCGGCGACGGACGTTCGGAACACGTCGAGTGTCCGCATCGCCAGTTTGAATCCATCCCCCTCAGGTCCGAGCCGATTGCCGACCGGAATCCGACACCCGTTGAACGCCAAAGTGGCGAGGGGGTGGGGCGCGATGACGTCAATGCGCTCGGCGATGGAGAACCCCGGCGCGTTGGCATCGACGACGAACGCGCTGATGCCGCGAGCGGTCACCGAGCCGTCAGGACGAAGCTCCGCCGGACTCGTCCGGGCGAACACACAGTAAAAGTCGGCGATCCCGCCGTTGGAGATCCAGGTCTTCTGACCATCCAACACATAACTGTCGCCATCGAGGCGAGCACTGCATTTAATCGCAGCCACATCCGACCCAGCGTCCGGCTCCGATAGCGCAAACGCCGCAATCGCCTCACCAGCGGCAACCCGAGGCAAATACTTCTGCTTAATCGCAGGCGACCCAGCCAGCGTGATAGCCCCGCTACCCAACCCCTGCATAGCAAACGCAAAATCCGCCAGCCCGTTGTGCCACGCCAGCGTCTCGCGAATGAGCGCCAACGCCCGCACATCAAACGCCGCACCGCCGCCAGCGCCAGCCGCCGCGCCCGAACCGCCCGCTGAGCCGCCAGCGCCAACCGCCGAACCCGAACCGCCCGCTGAGCCGCCGGCGCCAACCGCCGAACCCGAACCGCCCGCTGAGCCGCCGGCGCCAGCCGCCGAACCCGAACCGCCCGCTGAGCCGCCGGCAGCAGATCCGCCGTGCGCCACATCAAACTGCCCGCCGCCGCCGGCCGCCGAGCCGCTCGCACCAGCCGTCCTGTGTGCAGCGGAGCCCGCCAACAACACCTCACCAGGCACCGAATACCGCGTCCACCCACCGCGACCTAAGTCGCGAACCAACTCCCGACACGCAGCATCAACAGCCGCCCGATCCTCAGCATGCGCACCATCCCCAGCGAATCGCTCAAACGCCCAAGCGTCCACCCGCGCAGCCAGCTCCCGATGCCCCGGCGTAAAAAATGGCCACTCCAAAAAATCCCGCGTCCGCACGACCTCAGTTACCCTCAAATTGCGGCTTCTGCTTAGCCGCAAACGCGCGATACGCGCGAGCGAAGTCCTCAGTCTGCATGCACACCGCCTGCGCCTCAGCCTCAGCGTCGATGGCAACGTCAATGGGCATATCCCATTCCACATGCAACATCTTCTTAGTCATCGCATGCGCAAACGTAGGTCCACCCGCCAACTCCCGAGCGAGCGTCAGCGACTCCTCCAACACCTTCTCAGGCTCAACCACACGGTTGAAAAACCCCCACGCGGCGCCTTCCTCAGAAGACATCGAACGCCCCGTGAACAAAAGCTCCGAAGCGCGACCCTGCCCGATGATCCGCGGCAACAGCGCGCAGGCCCCCATGTCACACCCCGCCAACCCCACACGCGTAAACAGGAAGGCAGTCTTAGTCCGTGGTGTCCCAAAACGCAGATCCGACGCCATCGCCAGAATCGCTCCCGCGCCAGCGCAAACACCGTCCACGGCAGCGACGATAGGCTGCGGGCAATGTCGCATCGCCTTGACCAGATCCCCCGTCATGCGGGTGAAATCCAGCAGCCCGGCGTAATTCATCTTCGTCAGCGGCCCGATGATCTCGTGCACATCGCCGCCCGAGCAGAAGTTGCCTCCCGCGCCCGTCAGCACAATCGCGCGAACCGACTCGACTCCAACCAGCGCCCGGAACAGATCCCGCAGCTCAGCGTACGACTCAAAAGTCAGGGGATTTTTCCTGTCAGGCCGATTCAGGGTAATCACCCCGACCCGCCCCTCCTGGCGCCACAGAAAATGCTGCGGATTGAATTCAGTCATGTTTGCCGATGTGTTGCTTCAGCTCGCCCAGCAGGTCCGTGAGCTGGTTCTTCTGTTTGACGCTCATGCCCTCAAACAGCCCGATGATCCACTGCTCGTGCTCGCTCGCCATGCGCCGGAACTGCTTCTGGCCTTCGGCGGTCAGCTTCACGCGAAAAACACGCCGGTCGGAAGGGTCGACCTCGCGAATCACCAGGCCTTCCTTTTCCAGCCCGTCGGTGATGCCGGTGACATTGCCACCGGTCACCATCATCCGTTGCGACAGCTCGCTCATCTTCAGCCCCTGTGGGGCGCGTTCCAACTGAGCCATCAGGTCGAAGCGGGGCAGGGTAGTGTCGAAGTTCGCCTGCAGTTTCTGGCGCACGACATTCTCGATGCGGTTCGTGCAACTCAACATCCGCAGCCACAGGCGCACCGACAGATGGTGGTCATCGTGGACGCGGGTTTCGGCATCGACATGCGGCTCGATCAGTTTGAGCGAGCTCTTCTCTTTTGGCATTTTCCCCCTCCTCAAGTCACTTCGCCGCCGGCCAGGATGACGCTCTGGCCGGTCACACTCGACGAGCCCGGCCGGCACAGCCACATCACCGTGTCTGCGACCTCCCGGGGCTCGATCAGCCTGCGTTGCGGATTGGTCGCAACCAGGGTTGCGAGCGCTTCGGCCTCGCTGCGTCCTGTCTTGCTGACAATGTTGGCAACCGCGCTCTTGACAATATCCGTATCCACATACCCCGGACACACGGCATTCACCGTTATGTTGCGGGTGGCATATTCCAATGCCAGTGCACGAGTCAGGCCGATTACTGCGTGCTTCGAGCTGACGTAGGCGGAAATATACGCGGCTCCGCGCAGGCCCGCGATACTGGCGACGTTGACTATGCGGCCAAAACCCGTCTGCAACATGTCGGGAACGGCCTGTCGGCAGCAGAGGTAGGTACCGTGTAGGTTCACGGCAAACAGCTGGTTCCACAGCTTCTCGTCCGTGTCCGTGAATTTCGCGCTGGCCGCCTGGCCGGCGTTGTTGATGAGCAGTTGAACGGGACCGAAATGGTGGCGCGCGCCGTTGAACGCCCTTTCAACAGACGTGGAGTCCGTAACATCTGTTATGAATGGTTGCGCGTGCTCGGCCCCGCCCAATTCCTGCGCGATTCGCTGCAAACTGTCGCCATCGCGTCCCAACAGGGACACGCGCACGCCGTCCGCCACCAAGGACTCGGCGATAACAGCCCCAATGCCGCGGCTCGCTCCGGTGACAACAGCATGCAGGCCCCTGAGCTGAGTTGGCTGGTCACTCATGCGCGGCTCCTGCGGCAGCGGCGGTGCCGGCACAGCGGCGATGCCTCATGAGACATCGGCGGCGCGCTGACGGTGTCGTGGCCGCGCTCATATCTTCGTATCGACCGGTGTCGCGCGTTGGATGTTGCGCTCGAGCTGACTCTTTCCGGACAAGTACTGCGGTGGCCACCATTGCGCCTCATAGCCCTGGGACGCCGCTGCCTCCAGAGTCCAGGCCGGATTGGCCAGATGCGGACGCGCGATGGCACAAAGGTCGGCGCGTCCTGCCGCAATGATCGAATTGACGTGATCACATTCGAAGATGTTGCCAACAGCCATGGTCGCAATGCCGATCTCATTACGAATCTTGTCGGCGAAGGGTGTTTGCCACATCCGGCCGTACACCGGCTTCTGATGGGGCACCGTTTGTCCGGTTGAGACATCGATCATGTCGAGCCCCGCCTTGGCAAACGCGCGTGCAATCGCCAGCCCATCCTCTTCAGACAGGCCGCCGTCCGCCCAATCCGTCGCCGAGATGCGCACCGACAAGGGTTTGTCGACAGGCCACTCCTTCCTAACGGCTTCAAGCACTTCTAGCGGAAAGCGCAACCGGTTTTCAACGCTGCCGCCGTATTCGTCACGGCGATGGTTGGTGAGCGGCGAGAGGAAGGAGGCCAGCAGGTAGCCGTGTGCCATGTGCAGCTCGAGCATGTCGAATCCTGCCTGCACCCCGAAGCGGGTGGCGCGCACAAACGCGTCCCGCACGTCATCCATGTCCGATCGAGTCATTTGGACCGGGACCTGGCTGATGCCTTCGTAGTACGGTAGGGGCGAGGGCGCCAGGATGGGCCAATTACCCTCAGGCAGCGGGTGATCCATCTTCTCCCAACCGACCTGGGTGGAGCCTTTGCGCCCCGCATGTCCCAACTGGAGACAGATTTTCGCAGGCGAGTTGGCATGTACGAAATCAACGATCCGCTGCCAAGCGTCCCGTTGCGCTGCGTTCCACAGTCCGGGGCAACCAGGAGTGATCCGACCGTCCGGGGTGACGCACGTCATTTCCGTGTAAACGAGACCAGCCCCACCCAGCGCGCGATGCCCGTAGTGCACAAGGTGCCAGTCGGTCGGCACGCCATCTACTGCGCAATACTGCGCCATAGGTGAGACCACCACCCGATTCGCCAGCTCCAGACCGCGAAGCTTGAACGGCAGGAACATAGGCGGACGGGCCTCGACAGCACCGTCCTGCCGGGCCAGCCACTGCTCGTAGCCCGCGACGAACTGCGGGTCGCGTACCTTGAGATTCTCATGCCCAATGCGTTGACTACCGGTCAACAAACTGTACGCAAACTGCTCCGGCGGCAAATGCACATACCGAGCGACGTTCTCAAACCATTCCATGCGGTTGCGGGCAGCGCTCTGGAGCTTGAGAACCTCCACATTGCGCTCCTTGTGATACGCGCCGAGCGCGGCGTCGAAATCATTCGTCGCGGTCACGTGTTTGACGAGTGAAATTGCGTCTTCCATCGCGAGCTTCGTGCCCGATCCGATGGAGAAGTGCGCCGTGTGGGCGGCATCGCCGATCAATACGGTTCGCCCGTGGTGCCAGTTTTTGCAGGCCACCCGGTTGAAGTTCAGCCACGCCGAACCGCGCAGGTGATTGGCGTTGCTCTGGAGCGGGTGACCGTCCAGGTATCGCCCAAAAAGGCGTTCGCAGAAATCGATGGATTGCGCCGTATTGGCCTGATCCAGGCCATGCGCCTTCCAGGTCTCTTCCCGCGTTTCCACAATGACCGTCGAGAGATCCTGGCTGAACTGGTAAGCGTGGATCTGGAACCAACCGTGCTCGGTCGGCTCGAAAGCGAAGGTGAAGGCGTCGAATTTCTGGGTGGTCCCCAGCCAGATGAAGCGGCACTTGCGTACGTCTACGTCCGGCTCAAAGACCCCTTTATGGTTGTTGCGGGTGCGGCTGTTGACGCCGTCCGCCGCGATCAGCAGGTCCGCGTCCCCGAAATCGGCGATATCCGCGACTTCGTGCTGGAAGCTCTGGTGTACGCCCAGCTCGTGGGCCCGCTCCTGGAGCAGGTTCAGGAGCCGCTTACGGCTGATACCCGCAAACCCATGTCCGCCGCTGACAAAGCGTCGCCCCCGGAAGTGGATGGCGATATCGTCCCAATGGTGGAAGGCGCCGGTAATGGCATCGTGGCTTTCGGGGTCGGCGGTGCGGAAATTCCCCATGGTCTGGTCGGAAAAGACCACGCCCCAGCCGAAAGTGTCGTCCGGGCGGTTCCGCTCGTATACTTCGACCCGGACCTGCGGCAGCGCTTTCCGGAGCAGAATGGCCGAGTACAGTCCGGCAGGGCCGCCGCCCAAGCACACGATTCGCCTCATCCTGGCCACACCCCTTTTGACAACCATATCGCCAGCATGTGGCGTATGTTATATTGCCAAGTACTTCAAGTGTCAATTATTCTTTCGCCTATAATTTGCGAGAACTGAGAACTCATGAGCACTCCTCTTGAAACCCTGGCTCAGCTCGCTGCCGGTATCGTTTCCGGTGGCATCCGCGTCGTCGACCTGACCGTTCCCCTGGAACCGTCTACGCCCATCATCAACCTGCCGCCGCCGTTCGCGAACTCGAAGCCGTTCGCGCTGCAGGAGATCTCGCGCTACGACGAGCGCGGGCCGGGCTGGTACTGGAACAATATCGAGTGCGGCGAGCACACCGGCACCCATTTCGATGCCCCGGTTCACTGGGTCACCGGCAAGGACCACCCGAACAACGCAACGCACAACATTCCCGTCGACAAGTTCGTGGGTCCGGCGTGCGTGATCGACGTTGCGGACCGCGCGAAAGCGGATCCCGACTTCCTCCTGACTCAACCGGTCATCGAGGAGTGGGAAAAGAAGCACGGTCGCATTCCTCCGCACGCCTGGGTGCTCATCCGCACGGACTGGTCCAAGCGCAAAGGCGCGCAGTATTTCAACGCCAAGGAAGACGGTCCTCACACCCCCGGATTCGATCCCAAGTGTGTCCCGTTCCTCGCCAAAGAGCGCGACATCCTCGGCGTGGGAGTTGAGACGGTCGGCACCGATGCCGGGCAGGCCTATCGCTTCGATCCGGCGTTTCCCTGTCACACGATCATGCACGGTTCCAACAGGTTCGGGCTCGCGAGCCTGACCAACCTCGATCAACTGCCGCCTACGGGCGCTGTTGTGTTTGCTCCGCCGTTGAAGATTGTGAACGGCTCGGGCAGTCCATTGCGCGTGTTGGCGCTGGTACCGGCGTAATGGCAGAGCGCTCTTTCGCCAAGGAAGTTGAGAAGCTCCGCCTCAAAGAAGGCGAGGAGTTTCATGGCGAGGGCATTCTCGCAGTCACCAAGGCGTTGCTGCAGTCGGGCGTTGCCTATGTAGGCGGTTATCAAGGCGCGCCCGTCTCGCACCTCATGGACGTGCTGACCGATGCCGAAGGCATCCTCAATGAGCTCGGCGTTCATTTCGAAGCCAGCGCTTCAGAGGCGACGGCCGCGGCGATGCTCTCCGCGTCAATCAACTATCCGTTGCGTGGCGCGGTTACCTGGAAATCCACTGTCGGCACCAACGTAGCTTCAGATGCGTTGGCAAACCTCGCTTCCTCGGGAGTGAAGGGCGGCGCGCTCATCATCCTCGGCGAGGACTACGGTGAGGGCGCGAGCATCATGCAGGAGCGGACCCACGCTTTTGCCATGAAATCTCAGATGTGGCTGCTCGACCCCCGTCCGCAATTGCCGGCAATCACCCGGATGGTCGAAAAAGCATTCGAACTGTCCGAAGCCAGCAGCACGCCGGTCATGTTGATGCTGCGCATCCGCGCGTGTCACGTGCATGGCATGTTCCCGGCAAAGAACAACCGTAAGCCCTCATTCTCGGCCGCCGACGCCTTGGCGGCCCCCGCCCGAGACTACGGCAAGATCATCCTTCCCCCATCGACATTCGCGCAGGAGAAGGAAAAGGTCGAGAAGCGTCTACCGGCCGCTGTCGACTTCATCGCTCGCGAAGGTTTGAACGAGTTCATCGACGGTGACGAGCACAGCATCGGCATAGTTCTGCAAGGCGGCCTGTACAACAGCACCTTGCGCGCTCTCGAATTGCTCGGCTGTGCTGATACGTTCGGTAACAGCGGAGTCCCGCTGTATGTGTTGAACGCAACGTATCCGCTCGTCCCTGACGAGTGGGTGAAATTCTGCAGCGGCAAGAGCGCTGTCCTGGTGGTGGAAGAGGGGCAACCTGAATTTATCGAGCAGGCTGCCACACAAATGCTGCACCAAGCGGATGTGGGCACCCGCATTGTGGGCAAAGAGGTGTTGCCGCGGTTCGGTGAGTACACCGTCGATGCGGTGCGTACCGGAATCAGTCGCTTCCTCGACCAGTACGCTCCTCACTTGCGTGCGGACGGGAAAATCCCCCCTGCTCGCAAGACCCAGGTTTCGCCCGAGGCCGCCGCTAAGCTGGCCGCTCTCGTGCCGCCGCGGCCGTCGGGGTTGTGCACGGGCTGCCCTGAGCGCCCGTTCTTCGCAGCGATGAAGATCCTTCAGAAAGAGACGGGTCCGCTACACATCAGCGCCGACATCGGCTGTCATTCGTTCGCCACGCTGCCTCCGTTCAACATGGGCAACAGCATCATGGGGTATGGGCTGGGCGCCGCGAGTGCTTCTGCCTTCGGTACCGACGGTGGCAAACGTGCTGTCGCCATCATGGGCGATGGCGGCTTCTGGCACAACGGATTGACCAGCGGAATCGGCAACGCTGTTTTCAACAAGCACGATGATCTGACGGTCATCATCGACAACAACTACTCGGCTGCGACAGGTGGTCAGGACATTCCGTCGTCGCGCTGGGCTAACGAGCACCGACAGGGCAACAATACGATCGTCGATGCCGTCAAGGGCGTCGGCGTCAAATGGATCAAGCACACGCGCACCTACGACATGCAAGGCACGCTCAAAGTGCTGCGCGAGGCACTGCGAACGCCGGAGCGAGGCCCCAAGGTCATCGTCGCCGAAGGCGAGTGCCAGTTGAACCGCCAACGTCGCGTCAAACCGCAGATGCGCAAAGCCATCAAAGATGGCCAGCGTGTCGTGCGTGAGCGCTTTGGCGTGGATCCCGACACGTGTACAGGCGATCACTCGTGCATCCGCTTGTCGGGTTGCCCTTCTCTGACGGTGAAGGAGAACCCCGATCCGTTGCGCACGGACCCCGTCGCACACGTTGATAACAGCTGTGTTGGCTGCGGAGTGTGCGGCGAGGTGGCTCACGCCGCGGTGTTGTGTCCGTCCTTCTATAGGGCTGAGCTGGTGTATAACCCTTCCCGCTGGGATCGATTTATGGAATCGCTTCGTAACTCCATCATCGGAGCCTTACAGCGACGGAGCGAGCGAAGCCGGCTCCTGATATGACCGACCGTCCGATCAAGCTCACAATCGCTGCGTTGGGTGGACAGGGTGGCGGTGTTCTCGCCGACTGGCTCATCGAAATTGCTGAAGCCGAGAACTACATCGCCCAGTCGACTTCGGTTCCTGGCGTGGCTCAGCGCACCGGCGCGACGATTTACTACCTAGAGTTTTTCCCCCGCGCTGCTGCCGAGCAGGCCGGACGTGCGCCCGTCCTGGCATTGATGCCAGTCCCGGGCGACGTTGACTGCGTCATTGCATCTGAATTGGCCGAGGCGGGTCGAGCGATTCAGCGCGGTCTGGTGACACCGGATAAGACAACGCTGATTGCTTCCACACACCGCAGTTATGCCGTCGCGGAGAAAAGCGCGATGGGGCAGGGCGCCGCGGATTCCGAAGGACTCGTCAACCTCGTTCGCACCCAGGCCAAGAACGTGGTGCTGTTCGACATGAACGAGACGGCAGAGCGTAATCACACGGTGATCAGCTCTGTGATGCTGGGGGCGTTGTGCGGCGCCGGTGTGTTGCCGTTTCGGAAGTCTAATTTCCAGGAGACGATCAAGCACAGTGGGATTGCTGTGGCTGCCAACCTGGCTGCATTCGAAGACGCTTACCAGAGTGCTCAGCGCGGCGACAGCGGATTCACTGGCAAGGCCGTCAGCAAACCATTGCCCGACATGCCTTCGCAAGCGCGGTCGGCGCGACTGCAGCCTGTGCTGGAGCGGATCAAGCGGCTCCCTCCGCTCGTTCAGCCTGTCGTGTTGGAAGGCGCCCGCCGTGCTGCCGACTACCAGGATGCTGAGTACGCTGAGCAGTACCTCGATCGAGTGGAGGCCACCGCGGCGCTCGAGGCGCGCTTGTGGGCTGACGCCAGCTCATACGCATTACTGGAAGCTGTGTCGCGCAGCTTGGCGTTGTGGATGACGTTTGAGGACACGATTCGCGTTGCAGATCTCAAGACGCGGGGCTCGCGGTTTGCGCGCGTCAAAGAAGAGATCCGTGCGGACAAAGATCAGTTGTTCGGTATCACGGAGTTCATGAAGCCGCGCGTGGAAGAGATTGCCGGCACGATGCCACTGGGCCTCGGCCGCTGGGTGATGAGCTCACCCGGCGTGAGCGGCTGGCTCGCGAAGCACACCTCCGGCCGTCAGATCAAAACGCGAACGCTGCGCGGTTTCGGCCTGCTATATTTGTTGGCAGGCCTCAAGCGCTGGCGCCGTGGAACACTCCGTTTCCACGAAGAGAACGCACGCATCGAAGCGTGGCTCGCCAAGATCGAGAGCGTCGCCAAAGACAACTACCTGGTCGCCGTCCAACTCGCCAAGGCCCAACGCCTCGTAAAAGGCTACGGCGAAACCCACGAACGCGGCTGGCGCAACTTCTCGACCTTACTAAGCCAAGTCGATACGTTGGTCGGCAGATCTGACGGCGGCGCCGTGTTAGCCCGGCTCATCGACGCCGCGTTAGCGGACGAGGAGGGCAACGCCCTCCAAAAGGAAATCGCCGCCCTCGGCGCGTCAGTGCCAGCGTTCCCTAGCCAGCGGTCAGTCGCGTAGCGCGAGTTTTCCCTGCGCAAGCGTCCGCGCCGAGCGCGTCCCCCGCGAATCGCCGCGTGGCAACTGCTCGGTCGCGCTGTTAGAACGCGTTGACCCCCGTCAGCGCCCGCCCGATGGTCAACTGATGGATAGTCTCGGTGCCCTCGTAAGTGATGACACTCTCGAGGTTGAGCATGTGGCGGATGG
>Ga0268266_10004422_pt1 | contig 13462 bp, 9 predicted proteins | sample KBSS13metaG_FD_190356 | JGI IMG/M metagenome (GOLD analysis project Ga0268266, IMG submission 190356) | Switchgrass rhizosphere microbial communities from Kellogg Biological Station, Michigan, USA - KBS S1-3 metaG (SPAdes) (version 2) | ecosystem: Host-associated > Plants > Roots > Rhizosphere >...
CCATGGGACGGCCCCGCGAATTCGATGTCGACAAGGCGCTCGACCTGGCGCTCCAGGTGTTCTGGCGCAAAGGCTACGAAGGCGCGTCGATGGCGGACCTCACGGAAACCATGGGGATCACCAAGCCGAGCCTTTATTCGGCGTTCGGCAACAAGGAAGAACTGTTTCGCAAGGCGCTTGATCGGTATGTCGACGGTCCCGGCGGTTACTTTCAGGTCGCGCTGGCCAAGCCGACCGCGCGCGCCGTGGTCGAACACCTGCTGTATGAAAGCGCCAATGCCGTTACGGACCCGAACCATCCGCCGGGATGTCTGGCGGTGCAGGGCGCCCTGAGTTGCGGCGACGCCGCAGAATCCATCAAGCAGGAATTGGTCTCGCGCCGCGCCAAGGGCGAACAGGATTTGCGCCAGCGCTTCGAGCGGGCGATCGCCGAAGGCGATCTGCCCGAGGGATCCGATGCTGCCGATCTCGCGGCCTACCTCTCCGCGATCCTGCAGGGCATGGCGGTGCAGGCGGCCGGAGGCACGACGCGCGCGCAATTGCGCAAGATCGCCGAGATGGCGCTGCGCACCTGGCCGCCGCCGAGCCAGGCGTCGGTCTGACATTCAAACCTCGCTCTTCGCCGCCAGCCCGACTGCCCACAGCGCGAATGCATAGACGATCGCGACTTCATCGAGCCGGTTGAAGCGTCCCGACGCGCCGCCGTGGCCGGCGCCCATGTTGGTGCGCAACAGCACCGGGCCGCCGCCGCTCATGGTCGCGCGCAGCCGCGCGATCCATTTGGCTGGCTCCCAATAGGTGACGCGCGGATCGGTCAGCCCGCCCATCGCCAGGATCGCCGGGTAGTCCTTGGCCGCGAGGTTGTCGTAGGGCGAATAGGACAGGATGGTGCGAAAATCCTTTTCGCTCTCGATCGGGTTACCCCATTCCGGCCATTCCGGCGGCGTCAGCGGCAGCGTGTCGTCGAGCATCGTGTTCAGCACGTCGACGAACGGCACCTCGGCGACGATGCCGGCGAACAATTCGCCTGATCGATTGGCGACCGCGCCCATCAGCATGCCGCCGGCGCTGCCGCCATGGCCGACAATGCGTTTTACATTTGTGTATTTGGCCTCGATCAGCGCGCGCCCTGCCGCGGCGAAATCGTCGAAACTGTTGGTCTTCTTCTCGCGCTTACCGTCGAGATACCAGCCCCAGCCCTTGTCGGCGCCGCCGCGGATATGCGCGATCGCGTAGACAAAGCCGCGATCGACCAGCGACAGCCGGTTGGCGGCAAACGACGCCGGCATCGCCATGCCGTAGGAGCCGTAGCCGTAGAGCAGCAGTGGCGCCTTGCCGTCGCGCACCAGATCCTTGCGGTGCAGGATCGAGACCGGCACCTGCGCGCCGTCATGCGAGGTCGCCATGATGCGCGTGGTGACGTAGTCGGCGGGATTGTGGCCGGACGGGATCTCCTGCTGCTTGCGCAGCACCCGCGTTCGATCAGCCATGTCGTAATCATAGACTTCCGCCGGTGTCGTCATCGACGAATAGGAGAACCGCAGACTCGTGGTCTCGAACTCATAGCTGCCCATGGTGTCGAGCGAATAGGCGGCTTCATCAAACGCGATGGCGTGTTCTTCGCCGGTCTTGAGGTCGCGGATGATGATCGCCGGCAGCGCGTTGGCGCGCTCCAGCCGTACCATGTGGCCGGCATAGAGCTCGACGTCTAGCACATAGACGCCTTCCCGATAGGGAATCAGATCGCGCCAGTTGGCCCGCTCGGGCGCGGCGAGCGGTGCGGTGACCACCTTGAAGTCGATTGCGCCGTCCGCGTTGGTGAGAATGAACAGTTCGTCGCCGCGGTCGGTGAGCGAATACTGCACGCCTTCCTCGCGCGCCGCGACCAGACGCGGCGGCGCCTCGGGGTGGGCCAGATCGATCAGCCGCTGCTCCGAGGTTTCGTGATCGCCACCGGCGATGACGCAGAAACGACCGGACGAGCTCTCGTGCAGGTGTGTGAACCAGCCGGAATCCGGTTCCTCATACACCAGCGTATCGTCGCTCTGCTTCGTGCCGAGCCGATGGCGCCAGACCTGCATCGGGCGATGGTTGTCGTCGAGCTTGACGTAAAAGAAGCTGTTGCAATCCTTGCTCCAGACGATGCCGCCATCGGTTTCCTCGACGAGGTCGTCGCGATCGATTCCCGTGGACCAGTCGCGCACGCGAATCGAGAAGTATTCCGAGCCCTTGGTGTCGGCGCTCCACGCCTGCAATTTGTGGTCATCCGAATGCCGCGAACTGCCGAACTTGAAGTATTCGTGGTTCGCGGCCAGCGCGTCGCCATCGAGCACGATCTGGACCTCGCCGCCATCGCGCGGCGTGCGGCCGAACAACTCATGCTGCCCGCCCTCGCGGAATTTTCGCAAGTAGGAAAACGGCCCATCGGCCGCCGGTACGCTGGAATCGTCTTCCTTGATCCGCCCGCGCATTTCCGCGACCAGCTTCTTCTGCAGCGGCGCGGTATGGCCGAGGAGGCTCTCGGTATAGTCGTTCTCCGCTTCCAGATATTTTCTGATATCCGGATCGAGGATCGAGGGATCGCGCAGCACTTCCTGCCATTTGGCGTCCTTGAGCCATGCGTAATCATCCGTCACCGTGATGCCGTGCGTGGTGAAGACGTGCGGACGACGCGGGGCCGACGGCGCGGGCAGGGAAGTTTTCCTGGATAGGGGTTCTGTCACTCAATCCTCGCAAGCTGGATGCGTCGGTCAAATCCGCATGGCGATCAGGCAAGCGTCGCCGACACACTATATCGGTTTGAAAACGTGAATTGCCAGATCGGCGGCGAGCGCCGATCTTGTCGCTCTCTGCGCGATATGGTTAGGCTCTTCTGCCCCGGCGGGAAAGGCCTGATGCTCTTCAACTCCCACTCCTTCATCTTCCTGTTCCTGCCCGTCGTCCTGCTCGGCTATTTCGCACTCGGCCGCAGCAGCAATCTGGCCCCGGTAGTCTGGCTGGCGCTAGCCTCGCTGGTATTTTATTCCTTCGGCGGCTGGCAGTTCGTGCCGTTGCTGCTGCTGTCGATCGGCTTCAATTACGCCGTCGGCTATCTGCTGATCGCGCGCAAATTGCCTTCCGGCGCCCGGTTTGCCGTCCTCACCATCGGCGTCGCCGGGGATCTCGTGGTGCTCGGCATCTTCAAATATGCGGGATTTTTCGCCGGCAATCTCAACGCGCTGTTCTCGACCGGCTTCGTCGTCAACATCGTGCTGCCGGTCGGCATTTCCTTCTACACCTTCACCCAGATCGCATTTCTGGTCGATGCCTACAGGGGCAACGTCGCGCGTTACGCGTTGCCGCATTATGCACTGTTCGTGACATACTTCCCGCACCTGATCGCGGGTCCGATCCTGCACCACAAGGACATGATCCCGCAGTTCGAACGGCCTGAAACAAAGCGTCCCGATCCGCACCTGATCTTGTGCGGCCTCATCATCTTCGCCATCGGTCTGTTCAAGAAGACCTGTCTGGCCGACGGCATTCAGCCTCTGGTCGCGCAGGCTTTCGGCCCCGATGCGCCGACCTTCGCTCAGGCCTGGATCGGCGTGCTGGCCTACACGTTCCAGCTCTATTTCGATTTCTCCGGCTATTCCGACATGGCGATCGGCATATCGCTGATGTTCGGCATCTTCCTGCCGCTGAATTTCAACTCGCCCTACAAGGCGGTTTCGATCGTCGATTTCTGGCGCCGCTGGCACATGACGCTGTCGCAATTCCTGCGCGACTATCTCTACATTCCGCTCGGCGGCAACCGCCGCGGCCGCGTCCTGCGCTACGTCAATCTCATGATCACCATGCTGCTCGGTGGCCTCTGGCACGGCGCGGCCTGGACCTTCGTGGTCTGGGGTGCGCTGCACGGCGTCTATCTCTGCATCAATCATGCCTGGAGCAATTACGGCCTCCGGCTGCCGCCGCGCTTCGCCCGTGTTGCCGATGTCGCCGGAACTGCCCTGACATTCCTGGCCGTCGTCGTCGCCTGGGTGTTCTTCCGCGCCCCTGATATGGCGACCGCGCTCTCCGTACTGTCGAAAATGGCCCGTCCCGGCAATGTCGGCTTCGGCCGCGTCGAAATGGTCTACGCGCTGTTCGTCGCAATCTACGCCGCGATCGCCTGGTTTGCGCCGAACACGCAGGAGATCATGGGCTACGATCACGAGAACCGGACGGTCGGCGCGGGTCTTCGCGCGCCGCGGATGCGCCCGCTGTTCCTCTACGCTACCGGGGCCGTGCTGGCGTTCGGGATTCTCGGAATCCAGCAGCACAGCGAATTCATCTATTTCAGGTTCTGATGAGCATGGCGTCAAAAGACCTGTGGCGGTTTCTGTGCGCGGCGGCGGCGATATTCCTGTTGGCGGCGGCCCTGAACTTTACCGTCGATCCCCTGCAACTGTTCCGCCCGGCGCGGCTGTTTCCGGCGATGTATTCTGCCGACAGCCGCATGCAGGATGCCGGCCTGATCCGCAGCCAGGATTTCGACACTGTCTTCATGGGCACCTCGCTTGCGGTTCACTTTCGCCAGAGCGACATCGACAAGGCACTGGGCGTCCGCTCGCTCAAGCTGGCGATGAACGGCTCGACGTCCCGCGAGCAAGCCTTTGTGCTAGGGGCCGCGATGGATCGCCACCCGAAGCGGGTTATCTGGCAGATGGACGACTGGATCTTTCGCAACGCGCCGGAGGTCGATTCCGACGTCTATGTGCCGGCCGATCTTTATCGCCGCAACGCCAAAGGCATCGCCGGTTATCTCTTCAGCGGCGCCATGGCGCGCGAGTCGCTGTGGATAGCGGCGCGCGCGATTCCACCGCTCGAGCCGATCGTTGCGCGGCTGACGAACGGTTTGATGTTCAAGTTTCCGATTTCGCGTGTTGATGACATCAACGCCCTGCGATCTGATTTTGACCTCGCGGGCTTTTACAATGCGCAGAATGCCGTCGCGTCCTTCAAGCGCATCACCGACTCCGCACGCAGCGTGTCGATCGCCGAAGGCTACGATCTCGATGCCATGGTCCGGAATTTCGAGCGCGATGCGGTCGCGCTGATCGAGCGGAATCCTGATGTCACCTTCGAGATCTACTTCGCGCCGTATTCGATCCTGCATTTCGTGGCGATGCGTGATGCCTCGCCGGCAACGCTGAAAGTGGCCCATGAGTTCGCAGCGTACGCATTCCCGCTTTTGCTGCAGTTTCCCAATGTGCGGCTGCATGACTTCCGCGGCGTCAAGGACGTGACCCACGACCTCGGCAATTACGGCGACGTGATCCACCATTCGCCGGCGATCGACCTGAAGATTTTGTCATGGCTGGCGGAGCGGAAGTATCTTGTCGATCGCGCCGCGCCGCTGGTCTCGCTGGAGCGGCTCAAGGCGCAGGTCGAAGCGTACAAGGTTGATCCGTAGGATCTAGCTATTCCTCAACCGCGCGCTCGCATTGCCCCCGAACATCGGGATCCGGTTCACCGCCAGCACCACCGCAAACGTGATCACCAGCATCGCGATGCCGAGCACCGAGATGGCGGCGAGGTCGCCGCTTTCGTTGAGGTCGTAGATCAGGACCGACAGCACCTTGGTCTGCGAGGTGAACAGCACGATCGCTGCCGACAGTTCGCGCATCACGCCGATGAAGATGAAGCACCAGGTTGCGATCACGCCGGTGCGCAGCAGGGGCGCGGTGATCTGGCGCAGCGCCTGCAGCCGGGTCGCGCCGAGGATGCGGCTGGCGTCTTCCAGTTCGGGATGAATCGTCGCAAACGCCGCCTGCAATTGCTGATAGGCTGATGGAAGATTGATGGTGAGGAACGCCAGCAGCAGGATCCACAGCGTGCCGTACAGCACGAAGGGTGGCCGCGTGTAGCTCAGGAACAGTCCGACGCCGAGCACGATGCCGGGCACCGCGACCGGGGCGGTGGCGAGAAAACCGAGCAGGCGGTGGCTCGCGATCACGCGGCGGGTCGTGACATAGGCAACGACGAGCGCGAGGATGGTGCCGATGGTCGCCGTCGATGCGCCGAGGATCACCGTGTTCTTCAGCGCGAGCTGGGTCGACGACAATTCAGTAAAGACGAACACGATGTTGTGCAGGGTTGCCGTCGACGGCGTCACCAGCGTGGTTGCGTTCGGCGAGAACGCTGCGTTGAGCAGCGCGAAATAGGGCAGGAATACCGGATTGAGCAGTACGACGAGGCAGAACGCCAGCGCCGCCCAGCGCCACCCCTTCATCTCGATCGGACGCGGCGCGCCATACTTGCCGCCGACCACCGAGAAGCCGCGGCGGCCGAGCAGGAATTTCTGGCCCTGCAGCAGCAATATCGTCAGCAGCAGCAGCGGCACGGCAGCGGCGGCCGCCAGCTCGAGCTTTGGCGGATACTGGAACAGGCTCCAGATTTTCGTCGTCATGGTGTGGAAGCCGGCCGGCAGCGCCAGGATCGCGGGCGAACCGAACAGCGTCATCGCCTGCAGGAACGCGATCAGCGCGCCGGCGACCAGCGCGGGCAATGCCAGCGGTATCGTCACGCGCCGCGCCGTGGTCCATGCCTTGCCGCCAAGAATGGCGGAGGCGTCTTCCAGCTCGCCCGGCATGTTATCGAGCGCATTGGCGACCAGCACGAAAACGAACGGAAACGTGTAGCAGGAGATCACGAAGATCAGCCCGGTCAGCGAATAAATATCGAAAAGCGGATCTTCGGCCCCGGTGAGATAACGATAGAGCTGGTTCAGCAGCCCGCTGTTCGGCGCCGCCAGCAATTCCCAGGCGACCGCGCCGAGGAAGGGCGGGGTAACGAAAGAAGCCGTCACCAGCGCGCGAATGGTCTGCCGTCCCGGCATGTCGGTACGCGACACCAGCCAGCCGATCGGCGCGGCGACAAGACAGCAGATCACGGCCGAAGTGGTGGCGATGATCGCGGTCGTCAGCAGCGGATCGAGGAACGCCGGGTCGGTGAACAGCGTGACGAAATTCTGCAGCGTCGGATGCCGTGCCTTGTCCGTGAATGCGAAGACCGCCAGCCACGACAGCGGCAGCACGATCAGCACGATCATGAAGGCGGCGAACAGCCACAGGACGGGCTTGGTCCAGTCGATGCGGGATTTCGGGGTGTCGGTGGCGGTGATGGTGGTCATACGAACTTTCTCTTCGTCATTCCGGGGCGATGCGAAGCATCGAGCCCGGAATCTCGAGATTCCGGACCTGGTCCTTCGGACCATCCCGAAATGACGGTGGTATTTGCGGTGGCACTATCCTTAAACCTTGAACAGCCGCGCATAGCGCGTCTTGATCTCTTCAGCCATCTTCTCCACGCCCTCCGCATCTTCCTTCATCAGCTTGATGTCGGAAATCTTCCGCCGCCCGGGCTTTGACTGTACCTGGGCGTGAGCCGAATATTGCGCGGTGTAATCGGTGAAGAATTGCTGGGTCTCCCGCGTATGCAGCCAGGCCTGGAACAGCCGTGCGGCATTCGGGTGCGGTGCGGACGCAAAGATCGCGGTCGGCCCCGAGATGGTCGGCGCGCCTTCGGCCGGATAGATCGGTTCGACCGGCTGGCCCGCCTCCTTCAGCAGCACGACGCCGTATTCATTGCCATCGGCCATCACGGCGCGTTCGCCAAGCGAAAGCTTTTTCGGCGGATCGGTCGAGGATTGCACCTGCATGACCCGCTGCTTCGACAGCTTCTCCAGGTAATCCCAACCCAGTTCACGGACCAGCTGGAAGGTCGCCGTCATGATGGTGCCGCTATAGGCCGGGTGTCCCTTGACCATCTTGCCGGCCCATTTGGGATCGAGCAGGTCGGCAAAGCTCTTCGGTGCGTCCTCAGGCTTTACCAGCTTGGTATTGTAGGCAATCGACGACAGATAGATCCGCGACGTGGCGGCCATGCCGTCGGGGTCGCGAAATTCAGGAAGAAAGTGCTGGGCAATATCGTCAGACACAAATGGCGCCAGCCATTTGTTGCGCTTCCAGCTGATGACGTGCGACGCATCGGACGTGTTGACCACGTCGGCCGCGTGGATGCCTGAACCGAATTCCTGATCGAGGCGCTGAAACAACCGCTCGGAGCCGGAACGCTCGATCTGAATGGTCATCCCGGGATAGGCGGCCTCGAACGCCTTGCCGAGCTTTTCACCGACGGGCAGGTCCATCGAGGAATACAGGACCAGTTTGCCTTCCTTCTTCGCCGCCTCCACCAGCGCCGGCGTGATCGCGACTGGCGCCGGCGCCTGCGCGCGAACGGGGGTGGCGAACACGGTTCCGGCCGCCAGCGCCGCTGAGCCTCGCAGGATGTCGCGCCTCGAAAGTTTTCGTCGCTTCATCGCGTCCTCCCGTTTTTCTTTTTCTTTTTTCTTGTTTAGCGGCTCAGCGCCCGGCAGCGCTCGGGCGGCATCGTCAGCCAGACCTCGGCGCCCTTTTGCACGTTGGTTTCGGTCGGCGCCGTGGCGCGCAGAGTGGTGCCGTCGGCCGCCTCGACCATGTAGTCGCGCGCGGCGCCGAGATAGACCTGCCGCGTGACGACGGCCTTCACCGCATTCTCGGGCGAAGCCGGCGCCCGGGTGGACAGTCCGATATCGTGCTGGCGGATCGCGACAACAGCACCTTGGCCCGATGTGAGCGGAGCACCGATTACCTTCAGCGTCGCGCCTGCAAACGCAACATGGTTAGTATCGAGCGCGGTGCCCTTGATGACATTGCTGGCGCCGATGAAGCGGGCGACGAACTCGGACTCGGGGCGGGCATAGATGTCTTCGGGTGGGCCGAGCTGGTCGATCTTGCCGCCATTCATCACCGCGATCAGGTCGGCCGTGGTCATCGCTTCGGACTGGTCGTGGGTGACATAGACGGTGGTGTAGCGATATTCGTCATGCAGCCTGCGGATCTCGAACCGCATCTCCTCGCGCAAATTCGCGTCGAGGTTGGACAGCGGCTCGTCGAGCAGCAGCGTCTGCGGCTCGACGATCAGCGCGCGTGCCAGCGCCACACGCTGCTGCTGTCCGCCGGAGAGTTCGCCGGGATAGCGCTGCGCCAGCGCCTCGAGCTTGGTGGTGGCCAGGATCGCCGCCAGTTTCTTCGCAATGGTATCGCGGTCCATTTTGCGCAGGCGCAGGCCGTAGACGATGTTCTCGGTCACCGTCATGTGCGGCCACAGCGCGTAGCTCTGGAAGATCATCGACATGTTGCGCTGCTCGGGCGGCAGCGTACGCGCTTTCGATGACACCAGCCGGTCGCCTACATGGATCTCGCCGTCGGACGGTTCCAGGAATCCCGCGATCAACCGCAGTGTCGTGGTCTTGCCGCAGCCGGATGGGCCGAGCAGGCAGACCAGTTGTCCATGATCGATTTTCAACGAGACATTATCGACCACCGCAAGCGGGCCAAATCGCTTGGTCAGGCCACGCAAATCCACCGACGCCAATCGCTTACTCCCACTCTTTCGTTCTTGCACGGATCAGCGCCCGGCTTGGTATGCCAGTATACGGACAAAAACGGGATGGGAAAGGGAGTTGAGCTGCAAACGATGTCGTCCCTTGTGCGCAATTGCGCATGGCACAGGGGTCGCGTCACCACGTTTCACATTATGAGAGACGCCGTCGTGTCGTGCCACTTTCACGGGCAGTTCGCAGGATGGGTTTTGCGGGATTTACGTCGGGCGCACGACCCGTTTGCTCAACCCATCCTACCAAAGATGCAGACGGCGCGCTTATGCTCCGACGTTCTCGCCGAGATATTCGATCGCGGCCTCAGTTCCACCCTTGCCGTGGGGAACATTCAGCGCATTGAGGGCGACTTCGACGACGCCGAGCGTGCCCAGAATCATCGGCGCATTCACATGGCCCATATGGGCGATGCGAAAGGCCTGGCCGGACAGATCGCCGATCCCGGTGCCGAGCACCACGCCGCATTTCTCCTTGCAGTACCGCTGCAGCGCGGCCGGATCGAAACCGTTCATCGTCACCGTCGTCACCGTATTCGAGCGCTCATTGGCTTCCGTGACGTTGAAGCCGATCACCTGGCCTTCGCTCCAGACCGAGACCGCGCGGCGCACGGCTTCCGCAAGCAGGCGGTGGCGCAGATGCGCGTTCTCCAGTCCCTCCTCGTTCAGCATGTCAATCGCCTTGCGCAGAGCGAAGAGGAGATGCACCGGCGCGGTGCCGGCGTACTTCCGATAATGCTCGCTGCCTTCGCGCTCGGTCCAGTCCCAATAGGGCGTGCGCAGATTCGCCTTCTTGTGCACCTCGCGGGCGCGGTCGCTGGCGGCGACGAAGCCGAGCCCGGGCGGCGTCATCAAGCCCTTCTGCGAGCCGGACATCGCGACGTCGATGCCCCATTTGTCCATTTCGAACGGCACGCAGCCCAGCGAGGCCACGGTGTCGACCATGAACAGCGCCGGATGTCCGGTCGACTTGATCGCCTTGCCGATCGCCTCGATATCGTTATAGGCGCCGGAGGCGGTGTCGACCTGCACGGCGACGATCGCCTTGATGGTGTGATCCTTGTCCTGCCTGAGCCGTGCCTCGACCTCGGCGGGACGGATCGCGCGGCGCCAGTCGCCCTTGAGCACCTCGACCTCGGCGCCCATCGCCGCCGCCGCCTGGCCCCAGCCGATCGCAAAGCGTCCGCTTTCGAGTACCAGCAGCTTGTCGCCACGCGACAGCACGTTGGACAGCGTTGCCTCCCACGCGCCATGGCCGTTGGCGATGTAGATGTAGGATTTGCCCTTGGTGGCGAACAGTTTTGACAGATCGGCGAGCAGACTGTCGGTCAATTCCAGCATCTGTTCGGAATAGATGTCGAGCGCCGGGCGATGCATCGCCTGCAGCACTTCGTCGGGCATGGTGGTGGGTCCCGGGATGGCCAGAAATTCCCGGCCCGCGCGAACGGTCATTTGTTGGTTTTCCTTATGGGCAAGTACGCGAGGTCGAAGCGCACGAGATCGGTTGTCATATTATTCGATTGAAACCGTCATTGCGAGCGCAGCAAAGCAATCCTGAGCCGCAAAAAAGGTCAAATTGCTCTCATTGCTCTTCACAAGGACGGCAAGGCGCGCATCCTATTTTCCCACCACGTTGGCGATCGCGGCCCAGATCTGATCCTTCAATTCGGTCGCCGGCGGGCTCGGGATCGTCACCGCAGGTCCCTCGCGCTTCTTGCAGGCTTCGACCAGCCGCAGCACCCAGATTTCCCCATCGGTGTAATAGAGGTCGCCGCCGCCATTATGGCCCGCAATGGTCGGTCCGATGCCGGTGACCTGATATTTTGCCTCGACCATTCCGGCATTTTCCAGATCGACCGCAAGCAGCGCGCGTTCGGCATCGAGATCGGGGCTGATGTGATGCGTGACGGCTGCGGTGTATTTGCTGACGCCGACGCCGCGATCCTCGGTCGCCGCGCCAAGCCAGACCGGGCGCTTCTCTTCGCCGCTCTCCAGCACCTTCCAGTAGCGCACATGGTTGCGGCGGTCGGCGCTCGATCCGATCGGCTTTTCATAGGCGAGATCCTCGCGGCGGCCGAGATAATACAGATTGCTGACCGGCGCATCCCTGTAGGGACGATCGAGCAGCACGCTTCCGACAATTTCGATCGAGGATTTCAGCGTGATCTGGTCGGCGGGGTACCACCCGGCCGCGTGCATCGCGCAGACGACGTCGCCGAGGTCGCCGATCAGCCCGACATTCATGGGATCGCCGGGAATATCCTGCGCAGTCCGCGTCACCATCGGCAGGTTGGCGAGCCCGCGCTGATGCTCGTAATGCGTCCAGAAGACCGGCAGCACCAGATAGGCGAGCAGGCCGTAGCCGCAGAGGATCACGAGTGTCAGCATTAACGCGCGCCGCAGTCCGCCGCGCTTCTTCAGCGGTGGTCGCGATTGTTGATCGGTTGGATTATCCGGCACCCCGCTTCCCTCCCGCTCTTCGCGGGGCGAGGTTAAATCAAAACTACCGCCGCGTCTCGCGGCAACCGGCAGCCTCGGCCTCCTCGACCGAGCAGAACCAGCGCGTGCCCTTTGAGATCTTCATCTCGATCTTCGCATACCAGCGGCTCGTCGGCTGATGGAAGATACACTCGCCGGAGCGATTGACGTTGCCCTTGATGGTGCAATCGGGTGAGGGCGCGACCGGGCCGGATGCCGACGCCAGCAGGATCGCCTTGGCATTCTCCGGCGGCTTCACGGCGCCGAGGATCGTCGTCTTCTTGTTGCGGATGCGCCAGTCCCACGGCGCGATAAATGCGCCCTGCCACATACCGGCCTTGGCTTCGCGCGCGGCTTTCTCATCCGCCTCGTAGTCGCGCGAGATCCGCGTCAGCGCCAGCGCCCAGCCGTTCGACACCAGCCATTTCTGGATGTCCTCGCCGTCGGCCTCGCAACGCGCCACCGTTCGGCCGCGGCGGTCGGTGACGGATCTGGTATGGCAGGTCCAGTTCTTGCCGCCGAAGCGCTTGATGAGTTCGTCGCGCGCGGCGGCGCCGCAGGTCCAGCGTTCGCCCTTGGTATTGAGGCAGAGCTGATCGACGGACGGCGCGTCGATGCCGCCTAGGCGGATACGAGTGTTGCCGATCTGGAGATGATCGCCTTCGCGGATTTTCGGGACACCGGTGATATCGGCCGCCTGCGCGATGGCGGGGAATGAGAGCAGCAAAATGGCGTAAAGCAATTTTTGCAATTTCATCGGCAGTCCCGGCTGCGTAATGATGCGGAGTGTGCGGACAATGGAGCGATCTTGCCAGTGGCGCAGCGTCGCATCGTTTTCAACTTCCCGTCATTACCTAAATCGTAGCAATTCGTAGGGTGGATTATGGCTCCCGCCCACCCTACGAATTCTTCGCCATCACCCCTCTCGCCAGCACCAATCCCATCAACACAAACGCCGATGTCACCTCGGGCCCGCCAACGAGGATCCGTGTCGGCGTCTTCATCTTGTTCCATTCATAGGCCCGGTAAGGCCCGTGCCTGCCGCCTTCTCCGAGATGGGCCGTGATGCAGTTCAGCGCCGGGGCGAAGGTCGAGACGTCGGCGCCGAGATGCGCCAGCGCCATCAACGCCAGCGCGGCGTCGAACGGGTTCATCTCGCGCGCGATCAATTCACCTTCCACATAGGCCAGCACGCGGCCGCGGATGAAGGCGAACGTGCCGTCGGGATCGATCGCCTGCCGCGCCGCATGGGGCAGCGCCATGAACGCGGCGTGGCAGCGGCCGAAATAGGCGGAGTAGAGTTCCGGCAGATAATAGATATGCGAGCGAGGGTTGGCGAAGGCGCCGCTTTCCACCAGCCGCCGCTGGAAGCCGATGATGCGATGCACCGTTTCCAGCCGCGAAGCCGTCTCCAAAATCTTCCAGCGCGAGAGGTTGCGGAAAGAGACTTCTAGAATGTCGAGGTTGAGGGTTGGATCGAGGTCGTTGCCGTAAGGCCGGTCGCCGTCGAGATTGTCGATCCAGG
>Ga0268266_10004425_pt1 | contig 13454 bp, 12 predicted proteins | sample KBSS13metaG_FD_190356 | JGI IMG/M metagenome (GOLD analysis project Ga0268266, IMG submission 190356) | Switchgrass rhizosphere microbial communities from Kellogg Biological Station, Michigan, USA - KBS S1-3 metaG (SPAdes) (version 2) | ecosystem: Host-associated > Plants > Roots > Rhizosphere...
GCCGGTGTTCGTCGTCACCCACACAACCCGCGAGCCGTGGGAGCGCCCGGGCGGGACCACCTTCCACTTCGTCAACGACGGCATCGAGGCAGCGCTCAACCAAGCGCGCCAAGCCGCCGGCAACCGTGACGTCCGCATCGCGGGCGGCGCCGAGACAATCTTGCAGTACTTGAACGTCGGCCTGATCGATGAATTCTCGATCGCGCTCGCACCCGTGCTGTTCGGGTCCGGAATCCGCCTGTTCGAAGGCGTCGATGCAAGCCGCGTCGCCCTGGAGCAAGTTCGCGCGGTAACAACGCAGCGGGTGACGCACCTGACTTACACCGCCCGCAAGCGGTAACTGTCACGGCCCCGCGGATAATTCTCAACCAGGCGGCGGCGGCAATAGCAACGACGCGGTTTTTCCCTTGATGACCACGTATTGAGCCAGCGAGGGGTCAAGATCCACGGCAACCTTGATATCACTGGACGCGTTAGCAGAATCCCCCAAATTTCCAGAGGCTGTGCCACGAAGGAAATAGGCCCAGGCAAGTTTCGGGTCGAGACCAATCGCCTGGGCCTCGTCTTTCAGCGCACTTGGGTAATCGCGTTGACGCAACGAGACATAGCCTCGCTCGCTCCACAGCACTGCGTTTTTAGGATCGAGACGGATAGCATCCGCATAGTCCTGCAGTGAGCGACTGAAATCATCCTGATGTTGGTAAACCAACGCGCGCTGCCGCAACGCAGGGACGGATGAGGATTTACCAGCAATCGCCATATCGAAGTCCTGCAACGCTGAGCCGTAATTCGACTGTGCTGCGTACACGAGCCCACGAGCGTAGTAGAGATCGACTTTGGGCTTGTTGGGAGCGAGCTTGATTGCTTCGTTGTAATCGTCCAGCGCCCGCGCCTGGTCGCCCTGAGCGAAGTACGCCCGAGCACGATTTGCGAACAGCGGGAATCGATCGCGCCCCTCGTAGAACTGACGATCGAGTAACTCAGTGCATGCCTGGATGACCCTCGGCACAGGCGCGTTGCCTTTCTCGTTCACACACGCGAGGAGCACGGTACGTTTTTCGCGTTCGAGCTGTGCCTGGCAGATTCCGCCCTGCACCGGGTCAAAACCGCCGCTCACGACAGCGTCGCCCGAGGTGGTCCTCTTCATGCAGTCGACGAACTCGTCCGGCGGAAGATTCGGCAGTGGCGGCGGTGCCTTCTTGGAGCCCTCGATCAACACTTCGTCTTTCGCTGCCTGCGGCGCACCGTCGACTTGCGCGCCCAACGGTGCTGTGGTGAGCAATGCCATGAAGATCGGCAACCAGCCACGAAGTGCAGCAATTTTTCCTGCACGTGCACTTTCTCTTTTGGCGATTCGACACATCACGCGTCGCCCTTGAAGTAGTGAACGCTTTCGAATTGAACCGGATACGAGTCCAGGCGTTGTACCATGCTCATCGCTAGCAGTTGTTGCCAGCTCCGCAATGATGCACCACCCTGGGGGCGAGAGTCATGCCTGACCGTTCCTCCAGCTTGACCGGCTTCCTGCTGGAGCAGACTCGAGATATGCCGAGAAAATGTACCAAACTACGACAGAGCGATAAGCGGATCCGCAAGTAATGCGGCCCCTTAGAAAAACGCCCGGGAAACCCGGGCGTTGAATCTGTCAGCTGCAGTACCTGATCATCCGCACTTGGAATCCCCGCAACTCAAACAAGTCATACACCCATCCATCATCACCACTGCGGCCGTGGAGCACTTGGCGCACAACTGCGCCCCTTCCGGGTAGTGTGACTTGGAAAACGCATCCGTCTGCTTGGTCCGGGCCTCGAACTCCGCCCGCTTCTCATCAACCAACTTCTGCTGATGCTCATCCAGCTTGGGCGCGCGCAGCAGACCGATCGTCTGCAGATGCTTCTCGATCACATGCCCGAGCTCCGCAATGATCGACGGCATGAACTTCCCGCCCGGCTGCCAATAGCCGCCGCGCGGATCAAACACTGCCTTCAATTCCTCGACGAGGAACGTAACATCACCGCCCTTGCGGAACACAGCCGAGATAATGCGCGTCAGCGCAACAATCCACTGGAAGTGATCCAGGTTCTTCGAGTTGATGAATATCTCGAAGGGCCGGCGTTGCTCATAAGCGGTGCCTTCGTTCAATACAATGTCGTTGATGGTCACGTACATCGCATGATCAGACACCGGCGTCTTGATCTTGTAGGTCGAGCCTATCAGCACATCCGGGCGCTTGATTTCCTCGTGCATCCGGATGACCTTGGAGGTCTTCCCGTTCTTATCGCGGAAGACATCCGGATCATTGGCAACCGCAGCAGACGCCTTCGCTTCGGCGGCGACCTTATCCTCCGGCTTGAGGACGCGATACTTGACGATCTTCTTGTCGATTTTCATGGCATTGCACCTGGAAGCGATTACAGCTTCCCGTAGTAGCCTTCCTTGATGGCGTCGAACAGATTGGCCGCGGTGTGTTTCTCACCGTCGTACTCGATCTCCTCGTCACCCTTCACTTCAACCTCAGTGCCGTCGTCCAGGGTAAACACGTAGGTTGTGTTTTTGAGGTCGTCTTCCTTCACCAACACACCCTGGAAAGCCTCCGGATTGAAGCGGAATGTCGTGCATCCCTTCAAACCCTTCTCGTGTGCGTAAAGGTAGATGTCCTTGAAGTTTTCGTACTTGTAGTCGGACGGCACGTTCGCAGTCTTGGAAATCGACGAGTCAATCCACTTCTGTGCCGCTGCCTGGATATCTACGTGCTGACTCGGAGTGACCTGGTCGGCAATTGTGAAGTACTCCGGCAGCTTTTCGGCCGCATTGGTCGCATCGGGCATCGCCTTCGCATTGATGATCTGCCGGTAGGCCAGCAGCTCGAAGGAAAACACGTCGACCTTCTCTTTGGTCTTCTTCCCCTGGCGGATCACATTCCGGAAATAGTAGTGCGCGAACGTGGGCTCGATGCCGTTCGAGGCATTATTGGCCAGCGACAGTGAGATCGTCCCCGTCGGAGCGATCGAAGTGTGGTGTGTAAACCGGCAGCCTGTCTCGGCAAGCTCGTGTACGAGCCGGGGGGCAACCTCAGCCACGCGCTGCATGTAGTGGCTGTACTTGGCATGCAACAACCGGCCGGAAATCTTCGCGCCGGCCTTCCAACCATCCTTCACCATCTCAGGCCGCTTCCGGAGCATTTCCTTGGTGACCGTGAATTCCTCGTTCATGATCGGCGCCGGGCCCTTCTCCCGCGCCAACTCGAGGCCGGCTTCCCAGCCGGCAACAGCCATCTCGCGCGACACATCCTCAGTGAATTTCACCGATTCGGGTGACCCGTACTTCATACCCAACAGTGTCAACGTGCTACCCAGCCCCAGGAAACCCATCCCGTGCCGGCGCTTGCGCATGATCTCGTTGCGCTGACCTTCGAGCGGCAGGCCATTGACTTCAACAACGTTGTCGAGCATCCGCGTGAACACTTTGACCACTTCGCGATACTCGGCCCAATCAAACTCCGCGAACTCCGTAAACGGGTTCTTCACGAAGCGTGTCAGGTTCACGGAACCCAACAGGCACGAGCCGTAAGGCGGCAGGGGCTGCTCGCCGCACGGGTTGGTGGCGCGGATGTTTTCGCACCACCAGTTGTTGTTCATTTCATTGACGCGGTCAATGAGAATGAAGCCCGGCTCCGCAAAATCATATGTGGAGGACATGATGACGTCCCACATGCGGCGCGCTGGCAGCTTCTTGTAGATTTTGCAGGCGACGAGGCCTTCGTCGTTGGCAACGTAGTTTTCGTGAACCGGCCACTCGCGCCAGAGGAACTTGCTGGTGTCGGTCAGATCCGGCTGGTCGGTCTCGAACTCTTTGCGCGACAGCGGGAATGAGAGCTGCCACTCACGATCCTCGCGCACAGCCTTCATGAAGTCGTCGGTAATCAGGAGCGACAGGTTGAACTGCCGCAGCCGTCCGTTCTCACGCTTGGCGCGGATGAACTCCATCGCGTCCGGATGGCCGACGTCGAATGTGCCCATCTGCGCTCCGCGGCGACCGCCGGCGGAAGAGACGGTGAAACACATCTTGTCGTAGATATCCATGAACGACAGCGGGCCCGACGTGTATGCCCCAGCACCCGAGACATACGCACCACGGGGACGCAGCGTTGAGAACTCGTAGCCGATGCCGCACCCACTCTTCAGCGTCAGCCCAGCTTCGTGGACCTTGCCGAGAATGTCGTCCATCGAGTCGCGAATAGTCCCCGATACCGTGCAATTAATCGTCGACGTAGCAGGCTTATGCTCCAACGCCCCCGCGTTCGACGTCACACGGCCCGCAGGAATAGCACCCCGACGCAACGCCCAAAGGAACTGCTCATTCCACTGCTCACGAACTTCAGGCAGCTCAACGTCCGCAAGCGCGCGCGCGACGCGCTTGTACGTATCGTCCATGGTCTTATCAATGGGCGAGCCGTCTTTCGCAGTCAGCCGGTATTTTTTGTCCCAGATATCGAGCGACGCTTCCTGGAAGGAGATTTCGTCGACACTTTTGGGTTCGATTTTCACGACGGTATTCATGAATCCGCGGCGCTCCTGTCAGTACGCCCGTAAAACGGATCTCAGGTGATCTGGAGACGGTCACGAACCGCAAAAAGCGGACCGCAAGCGTCTGGGTGCAAGCGCCAGACCCCCTGAACCTCCCCGATCTCCGGATCTTGGGCTGCATTGCGCAAACACAAGATCTTGTGTCGGGGTCGAAAGCCTAATGAGGGTGTCACCGGCCGTCAAGGCTAGGCGCCATATTCTGTAACACCATCGATCCTATATGCATCAATAGGTTACATCGTTGTCCGCAGTAACAGTCCTGTAATTTTTGCTTGCGCGGCAAACGCTCCGCCTCAGATACACCCCCTAGATATTGTGTCCGCAGGTTACCCACAGGGTTGTGCACAGAACCGTCCACAGGCTCCGCTTCAGCCAGCTACGCCCACCCTTGGTTTTCGTCATCCCATCCTCATTTATGAGGTAGCGAGCTCAGTAGTTCTACTGTCCATGCTCGCTCATCGTGTTTTTCCTGCGCTGATGAGATTCCAACTCCCGGGCCCCGGAGTCCGTCATGGGTTCGTGCCCGCGTGTCACAGATTCCAACACCTGGCTGAAAAAAATTCTCTTGACGAGAGTTGAAACGTTTTGGCCCGTCCATAAATCCTGCGTCAACCGTCCACGCATTAACTCTTCAAGGAGATTCACATGGCACTCGTTCGTTATGAACCCTGGCACGTCGTCAACCGTTTGCACCAGACGTTGGATCAGGTATTCAACAATCACTTCGGCGATGACTCCGCTTTGAATTCGCCCGAGGCTTCCAGCTCGCCCAGCGTTTCCTGGGTGCCGCGCGTCGATATCCACGAAGAGAAGGATCGCTTTGTCGTGCTCGCTGACGTCCCTGGCGTTGATCCCAAGGACATCGACATCACTGCTGAAAACGGCGTGTTGACTGTCCGTGGTGAGCGCAAGGTCGAGAAGCGCGAGACCGAAGCCGGCTACGAGCGCATCGAGCGTGTCGCTGGTGCCTTCCTCCGGCGCTTCACGCTGCCCGAGGGTGCCAACACCGAGCAGATCAAAGCCAAGCAGACCAACGGTGTTCTGGAAGTCACGATCCCGAAGACCCCGGCTGTGCAGCCCCGTCGGATCTCCATCGACAGCTGAATTGGCGGCGATTTAACGAAACGCCTCGTTCCACTGCGGCGGCACAGACTCCCTGTGTCGCCGCAGGTATGATCGGGGCATGACCTCAAAACTCTCCCTGGGCAGGCTTCTGGCCGCATCGTCGGCCAAGTCCTCATTCGCCCCCTTGGCTTGTACGGCGTTGCTCGCCCTGGCAGCAGCCGTAGTACCCGCTTCGGCAGCCATACCGTCCGCTATAGGCGATACTCCGGTCCCCTCTCTGTCCCCGATGATCAAGAAGGTCTCGCCGGCCATCGTGAACATTGCCACCCGCGGCACGCTTCACGAGAAGGGCCCGCAGAACCCCTTGTTGGATGACCCATTTTTCAGGCGTTTCTTCGACGTTCCCCAGGACTCCGGTCCCCGCGAGCGTCCGTTTCAGAGCGCGGGATCAGGCGTCATCTTCGACGCGAAGGCGGGATACATCGTTACCAACGCTCACGTGGTTGAGAACGCCAGTGAGATTACCGTTACCCTCCAGGACGGCCGCGATCTGAAGGCGGATGTCGTCGGAAGCGACGAGCCTTCCGATGTTGCTGTGCTCAAGGTCAAGACCGACACCCTGACCCAGATCTCCCTGGGAGATTCGGCCAAGGTGGAGGTAGGCGATTTTGTGGTCGCGATCGGCAATCCCTTCGGTCTGCAACACACGGTCACTTCCGGAATCATCAGTGGCCTGTCCCGCTCCGGTATCAATCCGGACGGCTACGAAGACTTCATCCAAACCGATGCCTCCATCAACCCGGGCAACTCAGGCGGCGCGTTGGTCAACCTGAGAGGCGAGCTGATTGGTATTAACACCGCGATCCTCTCGCGCAGCGGCGGCAACATCGGCATCGGCTTCGCTATTCCGGTCAACATGGCGCACAGCGTCATGGACCAACTCGTCAAGTTCGGCTCCGTCAAGCGCGGCCTGCTCGGCGTCAGCATGTACACAGTCACTCCCGACATCGCCCAGTCGCTCGGCCTTACAAACGCCCAGGGCGCGTTGGTATCGCAGGTCGTCGATGGTTCGCCCGCCCAGAAGGCGGGCATCCACACCGGCGACGTCATCACTTCGGTCAATGGCCAATCAGTCAAGTCAAACGGCGAGCTTCGCAATGCCATCGGGCTGTTGCGCGTTGGCGATAAGGTCGACATCGGCCTGCTCCGCGAGGGCAAGGCTCAGCATGTGACTGCGATTATTTCAGGCACATCGACGCCCACGGCCGGTACCGCGGCTCCCGAGGGAATCTACAAGGCTTTCGAGGGCGCGATGCTGGTCGACGCTCCGGATTCAGGTGGCGCGCTCGTCAAAGCCGTTGAGCCGGGAAGCGCGGCCGCACAGGTTGGCTTGCGCAACAACGATGTCATCATCGGCGCGAACCGCGGCAAAGTAAGCACAGTTCAGCAACTCAAGGAGCGCGCTCGAAACGCCGCCGTGTTGGTGCTCGAGGTCAGGCGAAACAACGCAATCGTGCTGATCCCCCTGCGCTGACGAGGAAGCGGGTGTGTGAAACATTCACTGGACGCGCGCCCACCTAAACTGACGATATGCGTCCTCGGCGGGACGGGTTTTGTCGGTGTGGAGCTGGTAACCCGTCTTGCAATGGACGGACACTGGATTCGCGTCCCCACGCGCGCGACTGCCGGCAACGATGCGCTCAGAGTGCTCGACACTGTCAGGCTGATTCGAGCAGACATTCACGACTCCAACACCCTGATCCGCCTGTTCACCGGCGCTGATGTTGTCATCAATCTGGTCGGGATCCTCAACGAGCACGGCCGCAACACTTTCCAGTCCGTGCATGTGAGCCTCGCCGAAAAGGTAGTGGCAGCCGCACGGACGGCACGCGTGTATCGCCTCCTTCATATGAGCTCGCTGGCGGCCGATGCCACTTCCGCGCCCAGTCAGTACCTGCGTTCAAAGGGGGAAGCAGAAGCACGGGTCCGCGCATCCCCACCAGCTCTGGGATGGACTATATTTCGCCCCTCAGTGATTTTCGGCCCAGGCGACTCGCTCACCAACCGCTTCGCCGGTCTTTTGCGCCTGTCGGGTGGATTCCTGCCTTTGGCGCGGCCCGGTGCACGATTCGCGCCGGTGAGCGTCGAGGATGTTGCTTCAGCCATGGCGCTCGCGTTACGCGACCCGACTACAGTCGGACAAACATACGAGCTGTGCGGGCCGGAAGTCATGACCCTGGAGCAACTCGTGCGCATCACCGCTGCTGCTGCAGGGCTTCGCTGCCGCATCTTGCGCCTGCCGGATTTCGTCGGCTGGTTGCAGGCCGTCGTCATGAACTTCCTGCCAGGCAAGCCTTTTTCCATCGATAACTACAAGTCGCTGACGGTCGACAGTGTCTGTCGGGAAGATGGTTGCGCCAGGCTGGGTATCCGCCCGAAACCGATGCTCGCGCTCTTGCCGACCTATCTCGGCGTTCAAAACGCCTCCGGCCAGTTGGATCACTACCGCCGGATGAACGACCGATATTGAGCACCTGAGGTCGCATTCCGGGCCCCTCCGCCGTCTCCAGTCCGTACGGCCAGAAGGCCGTACCCGCACCTCGGGGGGGAGGAAAGGATGAGCAGGAAGCGCACCAACACCGCCATACCCGAAGCCGTGCGTTGGTTTGACCGCTTTCGGACGGAAGGCCACGCGGCACTGTCACCCGATGAGTCAGCGGATTGGGCCCGCTGGTCCGCGGATGCCGCCAATCTGGCCGAATTCCGGCGCGCCAACCGGATATGGCTGGCCCTGTCGTCAATCCCGCGGCCGTCTGAAACCGACTTGAATACTGACGATTACGACGATTCCGAGCCGGTGTCCGAGTGGCTCGCTCGGAGCGCGCGCAAGAAACCCAAACGCTGAAACGCGCACTATTTCGGCGGAGTGGCGCTGCCCTCGCTTGTCTTGCGCAGACAGATCACGATCCGATCGTCTCCCTCAATTACGACAATCGGGAGCGCGATAGTCAGCGCACGCAGCCAGTCCGTCACCTGGTCTTCGAACACCGTCCCACTGAAAAGCAGATTACCAACACCATCGTCCGCCAGGACGATCGGCTTTTTGCTGTGAACGTTGACGCTGGGGATGACGATTTTCAGGGGAATGCGCAGGTATTCGAGATGCCCGTCTTTCCACGCCTTCCGTGCTTCCGCCGGTGAGATGGCATCGGCGCTCCTGGACACGGGGATGACGCACATCCCAACCAAACAGGCAGCGACAAGCGAGGCCTGCCGTATCTGAAAGCGCCGCCGTGCACTGTCGCTTTGCATTCGGCCGGATTGTGGGCACAAGTTGCGGAAATGTCACGCCCCCGCCGGATCTACGCCACCCACTGGCCGCCGTTTAAAGCAGCGCCTTCTTCGGGCTCCGTATTTTCCTGCTCGGCCTGCCGCTTCGCCTTCCTGCCGGATTTGCTCAAGGGTTTCTTTTCGAGCAGATACTCGATTGCGCGCTCCACGAGGCGCCGCGCACTGTGAGTCTTGATCCCGAGGCGTTGGCCCACTTCCTCGTAGCTCGCACCGTCCAGGCGGACCATGATGAGGGCCAGCTTGCATTTCGGCGGCAGGTTGTTGACGTTGCGTTCCAAAGCCTCCAGCTCCTCTCTGGCCAGCCAGATGTCTTCCGGGGAAGCAGACTCTTTGTTGCCGCGCAGCGGTTCATCCAAAACGTAGGCCTCCCGTACCACACGCTGCCGGACCCAATCGGTGGCGATGTTCCTGGCGGTCTTGAAGAGGTACCCGCGCAGGTGGTTGACGCCCCTCAGATCGCCGAGCCGGAAAATCCTGCAGTACGCTTCCTGGACTATGTCTAAAGCATCGGGCCGCGACCGGACCCACGAATACACGTAGCTGACCAGCGCGTTGTTGTTCTCCCGGAGGAATTGACCGAGATCCGGCTCGTGCTGACTATTGTCGGTGGCGGGGGGGTCGGCTGGTGGCGCGTCGCCCGGCAGCTCCAGAGCCGCCGCCTCGTTTGTGCTCGTCAACAACGGTGCCTCCCCCGGGGCTTACAGACTGCTGGCACCAACAGTGCCACTGCAATTGTGTCCCCTCTCAAATCGAAAGACGTGTTGCGAGAAAACTTCCGCTATCCGTAAATAAGGTTGCAATCTGTCTGTGGTATGGAGTTGCTTTTGCAGCGCAGACTACAACCGTTGGACAGGCTGAACGCCTGAGATTCGGACTACGAAGGAGCCGGGGGCCCGGTGGAGGTTGGTAGGCCTGCGAGAATCTGCAACCGATTGCAACCGGCTGCAAAATGACCCTGCGGCGTGCGGCCAGACCTCACTACACTCGAGTGAAGTCGGCCGCCGTGTTCGCCCCGCCTGTTGCCAACCGCATTGGCCGACAGCGACGCGCTGTTTACCGCATCAACTGAACCGCTTCAGCTGAACTGTATCGGCGCCATCGGCTCCACCACGATTCCAACCTTCGAACAAAACACCAACAAGTCCTCTGCCGAGAACTTTTCCGCCCTGCCTTCCATGAGGTCGCGGACCCACCGGGGCTGGAGGTTGAGCAGCCGGCCGATCTCTTCGTCCGGGATGTTGAGCTCAGTGAAATGCTCTTCCAGGGTGACCGCGAGGTCGGCACGAAAGTACATTTCAGCGACTTCTTCCGCGGTAAATGGACTGGTCTCAGCGTTCTCTAGGAGCTTGCGTTTCATGTCTGGTTGCCACTGTTAGGGCGAATGCGTTCCGCCACCGCTGTGTGGATGCTAGCGGCGTTTTTCGGATCTCGCAGCCGACAAACGTCGGTTTTTTCAGCCTGCCAGGCCGATGGCCGCTAATTTGTGGGCAGCTTTTGTAGCCAGCTCACGACCTCGGCAGCCAATGCAATGCGATGATCCGAAAAGGGGTGATCGCTATCGATTGTGATTGCCGTGACCTGGCCCCCGGCCGCCTTGACCGCATCCGCCAGTTTCCGATTTTCAGCGCCACCGGCTTTCGCGGCGCCAATGACCAACAGGGGACTGTGCGTCAGATCCTTCGCCCAGGAGAGGGTGTTCCAATCAACACGGTGTGCGATTACTTCCGCGGCCGTGCTGGCGGCCGTCGCACCCTGAAGCGAATTCCCCAGATCGTCGAACTCTTTTGCAATCAACGCCTCACGGGCAGGCCCCTTTGCTTCGTTGAACACATTGCCCGTGGCACCGACATTCCAGGCGTCGAGAAGAATGACGCCTGAGAGGCGTGGATCATGGCGCGCATGCGCGGCGGTCGCGAAGCCGCCCATGCTGTGGCCACCGACCACAATCCGATTTGGGTTGATGCCATATTTCGCCGCAACATCCGGTTGCCGGACAAACGCCACCGCGGCATCAACGTCTTCGACGACATGAGCGATTGAAAAGTCACCGGGGCTGCCCCACGAGCCGCGATAGTGCAGGGTCAGCACATTCCAACCCGCGCGGCGAACGGCCTGCGCCAGATCGAGGTTTTGTTCGTTGCCGGGGAAGCCGTGCAAGAGAACCATCGTCGGGTGGGCACCGGCACCGCCTGCCAGATAGAACAGCCCATTCATTCCCATGCCGTGGCTCGGGATGAGGACCTGTTCCGAGCGAGGTGGGTGCGCTGGATCCGGAGCCGGGTCGTTGACCACAACCGAGGGAATTTGACTGGCACCCTCTCCCGCGTGCGCAACTGCCATCAAGCACACCAGCAATCCGATTCCCGACCAGTTCTTCATTGAGTGCTCCCGCCAAGGTTCAGCTCACTCTGCCGCTACGGCGCCGCTTTTGCAAAGGGGTGACAGCACCGTCCGGATCCTGAGCGGGCATGCACCTCTTTGAGATCAGTTCGTGTCCACCGCTCCCGCAGGCGCCTGGCACAGCCGCGCGTGCCTCTGCGCCCGCGGAACTCTAGCCAACTCCTTCGCTGCCGCATAAAACCGCACCAAATCTCCACCCTGCTGCGCCAACAATTGCTGGAACCCCGGCACGCACTGGTAGTAGGTCGCGACAGATGCGAGGTGGGCATTATTCAGCCCCTCCTTCACCCATGACTCATAGTACGAATGACCTTGCTGACGCTGTAGCGCACGCACTTCGTTGCTCAGCCCGGCAAACACTTCAGCCTTCTTGACTCTCAACTCTGGCGGCGACAGACCGGAAGCATACAGCTTCTTCAACCCCTCACGAGTTCGAGCAAACAATTCAATGAACGCCCGCTCATTGGCGCTGTCCTGCAGGAACTCCTGCATGAGGTCAGGATGGCCCTGCGACTGCAACCACCGGGACAATCCCTCATCCTCCACGGTCGTTGCAAAGGCCTCATTGAACTCAGAGTCATTCTTGACGTACAGGAGCTGGTGCGCCAGTTCATGGAAGATGATCGCAACCAACTCGCTATCGCCGTAACGCATCATGGTACTCAGTACGGGATCGGCGAATTTCCCCAAGGTTGAGTAGGCAGGCACACCACCCACGGTCACATCCAAACCTTGCGAAGCCAACTGCGAGGCAAACTTACGTGCGTTCTTTTCCTTGAAGTAGCCGCGGTAAGCGACGCAGCCGGCGATGGGGAAGCACCAGTGCTTGGGTTCGACGGAGAATTCAGGCGTGGCGACCACGTTCCAGACCACGAAAGGACGTTTGATGTCAGCGTACGTCCGGTAGCTGCGGTTGTCGGGAAGGTGCAGTTCGGTAACGGCGAAATTGCGTGCTGCACGGACGTCCAATAGCCGCGACTTGAGGGGCGCGGGAATGGCAGGGTCGACCACAACTTTGTCGATGGAGCGTCGTGCGTGAAGGACGCCCATCTGGCCGCCGGCGGCCTGAGCGAGGTACATCGTGCCGCAGCCTGAGAGCATCAAAACCAGGGTGGCGGCGAGCAAAACTCTAAGGTGCGATAACATGGGCATATGGAAGTTTACTTGGTCGGCGGCGCAGTTCGGGACAAGCTGCTCGGTTTGCCCGTTCATGAGCGGGACTGGGTGGTGGTGGGGGCTCGCCCTGAGGACCTCGAGCGGCAGGGATTTGTTTCGGTAGGGAAGGAGTTTCCGGTGTTTCTGCACCCGGAAACCAAGGAAGAGCATGCTCTGGCGCGACTGGAGCGCAAGGTTGCCCCTGGCTACAGAGGCTTCACCACGCAGTTCTCGCCAGACGTAACGCTGGAAGAGGACCTCAAGCGTCGCGACCTCACCATCAATGCTATGGCACAGAGGCAATCCGGCGAGCTGATCGATCCTTATGGTGGTCAGCGAGACCTTCTGGCCCGTGTGTTGCGGCACGTGTCGGAGGCGTTCGTTGAAGACCCCGTTCGTATCCTTCGGCTTGCGCGCTTCGCTGCGCGCTTTGCAGACCTCGGCTTCAAGGTCGCCGAGGAAACGATGGCACTGATGAAGCAGATGGTCGCGTCCGGCGAAGTCGACGCGCTCGTGCCGGAGCGGGTTTGGCAGGAAACCGAGCGAGCGCTGGGCGAGTCGCGACCCGACGCCTTCTTTCAAACACTGAGGGACTGCGGTGCGCTGGCGGTGATCTTCCCCGAGATCGATGCGCTGTACGGCGTGCCGCAGCCGCCGAAGTGGCATCCCGAAGTCGACACGGGCGTCCATGTCATGCTCGCCATTCGCTACGCGGCAAAGATCGGCGCACCCACTTCAGTTCGATTCGCAGTGTTGACACACGATCTTGGGAAGGCGCTTACGCCCCAAGCCATCCTGCCCAGCCATCACGGCCATGAAGAAGGCGGAGTTCCGCTGGTGGAAGCGCTGTCTGAGCGGCTGCGCGTCCCCAATGGGTTCAGGGAGCTCGCCGTGTTA
>Ga0268266_10004430_pt1 | contig 13447 bp, 11 predicted proteins | sample KBSS13metaG_FD_190356 | JGI IMG/M metagenome (GOLD analysis project Ga0268266, IMG submission 190356) | Switchgrass rhizosphere microbial communities from Kellogg Biological Station, Michigan, USA - KBS S1-3 metaG (SPAdes) (version 2) | ecosystem: Host-associated > Plants > Roots > Rhizosphere...
TTGCTGCTGAGGGCTGTCGCGCTGCCGTGGCTATTGGCCCGCGCATTGGCAGCCGAAGCGCCTGCACAGCGAGAAGCCACGCCGGTGGTGAATACGGCGACGTCGCTGTTGATCACCGGCGGTCTGACGGTCGTCGCGTTCGCGATCACCCGCCCTGTCGTCGTATTGGAGCCGAGCGCGACGACCAATGCGGCCCCCGCCGCGTTCGCGGTGATTCTCATCGCGCTGTTTGTGATGACCACCCGCCGGCATGCAGTGTCGCAGGCCGCCGGATTCCTCATGCTGGACAACGGGATCGCCGCGACCGCGTTTCTGCTGACCGCCGGGGTGCCACTGATCGTTGAGCTTGGCGCATCGCTAGACGTGCTGTTCGCGGTGATCGTGATCGGTGTGCTAACCGGCCGACTGCGCCGCGCGTTCGGCGGGGCCGATCTTGACCAGCTCCAGGAGCTGCGCGACTGATGACCGCCTTACTGCTCGCTGCCATAGTCGCGCCGACCACCGCGTCGATCGCCAATCTCGTTGCGGGGTGGCGCCGTTGGACCGCTGTGCTCACCGTGCTGTCGGCGGCCACGGTGCTGGCATGCGGGATCGCATTGGCCGTGCGGGTAGGGTCGGGCGCGTATCTGGCGCTGAGCGGGCTGCTTCGTGCCGATGCGCTCTCGGTCACCATGCTGATTGTCATCGGCGTGGTGGGCACGCTGGCGACGTGGGCAAGCATCGGGTACATCAACGCCGAGCTAGAGCATGGCCATACCGACGCAGACGGCGCTCGGCTCTACGGCGTGCTGACACCGGCGTTCCTCACCGCCATGGCGCTGGCGGTGTGCGCCAACAACATTGGCGTCGTTTGGGTGGCGATCGAGGCCACCACCGTCGTGACCGCGTTCCTGGTGGGGCATCGGCGCACCCGGACGGCCTTGGAGGCGACGTGGAAGTACGTGATCATATGCTCGGTCGGAATCGCCATGGCGTTCCTGGGCACCGTGCTGCTGTACTACGCGGCCCAACACGCCGGCGCGCCGAGTCCGCATGCGCTGAACCTCGACGTCCTCGTTGCGTGCGCCGCGGACCTTGACCCCGGCGTGACACGTCTGGCCGGTGGTCTCCTACTCATTGGCTACGGCGCGAAGGCGGGCCTCTTCCCGTTTCACACCTGGTTGGCAGACGCGCACAGCCAGGCGCCGGCGCCGGTCTCCGCGCTGATGAGCGGAGTGCTGCTGTCCGTTGCCTTTTCGGTGTTGCTGCGCCTCAAGCCGATCATCGACGCAGCCACCGGCCAGGCGTTCCTACGCACCGGCCTTATAGTGCTGGGGTTGGCCACACTACTCGTGGCGGCGCTGATGCTGACCGTGACCGGCGATGTCAAAAGGATGCTCGCGTACTCGTCGATGGAGAACATGGGGCTGATCGCGATCGCCGCCGCCGCGGGTACGCCGTTGGCCATCGCGGCGCTGCTGCTGCATGTCCTTGCACACGGCGTCGGCAAGACCGTGTTGTTCCTCGCTGGCGGACAACTACAGGCAACACACGACTCCACCGCCATCGCCGATATCACCGCTGTGGTGCGACGATCGCGACTGGTGGGGGTCTCGTTCGCGGTGGGACTGATCGTGCTGCTCGGACTACCGCCATTCGCGATGTTCGCCAGTGAACTGGCCATCGCCCGTTCGTTGGCCGACGCGAGGCTGACCTGGGTGCTGGCGGCGGCGCTGTTGTTCATCGGGATCGCGTTCGCTGCGCTGGTGCGCAATGGGGGACGGCTGCTGCTGGGCGCACCTGCGGCGGGGGCGCCGGTCGTCTCGGTACCCGCCACCGTTGCGGCGGCGCTGTCGGTTGGCATCGCCGCCTCAATCGCACTCGGGGTCAGCGCGGGCCCGCTGACCGACCTGTTCAACACAGCGGCCAGCCAGGTGGGGGTCTCGCAATGAGCGCGGACTTCGTGCTGCACCGGCTCTCGCTGGATGCCGTCGCCGACAAGGCCGAAGAACTCTTGGCTGCGGATTTCCGCCTGGCCATGGTTGCCGGCCACGACGACGGTGACCGGTTGCGGGTGGTGTACCTATTCCTGGCAGGCCGTCCGGACCGTCGGATCGAGCTCGAATGCGTGCTTTCCGCAGGCGACCCCGCGGTACCGTCGCTGGCGTACCTGTCGTTCCCCGCAGGGCGGTTCGAACGTGAGATGGCCGATCTGTACGGCATCCGGCCCGCGGGGCATCCGAGGCCCCGACGGTTGGTGCGCCATGCGCACTGGCCGCATGGCTGGCATCCGATGCGTGAAAACGCTGGCCCTGCACCAGAATTCGAACCGACTGAACGTTTTCCTTTCGTCACGGTAGCGGGTCCCGGGGTATACGAAATTCCCGTCGGCCCCGTGCACGCGGGCCTGATCGAACCCGGTCACTTCCGGTTTTCCGTCGTCGGCGAGACGGTGCTACGCCTCAAGGCGCGGTTGTGGTTCGTGCATCGGGGGTTGGAGAAGCTCTTTGAGGGCAGGACATCGGCCGATGCGATCGAGCTGGCGGAGCGCGTCAGCGGCGACACGTCGGCCGGTCATGCGGTGGCGCACAGTCTTGCTGTCGAGGACGCGCTGGGCATTGGGGTGGGCGACGCTGTGCACCGGTTGCGTGCGCTGCTCGTCGAATTGGAGCGGCTCTACAACCTCGCTGGCGATCTCGGAGCGCTTGCCAACGACGTCGGCTTCTCGCTGGCGAACTCGCACTGCCTCCGCATCCGGGAACAGTTGCTCCGGCTGAACGCGAGGGTCACTGGCCACCGGCTGCTACGAGGTGCCGTCGGCCCGGCGCGAGTGGCAATGCGCGAACTTCCCGACCCCGCCGAGCTACGTTCGGTCGCGGTCGACCTCGCCGAGGTCGCCGAAATGACGCTTGGTAACAGCGTCGTCCACGACCGGTTCGCGGGCACCTCGATACTGAGGGTTGACGATGCGCGTGCGATGGGTTGCTTGGGATATGTCGCCCGTGCCAGCGGCATCCGCACTGACGCCCGGCTCGACCACCCGACGGTCACGCTACCTGTCACGGAGACGCGGTCCGACGACGGCGACGTGCTGGCCCGCTACAAGGTGCGCCGCGATGACTTTGCGGCGTCGATCGAGCTGGCGTGTCATTTGATCGAATCGCATTCGGGTCCAATCGAATACGAGACAGCAGTGCCTAGCGTGCGTGAACGCCGCAGCGGCGTGGGCATCGTCGAAGGCTGGCGCGGCACCATCGTGCACCGTGTCGAGATCGGCGGCGACGGCCGCATCACACGGTCGAAGATCGTCGACCCTTCCTGGTTCAACTGGCCGGCGTTGCCGGTCGCGATGGCCGATACGATCGTCCCCGACTTCCCACTGACCAACAAGAGCTTCAATCTGTCGTATGCCGGCAATGACTTGTAGCGATGAGTTCCTGTCGTCATGCCGGTCAGTACGGTCATGATCGATTTCACCCGGGCGTGTCAACGGACCGCCGACGTGCTGACGAACGTGACCGACGAGCAACTCAAAGGCCCGACAGCGTGTGAGAGGCTGAGCCTGCGAGACCTCGTTGCACATGTGGGTGGACTCGCTCTGGCGTTCACCGCGGCAGCCCGTAAGGAGTTCGGCCCGTTGACGGACACGCCGCCGGCCGAGGGGGTGCCGCTGGACGAGGACTGGCGGACCGCCTACCCATCGCGACTGGCGGACTTGGCGCGGGCGTGGCGTGAGCCGGCGGCGTGGGAAGGGATGTCGCGAGCGGGCGGTGTCGACTTCCCTGGCGAGGTGGGTGGCATCATCGCGTTGACCGAGGTGGTCATCCACGGCTGGGACATGGCGGCCGCGACGGGCCAGGCTTACTACGTCGACCAGGCCACGCTGGATGCAGTCTTGCCGCATGTGACGGCGACTGCCGAGCAGGGTCCGGTCGAGGGCTTATTCGGGCCGGCAGTGCCCGTTGCAGATGATGCGCCGGCGCTGGATCGCTTGATTGCACTCAGCGGACGCGACCCTAGACGCCGGTAGCGGCACACTGGAGTGATGGATCCAGTACTCGCGCTGCGTCAGATCGCGTACTACAAGGACCGGGCCCGCGAAGATCCGCGTCGCGTGATGGCGTACCGCAACGCCGCCGACATCGTGGAAGGACTGTCAGAAGCGGACCGCGAGCGACACGGCACCGCCAACAGTTGGCAGTCGCTGCCCGGTATCGGACCGAAGACCGCTAAGGTCATCGCCCAGGCATGGGCCGGTGGCGAACCGGATGCGCTCGTCGAATTGCGTTCGGCGGTAAAGGATCTGGGCGGCGGCGAGCTTCGCGCGGCGCTCAAGGGTGACCTGCATGTGCACTCCAATTGGTCGGACGGCTCGGCGCCGATCGAAGAGATGATGCTCGCTGCCAAGGAACTTGGTCATGAGTACTGCGCGCTGACCGACCACTCGCCCCGGCTCAAAGTCGCCAACGGCCTGTCGCCGGAGCGGCTGCGCAAGCAGCTCGACGTCATCGACGAGCTACGCGAGACCGTCGCGCCGATGCGAATCCTGACCGGCATCGAAGTCGACATTCTCGAGGATGGGTCGCTGGACCAGGAGCCCGAGCTGTTGGAGCGCCTGGACGTGGTGGTGGCCAGTGTGCATTCCAAGCTGTCGATGGATGAGTCGTCGATGACGCGCCGCATGCTCAAGGCGGTGGCCAATCCACACACCGATGTGCTCGGGCACTGCACCGGTCGACTCGTCACAGGCGGCCGCGGCACCAGGCCGGAGTCGAAGTTCGATGCGGAGAAGGTGTTCACCGCCTGCCGGGATAACGGAACGGCCGTCGAAATCAATTCGCGGCCTGAACGCAGAGATCCGCCGACCAGGCTGTTGAAACTGGCGCTGGACATCGGGTGTCTGTTCTCCATCGACACGGACTCGCATGCGCCTGGGCAGTTGGACTTCCTAGGCTACGGTGCGCAACGCGCGCTCGACGCCGGGGTGCCCAAAGAACGGATCGTCAACACCTGGTCGGCCGACAAACTGCTGGAGTGGACGACGAATTAGTCAGGCAGGTGCGGCATTTCGAGGCCCGGATCCCGGCCGAGCAGCACGCCGCGCGTCAACGCGGTGTTTCCATAACGCTCCCGCACCTTGTCGACCGCATCGTCGATCGCGACGGTGTCCGCGGATTCCTCGAACGGCAGCTCCAACTGCTGTGCGCCGTCGCGGTCGATGTTCGACACCGCGAACCCGACCAGCGTCAGGCCCCGATCGGCGATCAGCGGTGCGGCCGCCGCGACCAGACCGCGGGCGGTTTCGAGGATGACGTCCGTCGACGCCGTTGCGCGCGGCATCGTGTGCGAGCGGGTGGCCCTGCCGAAATCGTCAAAACGTAACCGCAGCACCACCGTTCGGCCTGTCCGGCCCGCCTTGCGCATCCGGCGGGTGATCCGGTCGATCAGGTTGACGACGACAGCGTCGACCTCCGCGGCCGACATCGTGTTGCCCGCCCGGCCCAGCGCCCGCTGCGCGCCGACCGAACGACGCCGTACACCCGTCACAACGCGACGGCGATCTATATTGCGCGACAACGCAAACAGCTGACGGCCCATCGCCCCGCCGACCATCGCGGCGAGCGTCGACTCGCCGAGTTCGGCGACGTCGGCGACCGTCTCGATGCCGTGCGCGTGTAGCTTCTCGGCGGTCTTCGCGCCGACGCCCCAAAGTCGTCGTACCGGCAACGGGTGCAGGAACGCGAGTTCGCGGTCGGGCGGGACGAGCAGCAGTCCGTCGGGCTTGGCTTCTTGGCTGGCAACCTTGGCCAGGAATTTGGTGCGCGCGATGCCGACGGTAATGGGTAGCCCGACGCGGTCGCGTACCTCTGCGCGTAAGCGGGCCGCGATTTCAACCGGCGTGCCCGAAACCCGCCACAGTCCCGACACGTCGAGGAACGCCTCGTCCACTGAGAGCGGTTCGACTAGCGGCGTGGTGTCGCGGAACACCTCGAACACGGCGTCACTTGCTTGCGAATACGCCGACATCCGCGGCCGGACCACGATCGCGTGCGGACACAACGCGCGAGCCTGGCGGCCACCCATCGCGGTGCGGACGCCATAGGCCTTCGCCTCGTAGCTGGCCGCCAACACGACACCCCCGCCGACGATCACCGGCTTGCCGCGCAGGGCGGGGTCGTCACGTTGCTCGACCGATGCATAGAACGAGTCGAGATCGGCGTGCAGGATGGTGGCGCTGGCGCCGGACACGAACATATGTTCGCATTCGGGGCCGACAGGTCAGGGCATCCGGCCGTAGATGCTGGTGATCCACACGTGCACCAGGGTGTCCAGCGCCGTGTCCTCGACGATCGCCGGCGTCTGGCCGGTGTACGAGGCGAACATCGTCCGCTCGTTCATCAAGTTCAGCGCGACGGCGAGGTCCTGCGCAGGCACGGTCTCCGGCGCGGCGCCACGAGCGCGTTCGGCTGTGATGACCGCGGCGGTGCGGTCGACCCACTTCTGCATGAATGTCGACCAAAGCTCGCGGATCTCGGCGTTGGTACCCGTCGCCGCCACACCGGCCAGGGCGACAGCGAGGTGCGCACGCAGAGGTTCGAAAAAGGCGTAGATGCCCTCGCGCCAGACACGCGCAGGGTCGACGGAGTAATCGTCGGCCCTGGTCTCGAATGTCGCATCAGCCTCGGCGAGCACCCGCTCGAACAAGGTCAGCAGCACTGCGTCCTTCGACGGGAAGTAGAAGTAGAACGTCGGGCGCGAAATCCCTGCGCCTTTGGCCAGGTCATCGACGGAGATTTCGGCGAACGACCGGCCTGCCAGCAGTCGCTCCAATGTGGAGAAGATGGCCAGCTCACGATCGTCACCGGACGGCCGGGCCGCGCGGCGCCCACGGGCGGCACGCGGCTGGCTGACGCTGGTCACGGCGTATGACTTTACGCTATGTCGAATTTCTCGACACACCGTTGACTCACTCGACACCGTGTTGATAGCTTTACATCATGACCGAATTTGTCGACGTAGTCATCGTCGGAGCCGGCATCTCCGGCATCAGCGCTGCCTGGCATCTGCAGGATCGCTGCCCGGACAAGAGCTATGTGATCCTGGAGCGCCGCGAGAACCTCGGCGGCACCCTGGGACCTGTTCAAGTACCCGGGCATCCGCTCGGACTCCGACATGTTTACGTTGGGCTTCCGCTTCAAGCCGTGGACGTCGGAGAAAGCCATCGCCGACGGGCCGTCGATCATGGCGTACCTGAAGGAGACGGTCGCCGAGTACGGCATCGACAAGCACATCCGCTACGGCCAGAAGGTCGTCGGCGCTGACTGGTCCGACGAGGAGAACCGCTGGACCGTGCGCGTAAAGCGGGACGGCGAGGAAGTGGAGATCAAGGCCGGCTTTCTGTTCGCGGCGAGCGGCTACTACAACTACGACGAGGGTTACACCCCGGAGTTCGTGGGACGCGACGATTTCGAGGGCACGATCATTCACCCGCAGCACTGGCCGGAGGACCTCGACTACGCGGGCAAGAAGATCGTCGTGATCGGCAGTGGCGCCACCGCCGTGACTCTGATTCCGGCCCTTGCCAATTCGGGCGCAGGGCATGTGACGATGCTGCAGCGGTCGCCGACGTACATCGGCTCGCTGCCTGACGTCGACCCGTTCACCGTGCGGACCAACAAGGCGCTGCCTGCCAAGCCGGCCTACGTGCTGAACCGATGGAAGAGCATCCTCTTCCAGTCCGCGCAGTACAACATCAGCAGGCGTTTCCCGAACTTCATGCGCAAGACGCTGATGACCATGGCGCAGCGGCGCCTGCCCGAGGGCTATGACGTCGAGAAGCACTTCGGTCCCGGTTACAACCCGTGGGATCAGCGTCTCTGCTTGGCGCCCAACGGCGATCTGTTCAAGACGATCCGTTCGGGTAAGGCCGACGTCGTCACCGACACCATCGAGCGTTTCACCAAGACCGGCATCAAGCTGGCCTCTGGCGAAGAGCTACAGGCCGACATCATCGTCACCGCAACGGGTTTGAACCTGCAACTGTTCGGCGGTGCCGAGATTTCCCGCAATGGCGAGAAGGTCGAGCTCAACGACACCATGGCGTACAAGGGCATGATGCTGACCCACATGCCGAACATGGCGTTCACCATCGGGTACACCAATGCATCGTGGACGCTGAAGGCCGACCTGGTTTCGGAGTTCGTCTGCCGCGTGGTGAACTACATGGACGCCAACGGCTTCGACACCGTCGAGCCGCAGCATCCTGGCAACTCGGTCGACGAGCGGCCGCTGATGGACTTCACGCCGGGCTACGTGCTGCGCGCACTGGACTACCTACCGAAGGCCGGTCATATCGCACCGTGGCGGCTCAGGCAGAACTACCTGCTCGACCTGCGCCTGATCCGGCACGGCAGCGTCGATGACGAGGCACTGGCGTTCACCAAACACCGTGCCGCGGAGCGCGTTTCGGCATAGTGATTCACCGGCGAGCAGACGCAGAAGGGGTCAATACCGCGCCGAAAGACCCCCTTCTGCGTCTGCTCGCGGTAGAGGGTCCCCTCGCTAGGGGGCGACCACGACAATGCCGTCGTCGTCGCTGTAGGCGATCTCGCCGGGCTTGAACAGCACGCCACCGAACTCGACGGCGACGTCACGTTGACCGTCGCCGGTCTTGGTGCTCTTGCGGGGATTGGTGCCCAGCGCCTTGATTCCGATCGGCAGCGTGCGCAGCGTCGCCGCGTCGCGGACCGCTCCGTTGATGATCAGCCCGGCCCAGCCGTTCTCCACGCCGAGGCCCGCGATCACGTCGCCGACCAGTGCGCTGTGTAGCGAGCCGTCGCCGTCGATCACCAGTACGCCCCCGTTGCCGGGCTCCGAAAGCACAGACTTCAGCAGCGCGTTGTCCTCGAAGCACCGCACGGTGGTGATCGGACCCGCGAACTGCATCCGGCCGCCGTACTGATTGAACTGAAGGTCGCAGCTTCGGACGTCGGGGCCGAGGTCGTCGACGAGGTCAGCGGTGGGGCGAGGCTCGATGGTCACCGGTCGATGCTAGCGATCGGACCGGTGAGGAGTTTCGGGTCGATGTTGGCGAGCGCGTAGGCCACCGCCTCGTCCATGGTCATCGCTGCACCCTCGTGGCGAAGGTCGCGCAATCGATCCGCGGCGATTGCGGCGACGGCGAGGCCTCCAGTCTCGTGAAGTGCCGTGAAGATGAAATTGGCGTTGGCTGCGGCAGGCGCCTGATTCGATCGATCGCCGGGCAACGGCGCAGTGGCCATGCGCCGGAATGTGGCATACGCCGCACTGTGCAGCACAGCGGCGACCTCAGGTCGCGTCTCAACGAGTGCACGCGCGCACAAGGCGAGACATGGTGCGGTCTGCAGCAGTGCGGGGCTCCATCTCCATAGGGATATCGCCCGTCCGGTCAAGGTCAAGGTGAGGTTCCAGTCGCGGAGACGCCCAGCGACGAGGCACGCGGTGACGATTCCGGTCGTGACCTCCTCGCCGGGTGCGGCACCGCATTCGATGCTTTCGCGTAAGAGCGCTCTTGCGCGCGGAGCATCGTCCTCGACGAGTGTAAGTGCCAACGCGTTGAGCCCCATCATGATCGCACCGGGCATGCCGGACCGTCGGGCCAACGACACAGACCTTTCAGCGTGGTCGGTTGCCTCATCCATGCCGGCACCCCAGAGCACCGCGCTGGTGACACCGTACGCGAGGTAGATCGCCGCAAGCCCGGAATAGCCGTCGGCACTGGCGAGTTCGGCTGCTCGGAGATAAAGCGAAACAGCATCGGCGTAGGCGCCGGCAGAGAGCCGCGCCATGGCTCGCACGGCGCAGACGTCCGCTTCGATCCGTGGTCCCTGCGGGCTCGCCGCGTGCCTGCTCCCGGCCTCCACTGCCTGTCGGCAGAGTTCCTCTACGCCGTCCCAGTCTCCATTAGCGTGCGCGTCGTACGCGGCGGCCACCAACGCCCGCGGATAGCCCGGTTGCTCGGCAGCTGTGGGCATCTCGAGGACCCGAGACGCTGGGGTCAGGATCAATTCGCCGGTTGGGCTCACCGTGTTCGTGCGGTTCGGCAGGTTAGTGACGAGCGGTACGGCCAGCGCTGCGTTTTCCGTGTCGATCGCGTGAGCGAGGGCCGAGCGGATGTTGTCCCGTTCGATGTTCATCTGTCTGGCAGCGATGAGCTGGTCTGGTCCGTAGAAGTGCTCGGCGATCCGCGCCGACAGGTCGCCGTAATACTGGGCGTGCCGTCCGAGCAGCGCTGCTGTTTCGCCGCAATCGGCGAGCCGTTCCTCGGCGTACTGGCGAATAGTTTCGAGCAAGCGAAAGCGGGTGCCGGTGATCCCGTCTTCGGCGACCACCAAAGACCGCGCCACCAAACCGGTGACCAGATCCATCACGTCGTCGCGCTCGACGAGGTCGCCGCTACAGACCTCCTCGATCGCTTCCAGGCTGCAGCCTCCTGTGAACACAGCCATCCGGGCCAGCAGGCGCTGTTCGGAGGGGTTCAGCAGCTCGTATGACCAGTCGATGGCGGCGCGTAATGTCGCGTGCCGTTCGACCGCTCCGCGCCGCCCCCCCGCCAGTACTTGGAATCGGCGGTCAAGTCGCTGAAGAAGCTCGTTGGGGCTCAGGACAATGACGCGTGCGGCGGCCAACTCGATGGCGAGTGGGACGCCGTCGAGCCGCTGGCAGACTTGCACCACCGCTCGGCCGTTGTTTTCGGTGAGGGCGAAGTCGGCCTTCACATGCCGGGCTCGATCGACGAACAGTCTGACGGCATCGGTATGAACCAGGCGCTCCATGTCCCCGCTCGGGTCACCGGATTCGAGTGGCGGCAGAGCGATTATCTGTTCGCCTTCGACGGCCATGCCTTCGCGGCTAGTTGCGAGCACCACCACGCCGGCACATGAGCGTTCGATCCGGCCCACAAATCTTGCGACCGTCGACAACACGTGTTCGCAATTGTCGAGCACCAACAGCAATTGCTTCTGCGCAAGTGCCTCGATCAGTGAGTCCTCCATGCTTCGCGTGCCGCGATTAGTCATGCGCAGAACCGCTGCCACCGCTTCCACCAAGGCTTCTGGGTCGCGCACGCCGGCCAGTTCGACCAACCACGCGCCGTCACGGAAACGGGGGAGTAGCTCGGCAGCCACCTGAATCGAAAGGCGGGTCTTGCCGACGCCGCCCACGCCGGTGATCGTCACTACTCGCGATTCCTTGAGCGCAGAACCGACCCGGGAGACCTCTGCTTGGCGACCGATGAACGAGCTCACTTGCGCGGGAAGGTTTCCGGGGTACGAGTCAAGGCTGCGAAGAGCTGGAAACGTCTCCGGGCCGCTTGGTGAATTCACCTGTAAGACCCGCATCGGTTGCCCGAGGTCACGCAGACGGTGTTCGCCCAGATCGACCAACCCGACGCCGTCGGGAAAGTGATCGCGCACAAGCGATTCCGTGGCGTCGGAAATCACGATTTGCCCACCGTGGGCGGCCGCCATCAATCGTGCGCAGCGATTGATCGGCAAGCTGGCATATCCGCTGTCGTCGACGATGACAGCCTCCGCGGTATGCAGTCCGATGCGGGCCTTCAGAGGCGCCTGTGTACGCCAATCTTCGACCGCCAGAGCCTGTTTGATCGCCAACGCCGCGGAAACGGCATCGCCCGCCGTTGCGAATGCAGCCGCCATGCCGTCACCCATCCGCGCGAACACGAATCCGCGGTGCGCCGCAATCGTTTTCTCCAGGATTTCGTCGTGGCGCACCATGGCGGCCTTCATCGCGGCGGGGTCCTGCTCCCACATCCGGGTGGACCCTTCGAGGTCGGTGAGAAGAAAGGTCACCGTGCCCGACGGTGGACGCTCAGCCATGGCCCCCCAACCCCGCTGATCTCGGGTTACAGCGGATTAAGCGTAGCTGGCCACCACGATGTCGTGGACGAACTGAGCCAACCCGGGTTCGACGTCGTCGTAGTAGCGGGTGAACCGTTCGTCGGCCAGATACATCTGCACCAGGTTGCGGTGCATCTCGTCGCCGCAGTCGTAGAAGCGTTCGATCGATGCGCGATGCCGCGCAGCCAACGCGTTCGTAACATCGGACCCGGGCTTCACGCCGTCGCGCTTGGCTTGCGCCAGCGCCTCGAGCAGCGCATCCCCCTCGGCCTTGATTGCGATCCAGTCGTCCTTGGATAACCGCGAAACCCGTTGTTGCGACTGCCTCCACGCGTCGGTATCACCCCAACGCTTTTCGGCTTCCTCCGTTAAGGCCGTCGTGCCGAAGATCTCCACCTGTTCCTCCGCGGTCAGCTGAATGCCACTGCGGTGTGCGTTCATCAGTTCCTCCACTGCTTTGATCGTGTGCTGCAGCCGGTCGGCCTGCTCCAGCAGCAATTGGTGTTGGCGTCGCAGATGCTCGACCACATCCGCATTCGGGTCATCGAGCAGCGCGCGGATCTCGTCGAGCGGCATTCCGACGGAGCGGTACACCAGCACGAGGTGCAGCCGCTCGATGTCGGCGTCGGTGTAACCGCGGTAGCCCGCCTGCGTGCGGACGCTCGGCACCACCAGACCGATGTGGTCGTAGTGATGCAGGGTGCGCACGGAGACACCCGTGAGAGCGGCTACCGCGCCGACGGTGTTGGCGTCCATGACGCCACTATCGACCCTGACGCCACGTAAGGGTCAAGGGAGATTTGATCAGCCGTCCGAGCGGCTCGTGCTCAATTGCCGCTTCCGCGGCGTGACGCCAGCAGCACGACCAGGATCGCCAGCACGCCGGCGGCGATCGCGGCAGCGAGCGGCAGTCGCGACGGCTCTGGGCCGATCAACGGCACGGGCGCTGGTCCGGCGACGGGGTTGCTCGCAGTGGACACAGTTGACTTTGCTTGCGCCGCAACCTCTTTCGCGGCCGATGTGAGGTCACCGTTGGTGTCCGCCAGTTTCGCGGCGACCGGGGGCGCCTTCGTCGGCGGGGCTTTCTTGGCTGCGGTCTTCTTGGCGGCCTTCTTAGCAGGTGCCTTCTTCGCAGGCGTCTTCTTGGCCGCCTTGGCCGGCGCCTTCTTCGCTGCCGCCTTGGCCGGTGTCTTCTTGGCAGGCGGGGCAGGCGGCGCAGGCGGCTCGGTGGCTGGCGGTACCGGATCGGGGGTAGGCGCCGACGACGCCGGTTGCTCCGCCGGTATGGCGGCGTCAGGCGTCTCGTCGGGCCGATCCTGCTGGTCTGCCATCTGGCTGCTCCTTTGCGACCGTTACGTCTACCCGGCAGTGGCTCCCATCATGCCAGGCCGGAAATGGCGCTAACCGGTCACGGCCAACGCGGCCGCCAGGGTCAGCGCGACGGCCATCATCGCGAGTTCGATCAGTGCCCTGGACCGCGACACCACGGCCGTGGTCCGGTGCGAGCGTGCAGCGGGCAGCCACACCGTCCGGTTGCGGTACGCCAGCAGCACCAGCACCGCGGTCACCAC
>Ga0268266_10004433_pt1 | contig 13440 bp, 11 predicted proteins | sample KBSS13metaG_FD_190356 | JGI IMG/M metagenome (GOLD analysis project Ga0268266, IMG submission 190356) | Switchgrass rhizosphere microbial communities from Kellogg Biological Station, Michigan, USA - KBS S1-3 metaG (SPAdes) (version 2) | ecosystem: Host-associated > Plants > Roots > Rhizosphere...
CGAACGTCGTGAGAGAAGGGTCATATCTTTTGCGCGAGACTTTTCTTTTCGGAGGAACAATTGGACCGCTCTTCGTCCCTACTTAACACCAGGACTTCGGGCCTGCCTATCAAACAGAATACGATCCTAAATAGTCGGCAGCAGAATATACTCTTCCTCGTGTGCAAAGGTTTGCGAAATGCGGAGGTGGCTCGTCAACTCGGCCTATCCGAGCGCACAGTCAAGGGATATGTGAGCCAGCTATTTCTTATATTCGAGGTGACCAATCGGACAGAGCTTGCAGGAAGAGTCGCCATAGAGACCGCCGAAGCTATGCTTGCCGAAGGACCATCCAGATGTTAGCAACAACGACCCGAAAGTACGGTACCGTTGGACGTTGCCGTAGGCTTTGAAAAACTGTATAAATACTTATGCTTGGACGAATAATCTCCGCAAGTCTTTTGGCAGGTTGTCTTTGTAGTGTTTTTGCACAAGCGCCGCCAACAGACTCTATCAACTCTAATCCCGGCAGGAGCACTCTATATATCCTGTTCCTGACTCAACATGCGCTAGATGCAGACAGGCGTAAAGCTGGCACACCGGTTTCGAACCGGGAGAGCTTGGCTCAGCATCTTCGTGTTCGATCCGAAGATCTCCAAGTCCTTGACAGCAACGCCCTCGCCTACGCGAGTCAAGACAAGGGCATCCATCAGGACGCGATGAACTATTTTACGAATGCCAAGCCGCCCATAAATCGCTCGACCCAGTAGTTGTTCACTCATTCACTCTCCGAAGAAGTGCCCTCGCTGCAGCAGCCTTCTCTGACATTCAATCGCGTCTTTCCCCCAAGAGCTTCGGTGGGTTGCAAGAATATTTAGGTTCGACTTTTCTAAAATCCCTTCATGTAATGAGGTAACTACGATGTCGAATATGATCACGCTCCGCTTAAACCTCGTGCTTGGGTTGGGTCTCCTTGCATCACTAAGTTCCTGGGCACAATGCTCTGATAGCAGCACCTTACACTATGCTGTTGATGGGCTCGCACGAACCGCCAGCAATAATGTTCGAGCGACCATTGGCACACAAACTACCGGCGACTATTCCGACTACTGGGATGCCGCTGCTAGCGGTTACGAATACGTCGGCGCGACACAAATTCACTCTGGCGCCGATAGCGTTGGCTGGGGCGGCAACGACGTTCCAGGTTATCCCGGGACAATAGCAGGTTGGTACTGGAATGACTCTCCGTCCACCACTGGAGCAGGTAGCTATACAACGTCGGTTACTCACCGGACCGATTCGCTGTGCTCCGATATATTAGTCACGACAAGCAGCGCTAGCCTAACAGTTAATCAACCAACCATCAGCGGTCCCAATGCCGTGTGGTATTTGGGAAATGGTCAAAATCAAACGGGCTATGCTTACGTGACTAATCTCACCGCCGTCGGAAATTGTGGAGGCTCTGATACATGTAGCAGTACCCCTTCCTGGACGGTAACCGGCAATTCCACCGAGATCTCACTGCAATGTACCTCTTGCGTGAGTCAAACGGTTACCGCACAACATCGCAGCGACACTTTTCTGGATATCGACATTACAATCAGCATTGGTGGTTTTAGCTCGGATCCCTTCCCCTTCACGGTCTATGCGCCATACGAAATATCCTGCTGCTACGCCTTGACCGATAGCCCGGTCTCCGATGGCTTTGTAACACGAGCGTATCTAAACCTTTTGGATAGATTTGGAGACAACCTTCCCGGTCTTGCGCTGAACGAAAGTTTTACATCGGGAGATATTGGGGACTTCACTCCGTTCACTGGCTGGAGCACGCCTTCGGCGTCAGGTATTTCAGCCGGATGGACTTCATTTTACGATCAGATGTACGCATATAGCGGTTGCGCAGGTGTCTCACCTCAATGCGAGAACCCTCAGACCGCCCTCAGCTCAACCAAGGCAATGCATATCCTCCAGAGCTGGCAAGCTGGGAGTAGCAATATTGGGCAGGGTATCCAAGTCAGGACTGACTGGCAGCAGTTTTATATCGACCATGCACGATATTCCCACGAAGTGAGCCCGAGCAATCCATAAATTTGGACGCGAACATAACGACGGTCAGAAAAGAGGAAAAAAGTGTGAGACTACTTCAGAAGACGGTGATGGGGAGCGCATTGTTGGCCGTCCAAGGTTTTTGCGGGATTGTCGGCAATATACCTCTTGGCCCGTTGCTGAACCAAGCGGATGCCGTGGTAGTTGGTACGGTGGCCGAAAGCACAGCCGGGGCTGGTAGTCTCGCCATAAACCTCACGGTTCTCCGCCCCGTTAAAGGATCCAACACCATGGGCTCGTCGATTCTCGCCACCTGGACCTCGCCCCTATTCTCATCTACAGGACTTACCGCGAATGCGCCGCAAGCAAGTCCGTTGGTTGGGCATACCGGGCTGTGGTTTCTCCAACGGCTTGGTAGTGGATGGGCAGTCCTTCCGTTGGCGACTGGCGATGTTCGCGCAAATGGTATTTACATTCCGGTCCCATCTGGTCCGTTGCCTCCTGCGTATGTCTATCAAACCAACGCTTCTCTCCATACGAAAATTCTTCAGGAAATCGGCGCAGCCGCAGAAGATCCGGCAACAGCCGAGCCGATTTCACGACTGGAGGCAAGTAGAGTGCTGGTCGGTCTCGACCAAACGCCTTTGCTGGCGCTCCTAACTCATCTTTCGTCGTCGTCCCAGACCATCGCTAAAGCCACAGGATTGGCTGGACTAGTACGTCAGGGTATCCCGACCGCGCCTTTAGCGCTTTCGGCGATCGACTTCGGGGCCTTTTCGGGTCAGGTGCAAAATAATTTATCGAACGCGATCTGCGAATACCGGAATACCGACACTGCGGGGGTCAGCGCGTTAGGGGTGCTTTTGAATTCGCGGTATCAGGATGGCGTCCGGGCTTGCGCAGCCCATGCGTTAAGGGAAATCCACACGCTGCAAGCGGCGTTACTGCTAGAGGCGCTTTTTGGGGATGCTTCGGCACGGATTCGGTATGATGCAGTAATCGGCATTGCACAATTTGCTATGGGCTTCCCGCAGGCCGGTTTGGCTGATAAAGCCACCGTGATAGCTTCTTTCAACCCTGGGCCTAGCGTAACCCGTGAAATGAAGCAACACTTTCCGTCGCAAAGTCTATTTTCGACGAACGAACAGGAATACCTTTCCTACTGGAAAATGTGGCTAAGTGCGCATTCCGGGCAACAATGATTCGCAACTGCTAGTTCCGCTTCTTGTAACTCATCGCCGGGTTGCCTACGTAAGCCGCCGGCCATCGAGAACATTCGCATCCCCCCTCTCGAAGTGTCTTTGCTATGCTTACGTTTCCACATGGAACTGGTAACAGGCCACATCGGGTGGATCGAAGTCATTTGCGGGCCCATGTTCTCGGGCAAGAGCGAAGAATTGATCCGCCGCCTGCGCCGCGCGCGCATCGCCCGCAAACGCGTTCAGGTATTCAAGCCAGCCATCGACGACCGCTACTCCACAGACGAAATAGTTTCGCATGGCGATCAGCGCATGGACTCGGAAGTTGTCGCAAACGCCGCCGAGATTCTCGCCCGGCTGAGCCCGCGGACGCAAGTGATCGGCATCGATGAAACCAACTTTTTTGGAACGGATCTGATCGAATTGACGGCTCACCTGGCCGATGCCGGCAAGCAAGTGATCGTCGCCGGACTCGACACCGATTTCATGGGCCGCCCGTTTCCGCCGATGCCGGATCTACTGTGCCTGGCCGAATCCATCACCAAGACGCTGGCGATTTGCGTGCGCTGCGGCAATCCTGCTAACCACACGCAGCGCTTGGTCGAGTCCGAGGATTTGATCGTGGTGGGAGCCGCCGGCGCCTATGAAGCGCGCTGCCGCCGCTGCTTCGAGCCGGGCGTCCCCAAGCAAGACCTGCTGGACTTCGCGCGGCCCGTCGCGGCGCGGCCCCAGTGATAATGTAGGTAAGAAACAATACCGCCATCCGATGTAAGATGATTTGAGGAAGGAGAGCCCCTTGTTTTCAATCCGAGGAGATTCACCTATGAGCGATTCCAATCCGCAACCTGTCGTCGTCCAGAGCTCTGGCCCGAAAGTACCCGTTGTTTTGGTTCTCATGGTCATTCTGATCGGAGCAGTGGGCTACCTGTTCTATCAAGTGAACCAGACCCGCACCGAGATGGCGCAGGTGCGTGATCAGTTACTGGATGAAATTTCGAAGATCCACGAGACCACCGCCGTAACCACCCAAACCAGCCGCCGTTCGGTGGAGGCGCTGCAGACCGATCTGGCAGCCGCGCGCCGCCAAGCCAGTCAACTCGCCGGTCAAGCCAAGATCGATGCCGATAAACACGCCGACGAGATTGCCGCAAGCTTGCAGAAGGTGCAGCAGGAGCAGGCAGCGCGAGTTTCGGCGGTAACCACCGAAGTCGGAAAAGTTAAAGAGCAGGCCGTGGCCGCGACCACGCGCATTGGCGAGGTTTCAACCGATGTGGGCAATGTCAAAACCGATGTCGCAGCTACGCGCTCCGAGCTCGAAAAAACTATCGCTACTTTGAAAGCGACGCAGGGCGACTTGGGTGTCCAAAGCGGATTGATCGCCACCAACGGCAAGGAACTGGCGGCGTTGAGGGCGTTGGGCGAGCGCAATTACACCGAGTTCAAGCTGGGCAAGACCAAAGCCCCGCAGAAGGTGGGCGACATCGCCGTGATGCTCGAAAAGTGCGATCCCAAGAAAAACCGCTACACCATCCGCGTGATCGCCGACGACAAGACCGTTGAGAAGAAAGACAAGACTCTCAACGAGCCGGTGCAGTTTCTGTTGTCTAAGGCTACGCAGCCCTACGAGCTGGTGGTCAATGACATCAAGAAGGATCTGATCAGCGGCTACGTCTCGGCTCCCAAAGTGCAGCAGACGCGCAATTAATCGGCGAGCAGCAAGAAGCCGCTCTCGACGGAATCCGGGAGGATGCGTGTCCATACGACGCGCGCCCGGCCCCTAGCCTCGACATGCGCGAATGTGACATATTGTCCCGCGGTGAGTGCCTGGGAATGGTGTGCCATGCGAAATCCGCTGGCGCTCACGTCCACTAGCCGGCCTTGAATGTCGTGTGAGCCAGGACTCTCCGGGCGCACCAGCACATTTCCGTGTCCTTGGCGGCGTTTTTCGCGGCGCTGCTCGGCGACTGACGTAATCATGCCTGCGCTCCTACCGCTTCCGGACGATATAACTTCAGCTTGCGATTGAGCGTCCTGCGAGAGATTCCCAATTGCGCCGCAGCGCGCTGCTGATGCCCGCCGCTCGCATTGAGCGCTTCCAGGATCGCGTGCTTCTCGATCGATTCCAGATTGGCTGCCGCTGTGGATTCCGCGACGCATCGCGACGAGATCGTGAGGGGAAGATCGGCTGCGGAGATTTCCTGGTGTTGAGCCAGAACCGCAGCTTTGGTAACGATATTGCGGAGTTCGCGAATATTGCCCGGCCAGGGTTGGGCTTCGAGCAGAGCAAGCGCAGCGGGCGAAAGACTCATTTTCGGATCGTGCTGCGCTAGAAAATGTCGCGCCAGTGGCGCAATGTCGGCGATCCGTTGGCGCAGAGGCGGAACCCACATAGTGAACTGCGCCAGACGATGATAGAGATCGCCGCGAAAACGGCCCTCGCTCACGGCTTTTTCCAGATCCTGATTGGTCGCGGCCACAACACGTACATCCACCGTTACTTTCTTGACCCCGCCTAAACGGTAGTACGCTACCGCATCCAGCACCCGCAGCAGCTTCACTTGCATGCGCGGATCGAGTTCGCCGATCTCGTCCAGAAAGATGGTTCCGCCGCTCGCCATCTCGAACAGGCCGGGCTTGGACGTATCTGCGCCGCTGAAAGCGCCTCGTTCATGGCCAAATAATTCACTCTCAATCAAGTGCTCGGGGAGTGCAGCGCAACTCAGATCAACCCATGGTTTGTGCGAGCGTAACGAATAATGATGCACCGCGCGGGCGATCAGCTCCTTGCCGCTGCCACTTTCGCCGGTGATGAGAACCGTCGCCTGCGAGCGCGCCACGCGTTCGATCGTCGAGAGCAGCGCACGCAGCGGTTCGCTCGCAATCACTGCCTCCATACCCAGAAATACTTGGGTCTCATGCTGCGGGCTGTGTTCCGTGTTCATTGCGGCCCAATAGGCTCCGTAACCATTGAGCCAGCAAAGCCTCCGTAGTGCCCTCCGCCAAACACCCTAGTCCACTTAGAAAACTACCCCTGATGGTGGGACACTTTGTCGCATGACAATACCGGGGAGGTGCCATCTTGTCCCTTCGCTTTGGAAGAGGTGCCTTCAACTCATTGAACACCAAGCTCTTATGTCCGGGCTGCGTTGGACACCCACGTGCTCCTGTGACTCCAACCTACTATGCCCGCGGACCAATTACTCCCCGCAAGAGCACGAATCTATATCGGATTCGTCTCACTCATGGGCGCCCTTGCGCTGGGCATTGCCGCGAGCGGATGGGATTCGCCGGACCTGCTCAAATTCGCCGGGTTTATGGCTCTGGCAGCGTTATCGGCGGGAATCCGTTTCGAGGCTCCAGGAATCGTTAGCGGGCTCCCGATCAGTTTGCTATTTGTATTGTTCGGAATTGCGGAACTCACAGCGTCTGAAACCGTGGTGCTCGCCGCCACGGTCACGCTAGTGCAATGCTTCTGGAACCAAAAAAAGTGGCCCGGCGTGGAGCAGGTCGCGTTCAACATTTCGACGATCACGCTGGCGGCCTCCGTGGCAACCTGGTTCTTTCACTCGCCGCGGCTGCTCGAAAATCAGGAGAGTGTAATCATCCGGCTCGCGCTGGCAACGGTGGCGTTCTTCTTCGTGAACACTGTTCCCGTAGCGTTTGCCGTGGGAATCGCGGAAGATTTCTCTGCATGGAGTTTGTGGTGGGGCTGTTACCTCAAATCGCTGCCGTACTACTTGGGCGCAGGCTTGGTAGCACTGATCGCAAGCCTCGCTGCTCGTTTCGCCGGCTGGCCCACGGTGCTGTTGACTGGTCCGGTCCTGTACCTGGTCTTCCGCTCCTATCGCTTGTATATCGGCCGGCTGGAAACTGAGCGCGAGCACGCTGAAGCAGTGTCGGGATTGCACCTGCGGACCATCGAAGCGCTGGCCCTTGCGATCGAGGCCAAGGACGACACCACTCACGATCACCTGGCGCGTGTCCAGGTCTACGCGCGTGAGCTCGCGCGCGAACTTGGTCTATCGCGCGAAGAGCAGGAGGCGTTGCAAGCCGCATCCATTCTGCACGACATCGGAAAACTCGCGGTGCCCGAGCACATCATTTCCAAGCCCGGCCGTCTGACGCCGGAAGAGTTCGACAAGATGAAAATCCATCCCACCGTGGGAGCGGAAATTCTGGAGCGGGTGCAGTTCCCCTACCCGGTGGTTCCCATCGTTCGCGCACATCACGAAAAGTGGGACGGCAGCGGATATCCCAACGGCTTGAAAGGCGAAGAAATTCCCATCGGGGCCCGGATCCTGGCTGCGGTCGATTGTTTGGACGCGCTCGCGACCGACCGCCAGTATAGGCGCGCGCTGCCGCTCGACGACGCAATGAAAGTGGTGCAGAAAGAGTCGGGGACTTCCTTCGATCCGCGAGTCGTCGACGCGCTTGCCAAGAAATATGTCGCCCTCGAGAAAATGGCCAAAGAATCGCGCTCGGGCGACCCCATGAAACTCTCCAAGGACGTGAAAGTGGAGCGGGGACTCGCCCCCGCAGCCGGTTTCGAAGCAGCGGCACCCAATGCCCGTCCTCCTGCCGCGTCGGCGGCCGCTCAGGCTACCGACTTCCTGAGCATGATTGGGGCGGCGCGCCAGGAAGTGCAGGCGCTATTCGAAATTTCGCAGGATCTGGGTAACTCGCTAAGTCTCGACGAAACCTTGTCCCTGCTGGGCGTTCGCTTGCGCCGCATCGTCCCGCATCATGGTCTCGCGATCTGGGTGCAGCGTTCCGGGATCCTGATGCCGGAGTTCGTGTCAGGTGACGATTTCCGTTTGTTCTCTTCCCTGCAGATCCCGGTGGGAAATGGACTGTCGGGATGGGTGGCGGAAAACCGCAAAGCGATTCTCAACGGCAATCCATCCGTGGAATCCGGTTATCTGAACGATCCGACGAAGTTCTCGCAGCTTCGCTCGGCTCTGGCGGTGCCGCTCGAAGGTACCGGCGGCGTAGTCGGCGTGTTGACGCTGTATCACTCGGATCGCGACGCGTTCACCAAAGACCATCTGCGCATCTTGCTGGCGATCAACGGAAAGATTGCGATTTCGATCGAGAACACGCTGCGCTTCCGCCAGGTGGAGACTTCGGCTACCACCGACTATCTGACGGGGCTTCCGAATGCGCGCTCGCTCTTCGTACAACTCGACGCCGAGCTATCGCGCAGCCGGCGCAGTGAGCAGCCGATCGCAGTGCTCACTTTGGATTTAAACGGCTTTAAGCAGGTGAACGACCGCTGCGGGCATCTGGAAGGTAATCGAGCTTTGCGCGCGGTGGGCGCGGCGCTAAAGTCGGTATGCCGCGAGTACGACCAGGTAGCGCGCATGGGCGGCGATGAGTTTGTAATGGTGCTTCCGGGAGCGCGTGCGGGAGAGATCAACTCCAAGTTCGAACAAATTCGCAGCGCGATCGCACAAGTTTCAAACGAAATGTTTGCGGGTCAGGCGCTTAGCGCAAGCATCGGCGCCGCATATTTTCCGGAGGACGGCGATAACGCCGACGAACTGCTGTCAGTCGCGGACCGCCGCATGTATTCGGAAAAGCAATCGCAACGCCGCGAGATGAAGACACCCTCGCGTATATTGCGCGAGCACGACTACGCGACCGCTCTGGTGAACTAGCCGCTCTGCAGTTCTAGCTGCCACCGGCAGCGCCCCGATCCCAGCTTCGAACGGCCCTTCTATTGCATTGACAGAAGCTGGAAGGGGAACCAATATGAGTCCCGCTATCAACATTACCTCCAAGCTCTTGAATTTCGATGACCTTAAGCTACTGTCGCAACACGCGGGTCCCTGCGTAACCATAAGCATTCCGGCCTACCAGCCGGGCGCGGGTGGTGGTACTCGGCACGCGCACCTGCGCCACTTGACGCAAACCGCCGCCGAGCAAGTGCGCCATTTGAACCGGCCAGAAGTCGCGGAAGATATGGAGATTGCTCTTGAAATGCTCGCCGGGACGCTGGACGACGGACATGGCGGACCTGGCGTCACCTTATTCTGTGCGCGGGGCTTTTCAGCGGCGTACGAGACTCCCGGCGTCCGCGCCGATTCCGTGACGGTGGGCGCCTACTTCGATCTCTTGCCTTTGGTAACCGCCGCACAGACGCCCAGCCACTTTTTAGTCCTCGGTATCAGCAAGCATAGGCCTCGGCTGTTTCATTATTCGAACGGACGCATCGAAGAACTGGAGCTTCCGGCGAGTGTACCGGTGAGTCTGGAAGCGGCAGGCGCGTTCGACGAGCCTGAACACACTATGGATAGCCACTCCGCGGCCGGGCCCTCTGTGGGAGCCTTGCGCGGCGTGCGCTTCGCCAGCTCCGGCGATCAGGACTCCAACGCGGTCTACCTGCGGCATTTCTTCGGGCTGGTGGACCGCGGACTCAAAGACATCCTGAACGGCGAGCCCCTATTCCTTGCGGGAGTGCGCGAAGAGCTCGCTCTCTACCGCAAGACCGCCAAGTATCCCCACATCTTCGAGTCTGAGTGCCACGGCAACGCGGAGCATTCGTCACTGGATCAAGTAGCGAAACACGCGGCCGCAGGAGCATTGCGGGAATACCGTCTCGCGGCCGACCGCGCGCTTGGAGCCCTACCCGAAATTCGCGAAAAGCTCACGGGCGATCCAGGTGCAATCTTGAACGCTGCGACCGAAGGCCGCGTGCGCCAAATCTTCGTGGCAGAAGCGGGCAGTCCGAAAGAAGCGCTGAACGCCGCGGTTGTAGAGGGCTTGCGGACCGGCGCGGAAATTTTCACATATCCGGGTAAGGAACTACCGGAATTCGGCGCCATCGCAGCGGTCCTGCGCTATTAGCGGAAAATGTGCCACCAGCGGCGCTTGCGGCGCAGAGGTACGGTGTTTGCCCACCGCCCAACTTCAAGCTTCGCGTCGATCTTCAGTTCATCACTGTTCCGAATCGTAATGATCTTTGAAAAATTGTTGAAACCTGGGCAGCTCACCTTTAGCCGTAGTTCGCCCATTGGGAGGTCAGGTAGAATAATCTCGCCTTCTTCGTTGGCCTTCCCGCTACTGGCAACGTAGTCAAACTCCCCCTGGAGCACGGAGGCCTCGGCTTGCGGAACCACTGCTCCCGTAATATCAGTTACGCGAATGCGAACACGCCCGGACTGAGCCATCAAAGGGGAAACCGCCGTCAATAAAGCTCCCACTAAGACCGCGCGGCGACTGGGCGGCTCCGGGAGAGACTCGCCAGTGAGAAGGCCGCAGACGCGCCCGGACGATTCCCGTCTTAGGTCGTCGATCTCCCGCGTTGAATATTGTTCGAGGGCGTGAACGTAGGTTTGGCACTCGTCGCGAAAGCGCTTTCGGCCATTACCTTCTAGATCCGACCAACGTTTCTGGCAAGAATTCAGGATGGCGAATCGAGCGCTCACGCCCGTATTATATGTTGTTACGCTGCTTTGAATTCGGGCTCGCGCAGCAGTTCCAAAAAAGCCTGCGCGGCGGGGTGGAAGCGTTTTTTCTTGCGATGAATGATCCCCAACGGACGATAGAGTTCAGACACCGCTAGCGGAATTGCAGCCAAACGTCCCTGCGTCACCTCATCGCGCATGATGCGCGCGGGCAGGATGCTGACGCCGGCCCGGTGCGCAACGGCTTCCTTAATCATTTGCAAGTTGTCAAAGTGCAGGGTTAGATTAACTTCGATCTCATGCTCGCGTAGGAAGCGGTCGACCTCACGGCGGATCGGCAGGTCTTCGTCGAAGCCGATAAAATCGACACCGTTTAGATCTTCCGGACGGATCTTTCCGCGCTTGGCGAGCAGATGATCCGGCGCCGCCGCCAGCACCATTTCCTCCTGCCGCCACGGAATCACGGTGATCTCGCGGCTAGGCTCGGGATAACTCACCAGACCGATATCCGCTTGGTCCGCCAGCACAGAAGAATACACTTTTTCCGGCCGTAAATATTCCACTTCCAGATGCGCTCGGGGCTGCCGGCGCGAGAACTCGGTTTCGAGCTGCGCCATCTCGCTCAAGCCCACCGAATAAATGGACGCGACCTTAACTGTGCCGTCTACATCCTGCTTTAACTGATTGAGCGCGACTTCAAATTCATCCTTGCGGCGCAAGACATCGCGGCAAAAATCGCAATACAACTGGCCCGCCGCATTTACCACGAGGGGACGGGTTGACCTATCTAGTAAACTAGTACCTAGCACCCGTTCCAAGTCCTGAACGTGTTGACTGGCCGCCGACTGGCTCACATCGTTGAGCGCGGCCGCGCGGCTGAAACTTCTAGTTTGCGCAATATCTTTGAAAAGTTTGAGGTTCTCGTAGTTCACTGAGCCCAGGATAGCATCACTTGGGCTAATATTACAATAGAACAAATTCTGTTGACGTGATAATAACCACTAAGGTATTCTGAGTTATGCAATTCCCTCCCGAAGCGCAGGGACTGTATCATCCTAGTCACGAGCACGACGCCTGCGGCATGGGCTTCGTGGTGAATCTGGACGGCCGCAAAACGCACGAAATTGTGCAAAAGGGCATCCAGATCCTGATCAACCTCACGCATCGTGGGGCTTGCGGGTGTGACCCCGACACCGGCGACGGCGCGGGCGTTTTGATCCAGATCCCGCACGAATTTTTCGCGCGCGAGTGCGCGAAGCTCGGATTCACGCTGCCGGAGCCCGGGTCGTATGGCGTCGGGATGATGTTTTTGCCCGTCGAGAGTGCCCAGCGCCTCCTCTGCGAGGGAATCGTCGAACGCATCGCCCGCGAAGAGGGCCTGACGGTTTTGGGATGGCGCGATACGCCGCTGCATGGCGACGCCATTGGGCGCCAAGCGCGTGCGACGCAGCCTTACATTGAACAGATTTTCCTGCAGAAGGGCGAGGGGCCCGACGGCGAGCCCATGTCGCAGGACGATTTCGAGCGCAAGCTGTATGTGGTGCGGCGGCGCGCCGATATCGAAATTGCGGCCAGCGAATTTGACGACAAGGGATTTTTCTACGTTCCGTCGATGTCCTCGCGGGTCATCATTTACAAAGGGCTACTGCTGGCCCCGCAGATTTCGGATTTCTATACCGAGTTGGCCGATCCGTTGACCCGGAGCTCGCTGTGCATGGTGCATCAGCGGTTTTCAACCAACACGTTTCCCACCTGGCAATTGGCGCATCCTTATCGCATGATCTGCCACAACGGCGAGATCAACACGGTGCGCGGCAACGTCAACTGGATGAACGCGCGCGAATCCGTGCTGCGTTCGAATGTGTTTGGCGAGGACCTGTCCAAAATTTTCCCGGTGATTCGTCCCGGCGGCAGCGATACCGCTTGCCTCGACAACGCCGTAGAACTGCTGACTCTGGCAGGCCGCGAGCTGCCCCATGTGATGGCGATGTTGATCCCCGAAGCCTGGGATGCCGACACCACCATGCCCGACGACAAGCGGGCGTTCTACGAATATCACGCGTCGTTAATGGAACCGTGGGACGGGCCCGCGGCGGTCGCGTTCACCGACGGCAAGTGGTTGGGAGCGACGCTCGATCGCAATGGGCTGCGGCCGGCGCGTTACATGGTGACCACCAGCAATGAGCTGATCCTGGCTTCTGAAACTGGCGTATTGCCGATCAAGCCCGAGGAAGTGCAGTACAAGGGCCGCCTCCAGCCCGGCAGAATGCTGCTGGTGAATCTGGAAGAACACCGCATTGTCCCCGACGAAGAAATCAAGCACATCCTGGCTTCGCGGCAGCCCTATCGCGAGTGGCTCAAAGACAAGCAACTCACGCTCGATCAATTACCGCAGCCACCGCGCGTCTACGGTTTCGATCCCGCAACCGTGCTGACGCGGCAACGTGCATTCGGCTATAGCGACGAAGACTTGAAAATGATCCTGGCGCCGATGGCGACCACTGGCGAGGAGCCTATAGGATCAATGGGCGTCGACACACCACTCGCGTGCCTGTCGGACCGGCCGCAGTCGTTGTTCCACTACTTCAAGCAACTATTCGCGCAGGTCACGAATCCCGCGATCGATCCCATTCGCGAAGAACTGGTGATGTCGCTCACCAGCTACATCGGCACAGAACGTAACATCCTGGAAGAAACGCCGATGCACTGCCACACGCTGAAGCTGCCGCAGCCCATCCTGACCAACCTGGATCTGGAGAAGTTGCGCCGTGTGAGTTGGGGCGACTTCTTAGCCACCACCATTCAGACTT
>Ga0268266_10004436_pt1 | contig 13434 bp, 13 predicted proteins | sample KBSS13metaG_FD_190356 | JGI IMG/M metagenome (GOLD analysis project Ga0268266, IMG submission 190356) | Switchgrass rhizosphere microbial communities from Kellogg Biological Station, Michigan, USA - KBS S1-3 metaG (SPAdes) (version 2) | ecosystem: Host-associated > Plants > Roots > Rhizosphere...
CTTTCTGACGAACTTCTAAGGCTTCCTACAAGAAGCACCGCAGCTTCCGAAATGGGTCAAAATGCGGATGTTCGCCAAAGGCTCAGCCAAATCCGCCCGTACGCCCACAGCAGAATTCCATGATCGCAAATAACGCGAATACACGCTCAGGCCGCCTTCAATTCTCAATCGATAAGGTTTGTGCAATTTGCTTATCAGTTGGCAAGCGTGACCTGGGCCAATGGGATCTACGCAAGTCGCCGCCCAATGCGACGGGTTCACTCCGCCGCGAGCGAGTGGCGTCGCAGCGGCAATCCAAGGCGTCCCCAGACCTCGACCATGGCGTCAGCAAGCGCGTCGATCAACGTGTCATCATGGTATGGCGACGGCGTGATGCGCAGCCGCTCGGTCCTGCGAGGCACGGTCGGATAGTTGATCGGCTGGACATAGATGCCGTACTCGGCGAGCAGGAGATCGCTCGCTTCCTTGCACTTCTCCGGATCTCCCACCATGACAGGCACGAGGTGCGTCTCCGTGAGCATGACCGGCGGGCCTGCACCATAAAGCACGGACTTGACCCGCGCCGCGCGTTCCTGATGGCGGTCGCGTTCCCACTGCGACGACTTGAGATGACGGATCGCCGCGGTGACTGCAGCACAGACAGCCGGCGGCAGCGCGGTCATGACGCCTACGAAGAGGTCAACTTCGGCGTCGAGATCCATCGCCCGGTGCATCGACTGCGCGGATGCAAGATCGAAGGCGTTCTTCGCCTCCGGGCGGTTGATCGTGATGATCAGGATATGGACGTGACGCTCGGTCAGAACACGTTCACGCATTTTGTCATCCTTCGGAGACTACATTGATTGACCGGATAGATGGATCGATCACGTGGACAGCGGCTCGGCTTCGGCCATAAATCCCGCGCCCAATTCGCGCAGCCTGGAAACGTCCGAAGAACTGAAACCCCGCTGGCTCAGCGCTGCTGCGCTATGCTCGCAGCGCCGCGGCGCCGGTCTTGGCGGTTCTGACGGTGTACCGAGGAAGCGCGGCGCAGGCGCCGGCTGAACGACGCCGTCGACTTCGATGAAACTGGCGCGGATGACACGGCGCCTCCGAGAACTCCATACCGGCGTCACGGAGGCATCGCCATTCCAGAAGATCTCGCACCATTCATCCCGGGTGGTCTTACCGAGAAACGCTTTTGCACGTCAGCGGCGGTCTGAAGATTCCCGGATACCTAGTAGGGCGAAAAGGAAATTTTTCGCGAATGCGCCAGCCACAGTGAGGCATCGCGCCGAGGCTGCTAATGTCGGCAGTAAATTCCGCAAGCGTTCGCCGCTGTTCACCAGCGTCTTAATCCAACGAACGCGGCTGATGGCTACCTAAGTGCCTGAGTTTGCTGGCGCTCCCTAGGGGAATCGAACCCCTGTTTCAGCCTTGAGAGGGCCGCGTCCTAACCGCTAGACGAAGGGAGCGTACGGGAGAGGGAATAGCCGCGAAATGTGCGGCGGGCAAGGCAAGTCTGAAGGCCCTCGAACGGTTGGGTAAACCTGTGGCCTGGCGCCCTCGCCCCCGGCCCGGGCACTTTAAGCCGGGCGCGCAGGCCTCAGGGTTCGCTGACGAATTTGAGCTTTCCGGCCGGTTGCAGCGTTTTGGCGTCGAAGGTGCGGATTTCGGTTATCCCGCCTATATCCAGCGTCAGCACCAGCCGCTCGCCGGCCACCGCCGTCGAGACGATGCGGGCGCCCTTGGGCAGCGTCGCGATAATGTCCGCGTTGGCGGCCGCGGGGCTTCCCTCGCCGCGGTAAAGACGGTACCCGACGGCGATCAGGACCACGGCCACCGCCAGCGCCGAGGTCAGGCCCGCGATCAGCATCATCCGCCGCACCCGCGCCATCAGCGCGGCCTGCTCGGGGGTCGGTTCGGGGGCGACGGTATCGGTCATGCAAGGCTCTTTAGTTACTGTGCCCCAAGACCCTCATGGTGAGGAGCGCGAAGCGCGTCTCGAACCATGTGGCCCCGCCTGTGGCAACATCCTTCGAGACGCCCGCTTCGCGGGCTCCTCAGGATGAGGTCAAGCAATTTTGACGCGGTAGGCTTAGAGCATGAAGCGGAAAAGTGGAAACCGGTTTTCCGGAAGGATCATGCGCCAGATATGACGGAACAAGGCTCATCTAACAGCGGTCAAAGGCTGGAGGTCATCGTCGCCGGCGACGAGGGATCGCCCCGCCTCGACCGCGTGCTCGCGGTGCTCCGCCCGGAACTGTCGCGCTCGCGGCTGAAAGCGCTGATTCTGGCCGGTTCCGTCACCGCCAAAGGCACCCCCGTCCGCGACCCCGCTTATCATGTCACTGCCGGAGATTCGATCACAATCGACGTCCCCGAAGCGGTGGCGCCAGAGCCGAAGGGCGAGGATATCGCGCTCGACATCGTCTACGAGGACGACGACATCATCGTCATCGACAAGCCGAAAGGGCTGGTCGTCCATCCGGCCGCGGGGCACGAGAGCGGCACGCTGGTCAACGCGCTGATCGCCCATTGCGGCGCCAGTCTTTCAGGGATTGGTGGTGTCCGCCGGCCGGGCATCGTGCACCGGCTCGACAAGGACACCACCGGGCTGATGGTGGTCGCCAAGAACGACCAGGCGCATCAATCGCTGACCGCGCAATTCGCCGATCACGGCCGCACCGGGCCGATGCAGCGCGGCTACAAGGCCTTCGTCTGGGGCGTGCCCGGCCGCCAGCGCGGCACGGTCGACGCGCCGATCGACCGGCATCCTTATGCCCGCGAAAAGATGGCGGTGCGCCCGGGCGGACGCGAGGCGATCACGCATTGGGAATTGCAGGCAACCTATCAGGGGCGCGACGGCAAGCCGGTCGCCTCGTTTCTCGCCTGCCAGCTCGAGACCGGGCGGACCCATCAGATCCGGGTGCACCTCGCCCATATCGACCACCCCCTGATGGGCGATGCCGTCTATGGCCCGCACTTCAAGACCAAGGCCGGCCACCTCGGCACCCAAGGTAAGGAGGCGCTCACCGCCCTCGGCCGGCAGGCCCTGCACGCCTATTTGCTCGCCCTGGAACACCCCCGGACCGGAGAACTTTTGCATTGGGAGGCGGCCTTGCCGGAGGATTTGCTACTCCTGCAGCGGGCGCTGGAAGCGGCCGTATGACGCAGGCCTCTGGGAAAACTCTAGTTATGCCAACAGGTTATGCCTGCCACACGGGGACGTGACGTCAGTATTCCTTCCCTATTTGTTCGTTTTCGGCTATGTTGCACCTGCGCTGAATATCCAGCGCGGAACATCGCAGCCTGGTCGGCTTTAACACAGCGACCATCTGCCGGGCCCGCCGCTATCGGGGGCCTGAACCACTGGAGGGCGCTCGATGGCCCGTACAGCTACGCTGCCGGTTCTCAATGGAGAATCCGGCCTTTCTAGATACCTCGCCGAGATCCGCAAATTTCCTATGCTGGAACCCCAGCAGGAATACATGTTCGCCAAACGCTGGCGCGAACATGACGATCGCGACGCGGCACATCACCTTGTCACCAGCCATCTCCGGCTCGTGGCCAAGATAGCCATGGGCTATCGCGGCTACGGATTGCCGATCTCCGAGGTCGTCTCGGAAGGCAATGTCGGCCTGATGCAGGCGGTAAAGCGGTTCGAGCCCGAGAAGGGTTTTCGTCTCGCCACCTACGCCATGTGGTGGATCAAGGCCTCAATACAAGAGTACATTCTGCGTTCCTGGTCGCTCGTGAAAATGGGCACCACCGCGAACCAGAAGAAGCTGTTCTTCAACCTGCGCAAGGCGAAGAGCAAGATCTCCGCGCTGGACGAGGGCGATCTCCGCCCCGACCAGGTGGCGATCATTGCCAAGCGCCTCGGCGTGACGAATCAGGACGTTGTCGACATGAACCGCCGCCTCGGCGGCGACGCGTCGCTCAACGCGCCGATCCGCGACGACGGTGAAGCCGGCGAATGGCAGGACTGGCTGGTCGACAATTCGCCCAACCAGGAAGCCGTGATGGCCGAGCACGAGGAGTTCGATCATCGCCGGCAGGCGCTGAACGGCGCCATCGGTGTGCTCAACCCTAGGGAACGCCGCATCTTCGAGGCGCGGCGCCTGGCGGAAGACCCGATGACGCTGGAAGACCTCGCCGCCGAATTCGGCGTGTCGCGCGAACGCGTGCGGCAGATCGAGGTCCGCGCTTTCGAAAAGGTGCAGTCGGCCGTCAAGGGCACGATTGCCCGGCAGGAAGCGGCAGCACTCGAAGCCGCGCACTGATCGCGCGATCGAGGTAACAGGTGACGAAAGCCGGCGGCAACGCCGGCTTTTTGTTTTTTGGGGGGCGTCATCTCAACCAGCCGTCGTCCCTGCGAAAGCAGGGACCCATACGCCGCGGCGGTAATGATTTGCACGAAGGCAACTATCATTCATCTCCAACCACGACGGCCGCGGCGTATGGGTCCCCGCGTTCGCGGGGACGACGAGAGGTTGGTTGAAACCGGGCGACAACGACTAGCCCTCCCCCTCAATAATACGTCCGCAGATAATCCGCGATGCTGTCGGGCTGGTTGAGGTTGTTCCAGTCATAGGGATCGCCGTACAGCAACGCGCTGGCCTGCGTCTTGTAATCGGGTGCGACGTTGTCAGGCTGATCGACGGGCTTTGCGAGTATGTCGCGATAATCCTGGTAGTTCGCCTGCGTCCCGATGAAGATGCAGACGCAGTGGTTCGGCTCGGCATAGAGATAGCGCACATCGTTGCCGGTGCGATGAATCACGAAGCGATGCGGCGGCAGCGCGTGCAGCGCCTTCCTGCCCGCTTCGTCATTGGCGACCTGGACGCGGAAGCCGGCCGACGAGAGATAAAAACTGTTCTTGTCGAGGAACGGCTTGCTCGGCGCTTCCAGCGCCATCAGCAGCGAGGCGCATAGCAATGGCGCGATCGCGGAGATGAGCCCGAGCAGCTTGCCGCGGGCTCGGCCATGGACCGGCGATAATGCCGCCGAAAGAGATGTCATTCGTGCAATCCCTTGAATGTCGATCGGTGGATCAATCAACCGACAGTGCTCGAACCATCGCTTGTGGTCAAATTGACGGGCGCTGCTTCAACATCACCGCTGTCGTCCTCCGCGAAAGCGGGGGACCCAGTACGCCGCGGCCGGGGAGCGCAATCGCGATGGCCTCTGGAATACTGGATCGCCCGGTTGAACCGGGCGATGACGACCTCCCAAAATCGAAAGGCCGCGGCGTATGGGTCCCGGCTCAAGGCCGGGACGACGAGAGAGATTACTCACCCCACTCCCGCGCCATCTTGGCCAGCGCGCAGCCCTCGCAATAGCGGGCGTCCTTGTAGTCGATCCAGTTATGCGCATAGACGCGATCGAGCGGAATGCCGTAACGCGCGCGCAGTACCTTCACGAGGATCTTCCACGCCGCGATTTGCGCCTCGGTCGGCCCGCGGGTCACGTCAGGAAAATTGCCGGCGAATTCGACGCCGACCGAGTTGTTGCCGACCACCTGGCGGTAGGTCGGGGCGTTGTCGATATACTTGTTGTCGTTGCGGTTGGCGCCGTCGCCATGGGTCGGAACCAGATGTTCGGCGACCGCCCAATACACCGTGCCGTCGGTCTCCACCCAGACCATGACGCCGCGCCGGGTCGGGTTCTTCGATTGCGCCTGCGCGCCGCCGCGCGCCGAGCCTGCCGGCCCTTCGGTCTGGTGCACGATGATGTTGCGCCAGGGATGGGCTTTTGAAAGCTCGCCCCATGGCGCCAGCCAGACCATCTTCAACCCGGGAATATCGGGCGTGCCCGACGCGCGCGCGATTGTCGCGAGGTCGGGCGTCTGCGCGACGGCGCACGGGGGAAATATCAGGACGAACAGTGCGGCCGCGAGGGGGAGAAAATTCATGCGCGAAGTCCAGTGACGGACCACGGTAGCACGCCTCACGCGCGCTGGCGCAGGCCCATGTCGGACAGCGGCGGGCTCGCGGGTTCGGGCGCCAGTGGCGGCGCCTGGTCGTAGACGGCAAAGCCGTTGCGGCCGGCTTTCTTGGCGTCGTAGAGCGCATGGTCGGCGGCCGCGATCAGGCGGTCCGGATAGGCACCCATCTCGGGGGTCCATTGCGCGACGCCGATCGAGACCGCGACCGGAATATCGTTGCCGGTGCATTGTTCGGCATCCGCACGGCAGACATCAAGCACGCGGCGCGCGATCATGGCGCCTTCGCGCAGCGTCGAGGACGGCAGCACGATGCAGAACTCGTCGCCCCCGGTCCGCGCCAGCATGTCGCTGGGCCGCAGCCGGGTCTGCGCCATCAGGGTGAAGTGTTGCAGACAAGCGTCGCCGGCGGCGTGCCCATGGGTATCGTTGATGCCCTTGAAGCCGTCGAGATCGATCACCAGCAGCGCGAACGGCTGATTGCTGCGTACCGAGCGCGCGCATTCTTCCATCAGGCGCTGCAGCAGATAGCGGCGGTTGCCGACGCCGGTGAGATCGTCGAGCAGCGCGAGATCCGCGACCTCGGTGCGCAGGCGGTCCATCGCCATCAGCAGGAAACCGAAGTTCAGCGCCATCGACAGGAACACCAGCACCAGGATGACGACCGACTGCACCGGGCTGAAATGCATGTAGGAGAACCCGCCGCCGACATCGGTCAGCGCGCCGACCAGCCTGCCCGCGAAAATCGCCATGATCATGATGGTGACGACGCCGGCCAGCCGCGCGCCCGGATTGACGCGGCCCTCATGCGGGCTCAGCAGCAGTTTCAGGCTCAACACCATCGGCAGCACCTGCGCGATCGTGAAGACGGTCATCCGTCCGGGCACGCTGTCATGGACAAAGATGAAGAATGACAGCCCGGCAAAGCCGAGGCCGGTCGTCAGCACGGTGTCACGCCACGACACCGGCCGGTCGAAGAATTTCCGCACCCCCATCGCGGCGAGGCAGATCGCCAATAACAGCGCGGTGCCGCCAAACAGCAGAGGCACCAGCGAATCCGGGAACACCACGCGCAGCATCGCCATCGCCGCACCGGCCGCCGCAGCGAACGCCGAACCGGTCCAGAACCGCGACGCTTCGAACGACGGATAGCAGCGCACGACGTAGGCCCAGATCAGGCCCAGCGCGAGAAAATTGATGACGAACACCGTCCAAAGCGTCGGAACGCTCAGCATCGCGAACCCGGGACGCGCACGCGTCCCGTCTCCCCTGTTGTCTAACGACCGCTCAAGGCTTCCACCTCGCGCCTTCCCCACGACGATCTACGCCGCCTTGCGGAACAACGTGCATCCACGCCGCTTAACGGACCCTGACTGCCGCCTGCCAATCCAAACCGTGGTTTTGATTTGATGAAGATCGTCGACGTTGGGACATCGTTAAGCATGACGCGCGCGATGCGAACGGCGATGACGAGGCGCGTTTCGACACGAAATCGCATCAAAATGCATAACAACTGTGGATAACGTGATGACAACGCCATGACGGCACGCGGCAGCGGCCTCCGAATCTGGTGGGATTGTCATTGAGGATGTTGCGAGGCTGGCCCTCCGCCAAGCATGCCTCGGTGTCGCGTTTCCATCCATGAAAACCTTGAGAGGATACTATGGCTAAGAAAGCGAAGAAGGCGAAAAAGGCCAAGGCGAAAAAGGCCAAGAAGTCGAAGAAGAAGTGAATTTTGGCCCGGGTGGAGTGCTCAGCTCCGCCCGGGCTCCCAACTCCGGGTACAATTTTGGAGAACGGCGGGCCTTCGGTCCGCCTTTTTCATTTTGGCGAATGGCGCCGAGATTGTAGCCCGGATGAGCGCAGCGACATCCGGGATGACATAAGCACCGGCCCCGGATATCGCTGCGCTCATCCGGGCTACGGAATCTCAGCGCTCCGCAAACGCGAGCTTGGCGCCGAGCGCGGCGAAGCCGGCGGCAAAACTCCGGCGCAGCCAGGCCATCGCCTTCGGCCGGGTGATGACGCGGTCGCGCAGCGAGGCGGCGAACAGGCCATAGAGCGCGAACACCGCGAACGTCATCGCCATGAAGGCCGCGCTCAATTCCAGCATCCGCGCCAGTGGATACGGCTCGTCGACGGCGACGAACTGCGGCAGGAAGGCGAGGAAGAAGATCGACAGTTTTGGATTGAGGATGTTGATCAGGATCGCGGTCACGATGACGCGCCGGCTGGAGCGCGCGGAGGCCGCAGGCCGCGTATCGACCGACAGCGCGCCGGTCTCGCGCAACGCCTGCCAGGCCATGTAAAGCAGATACACCACGCCGCACCATTTCAGCGCGGCGAACGCCAGCGCACTGGTGTGCAGCACCGCGGCCAATCCCAGCATGGCGGCCAGCATATGCGGCACGATGCCGAGCGTGCAGCCAAAGGCCGCCGCAACGCTCGGCCGCGCACCTGATGTCAGCGCCACCGCCAGCGTATAGAGCACGCCGGTGCCCGGAGACGCGACCACGATCAGTGAAGTCAGCAGAAACGACAGCGTCATGTCCCGCCATTAGCACGGCGGCAGCCGGCGGGGAACCAGGGCGCGCCGACGCTTACGAACCCGGCCGCGCCTCCTCGCGGCGCTTTTCATCCACCATCCGCTCGGCCTCGCGGATCACGTCGAGCGGCGCCCACGGTTTGGCCCAGAACTGGCAGCCGGCAGGCAATTCCTGATGCAGCGGCCGGCCCGAGGTGACGATCACCCCGATCTCGGGATTGAACTTCCTGGCGATGTGCGCGAGCTCGACGCCGTCCATGTTGCCGGCAAGATGCACGTCGGTCATCATCAAAACCAGGTTGCCGGCCGCGCGCTCCAGCACCAGCTCCGCGGCCTCCGCGCTTTCGCATTCGATGACGTCGACCTCGCTTTCCTCCAGCAGCAGGCAGATCATGTCCCGTTGCATCGGGTCGTCTTCGACGATGAGGGCGGTCGCGCGAAACGGTTTTGATTGTCCCATGAATGAGCCTCCTCAGCATTTGCGCTGGTCTTGCGCTGTCTTTTCTCTCCGGTAGTCGGGGTTAAGCGCCGAAACTGCTTTATGGTTCGGTTCCAATTTGCGAAACTTTGCGGGAACCCGCCCGTTCTCGACCTGCAAGGAGCTCCCCGAAATGACTGCGATATCCGGAAGCGCGGCCGCCGTGACCGGCGCCGCCAGCGGCATCGGCCGCGCGCTGGCGCTGGAGCTTGCCGCACGCGGCTGCGACCTCGCGCTCGCCGACCGCGACGAGGCCGGGCTGCAACAACTCGCCGCCGAAATCGGCAAACCAGGCACGCGCAAGGTCACGACGCATCGCGTCGATGTCGGCGAGCCCGCGCAGATCCAGGAATTTTCGAGCGCGGCCATCGCCGCCCACCCGTCGCTGAACATCCTCATCAACAATGCCGGCGTCGCACTCCTTGGCGCGTTCAACGAGGTCGACCAGGCGCAGATGGAGTGGCTGATCAACATCAATTTCTGGGGCGTCGTGCACGGCACCCGCGCCTTCCTGCCGCATCTCGCAAAGCAGCGCGAGGCGCACATCGTCAACCTCTCCTCGCTCTTCGGCCTCATCGCCCCGCCCGGCCAGACCGCCTATTGCGCGGCGAAATTCGCGGTGCGCGGCTTTTCAGAAAGCCTGCGGCATGAGCTGGCGATGGGGAACAGCCCGGTGAAGCTCTCGGTGGTGCATCCCGGTGGCGTGCTGACCAACATCGTGCGCAACTCCCGCAGCGGAAGCGGCATCACCGACAATGCGCGCCGCGCGGAATCGATCGACCGTTTTGACGCGGTGGCCAAGACTACGCCGCCGGTCGCGGCCCAGCGCATCATCACCGGCATCGAGAAGAACCAGCCGCGCATTCTGATCGGCAACGACGCGCGGATGATGGATCTGCTACAGCGGTTTCGCCCGGCGACCTATTGGGCGGTGCTCGCGAAGCGGATCGAGAAGATGGCGGGCGAGAAGGGGAAGTGAAGCGCGGTGTCGTGGGAGGGCGGCGGTCTGTAGGGTGGGCAAAGCGAAGCGTGCCCACCATCAAGATGCGTGCTCGACGATAGGTGGTGGGCACGTCGCTTCGCGCCTTTGCCCACCCTACGAGACTGCGAATTCTTACTATCGCCCCACCAGCCTGTCGGCAAAATACCCGATCGTCTTGCGGTAGATCGTCGCCCTGTTCCACTCGCGCATGGCTTCGAAATTCGCGGTGCCTTCGCCGTAGGGTGCGCCGCCCTTGAAGCCGCTGGTGTGCAGCAGGTTCGCGGTGGAGGCGAGCACGTCGGGGACGCTGTGGCGCAAATCGACATGGCCGTTGCCGTCGAAATCGACGCCGTATTTGATGTAGGACGACGGCAGGAATTGCGTCTGGCCGATTTCGCCAGCGAAGGCGCCGATCAGGTCGCGCAAGGGCAGATCGCCGCGCTGCACGATCTTCAGCGCCGCCAGCAACTCGCCCTGGAACAGTTCGGTGCGGCGGCAATCATGCGCCATGGTGGCGAGCGTGCGGATGACCGGCATCTTGCCGATATCGCCCTTGCCGAAATCGCTCTCCAGCCCCCAGATCGCGACCACAATTTCCGGCGGCACGCCAAATTGCTTCTCGATGCGCGACAGCAGCGAGCCGTGCCGCTGCAGCATCTGCCGGCCGATGTTGATGCGCCCGGGGCCGACGCGGGTGGAGACATATTGCTCGAACGACTTGTTGAAGGTGCCGCGCTGGCGGCGGTCGAAGGCCAGCACCGCCGGATCCTGCGTCACGCCCGAAAGCGCCTGGCTGATCACCGCCTGCGAAATGCCGGCCGCGGCCGCCTCCTGCGACATCGCCGCCACGAAGGTGTTGAAATCGCCGCCGCAGCGCGCGGCGTAAACGGGGGTGGAGCAGATGACGGCGCCGAGGAAAATGGCCCAACGAACTATGCGCATGCGAATCCCTTGTTCATTCTCGCTTCCGTTATGCCATGGGAACGCGGCGCACGAAACCTCGTCGTCCCTGCGAACGCACGGACCCATAACCCTGGGCGCCAATTGCTAAAGCAAGGTCGTCAACGAGCCGGCCTTGATAACATCGGCCGCGGCGTATGGGTCCCTGCGTTCGCAGGGACGACGACTTATTGGCTTGATGACAACTGTCGGACGCAAATCGCGGTGGTGAGTTGCCCCCTACTCGCCGCCGCCGTCGATCTGCTTGCCCATCAGCGCGATGGCTTTCTGATAGACGCCCGCGGCATTCCAGGCCTGGATGGCGGCGAAGTTCGGCTCGCCGGGCTGATAGCCCGCGCCGGCGCGCCAGCCATGGGCCTTCAGAAAATTCGCGGTCGACATTAGCGCATTGGCGGAGTTTTCGAGATTGCCGGTGCCATAGGCCAGGATCGCCTTGGGCATGAACTGGGTCTGGCCGACCTCGCCATGCATCGAGCCGCGCTGGCTCGGCGAGAGCGCGCCGCGATCGATCAATTGCAACGCGGCGTAAAGATGCTCGGTGAAATAGGCCGAGCGCCGGCAGTCATAGGCCAGCGTCGCGATCGAGGCGAGCATGTTCTGGTTGCCGCGCTGGGTGCCGAACCCGGTCTCCATTCCCCAGATCGCGAGCAGCGGCCCTGGCGGCACGCCGTAGCGTTCGCGAATGGAAGCAAACAGCGCGCCCTGCGACGCCTTCAACTGCCGCCCCTTTGCGACGATCGTCGCAGCCCCGCGCTTGGCGAGAAACTGGTCGAGCGAGAGACTGAAACTGCGCTGGCCGCGGTCGGCGTTGATGGTCGCCTGCGCATAGTTCGTCGCCATCAGCGCCTGGATGGTGCCGGCGCTGATGCCCTTGGCCCGCGCCTCGCCAGAAAACTCCTGTTTCCAGGTGGCATAGCCGGCCGACGAGCTGCCGCATTGGGCGGCGTGGACGTGAGAGTTGAAGCCTGCGAACACGGCCAGAGCGGCGCTGAAAGCAAATGCGAAGCGGAGCATGGAAAAGCCGTCCCTCGGAGAGCACTGCAAATAAGGCACCGGCTTCTAGCACGTCCTCGGCAGCGCTTCGAGGGTTGCGGCCAGATGAACGGGCCAAATCTCCCTCGAAATCGGCCAAGATTGCGACTAATTTGAACCGGTTGATCTGCCGCCGCGACCTTTACAGGTCATGCCTCCTCCCGCCCCTCCCCTGATCGCTTCTCGAACGAATGGATTTCCCATGAGCTTGCCGCATACCATGTTCCGGCCGGTCCTTTTGCTGCTCGCGATGTCGCTTGGCGCGATGACGAGCGCTTCCGCACAGACGCGTGATGTGGCCGGCGCAAGAGATTATCCCGGCATCGGCCGCTTCGGCGGCAGCGTCATCACGGGATATCAGGTGAAGGATTTTGATGCGGCGCGGATGCAGGGAGCCGCCTTCAAGGATGGCCAGCCTACGAACGCGCGGCGGCTGGAAGGCCGCATCACCCGCATCGCCTATCGCACCAATCCGGGCCCCTCGATCCTGGAGGTGTCGCGCAATTTTGAGACCCAACTAGCGAAGGCCGGATTCGAAACGCTGCTGGCCTGCGACGTCGACGCCTGCGGCGGCATCCCCTTCTCGGAAGCCATCGACGCGCTGCCGATCCCGCAGATGTGGGTGGACGGTTTCAACTACCGCTATTTTGCCGGACGCAAGGTGGACGGCAGCCGCGAGACCTATGCCAGCCTGATCGTCAGCGAGAACAACCGCGATATCTATGCGCAGCTTGTCGTCGCCGAACTCGGCGCGATCGAGAACAAGATGGTGGACGCAGCCGCGATGGCAAAGGGCCTCGGCGAGGCCGGCCACATCGCGCTCTATGGCATCTATTTCGACACCGACAAGGCGGTGGTGAAACCCGAAAGCCGCCCGACGCTCGAACAGATCGCCAAGCTCTTGGCCGGCCAGCCGCAGCTCAACGTCTTCATCGTCGGCCACACCGACAACCAGGGCGCCTACGACTACAATCTCGATCTGTCGCGGCGGCGGGCGGAGGCGGTGGCCGCGGAGTTGGTGAAGAGTTTTCGCATTGCGCAGGCGCGGCTGCGCACGGCGGGTGTGGGTTTCCTGGCACCTATGGGCTCTAACGGCAATGATGCCGGCCGCGCGTTGAACCGGCGGGTGGAGCTGGTGGCGCCCTAGGGTCCAGACTCAATTGATTAAAGCCAGAATGCCACGGCGGCAACGAGGCACAGGGCTGAGAAGTAGTTCCGAGCGAGTTTGTCGTAGCGCGTTGCGATGCGCCTGAAACCCAACCGCTTCGCCAATGGGGAGATGTTCTTTTCCGAGGGCCGTTAGCGTGCCTGCTCGCGGCGCCGGTGAAGCGTCCGAGACCGGTCGCGAGCAGCGGCTCGCACAACCGCGGGCCACCGATCATTTCGACCGCCATGGGGTCATCCGCGGTATCCAGCGCGGGACGGCGGCGCGGAACGCCTCGTACTCTCTCCCAAACGTCTGCTCGAGCGTGGGTTCTTCGTACGCCACGACGAAGACGTGGAAGGCAAGC
>Ga0268266_10004437_pt1 | contig 13433 bp, 12 predicted proteins | sample KBSS13metaG_FD_190356 | JGI IMG/M metagenome (GOLD analysis project Ga0268266, IMG submission 190356) | Switchgrass rhizosphere microbial communities from Kellogg Biological Station, Michigan, USA - KBS S1-3 metaG (SPAdes) (version 2) | ecosystem: Host-associated > Plants > Roots > Rhizosphere...
ACGTTAGTTGTTTCGCTGTCCCGTTGCTTCGTGGGGACCATTCTGCGACTTGTCCCCGAGTGAGAGCGCTAGCCGCCGTTGTCGTTGCTTTGCTTGTCGTTCCGCTGTGGGATTGGGCCGCCATCACTCGCGTGGGCGCTTATGCTTTCGACTGCGACTACCGCTATTGGCCCCCATCCAGGGCACGAGCTGCCAGCGTCGTTCTTGTGGGTATCGCTGTTGCGGTAGCGGGTGCGTTCGCTCGCCCTGACCCGAACCACCCACCGATTTGGGCATTAGCCATGCTGGGCGGAGCATTTGTGATCTGGGGAGTGATCGGCTTTCTCGACGTTGTGGCGCAAAATCGTAAGGGCGACCGCGCTCCTCCACCCCCTCCGCGCTATTCGGATCCGCGCTCCTAAGAGCGTCGGCTTCCGACCCATTGCGGTCATTAGGAGTGGGTTGCTACGAGCCTATGAAAGGGAGGCCGGGCGTGGTTCAGGATGCCGTTAAACGACTGCATGACATTGGCGGCCATTTGACCGACAACCTGGATACCCACCAGTTAGCCGCAGCCACCTCATCCATCGACGCCCTCTCCCACCCACTCTCGGCCGAGGACATCAGAGCATTGCTGCTTCTCCTACCCGAAGGGGGCGATACCGCATCGGGGCTGAACTGGACTATTCTCCATGCCATTGAGGCGTCACCCGCATGGCCCCTGTGGGACACGGTCCGCAACGATGAGAGCGAATGGGTGCAAATCCTGCGACGGAGGCTTGTGAATGCTGGCCTTCAAGCGCCTAGCTAATGACCGCTTTCCACCCAAAGCGGACATTCGAAAACGCTGTCCTACAGCCCCTGATCTGAGATAGCTGGTCCGCCGGCATGAGTCGGCACCCCGTCCTCTCCGCGTTCTCTGGTGACGCCTGCCCTGAGGCTGGCGATGGGCACGTCCCGCCCTCGCGCGGACGCTCTCACGCCACGCGCGCGTTGAGGAGCGAACTTAGCGAACTTCCAGTCGGCCCTCCCCCCGCGCATAATGGGGCGTCAAGAACGTCAACTTTGTTGGAATTGAGGGCGGCGAACTGGACAAAGTGGATATACCTCCTCCCCTTCCCCGTCACTGCGAACATTCGCGAACATTCGGCCCAGGGCCCAAGTGCAGCGATGCGATTGCTTGCAATCGTGACCAGCGCGAAGTGAGCGGCAACCCTGCGTCAGCATGATGAGAGCGAGCGTCAGTGCCGGACCCCCCGTTTGACCCCCCGCCACCTCCATGGCACTCGCCGCAGCATGGCCGACGACGGGCAGGAAATGTGGGGCGGGCGGTTCGGCGGCAAGCCGGCCGAGCTGATGCGTGAAATCAACGCCTCGATCCGCTTCGACAAGCGCTTGTGGCGCGAGGATATCGCGGCTTCGAAGGCGCATGCCGACATGCTGCGCGAACAGGGCATCATCCCCGCCGCCGACGCCCAGGCAATCCTCAACGGGCTCGACGCGATCGCCGAGGAATATCGCGCGGGCGCCGTGCCCGAGGATGAGGCGCTCGAGGACATTCACATGACCGTCGAGCACCGGCTGGCGGCGCTGATCGGGCCGGCGGCGGGGCGGCTGCACACCGCGCGCTCGCGCAACGACCAGGTCGCGACCGACTTCAAATTGTGGGTGCGGAGCGCATGCGACGAAGCGGCGGACGCTGTCCGCGGGCTGCAGCGCGCGCTGGTCGGGCGAGCCGAGGAGCAGGCCGACAGCGTCATGCCCGGCTACACCCATTTGCAGGTCGCGCAGCCGGTGACGCTCGGCCATCATTTGCTCGCTTATTACGAGATGCTGCGGCGGGATGGGTCGCGGTTCGCGGACGCCCGCGCGCGGCTCAACTATTGCCCGCTGGGCAGCGCGGCGCTGGCCGGCACCGGCTTCCCGATCGACCGCGAGCGCACCGCCGACGCTTTGGGCTTCGCCGGCGCCACCGCCAACAGCCTCGACAGCGTCTCCGACCGCGACTTCGCGCTCGATTATCTGGGCGCCGCCGCGCAATGCGCGTTGCATTTGTCGCGGCTTGCGGAGGAATTGATCCTGTGGGCCAGCCCACAGTTCGGTTTCGTCACCCTCAGCGACGATTATTCGACCGGCTCGTCGATCATGCCGCAAAAACGCAACCCCGACGCGGCCGAGCTGGTGCGCGGGCACAGCGGGCGGATCGTCGGGCTGCTGACCGGCCTGATGGTCACGATGAAGGGCCTGCCGCTGGCTTATTCCAAGGACATGCAGGACGATAAGGAGCCGGTGTTCGAGGCGCGCGACCTGTTGATGCTGTCGCTCCAGGCGCTGGCGGGAATGGTCGAGACATTGACCTTCGTGCCCGAGCGGATGCGGGCGGCGGCCGAGACCGGCTACGCGACCGCGACCGACCTCGCCGACTGGCTGGTGCGCGAAGCCGGCGTCCCGTTCCGCGAGGCGCATCACATTGTCGGCCGTGCGGTGAAGCTGGCCGAGGAGCGCGGGTGCGGCCTCGCCGAGCTGCCGCTTCCGGATCTGCAGGCGATCGACGCGCGGATCGGCGACGGCGTCTACGGCGTGCTCAGCGTCGACGCCTCGGTCGCCAGCCGCACCAGCTACGGCGGCACCGCCCCGGTCCGTGTCCGCGAGCAAATCGCCGCGGCGAAGGAGGAATTGGGTCTGTCACCCCGGACTTGATCCGGGGCCTGCCTTCCCTTGTCCGTCTGAGAGAGAAAAGGCGGATCCCGGCTCAGGACTGGGATGACGGCTATTTGGTCAGCCGCCGCTTCCGCTGGGCTAGCGTCCGCAGCCTGAGCGCGTTCAATTTGATGAACCCGGCGGCGTCGCGGTGGTCGTAATTGCCTGAGCCTTCCTCGAAGGTGACGAGGTCCTGGTCGTAGAGCGAGTGGGCGCTTTCCCGGCCGATGACGGTGACATTGCCCTTGTAAAGCTTGAGCGTGACCCGGCCGCTGACATGTTCCTGGCTCAAGTCGATCGCCGCCTGGAGCATCTCGCGTTCGGGGGAAAACCAGAAGCCGTTGTAGATCAGGCTCGCATATTTGGGCATCAGTTCGTCCTTGAGGTGCATCGCACCCCCGTCGAGCGTGATGCTCTCGATCCCGCGGTGCGCGGCGAGGAGGATGGTGCCGCCCGGCGTCTCATAGACGCCGCGCGACTTCATCCCGACGAACCGGTTCTCGACCAGGTCGAGGCGGCCGATGCCGTTGTCGTGGCCGAGCTGGTTGAGTTTGGTGAGGAGCGCTGCCGGCGACAGTTGCTCGCCGTCGATCGCCACCGGGTCACCCCGTTCGAAGTCGATGGTGATGGTCGTCGCTTTGTCCGGCGCCTCTTCGGGCGAAATGGTCCGCTGGTGGACATATTCCGGGGCTTCCGCGGCCGGGTCCTCGAGCACCTTCCCCTCGGATGAGGAGTGGAGGAGGTTGGCGTCGATCGAGAAGGGCGCGTCGCCGCGCTTGTCCTTGGCGATCGGGATCTGGTGCTTCTCGGCGAAGTCGATGAGCTGCTCGCGGCTTTGGTACTGCCACTCGCGCCACGGGGCGATGACCTTGATGTCCGGCTCGAGCGCATAATAGCCGAGTTCGAAGCGGACCTGGTCGTTGCCCTTGCCGGTCGCGCCATGACACACCGCGTCGGCGCCGACTGCCTGCGCGATTTCGATCTGGCGCTTGGCGATCAGCGGCCGAGCGATCGACGTGCCGAGGAGGTAATCCCCCTCGTACTGGGTGTTGGCGCGGAACATCGGGAAGACGAAGTCACGGACGAACTCCTCGCGGAGATCGTCGATGAAGATGTTCTCCGGCCGGACGCCGAGCATCTCGGCTTTCTTGCGCGCCGGCTCGACTTCCTCGCCCTGGCCGAGGTCGGCGGTGAAGGTCACCACCTCGGCGTCATACTCGGTCTGCAGCCACTTCAGGATGATCGAGGTGTCGAGCCCGCCCGAATAAGCCAGGACCACCTTCATTTTTTGCTTGGTCATACGTCCTGTTCCAGCAGCCACAGCATTGCGCCGCGCGCGGTATGCATCCGGTTGGTCGCCTGGCGCCAGACCGCCGAGCGCGGACCGTCGATCACCCTCGCGGTGACTTCCTCGCCGCGATGCGCCGGCAAGCAGTGGAGGAAGTGCGCGCCGGGCGCCTCCGCCATCAGCGCTTCGTTGACCTGGTACGGCGAGAGTGCGGCGAGCTTCTCCTCACAATGCTCGTCGCCCATCGACACCCACACGTCCGCGTAGACGACGTCGGCGCCGGCAACCGCTTCGGCGGGATCGGCGATTTGGTGGATGTTCTCACCCTCGAAGCCGTAGCCGTCGGGACTGGCGATGACGAACTCGGCACCGAGCCGCGCGCACCCCTCCGCCAGCGACCGCGCAACGTTGTGCGCCTCGCCGACGAAGGCGATCTTCCTGCCTTCGATCTGCCCAAGCAATTGCTCGATGGTCAGCAGGTCGGCCAGCGCCTGCAGCGGGTGGTCGGTCGCCGACAATAGGTTCAGCACCGGCGCGGCGTTCACCGCGGCCATCTGCTCGAGCAGCGCGTGGTCGAACACGCGCGCGGCGATGATCGCGTGGTAGCAAGCGAGCGTCCGCGTCACGTCTTCGATGGACTCGCGGACTCCAATGCCGAGTTCGGCGGGCTGCAGATAAACGGGATGGCCGCCAAGTTGCGCCGCCGCCAGTTCCATCGAGTTGCGCGTCCGCGCGCTCGGCTTTTCGAAGTAGAGCGCGACGCCCTTGTCGCGCAGCACCTTCGGCGCGGGCTGCTGCGACAACGCGAGGATCGCGCGGAGATCGTCGGCGGTAAGGTCGCGGATCGCGAGGAGGTGCTTCACCAGCTCGCGTCCTGCTTCACCATCGTCCCGACGCCGTGCACCGTCAGCAGCTCGATCAGCAGCGAATGGTGGACTCTGCCGTCGATGATGTGCGCGAAGCCGACGCCCTGGTCGACCGCGTCGGCGCACGCCTTGAGCTTGGGGATCATGCCCTTGCCGACACTCTCATGCGCGAGCCGCTCGCGCAGCTCGGCGGACGTCAGCCGCGGGATCAGCGAGCTTTCGTCCTTCGGGTCCGCGAGCAGGCCCGGGACGGCAGTGAGATAGACGATCTTCTCCGCCTGCATCGCCACCGCGATCGCTCGCGCCGCTTCATCCGCGTTGACGTTGTAGGGCTGGCCACTCGCGTCGGCGCCGACGGTCGAGATCACCGGCATCAACCCGTCGTCGAGCAAGCGGTGAACCAACTCCGCGCGCACGCCGGTGACGTTGCCGACGAAGCCCAGCGCCGGGTCGGCCGGAGTCACCGTCAGCAGGCCCGCATCCTCGCCCGAGACCCCGACCGCGACCGGCTCGTCGCCCGCCTGGCTGTTGATCGTCGCGACGAGGTCGCGATTAATCTTGCCGACCAGCACCATGCGGACAATCTCGAGCGTCTCGCCGTCGGTGACCCGGAGGCCGTCCCTGAATTCCGGTTCCTTGCCGACGCGGCGGAGCATGGTGTCGACCTGCGGCCCGCCGCCGTGGACCAGCACGCAGCGCACGCCGACGCTCCGCAGCAGCAATACGTCCTGCGCCAGCGCGAGGTCGGACTCCTTGTCGATCGCCGCGCCGCCAAGCTTCACGACCACCGACTTGCCGGCGAACTGGCGGATGTATGGCAGCGCCTCGACGAGGACGCGCGCGGTCTCGGCTGCCGTCATGACGTCTTCGAATTTTCTTTGATGTAGCCGGGTCCGAGGTCGATCCCGATCATCGTCGCGCTGGCCTTGCCCGCGCCGAGATAGACTTCGATGTCGACCTCATCGCCGAGCATGTGTTCGACCAGCGCGTCGCCGTCGTGGGCGGTGCCCACGCCAGCCTTGGCGACAATGATTCCGCCATACGCAACGCGCGATTTGGCGACGTCCATCGCGACCCCGGCCGAGCCGGCCGCGGCCATCAGCCGGCCCCAATAAGGGTCGCCGCCATACCAGCTGCATTTTACGAGGTTGTTCTCGACGATCGACTTGGCCGCGCGCTTCGCCTCGGCCTCGCTCGCCGCGCCGGTGACGGTGAGGTGCGCCATCCGCGTCATGCCTTCGGCGTCCCGCGCCATCTGCATGGTGAGGTCGCGGCAGGCCGCCAGCACGGCGTTGACGAACTCGTCGGCGTCCGCCGTGCCGCGCTTGCCCGAGGCGAGCAGCAGCGCGGTATCGTTGGTCGAGGTCGCGCCATCGACGTTCAGCGTGTTGAACGTCGCGTCCGACGCGGCCTTGAGTGCCCGTTGCATCACCGCCCGCGACACATCGGCGTCGGTCGTCAGGAAGGCGAGCATCGTCGCCATGTTGGGTGCGATCATCCCGCAACCCTTGGCCATCCCACCCAGCGTGAAGGTCGAGCCCTCGATCACGACTTCCTTGGTCTGGTGATCGGTGGTGAGGATGCCGCGCGCCGCGTCATGCCCGCCCGCGACCGACAATTTCTTCGCGAGGTGGGGCACATGGCCGAGGATCGGCTCCATCGGCAGCGGCGTGCCGATGATGCCGGTCGAGCAGACCATCACGTGGCTGTTGGCGATTTGCAGCGCTTCGCCGGTCGCCGCCGCCATCAATTGCGCGTCCTTGTATCCCGGCTTGCCCGTGCCGGCATTGGCATTGCCGGAATTGACGATCACCGCCGCGGCTTTCCCGCCGTTGGCCTCGAGCGTGGCGCGGTCGAGCTCGACCGGCGGCGCGACGAACTTGTTCTGGGTGAACACGGCGGCGCACGGCACGGCGCGCAGATCCTCGGTCGCGAGCAAGGCCATGTCGAACTTGCGGCGCTTGATCCCGGCGTGGCAGCCGGACGCGACGAAGCCTTGGGCGGCGGTAACGCTCATGGATAGACTCCGCAGGCGGTCAGCCCGGCGCTCTCGTCGAGGCCGAGCATCAGGTTCGCGCACTGGATCATCTGCCCGGCCGCGCCCTTGCCGAGATTGTCGATCGCGGCGAGCGCGACGATCCGCCCGGTGCGCTCGTCATGACGCGCGGTCACCCGGCAGCCGTTGGAGCCACTGACCCATTTGGTCGCGGGCGGTTCAGCGGTCACGTGCACGAACGGCTCATCGGCATAAGCTGCGCGGAGGGCGTCCAGCGGATCTCCGCCGCCCGTCGCCGTGCCGTAGCAGGTCGCCAGAATGCCGCGGGTCATCGGCGCGAGATGGGGCGTGAACAGCACGGTGCCTTCCAACGCCATTTCCATTTCGGCCGTATGCCGGTGGGTGAGCAGGCCATAAGCGGCGAAGCTGCCGTCGACCGCGTTGAAGGCCGTCGCTTCCTTGAGCTCGCGCCCTGCCCCGCTGACGCCCGAGGCGGCATCGACGATGATGCTGTCCGCCGCGATCAGGCCGGCAGCGACGAGCGGCTTCAGCGCGAGGATCGCCGCGGTCGCATAGCAACCGGCGGCCGATACCGCCGTGGCGCCGCGGACCGCGTCGCGGTTGAGCTCCGGGATGCCGTAGACAAAGCTGCCGAGCAGCTCGGGCGCCTGATGCGCGTGCCCGTACCAGCGCTGGTAGGTCGCGGCGTCATCGAGCCGGAAGTCGGCGCCGAGGTCGACGAACGGGATGCCGGCAGCCAGCACGGCCGCCGCAATTTCCTGGCTCTTGCCATGCGGGAGCGCTGCGAACAGCAGGTCGATGCCCCCGAGGTCGCCGTCGAACCGCTCGACCGTCGAATCTGGATAGGCCGGCGCGAGGTGCGGATGGACCGCGCCCAGCGCCTGGCCGGCCTTGCTGTCGCCGAACAGCCGCGTCGCGCGCAGCTGCGGGTGCGCAGCGAGCAGGCGCAGCAGCTCGCCGCCGACATAGCCCGAGGCTCCAAGGATCGCGGTTCGAATCATGAGGGCGCGGCCTATCGCCGCATTTGCATATTTATGCAAGTCTGTGCATAACTATACGAATGAGTGATTACCGAGACCAGCGCCTGCAGGCGATCGCTGCCCTCATCCGGGCGCGGCCGATCGCCAGCCAGGAAGAGCTTGCGGACGGCCTAGCCGCGCAAGGCTTTACCGTTACCCAGGCGACTATCTCGCGCGACCTCGAGCAGCTCGGCGCGGTCAAGGTCCGCCGTGACAGCCGCCTGACCTACGCGCTGCCGCAGCAGCTCGCGCCCGCTAGCGACGGGCCTGAAATGCGCACGGTGATCCGCGATTGGGTGCGCTCGGTCGACGTCGCCGGCAATCTGGTGATCCTGCGCACACCGCCAGGCTCGGCCCATCTCGTCGGCGTCGCCCTCGACCGCGCCGACCTGCCGCAAGTGGTCGGCACAATCTGCGGCGACGACACCATCTTCGTCGCCATCCGCGATGCGGCGCAGGCCCCGGCCTTCGCCGAGGAGCTGCGCTCACTCGGGGCCTAGGCCTTCCGCGCTCGGCACCGACCCGCGATGCCGACCTCGAAGGCAATCTCCCGCAGCCGCGCCGCAATCACCGGCCTGATTTTGAGCTCGTCGGCCGCCGTCTCGTGCCGCCCAAGCTTGCGCGGATCGAAATGGGTAACCGCCGCGAAGATCGTCAACGCTTCGAGATAATAGCCGTGGTTGGACGCGTGGTAATGATCCGTCGCCCAAAGATCGACCTGGCCGGGGGTCAGCCCGTCATAGGGGTTGGGGTCCGCAATCCCTCGCGCAATCGCGCAGTTGAACGCCTCGCCAACGGGGGCGATGCGGCGGATGGCGGGGACGGCGGCCCGCACCTGGTCGCTGGCCTGTCGCAGGTCGAGCGCCATGCGCTGGACCGGATTGCCCGACCAATGCTGGCCGGCGGGATAGGTGAGGTCCGGCCGGGTCCAGGTCGCGACCAGGCTGATGTCAACGTTCGGATTGCGCCGGCGGAGAAGTGTGACGAGGCCCCGCGCCGCGGGAATGGTGGCGGTGACATCGCCCGGGCGATCAGGGTCGAGCGTGCTATATTGCTGGAGGACGACAGCATCCCACCGGCGGTCGATAACGTCCTTCTTGTTGGCGAGATGCCAGGCCAATGTCTCACCGGCCGCCGTCTCGAGCGACACGCGATAGCGCAGCCCCGCTTCATCGGCGAAGCGCTTGAACAGCGCCGGTACGCCGCCCATGCCATCCCCGTTCAGATCGCTGACGCTGTCCTTGCGATAGGTCATCGCGTCGGACTCGGCACCGAAGGTGAAGCTGTTGCCGACGAACAGGATAGCGCGCGGCGGTTGGGTGGCGGCCGCGGTCGCGGCCAGCATGAAGACGATCATTGGGGCACCTGCCACACGCGCACGTAATCGACCTCCATTCGCTGCGGCATCGCCGCATCGTCGATGCCCTTGGCGCCGCCCCAGTCGCCGCCGATGGCAAGATTGAGGATCATCCGGAACGGCACGGCGAACGGCCAGGCGCCCTTGCCCCAGGCTTGGTCATTGAGAACGCGCAGGATGCCCGCGTTATCCACGCCGATCGTGATCGAATCCGGCCGCCAATCGAGCTGGTAAATGTGAAACGCGTCGCAGCTCGTTGGCACGACACGCTGCGCGCTCCGTTGCGTACCGATGGTGTGATTGAACAGCTTCGTATGGAGTGACGTGACGATTTCGTGCGGCTTCCAACCGACCTGCTCCACGATGTCGATCTCGCCATCGTCGGGCCATTTCTTGAGATCGACCGGAAGCATCCAGACCGCCGGCCAGGTGCCGCGCCCGCACGGTAGCTTGGCGCGGATTTCGTAATAGCCGTAGGTGGCGCCGGGGCCGTTCGAGAGGATCCGCGCCGACGTGTAGCGCTGGCCGCCCCAGTCCGGGAGGTGCGACGGCGTTTCGCGCCGCGCCTCGATGGTGAGGACGCCATGCCTGACCCGGAGATTTTCGCGCCGGCCGGCCGAATAATATTGCTGCTCGTGGTTGAACCAGCCCTGCTTGTTGCGGAAGGTATCGTAGCGCCACTTGCCGCGGTCGAGCGCGCGGCCCGAGAATTCGTCACGCCACACCAGTTGCGCATTGGCCGGTCGGCGGATCGGGCCCGAATAAGCCGCGTTGCTGACGGTGAACGAAGCTTGCGCGGCGAGCAGCAGGATCATCGCGCCAACTCCGGCTTCAGCGCAGCGCGCGACGCGACGGCGAAGAAGGCGATGAAGGCATAAGCCGCGAGCGGGACGGCGAAGGATGCACTGAGGCCGAAGCCGTCGGCAATCCGCCCAACCGCAACCGGCAGCAAAGCGCCGCCAAAGATCGCCAGGCAGAGCAAGCCCGACGTCGCACTTTGCGACACGCCCGAACGTTCGAGCGTGATGGTGAAGATCGTCGGGAACATAATCGAATTGAACAGGCCGATGGCGAGCGCCGCGTAACCCGCCACGGGGCCGGACATCACGAGCACGACCAGGCACAGCAGGCCGGCCGTCGTACCGCAGGCCGCAAGCAGCTTCGGCGCCGGAACCCGGGTCAGCAAGGCAGTGCCGACCAGCCGGCCGAGCAGCGCCCCGCCCCAGTAGAAATTCGCGAGATACGCACCGGCATCCTCAAGCCGCAGGCCAAGTACGTCCGGCTGATTGAGGAAGTTGATCATGATGCTGCCGATCGACACCTCGGCGCCGACGTAGAGCCCGATCGCGATCGCGCCGAAGATCGCCCAGCGCGACCGAAGCACGTCCGACGTGCGGTCGGGAATCGCCCGCCGGTGGTTGGGCGCGACGTCGGACACGAAGCGGCGGATCAGCACGAACAGCAGCAGCAACGCCCCAAGCAACGCGGCCATGATCAGGAACGCACGGTCGACCGACGCCAGCAGCGCGTCCCGCTCGGCAGCGTTCAGCACCGGCTTCGCGCCCGTGCGGAGGACGGGCCCGCCAAGCATCACCAGCGAGCCGAAGTGGACGCCGATCACCACGCCGAGCGAATTAAACGCCTGCGCGAAATTGAGCCTGAAGTGGCTGCGCTCGGGCGGGCCAAGTTCGGCCGCCAGGGGATTGGCGGCAACCTGCAGCGCCGTGAAACCGGCGGCGAGCACGAACAGGGCCGCAAGGATCAGCCAGAAGGAATTGGCATTCGTGCTGATCACCACGGCCAGGCAACCGGCCGCCATCAGCGCAAGCGAGCCGAGAATCATGTCCACGGCGCCAATCCGGCTGGTCAGCCACGCGGCGGGGAGCGACAGCAGCCCGTAGGCAACGAAGAAGACAATCTGGGTGAACAGTGCGGCCGTGTAATCGAGGCTGAAGGCGGCGCGCAGGGCGACAATCAGCGGGTCGTTGTTAGAGGTGATGAATCCCCAGGCGAAGAACAGGCTGGTGACTGCCGCGAAGGCCAGCCGCGACCGCGCGCCGGCGTCCGTGATCGTCACCGCCACCGCAAAGTAGCGACCGCGCCGGCGGGAAGCGAAACGACGAAGCGCCGGCCGTCGACTGCGATCGGAATCGGCCCTTCGCCGGCGGTTCGATGGAGGATGGCGACCCGGCTGCCATCCGGATTGAGGAACGCCGTGGCCTCGACCGAGTCACCGCGCTTCGTCGTCGCCACGCGCCAGGCCCCGGGAAGGACGAACCGGCTGGCGTGGCCGAGGACGTAATATTCCACGTTGCGGGTGATGGCGCCGGACGCCGGGTCGATCGTGATCACGCCGCGGCAGTCGGCGCAGCCGCCCTTGTGCGGACCATGCGCCGGATCCAGCGCCAAATTCCATACGAGCGCACCGCGCGACCAGTTGTTGGCACCGTTGATAATCAGCTTGTCGCTCATCCAGGCGAGCGTCTCGCCGAATTTCGGCGCCCAGTCCCCGCCCGAACATTCGGTTTCCCACACGTCCTTGTCGGGAAAGGCATCGTGAACCTGGCCCTGCGCCGGGACGTCGCCCTCGTAACAATGCCAGGCGACGCCGCTCACATATTTGCGCGCGACCGGGTCGGACAGCACCGTCCACGGCATCTCGGGATTGTCCCAATTATGGTCGTAATCAAGGATCCGGGTCTTGAGCCCGCGCGCCCGGAAGGTCGGGCCGACATGGCGGCCGATGATGATCGCGCGGTCGGGCGAATTGACCCGCATGCCGGGATAGGAATCGGGCTCGAAATCCGGCTCGTTCTGAATGGTGAGCATCGCAACCGGCACGCCTTCGGCGCCGAACGCCTCAACCGTGCGCGCGAGATAGTTGGCGAAGGCTGGATAATATTCGGGCTTGAGCTGCCCCTGGATCAGGCTGCCGCCGGTTTTCATCCATGCCGGCGCGCTCCACGGGCTGATCATCACCTTGAGGTCGGGATTGATCGCCAGCGCCTCGCGCACCCGTGGCAACACATATAGCCGCGCCGGTTCGATCGAAAAATGCGCAAGGTTGGGATCGGGCGCGTTCCCCGGTGGATCGTCATAGCTGTAATGCGTGCGCGAGAAATCCGACGCGCCGACGGTGAGGCGCGTGAACGACAGCCCCAGGCCACCATTCGCGCGCGAAAACAGTTCGGCCATGACCGCCTTGCGCTGCGCGTCCGACAGGCGGCTGAGCAGTTCCGCCGAAGCATCCGTCATCGCCGCGCCGAAGCCATGCATGCGCTGAAACCGGCGCGTTGAATCGATGGCGACCGCCTCATCCCCGGCCGCCGGGCCCGCCGCCGCGACCGCCGGCTGCGGAGCCAGTTTCTGCGTTTCGTCTGCGCTCGTCAGCCACAATTCCGCTTGCTGCGGGGGCGGCGCCTGGATCGACGCACAGGCCGACAGCACCGCGCCAACGAAACCCATCAGGACCGTTCTCATGGCCCGGCGTCCGCTGGACAATATTTGCTCACATATTCGCCATGGGTCGGCATGACGTCGACACAGCGGTCGATGGTTGCGGCAATGTTGCCGAGGAATTGCTCGATCTGCGCATCGCTCTTGATCGCGACCAGCGGGTCGTATGTGCGCGGGACGATGCCCTGGCCGATGAACACCTGGATCCAGCTTTCTTCGCTGAACAACTCGTCATCCTCGCGGAAGATGCGGCCGTTTGATTTCCACAAGTCGATCTTGCGCTGAAGCGTAACCGGCAGCTCCATCGTCCGGCAATATTTCCAAAAGTCTCCGTCGCGCTCGTTCGCCCAATAGTGGAGGATGATGAAGTCGCGGATGCGTTCCCATTCGAAGTCCGACTGGCGGTTGAATTCGTCGATCGTCGCCTGGTCGGTGGCGCGGTCGGGAAACAACCGAACGAGCCGGATAGCGGCGGCCTGGACGAGGTGGATGCTGGTTGACTCGAGCGGTTCCAGGAAACCACCTGCAAGCCCGATCGCGACGCAATTGCGGTTCCACATCTGGCGCCGCTTGCCCGTCGTGAACCGCAGCCGGTTGGGGTTGGCCAGCTGCTCACCGTCAAGATTGGCGAGCAGCAGCTTCTCTGCCGCGTCGTCGTCGATATGCTTGCTCGAGTAGACCAGCCCGTTTCCGGTGCGGTGCTGCAGCGGAATGCGCCATTGCCAGCCCGGCTCCCGCGCGGTCGATCGGG
>Ga0268266_10004438_pt1 | contig 13429 bp, 14 predicted proteins | sample KBSS13metaG_FD_190356 | JGI IMG/M metagenome (GOLD analysis project Ga0268266, IMG submission 190356) | Switchgrass rhizosphere microbial communities from Kellogg Biological Station, Michigan, USA - KBS S1-3 metaG (SPAdes) (version 2) | ecosystem: Host-associated > Plants > Roots > Rhizosphere...
GGCCGCTGAGCCCGGCATATTTTTCCAGCCAGTGGAGTTGGTCAGGTTTCCAGTCACCGCCATAACTTTGTGCTGCTTCAAGCAGACCGGAGAATGCATTTCCCCATTTCACATTGTCGCCAACAATACTGGCTGTGGCGCAGGCCTGAGTTTGCGTCGAGAAAAACGTATCCAGTGACTTTTCTGAAATCGTCATATCAAGAGCCATTGGACGCAAAAGACGGGCGTTAAGCGAAAGATTATATTTTGTGCCGACATCATCGGATGTCAACAGCAGGACGGCTAGCGCATCACTATACGCATCCCCTCCCTGTGTCTGGTGAATCAGGATTAAATCCACATCCAGCGTCGGTGATTTAATTCGCTCATCAAGTGAGAGGAAGGACTTTGACTTAAGAATGGTCAACTGTGGCACCAGACGCTCAGGAATGGCTGTCTGCCAGGCATGTGCAAATTCATCCTGCAATGCTGGCAAATCATCGTGAGAGTCGGTCAGCAGCGTGACGACGGGTACTGTATCTGAAGGCAACTTTGCCAAAGCTGGATTTAACCCTGCAACCAAAACAAAAAAATGAGACTCATGATCGTGCAGACAAATTCGTTGGGTCAGAGATGTGTTTTGCTCCAGCGTTGGTGGGGCTGCCAAAAAAATTTGAGGTGTCAGATTTGCAGGCAGCATTACACCGCTGTGTAGTACTGCGATATTGCGACCAGCCCAGCCCATCCACTGTCGTTGCGCAAATTCTGCTTCATCGGATTCAAATTCGTGTTTGTCCACCGCATTGTTATAGAGCCAGCCACGCAGACAGAGAAAGAAAAACCAGATAACTGCAGGGCATGCGGTGACGGCCCAAAGATTAAATGTTTGAAGTGGCCCTGCCAGTTGGTTGGCATGCAGGACAAACAACAGCACGCACCCGACCAGCGCGAAAATCCCTAGCATCAACCACAGGATGAATGAAGGTTCTTCAGGCTTAGTCGATATTGTTGATTTCTGACGCTCCCAGCTCATTACTTATCCTATTACACAATCCGGTGCACTGGAGATCACCTGACAACCGCACTCACAGTGGCAACCATCCACAACCATGGCTTTACTGTCAGAGGTCCATTCAGGCGATCCTTCAATAATGGCATTAATGCCATGCCCATCTTTTGGGCAACTGACCTTATCACCCACGAGGATTACCTTTTTTCCATTTACAACCATTGTTGATGAGGCAGAAATAACCTGTCCGCCTAGCGTAGTATCATCACCAATCAATACAAAGCTTTTAGACATATGAAACTCCATTTTTTAATTTCCACATATGCATTTCTCTATGCAGATAAGAATATTATTTTTCTATTTTAATTTCTTTTAACTTCTCACACGCATTCGAGTCACCTTTGGAGCAGCTTTTTTTGAATAGTGGGATAGCTTGGTTTTGATCTTTAGCTACACCTTTACCATTAAAGAACATCGTACCCAAATGATACATAGCTGAAGGCTCGCCTTGTTTAACTGCAAGCTCAAGAAAATTTTTGGCTTTATCATAATCCACAGCGACGCCCTTACCATTAAGGTATGCGTAACCTAAATACATCTGAGCTTTAGCGCTGTTGTTTTTCGCAGCCTTCTCATACCAATAATTGGCCTTTTCGTAACTCTGAGAAGTTTCTTCACCAGAATAATACATATCACCTAAATCGACCTGAGCATCAGTGTTTCCGAGTTCAGCTGCGACCTGATAGAGTTCAAATGCTTTTTTCATATCCTTCGGAACCCCCATGCCCATACGGTACATATTGGCAATTGAGTTCGCATCATCCGCTTTAGTTTTTGCGGACGTAGGATCGATAACATTGATTGAGAAAAAACAGGGATAGAAATAGACAGCAAAAATATGTAGAAAGATGATTTCATAAAAACCTCTATCGCAGATAAATCACAAAATAAAATTGTGAGTTTACTGGCAACCAATTTCTTTCTAAAGGATATAATTCACCATGACTCATAAGGATATTTTTTCCCATTTATAAATTTCTTTATACCCTCGCTATATTCATATCCATTAGGAAAGTTCGTTACACCCTTGCACATGCCCAGCTCTCCCCCTGAAATTGTCTTTATTCTTGTATCATTTAAAGGAATATCTGAATGGCCATATTGCCTTAACCAGACTCGTACTTTCCCCTCCGGGGCCAAGCCTATCAGCATCGTCTGTCGATAGGCATATTTTGCAGATTCTAAGACATCAGGATAAGAGATAGTCATCTTATTCCATGTATCTTGAGTAAAGAATAAAGTGGACTGATAAACCTTTTTATCAATGATTGAGTCCCAGCAAAATATCATTATCTGCGGCAATCTGTCGGCTTTATTAAACTGTGTATTCCCCGCAGAGTTACGTTCACTCCATTTACCTACACTGATCCCTTGAGGCTGATCGATAGTCCGATATGTCGATGCATAACCATCAACATCCAAAAGCTTCAATAGTGTAACCTGTGCCGGTAAAGCTTTGGGGGTAGTAAAGGCAAAGTACCATTTATCCCATGGAGTTTTGAGACTGTTAGGTTGCTCACTGGCACAGGCGTTAGTAAAACCCACAAGTAATAACAAACAAATTATTGTGGTGATTGATTTCATGATTTCCTCCCTGCATACTTAGGCTACGCGAATACAATATATTGAAAAAGCAAACATTACTGCACTTTCACCAGTTTCCATAAGGATACTTTTTATCTTTAATAAAATCAGGAGTATCTCCATAGTAAACATATCCATCAGGATGCCCTGTAACCCCTTTACACATATCGAGATCTTTACCTGTAACAGTCGTTATTTTGGTATCAATTAATGGGATATCCGAATGGCCATATTGCCTTAACCAGACCCGTATTTTTCCTTCCGGCGCTAGTCCTATTAGCATTGTTTGTCGATATGCTTTTTTCCCCGGTTCTAAGACATCAGGATAAGGGCTAACCATTTTAGCCCATGTATTTTGAGAGAAAAATAAAGTTGATTGGTATGTTTTTTTATCAATAATTGAATCCCAGCAAAACATCATTATTTTCGGCAATCTATCGGCCTTATTAAACTGTGTATTCCCAGCAGAGTTTCGCTCACTCCATCGACCTACACTGATGCCTCGAGGCTGATCAATAGTCCGATACGTCGACGCATAACCATCGACATCCAAAAGCTTCAGTAGTGTAACCTGTGCCGGTAAAGCTTTGGGAGTAGTAAAGGCAAAGTACCATTTTTCCCAGGGAACTTTGAGAGTATTAGGTTGCTCACTGACACAGGCACTAACAGAGCCCAAAATAAATAAGATCGAAATTATTCTGGCGATTATTTTCATGATTTCCCTCCCTGCATATTCCAGACAGCACGAAGCCAACCGGGATTTGGGCGATTGATATAAAAAAGCAAATCAGATGATTTCACTGCCCCGTAGATGGTTTTCACTTTATTCCCGTCCAGCCAGACATCTTTTACAACCACAGGGTTCCAGTGAGCGGAGCAGTGAATATATTTGCCTATTAACTGTAATTCCGGTGAGATAAAAGGCGTCGGCACACCACCACTGCGTACAGCCTTTCCTTGGTCAACCGCTTTTTGACACAACTGCTCAAGCTCAGGATGAAGTTTCATATCTGGTAATAAAGGATCGTAAGCCTCAAAAATCCCCCCAGCCTCCTGAGCCGCATCCAGCATCACCCGTAAACTAACTTTGCTCCAGTCATTAGTCACAATCCTCTCAAAAGTGACTGCCGCTCCAACACGCTTATGTGTGATGCCACCGCGTTTTTTATCCTCGTTAACCAGATAGTCGTACCAGGTTTCTGTCTTTACTTCACCGCTCGGAATTATCGCACTTAACGCTGGCAGGCTCTTTAAGTCAGGTATTTCAGCCGCTGAACGCCGGTAGATATCAGTCACTTCCGATGGAATACTTTCACTGACAGTTTCATTTTGGGGCTGAGTCAGAAAAAGATACTCTTTTTCCATTGGATTATAGCCACCGCCGATATCCGAATGAACTCCCGGCAAAGCCAATTCTGGCCAGGATTCCTTAATACTGTTCAGGCTGAAGTTGTATCGGCACTCATGCATTGCCGTGATCTGAAAGACTTTCTGTGCAATATCTGGAGGCAGATCCAGCTCAACACCAGGGTTCACACCACTATGAACATCAAATAGATTACTTACTGTACCTACCGCGCACACGGTATCAAATAACCCCAGAAAGCGGGTCTCACCTGCCGGTTTCCCATGCTGATTTCGACCACCAAGCCCTTTAGTTATGGCCAGTTGTATGGCCTTATCGTTGTTTTTTACACGGTTAACAAAGTGACGAGCCGCTGCCGCTCCGCGACTAAATCCAAAAACATCGAACTGAATTTTCTCGATTGCATAATTTATTCCTTGGTTTAGAGCCAGGAATTTCGAAATTTGCTCAGCAATAAGGCCAACACCTTCATCAGATTTATCAACCACACCATAAAACCAACCGCCCGTCCCCATACTTATCGAGCTATCACTATTACCCTGATCGGTACCGATTCCCTGTATATAGACTGCTCGTTGATAAACTGCTTGTCCCTCAATCACTTCGTCATTGGTGGTGTAAAGTGTATTCAGCCAGTGGATATTCGTATAATACCCAATATAACTTCCAGCATTGCCAATTTTTTTTCCCAGTTTTCTGGCACAGGCTTCGGCGTCTTCTGCCTTCATTCCAACATCAAGATGAGAACAGGACTCCAAAATACGATTCTGAGTATTAAACGTATTGTTCCCTGTACCATCAAAAAACATCCCAATAGTAATTGTTATTGCTGGTACAGGCTTACGCTTACAGACCACTGTTTTCTCTGACACATTCACATCAGTAAAATGCTCACACTCACTGACTTCCCATGCATGGTAATCGCTCACGCTTATTTACTCCCTGTTGCTGAATTGCCGGTCCCAAGGATCTCAATGTTTAATTGACCGGGCATTGAGGTATAAATCGGAAGCGTTTTGCCATTATCATCTGAAATGCCATGAAAAACCTGCCCGTCAGCCGTTGTCACTTTATATTCAGTCTGTGGGATGATTTTCCCTTCTTCGTCAGTCAGGGAGTAAACACCACCGTATCCTTTTGGAAATTCAGGCGCTGGTGTGTTCAGCGAAGCAGCTCCCATTTTTTGAGCATTGGCACATTTCAGTAAAATATTTCCAGGACACCCCAGCTCAATATTCCCGCCGCTCAGCTTAATATAAGCACCACCGCAGTTAATGACCAGTTCCGTTGCTGCTGTAATTTCAATTTTACCTTCTGCACTCGTCACCGTAACGTCTTTCTTTGCTATGGCATCCAGCGCATCATCCTGTGCCTGGATTTCGATTTTCCCCTTCGCTGCAAACAGCTTCATACCCGCCTGGCGGGCCAGCATACTGATGGCTTCGCCTGCCGCTACCGTGAAGCGCTTCATCGCGCTGATATCTGCATTTTTTTGCGCTACGATCCCCACACTGGCACTTCCCGAGGAAACACGTACAGCCTGAGGACTGGTGATACTCACCCCTTCAGGCGCATTCAATATGATCCCTGGTTTAGCAAGCTCTTTGAGAGCTGCGTTAAGCGTCTGCTGACTTGCAGTATCTGCTGGCAGGGCATCAGCCCCTTCAGCTGCAGATGACAAACTTTTTGCTATCGTCAGAGCATTTTCCAGCTGGGCAATCGCCTCTTGCATGGAAAGCATCTTGTCCCCGGCAAACGGCTGTTTATCTGCAGTGATAAATACCCCGGCCCCTCCGCGAATGGAAACGTGTCGGTCAGTACGTAACTCAGCGCCTTCGCCACGAAGTTCGCGGGAAGCGTTAACGTTGTGCCCTAAATTAAGTTGGGTCTTACCTCCGTATTCTGTACTGAGCTTAACATGCTCTTCGCCGCGCTTGTCCTCCATCCGCAGCTTGTTCAGGCCAGCTGTGCGGATAACGTTGCGCGTACTGTTGGCTTCAGTGACGTGGTCAACGTGGCGGGAGTCATGCATTGCGTGCGCTATATAAGGACGGTCCGGATCGCCTTCATGGAACGCAATAGCAACTTCAGTGCCCTGTATCAGCGGGAAGTGGAAGCCGTATTTGTCACCGCCGTAAGGTTTCGCAAAACGTACCGGCATGCTTTCCATGCCCTGACGCTTGTCGTCACGGTCAGCATCAAATTTCACCCGGTACATGCCTGATGCATCCTGCCAGGCGTAGATGTCGTTATCTTTGGCGCTGGTCACGCGGGCCGTCAGGGTGCCGCTGACCACCGGGCGCTTTTTAGCAGCAGGCCGCCAGCAGCGGTTCTCGTAGTAAGGCATCGCTACCCATGCCACCTTCAGGGCATTCTTACGGCTGGCAGAGTAGCCAGTGCGGATAATAACAACACCGTTCTCCGTTTCGCGGGGCAGTGTTGGTGGGATAGCCATTTCGGTGATGGTCAGCACCTGCGCCGGCCCCAGGGTGTGGTCAGTGCTGCTGCCGGTTACCGTGGTCTGGGTGGACAGAAAGCGCTCATGCTCCAGGCGCGCCCAGAAGTTACCGGTTTCTGCCGCTGGCGTGATTTTATCGCCACGTTCAAGGTGACGTGGCCGGTAGTGATACACATCACCGTAAGTATTCCCCTCCCCGTCGCCGCGGGTCATGTCAGCCGGTACTGAAGTCAGGATGTTCTGGGCTTCACGGTGGTTATAGTCACTGGCCGTGACAGAACGCTCCACCACGTTCTGCTGAACGTTAACGCCCCACACCGATTCGGCAGCATTATCATTCATCCCTGACGGGCTGCTGAGAGGTAGCGATTTGCCAAACGTCTAGGCGCTCTGCTTGTCAGCAAAGTGAACCACTTCAGTTTGCGTGTCCGGCTGCAGAGTGAAGAAGTAGAAAATTCCCACCTCGGCCAGCAGGCGTTCGATAAACTCCAGGTCACTTTCCTGGTACTGGTTTATCTGCTCGCGCTTCGGATAGTCGCCCTTAAGGGTGAACTCATACTCCCAGCCTTTAAGTCCATGCTCCGTGAGCACCTCTGACACCACTTCCGGGACCGATTTATTGACGAAAAAACGGTGAGTACGAAACTGATTGCCCAACAGTGCCAGAAACGGCTCCAGCACGATGCAGTACTGCGCTTCATCCGCTGAACCGCCCGTACGCTCGAAATGCGTCACGACTCCGTGAACCACCTTGCGCGCCGTCAGGGAAAGCAGATTACCCGCCCCCATGGTCAGCGTCGCTGGCTTGCTCAGCATCTGCCGGGCATCAATGTTCCTGTCGGCACTGGTGAAGTTGATGGTGTACTTGTACAGTGAACTCATCGCTTCTGAGCCGCTGAAACCTTCCACGTCAATATTTGCCGCACACGACGGAATATCCAGTTGGTAACGGTTTAGCGGGGTATAGATTAAACTGCTCAATGTATCTGTCAGACTCACGCTCTTGACTCCGTGTAATATTTCTACATCCTTAATGACCAGTGACGGAAAGAAAGACAACGATATAAGGTTTAAATTATTTTATTTAGCTACTCCACCGTATAGCCACGTTGTCTCTATGCCTGTTGGTGGGACGTTGTAAATATCTTCCTGATTGATTTTCAGGGGATGACAAAACCGTAAGGTTATTCATCATAAACATATGTATAAGCAAACCGATATATAAGATAGCCTGCAAAAAATTCTGCTATCGAAAACATACCCCAGATGTATCTGGATTCGCTTGAAGATAAGAAAAAAAACCAAATAGTAAATGCAATACCAGAAACACCCAGCCCCATCCCTGCCCCGCGAATTAATCGGGAAAGGATCACCAGAAGAATCACCTTGATTTTCATAAGCCTCCAAAAAAGTATTCGCATACTTTATCAAACTCGGCAGGATTTCCGTTTCCTATTTCACAAGCTGTATCAAAAGGCTTAACGATATCTTCAACAATAAAATAAAGAAGATCCAGGTCACCCAGACGTTGGAGTTTATTGTGCAAAACAGGATTTCTGTCTTCGAGGTCTCTTGATGTATAAATTGCTCTGGATGTTTCAGCACTAACAGATAACAATAAGCCCGCCAAACTTCCAGCAAAAAAGGCTGATACACCTCTGGATACTATTGCTTCGCCCAGCTTTACCCCCGTTAGTTCAGTAAACGCCATTTTCCCCATGAACGAATCGGAAACATTTTTCACGATAGAAGATATCTTTTCGGCGTGAATGCGTGAAATAAAATCTTCGAGAGAGGTCTTAATGATTTGCTCAATAACCTGATGATTAAATACACCCTTTTTAACTAATCGCGCCAGCCTGAACTTATCATCCCGATTATCTCTGCGATGCTCAGTATCAATGAAATCATACCCCAGATAGGCAAGACTGACTGGAAATGAAATAAACCCTTTTCCTATTGCCCCCCAAAAACCGGACCCATCGATATTAATGGCCTCAAGCATATCTCTGGCAATCTCTTTTGCGCTGTCCATATCACTCCCCCTCTATTACAGAGCCAGAGCGCACATCAAACTCCAGCCCGATGCCCTCTTCCTCACTCCATCCCAGAGTCAGGGAAGCGGGTTTCTGCTTCGCAGCCATGTGTCTCAGCAACTGCTGACTCAGCACCGGCAGAATTTGTTGATTGAGCAGGCTGTCGACGTTACACGCGCCGGTATCCGGCAGCAGGCAGGCAGCAGTCAGAGCGTCATACAGGCTCTCTTCAATATTCGTGGACAAGCCGTCATGACGATGCAGGCGCTTGCTCACCTGAGCGAGCTTCATTTCCACAATGGTGCGCATGGCAGCCTCATGTAGCGGGCGGTAAATCACCGTCTGGAAACGGGCCAGCAGCGCCAACTGGAAGTGGTCACATAAAATCGCAGCAGCTCCTGCAGATCGCCTTCGGTGGCGTCCGGCTGTTCATCCAGCAGTTGCATCAGGTGGTCGCTGCCGGTTTACATCATTCGATGGAAATTAACCCCCGGAATTAATAGCGGACGCATTCCATTCACCAGCATGTCGACACAATATTTATTTTTGAGTATTTGTCTGAAATGAAAAAATTTCGGATAAGACCCAATAGCCGGAGTGTAGGAACGTTCCCCACCCGATCGGAAATCAAAAAATGTAACAAAATGCTTCCCAAAGAAATCCTGATAGCCAAAGATCATCTTTCTGATTTATAAGAATTTTCTTGCATACCCCTTTAACCCTTATGAAATAAGGGTGTACAGTAAGTGATCAATTTAATTTAGGGACAACTTTGTATAAAATCTCATCAATCACATGAAATATCTGATTTTGTACTTTTATCAAAAAATGAAAGGCAGAACGTGCCTGCCTGTGTGAAAAATTGGCGACATTTACTGGCCTTCACCATTTTTATTATTTATTTAAATGGGTCTTATTATTTTCATCAGAAAAACAAATATCGCAGGGGATTTTTGCATGCCTCGCCCCAGTACTCGTGATATGTACATCTCAGGTATCGTTCGAGGAGTGGGTACGACCTTGAACAACAACCTGTTCTGTGTAGTTTGAAAAAATTCGGAAGGGTGTCGATCGTTCCGTAAGTTATATGCATAAGGGCGTACCTGTGAAGCTGATTCCTTTAGATCGCGTGGCTACATCCGATAACCATGAAAATGTAACCAGACGACTGAATACTCTCACTGATGAAAACAGGCATTGCAATCGTTATGAAGATGAGATGTTTGCTATTAACTATTTTGAGAAGGGAACGACTCACGTCATTAAACGACCAGAGCGGGTGGATAACCCCAATGACATCATCGCTGGCAGTATCCTGGAACACCAGGAGCAAGATGTAACAGATGCCGGTTACTAATCCGTCCGATGGATTCTTAGCCCCACCGACACAAGCCAGACGGCAATGGCATACTGAAAACCGACAAAAACAAAAAACCCAGGTCGCATAACGACCTGGGTTTCAAATTTGGCGGAAGCGTAGAGATTCGAACTCTAGAACCCTTTCGGGTCGCCGGTTTTCAAGACCGGTGCCTTCAACCGCTCGGCCACGCTTCCAAAGTGAGGCGCACTATAAACATCTATTAGCGCCTTGTAAAGCAGGAATTTTTCTATTTTTTTCTGCGGGTGCTATCCATGCCCCTTAAAAGCAAAAAGCCCCGCGATATGACTATCGCAGGGCTTTTATGTCTGGCGGAAGCGCAGAGATTCGAACTCTGGAACCCTTTCGGGTCGCCGGTTTTCAAGACCGGTGCCTTCAACCGCTCGGCCACACTTCCTAAGTGAGGCGAACTATAAACACCTCTCCGCATGCTGTAAAGAGTGACCGCATTCGTTCGCTTTAAAAATAGCCAAAACGCGTTTAATCGGTTGAATAGACAACGTATCGGCCATTTTATCAGCACAAAATTCAGCGTTCATGCTCAGTGTTTTTTGATATACATGTCCCTGGTGAAATAGTACCCCAGCTTGTCCGGCGTGAATCCTCCCACCCACGGTTTGACCAGGTGCGTGCGGACATAGTGATAAACCGGAATGGCAGGCACATCGCGCGCCAGCAAATCTTCCGCCTGCTGATAGAACTTACCGCGCTCTGCCGGTGTTTTGGCTTTCGCGGCGTTCACCAGCGCCTGGTCATACTCCGGATTGCTGTACTGGCTGGTGTTTTCGCTGTCACCGGTACGGAAGTTGTTCAGGAAAGTGGCAGCATCGTCGTAATCGGCAATCCAGGCGTAGCGCACTGCGTCAAAGTCGTGGGTATGCATCGTATCGAGCATCGTTTTCCATTCCTGATTTTGCAGCTTCGCCTCCACCCCAAGGTTTTTCTTCCACATCGAACTGGCGGCAATCGCGATGCGCTGGTGCGATTCAGAGGTGTTATAGAGCAGGTTAAAACGCAGCGGATGGCTGGCGTTAAAGCCGGCTTCGGCCAGCAGCTTTTTCGCTTCTTCGATACGTTTATCCATCGGCCAGCTGGCATAGTCCGGGTTCTGGAGCGTCACACCGCCAATATCTGGCTGGCTGATAAGCCACGCCGGACGCTGCCCCTGCCCTAATACCTTCCCGGCAATGATCTCTTTATCCAGCGCCATGTTCAGCGCCTTACGTACACGCGCGTCGTTGAACGGCGGCCGGGTGGTGTTGAATTCATAGTAATAGGTGGCAAGCTGCGGGGAAACATCCAGCTGGCTACCCAGGGTTTTCTTGAGCTGGGCAAACTGGTTGATTGGCACCGTATAAACAATATCGATTTCACCTGCTTTAAAACGGTTTACATCCGAGGCCTCGGAGGTGATCGGCAGATAGGTCACCTTATTGATAACGGTATGTGCGTTATCCCAGTAGCGCGCGTTACGCTCCGCCACGATGCGCTCGTTAACCACCCACTGCGACAGTTTATACGCTCCGCTGGTGACGATATGCTCCGGTTTGGTCCACTTATCACCAAACCGACCAATCAGCACCTTATCCACCGGCACCAGCGACGGGTGGGCCAGCATGGCAAGGAATGCGGCATTAGGTTGAGTCAGCGTGACCTCAAGCGTAGTATCGTTAATGGCTTTTACACCCAGCGTATCCGGTGCTTTTTTCCCCTGAGCGATATCAGCGGCGTTAACAATATGCATGTTGCCCGGATAGCTGGCATACGGTGAGGCGGTTTTGGGGTCTGTCAGACGCTGCCAGCTCCAGACCACATCCTGCGCGGTAATCGCGGTGCCGTCACTCCATGTGATGCCTGGACGCAGATGAAAAGTCCAGACGGTGTTGTCTTTGTTCTCCCATTTTTCTGCCAGCCGTGGCTGAATTTCACCAGTTGGAGAAACGCTAACCAGCCCTTCGAAGATATCGCTGATAATATTGAATTCGACATCGCTTTCGACTTTATGCGGGTCAAGTGAGGCCGGTTCATTACCGTTGTTTCTGACCAGTTCCTGTTTATCGGCCAGCTGTGTTCCTGCTGGCACGTTAGCCGCCCAGGTCGCCGTGCTGGCGCACAGGATCCCTGCCGTTAACAAAGAGAGTGTAAAGCGCGTGCGTGCTTGTGGTTTCATTTCCTTCGCCTTATTGTCTGTTTTTTGACGATCCGGAAATAACACTTAGCGCTCAACGTGTAATAACGCAATATTTTTCAGTAACCTATAAGAGCTTGATCTGAATAAATGAAGCAAACCGTTGTTCATTCTGCTGAAAAGGTTTTCTGAAGAATAAACAACCAGCAGTAACGCTAACGTCCTGAGTAAAGATGGGTAAAACCACTTTGAGACTGGCGCGCCGTTTCCTATTCTTTCCGCTAATTACATCTGTCATAAGAGAGTGACTCATGGATCGTATAATTACTTCTTCACGCGACCGCACATCGCTACTCAGTACCCACAAGGTGCTGCGCAATACCTATTTCATGCTCAGCCTGACGCTGGCATTCTCGGCGATGACCGCAACGGCCAGCACCGTGCTGATGCTGCCGTCACCGGGTCTGATCCTGACGCTGGTGGGGATGTATGGTCTGATGTTCCTGACCTACAAAACTGCTGACAAACCGGTGGGTATTCTGTCCGCGTTCGCCTTTACGGGTTTCTTGGGCTATATCTTGGGGCCCATCCTTAACGCCTATCTGTCCGCCGGTATGGGCGACGTGATTGGAATGGCGCTGGGCGGTACCGCGCTGGTGTTCTTCTGCTGTTCGGCCTACGTGCTGACCACCCGTAAGGACATGTCCTTCCTCGGCGGTATGCTGATGGCAGGTATTGTGGTGGTGCTGGTAGGTATGGTGGCAAACATCTTCCTGCAGCTGCCTGCCCTGCACCTGGCGATCAGCGCCGTGTTTATTCTGATTTCTTCTGGCGCAATCCTGTATGAAACCAGCAACATCATTCACGGCGGTGAGACGAACTATATCCGCGCCACCGTGAGCCTGTATGTATCGCTGTACAACATCTTTGTCAGCCTGTTGAGCATCCTGGGCTTCGCCAGCCGCGATTAATCAACAATGCTGTGAACCAGAGCCCCGCTTATGCGGGGCTTTGTTTTTTGGTACACTGCTGCGGTTTTTGACTGACGCGTGAATGACTATGTTGAGTTTTGAAGGTAAAGAGATTGAAACTGATAACGACGGTTATCTGAAAGAGAGCAGCCAGTGGAGCGAGCCGCTGGCGGAAAAAATCGCCGAAAACGAAGGTATCGCCCTCTCCCCGGAACACTGGGAAGTGGTGCGTTTTGTGCGCGAATTCTATCTCGAATTCAACACCTCCCCGGCGATCCGCATGCTGGTCAAGGCGATGGCCAATAAATTCGGTGAAGAGAAAGGCAACAGCCGTTACCTGTATCGCCTGTTCCCGAAAGGCCCGGCAAAACAGGCCACCAAAATTGCCGGCCTGCCAAAACCGGTGAAATGCATTTAGTAGCGAATACCGAAGTTAACGTATTCCCGGCCGGGTTGATGG
>Ga0268266_10004440_pt1 | contig 13422 bp, 10 predicted proteins | sample KBSS13metaG_FD_190356 | JGI IMG/M metagenome (GOLD analysis project Ga0268266, IMG submission 190356) | Switchgrass rhizosphere microbial communities from Kellogg Biological Station, Michigan, USA - KBS S1-3 metaG (SPAdes) (version 2) | ecosystem: Host-associated > Plants > Roots > Rhizosphere...
CGATGATCGAGCGGCCGGCGACCGGCGCGGGATGCTTGGCGTTCAGGATGCAGCCCTCGGGCGCGGTCACGCGGATGGTCGCGAGCGAGGCCGCGTTGTTGGGCACGTGTGGCGCCACGATGCATTTCACGCCGAAGCTCGTGTAGGCCTCGGTGTAGCAGAGCGGCACGTTGATGCCGAGCTGCACGATGCCCGCGGAGCCCGCGAAGTCGACGTCGATGCCCTCGGGCCCGATGGTGAGCTTGGCTTTCAGCTCCATCGGCTTGCCGTTGATGCCGTCGACCATCATTGCGTTGTGATAGGTGCCATGCGGTAGCTTGTTGATCGCCTCGAGGCTCGCTTCGCGCGAATGGTCGAGGATGTGCTTGGCGAGATCGTCGAGATGCTCGAGGCCGAACTCGTCCATCATCGCGACCAGCCGCTTGCCGCCGACCTCGTTGCTGGCGATCTCGGAATAGATGTCGCCGATCACCTGGATCGGCTCGCGCACGTTGGCCTTGATGATGTCGATCAGCCACTCGTTCATCTCGCCACGATCGACGATCTTGGTGATCGGGAGGTAGATGCCCTCTTCGTAGACCTGCTTCGCCTCGCCGATGATGCCGCGGCCGCCGATGTCGACGACGTGCAGGGTGCAGGCAAACAGCCCGACCGGCTTGCCGCGGCGGAAGGTCGGCGTGACGATCACGATGTCGTTGAGGTGGCCGGTGCCCTGCCATGGATCGTTGACGATGAAGGCGTCGCCCTCGTTCATCTTGGTGATCGGCACCTTATCGAGCACGTAGCCCGTGCTCATCGCCATCGAATTGACGTGGCCCGGCGTGCCGGTGACGGCCTGGGCCAACATGCGGCCCTTGGTGTCGTAGACGCCGGCTGACAGATCGCCCGCCTCGCGCGTCGCCGTGCCGAAGGCGGTGCGCACCAGCGTCTGCGCCTGCTCCTCGACGACGGAGATCAGGCGGTTCCACATCACCTGGTATTCGATGCGGCTCAGCGGATGATTGGAACGAGCACTCATTGCGCGGCCTCCTGCAGAACGGCCTTGCGGGCCGACAGACGAATGGCGCCCGAGGGATCGAGCGTGGCGGTGAAGCCCGAGGTGATGATGGTGGTGGTCTCGTCTTCGGCGATGACGGCCGGACCCTGGATCGACTGGCCGGGCTTCAGCGCGGTGCGCGCATAGACGGGGACACTGGCGAACTCACGCAGATGAGGATCGAACATCCTTCTGACATCATCGGACCGCGGAGCTCCAGCTCCGCTCATGAGCGGGTCTGGAGACCCGCGGTCCGATGAGGTACGGCCGGGCGCCGGCGCTTCCGCTTTCAGGATCCAACCGACGACCTCGATGTCGAGCGCGGGGATCACGCGGTTGAACAGGGCGCGGTAGCCGGCATCGAAGCGCTTCTGCAGCTCGGCGACCGAGTCCTTCGTGAACGGCCCGTCCGGCAACTCGACCAGGATCTCGTGGCCCTGCCCCGCGTAACGCATGTCGGCGCTGCGGCTGATCCTGATTGGCGCCGACCCCGCGCCGAGCTTGACCACATCGGTCGCCTCCGTGGCCATTTCGGCGAACATGGCGTTGATTGCCGCCGGATCGAAGGTCGAGAGCCGCGCGAAGCGGCTGCGCACGACCTCGAAGGCGATCTGCGCACGCAGGAAGCCGACCGCCGAACCGACGCCGGCACTGGCCGGGATCAGCACATCGGCGATGCCGAGCTTCTCCGCGAGCCGCGCGGCATGGAGCGGCGCGCCGCCGCCGAAGGCGATCAGCGTGCGCCCCTCCAGCTCGGCGCCGCGCTCGACGGCGTGGACGCGCGCGGCGTTGGCCATGTTCTCCTCGACGACTTCGGACACGCCGAACGCCGACAGGGTGGTGTCGAGCTCGAGCGGGCCGCCGACATGCGCGTCGAGCGCCTTCTGGCTCAGGCTGGCATCGAGCTGGATCGAGCCGCCGGCAAAGCGGTCGGGATCGATGCGGCCCAGCACGACGTTGGCATCGGTCACGGCGGGCCGGGTGCCGCCGAGGCGATAGCAGGCCGGGCCGGGATCGGAGCCGGCGCTTTCGGGCCCCACCGTGATGCGCTTCATCGGATCGACGCCCGCGAGCGAGCCGCCGCCCGCGCCGATCTCGACCATCTCGATCACGGGAATGCGCACCGGCAGGCCGCTGCCCTTCATGAAGCGGTAGCGGCGATCGACCTCGAAGCTGCGCGAGGCCATCGGCTTGCCGTCGTCGATGATGCAGATCTTGGCCGTCGTGCCGCCCATGTCGAACGACAGGATGCGGTCGATGCCCATGGTCTCGGCGATCCAGGTCGACAGGATCACGCCGCCGGCCGGGCCGGATTCCACGAGACGGATCGGGAAGCGCGCCGCGGTCTCGAGCGTGGTGAGGCCGCCGCCCGAGGTCATCAGCAGCAGCGGGCAACCGAACCCCTCGGCGCGGACGCGGCTCTGGAGGCTCTCGAGATAGCGCGCCATCAGCGGCTGGACATAGGCATTGGCGCAGGTCGTCGAGAAGCGCTCGTACTCGCGCACCTCGGGGCAGACCTCGGACGATATGGAGATGCGCACATCGGGCAGCTTCGCCGCCAGGATCTCCGCCGCGCGCCGCTCGTGCGTGGGATTGGCGTAGCTGTGCAGGAAGCCGATGGCGATCGCCTCGACGCCCTTGGCCTTGAGCGTGTCAGCCAGCGCCTCGACCGCCGCCTCGTCGAGCGCGAGTCGCACGCCGCCCCTGGCGTCGGTGCGCTCGGGCACGGTGAAGCGCAAGGTGCGCGGCGCCAGCGGCTCGGGCTTCTCGATGAAGATGTCGTACTGCTCGAAGCGGTTCTCCTGCGCCATCTCGATCGAATCGCGAAAGCCCTGGGTGGTGACCAGCGCCGTCTTCGCGCCCTTGCGCTCGATGATGGCGTTGGTCGCCAAGGTCGTGCCGTGCACGATCAGCCCGACCTGCCCCGGCTCGATGCCGCCGAGCTTCAACGCCTTCAGCATGCCGTCGAGCACGCCCTCTTCGGGCGCTGCCTTGGTGGTCAGCACCTTGGTGGAATAGCGCGCCTGGGGCGTCTCCAGCACCACGTCGGTGAAGGTTCCGCCGATGTCCACCGCGAGGCGGATCGACTCAGGCGAAATGGCAGGCGGCATGATGTCCTTCTCCAATAGGCCGCAACAGCGGCTCCTCCGTCCGGCAGCGTTCCGTCGCCGCCGGGCAGCGTGAATAGAAACGGCAGCTCGCGGTCACGTCGCTGGCCGCGAGCTCTCCCTTGATCGGCGGCGCGCTCCGCTTGTGGGTCGGATCGGCCGAGGGGACGGCTGCGAACAGCGCCTTTGTGTAAGGGTGGCGCGGGTTCCTGAACAAGGTGCCGTGCGGCGCGCTTTCCACGATGCGGCCGAGATACATCACCAGCACGCGGTCGGCGAAGTAGCGCACCACCGAGAGGTCGTGGCTGATGAACAGGTAGCTGAGGCCGAGGTCGCGCTTGAGCTCGACGAGCAGGTTCAGAATCTGGGCCTGGATCGAGACATCGAGCGCCGAGACCGGCTCGTCGCACACGATCAGCGCCGGCCGCAGGATCAGCGCGCGGGCGATGCCGATGCGCTGGCGCTGGCCGCCGGAAAATTCGTGCGGATAGCGGTCGAGCGCGTCGAGGGGCAGGCCGACCCGGGCCACGATCTCGCGCATCTGCCGCTCGCGCTCGGGCCGGTCGCCGAGGCGATGGACCTTCAGCGCAGTGTCGAGCACGGTGCGGATGGTCTGGCGCGGGTTCAGCGAGCCAAACGGATCCTGGAAGATCATCTGCATGCGCCGGCGGTGCGGCGCCATGGCCGCATCGCCGAGCCGCGTGATGTCGGCGCCGTCGAGCATGATCGTGCCCTCGGCCGAGGGCACGAGGCGCAGGATGGTCTTGCCGAGCGTGGACTTGCCGCAGCCCGATTCGCCCACCAGCCCGACCGTCTCGCCGCGCTCCAGCTCGAACGACACGCCATCGACCGCGCGCAGCACCTGCTTGCCGACGGCATAGCGCGTGTGCAGGTCGCGGACCGAGAGGAGCGCGGTCATCGCGCGCAGCCCCCTCTCCTAGCCTCTCCCCCTAGCGGGGGAGAGGAGTCTGAAGTCATGCTCCTCTCCCCCGCTAGGGGGAGAGGCGGGGTGAGGGGGTAGCGCACCATATCGCCCAGCATCATGCGCCGACCCTCGGACAGGCGACCGCGCGCTCGCCGTGGGCAACGAGCGGCGGCGGCGCGAGGCGGCAGCCGGCCACGACCATCGGGCAGCGCGGCGCGAAGGAGCAGCCCGTCTCGCCCGCCGCCGAGCCAACGCTGCCGGGAATCTCGCTGAGGCGATTGCGCGAATAATGCTCGTCGGCATCGACATCGACCCGCGCGCCCAGCAGGCCCCGCGAATAGGGATGCAGCGGCTCGGCGAAGAACGGCCCGATACCGGCCTGCTCGACGATGCGGCCGGCGTACATCACCGAGATGCGATCGGCCCATTGCGCCACGACGCCGAGATCGTGGGTGATCAGCAGCACCGCCATGCCGAGCCGGTGGCGCAGGTCGTCGAGCAGATCGAGCACCTGCGCCTGGGTCGTGACGTCGAGCGCCGTGGTCGGCTCGTCGGCGATCAGCAGCTTGGGATGGCAGGCGACCGCCATGGCGATCATCACCCGCTGCCGCATGCCGCCGGAGAGATTGTGCGGATAGTCGTCGACCCGGCGGTGCGCGTCCGGGATGCTGACCAGGTCGAGCAGCTCGATCGCCCGGGCGCGGGCGGCCTTGCGCGAGACCTTCTCGTGGCGGCGCACGACCTCGGCGATCTGCAGGCCGATCGACAGCACCGGATTGAGCGAGGTCATCGGCTCCTGCTGGATCAGCGAGATCTGCTTGCCGCGCACCTCGCGCATCCCGGCGGGCGACAGCGCCAGCAGGTCTATGCCGTCGAACAGGATCCGGCCCGACGCGACCCTGGCGTTGGGCGGCAGCAGCCGCATGACCGAGAAGGCCGTCACCGACTTGCCGCAACCGGACTCGCCCACCAGCGCCAGCGTCTCGCCCGCCGCGATGGTGAAGCTCGTCTCGCGCACGGCGACCTGGCCCGGAAAGGCGACGGTGAGCTTCTCGACCGACAGGAGACTCATCTGCCGCAGCCCCCCGAAGACCTCATGCTCCTCTCCCCCGCTAGGGGGAGAGGCGGGGTGAGGGGGCGACGCACGGCGGACAACACCTGCAACCCCCTCACCCAACCTCTCCCCCGATCGGGGGAGAGGAGCATGAAAGAGCCTCGCCACAGCAAGGAGCGCGACACCATCGGGCTCATGACTGATCCGACCGCGGGTTGAGGATCTCGTTCAGGCCGTCGCCGACGAGATTGAGCGACAGCACCGCCAGGGCGATCGCGGCGCCCGGCAGCGCCGTCAGGAACCACGCGTTGCGGAGCTGGTCGCGGCCGTCGCCGATCATGCCGCCCCAGCTCAGGACATTGGGATCGCGCATGTTGAGGAAGCTCAGCCCCGCTTCGGTCAGGATCGCGTTGGCGATCATCACCGAGGCGGCCACGATCACCGGCGGCAGGGCGTTGGGCAGGATCTCCTGCACGATGATGCGCAGGCGCGAGTAACCCAGGCTGCGCGCGGCCATGACGAAATCCGATTCGCGCAGGGAACGGAACTGCGCCCGCACCAGCCGCGCCACGGTCGGCCACGAGGAGACGCCGATCGCCATGGCGATGGTCGGCAGGCTGGGATCGACGATCACCAGGATCACGATCACCAGCAGGAAGGTCGGCGTGGTCTGGAACAGCTCGACCAGGCGCATCAACAGGGTGTCGGTCCAGCCGCCGAAGAAGCCGGCGGACGCGCCGACCACCATGCCGATGGCCAGGCCGATCGCGGCCGAGAAGACGCCGACCAGCAGCGAGGCGCGCGTGCCGTAGACGAGCTGGGCCAGCACGTCGCGGCCAAGCGAATCGGTGCCGAGCGGATACTGCGGATCGTCGCCCGGCCAGAGCAGCGGCTGGGCCACCATGTCCTGCGGATCGCCGGGGAACAGCACGCCGGCGAACAGGGCGAGCAGCACGAAGAAGGCGAGGATCGCGACGCCGGCGATGAAGGTCGGATTGCGCAGGAAAGCGCGCAGCCGCCGGCCCTTGCGCGGCGCGGCACGGCTGCCCGTGTCGGCGATCTTGGTGTCCGCGACCTTGGGGGTGAGCTGCGCGTCGATCGTCACGTCATGCCTCGCCGATGCGCGGATCGAGCCAGGCGTGCAGCAGGTCGATCACCACGTTGGCAACGATCACCAGCAGCGACGACAGCAGCAGCACGCCGAGCAGCACCGAGAAGTCGCGCGCGAGCACGGCTTCGAGCGCAAGCCGGCCCATGCCCGGCCAGCCGAACAGCGTCTCGACCACGACCGCGCCGCCCAGCAGGTTGCCGAGATGCATGCCGGCGACCGTCGTCACCGGGATCAGCGCATTGCGCAGCGCGTGGCGGAGCTGGATCAGGAGCGGATGCAGGCCCTTGGCGTGCGCGGTGCGCATGAAATCCTGGCGCTGCACCTCCAGCATCGAGGCGCGCACCAGGCGCGCATAGACCGCGACGAAGAACGAGGCGAGCGCCAGGGCCGGCAGCACGAGATGCGACGCGCGGTCGGCGATCAGCGCCCAACCCGTGAAGCTCGAGCCGATCGTCATGTTGCTGTCGTTCGGCAGCCAGCCGAGCTTGACCGAGAACAGAACGACCGCCATCAGCCCGACCCAGAAGCCGGGCATCGAATAGAGCAGCAGCACGACGACCGAGAGCACGCGGTCGGGCCAGCGTCCGGCCCAGGCCGCCATCACCGAGCCGACGACGATGCCGAGCAGCAGGGCGAACGACAGCGCGGTCAGCATCAGCAGCACGGTGTTGGGCAGCCGCGCCATGATGATCTCCAGCACCGAGGCGTTGAAGCGCGGCGAGTAGCCGAGGTCGAACTGCGCGAGATGGCCGAGGAAGCTGGCGAGCTGGCTCAGCATCGGCTGGTCGAGGCCGAAGCGCTCGCGCATCATCGCCATGGTCTCGGCCGTGGCCGAGCCCGCCTCGATCGCCATCACGTCGGCGGCATCGCCCGGCATGAGCTGCAGGAACAGGAAATCGAGCACGATGATGCCGAGCACCGTCGGCCCGGCATGGATCGCCGTCCGCTTGAGCGTCGCCGCGATGCGCCGGCCCATTCTCATGGCGTCGCCTTCATCTCATGACCTCATTCTCCTCTCCCCCGCTAGGGGGAGAGGCGGGGAGAGGGGGTTGCGCACAGCCTTCGATGCCCCCTCTCCTAGCCTCTCCCCCTAGCGGGGGAGAGGAACTTGAGAGAACGAGATCAAGCATCGAGCCACACGCGCGACATGTTCGACTCGACACCGTCGGCGGTCGGCGAGTCCTCGTGCACGCGCTTGTTCTTGATCGTGAGATAGAGCGGCGTGTACAGGCTGAGGTCCGGCACGTCCTCGGCATAGATCTTCTGGAACTCGATGAACATCGCCTTGCGCTTGACCGGGTCGTTCTCGACCGCAGCGCCTTCGAGCAGCGCATCGACCTTGGGGTTGTTGTAGTTCGACGCGTTGGAGAACGGCACGCCCTTCTTGAAGTTCTTCGACCAGTAGATGCGTTGCACGCCGACCGTCGGATCGAACAGGTTGGAATGGCCGTTGTAGGTGAAGTCGAAGTCGCGGTCGGTATAGATGCGTTTGGAGAAGGCCGAGAGGTCCTGCGCGCGGACCTCGACCGTGATGCCGATGCGGCCGAGCGCGGCGCGGGTGAACTCGCAGACCTTGCGGCTCTCGTCGCCGATCGGGTTGAAGTCCATCGGCACCTTGAAGCGGATCTTGTCGGCGCCGCGCTTGAAACCTGCTTCGTCGAGCAGCGCCTCGGCCTTCTTGAGGTCGTAGGCGTAGGGGCTGGGCGTCGCGTCGTGGAACTCGCTCTTGGGCGAGATCGGCACCTGGCAGACCGTGCCGACGCCGTACGCGACGGCCTTGAGCATCGCGGCGCGATCGATCGCGTGAGCCACCGCCTGGCGCACCTTCAGGTGCTTGAAGTACTGGCTGTCGAGATTGAACTGGATCGTCTGGACATTGTACGAGTAGCTCGTGCCGTCGGTGCTGAACACGAGATGCGGCAGCTTCTTCAGCCGCTCGAGGTCGGCCAGCGCCACCGGCGTGCGATAGCCGATGTCGCCCGAGCCGTTCTCGAAGGCGACCGAGCGCGCCCCGGCATCGCGCACGAACTTGCAGACCATGCGGTCGATGCGCGGCAGGTCGGCATCCCAGTAGTTCGGATTGCGCTCGTAGATGACGTGGCTGCCGCGCACCCACTCCTTGAAGAGGTAGGGGCCGGTGCCGATCGGTGCATTGCCGTTCTGGTTGGTGAGCGGATCGCTGCCCTCGTAGATGTGCTTCGGCATCATCGGCGATTCGGCCGCCGTCAGCGCCTTGATCAGATACGGCGCGGGCTTGGACAGCACGATCACCGCCGTCAGCGGATCGGGCGTCTGGACCTCGACGACGTTGGCGAAGGTGTTGCGGCCGCGCGGATGCACCGTCTTCAGGAGCTGGATCGAATAGGCCACGTCGGCCGAGGTGAACGGCTTGCCGTCGTGGAACTTCACGTTCGGCCGGAGCTTGAAGCTGTAGCGCGTGCCGTCCGGGCTGATCGACCATTCGGTGGCGAGCGCGGGACGCGGCTTGAGATCGTAGTCGTATTCCAGCAGCCCTTCGGTGGTCTTCGCGCTGCAGGTCAGCGACGGCGTGCCGACGGTCGTGAGCGACACCAGCGTGGTGGGCTCGGCATTCTGCAGGAAGGTGAGCGTGCCGCCCTTCTTCGGCGTCTGCGCGCGCGCGCCGCCGACGAAGGCGAGCGTCGACAAGCCGGCGAGCGCGGCACGGCGTGTGATGCGGAATTTGTCGGTCATGTCCGGATCCCCAAGTACGATACGCGAGGTGAGCCTAATAACGTCCGGCCGGGACCACACGCAGCAAAATGTAGGCCACACGATCAGAATCTTGTGGCGCCCGCGGCAATTGGACGTTCATTCTTCGGCCGCGCCGAATGTTGGAAATCATTTTCGCGCGCACGGCAATCCGCAGGGAATATAAAAAATCCCGACGGGTCCTGCCGTGGCAGGCTACCGCATCGAGGTGAAGGAAAACGACATGACGCTCCCTGTGGCAACGCTCGACCACGTCGTGATCAATGCGCGCGACGATATGGACCGCGCCGCCGACATCTACCGGCGGCTGGGCTTCACCCTGACCGAGCGCGGCTACCACTCGATTGGTTCCATGAATCACCTCGCGATGTTCGGCACCGACTATCTCGAGCTGATTGCCGTGCCCAAAGGCGCGACGTCGGGCCGCCTCGACCTGCTCGATTTTGCCTCCGGGCTCAACGGGCTGGTGTTCGGCTCGGAGGATTCGGCGGTCACCTACGGTGCGCTCTCGAAGGCGGGCGTTCCGGTCGAGCCGCCGGTCGAATTCACGCGACCCGTGAAATACGACGGCGGCCAGGGCGATGCGCGGTTCCGCACCGTCCGCATGAGGAGCGGCGTCGTTCCCTACGGCCGCGTCTATTATTGCCACCATTTCACCCGCGATCTGGTGTGGCGCGACGAGTGGCGCCACCACGCGAACGGCACCGTCGCAGTCCAGCGCGCCCTGATCGTCGAGCCCGACCCGGCGGCCGGAGCCAAGCTCTATGCCGACATGTTCGGCCCGGAGGCCGTGCGCGACATCAAGGGCGGCAAATCGGTCGTGATCGGCAATTCGCGCTTTGACATCGTGACCGAAGCGGAACTGAAGGCGCAGGTCGGCGACGCCGCCCCCGATCCCATGGGCCGCACGGCCTATATGGCAGGCCTCACCTTCCGCACCACGTCGCTGGCCAGGGCGGCGGCGGCGCTGACGGCCGGCAACATCGCCTTCACGCAAAGCGCCGGCCGCCTCATCGTACCGGCGAAGGAAGCGGTGAACGCGGTGATCGAGTTCATCGAATAGGCCATGGTGCGCGCGCACACGATGATCGGATCGCTGGGGGCGCGTCACTCCAGTGACGCGTCTTTGCCCGAACCACGAAAGATCGCGCCACTGGAGTGGCGCGCCCCCAGCCGTGAGCACGACCAATGATGGGCAACATCAAATACGACAACCAGGGCGATGCGCTGTCGCGCGGCGTGCCGGCCGAATCGCTGGCGCTGATCGACGAAGGCGGCAACGGCACGGAGCGGCGCTACAGCTACGGCGATCTGATCCGGCTGAGCGGCGCGGTCGCGCGCGGCCTGCTGAAGCGCGGGTTGCAGCGCGGCGACCGGATCGCGATCCTGTCGGCCAACCGCGCCGAGTTCCTGCTGGCCTTCCTCGGCACGATGCAGGCGGGCCTGGTCTCGGTGCCGGTGAACTGGAAGCTGCCGGCCGAAACCGTCGCCTACATCGTGGGCGACAGTGATGCGAAGCAGGTGATCGGCGACGATGCGCGCCTCGCGCTCGCACCCGACTCGGTGCCGAAGATCTCCTTCGACAGGGACTGGGACGCCTTCCTCGACGACGGGCCGTTCACGCCGTTCACGATGAAGCCCGAGGAACCGGCGATGTTCCTCTACACCTCGGGCTCGACCGGCCGTCCCAAGGGCGTGGTGCTCTCGCACTACTCGCACCTCTGGGCGATGAGCCAGCGGCTGCGCCGGCCGGTGCCGCAGGGCCAGCGCTCGCTGGTCGCCGCGCCGCTCTATCACATGAACGGTTTGGCGATGTGCCAGACCACCTTCAGCCACGGCGACACCGTGGTGCTTCTGCCGCAGTTCACGACCAGGGGCTACATCGAGGCGGCCGCCAAGCACGAGGTCGGCTTTCTGACTTCGGTGCCGACCATGATCGCCATGATGCTGCGCGAGAAGGAGCTGCTGGCGAAGGCCGACCTCTCCGCGGTCGAGGCCGTGCGCATGGGCTCGGCGCCGATCACCCAGTCGCTGATCGACCAGGTGCGCCAGGCCTTTCCGAAGGCCGTGATCAGCAACGGCTACGGGACGACCGAGGCCGGGCCGGTCGTGTTCGGCCCGCACCCCGAGGGACTCCCACAGCCCGAGCTGTCGACCGGCTACCCGCATCCCGAGGTCCAGCTCCGCCTCGTACGCGACGGCAAGGAAGTCGACGATGAGGGTGAGCTCCAGATGAAGTGCGGCGCGCTGATGACGCACTATCACAAGCTGCCCGAGACCACCGCTAAGGTGATGACCGCGGACGGCTACTACCGCACCAGCGACGTGTTTCGCCGCGACGAGAACGGCTTCTTCTACTTCGTGGGCCGGGTCGATGACATGTTCGTCTGCGGCGGCGAGAACATCTATCCGGGCGAGGTCGAGAAGATGCTGGAGAAGCATCCCGGCATCCATCAGGCCGCCGTCATCCCGGTGCCCGACGAGTTGAAAGGCCACAAGCCAGTCGCGTTCGTCGTCCGCGCGAACGGTGCCGATGTCGACGAGCAGGCAGTGAAGACCTACGCACTCGCCAACGCGCCGGCCTACCAGCACCCGCGCCGTGTCTTCTTCGTCGACGAGATGCCGCTGGCCGGCACCAACAAGATCGACAAGCGCGTGCTTGCGAGGCAAATCCCCGACGATGCTCGAGACTCGGTGTCATCCCGAGCGGAGCGAGGGACCTAGGGTCATGCGCTGCCATAGATCCCTCGCTGCGCTCGGGATGACACAGGGGCTCGGGGTAACACCGGGACTCGGAACGCCACGAAACCTGGAAAAGAGGATATCCCAATGAAAGCAGCCGTCGTTCGCGCCCATGGCGGGCCCGAGGCCTTGGCCTTCGAGTCGGGCTTCCCCGATCCCACGCCTGGCGAGGGCGATGTGATCGTGGCGGTGAAGGCCTCGTCGCTGAACTACCACGATGTCTTCACGCGCCGCGGCATGCCGGGCATCAAGGTGCCGATGCCCGCCATCATGGGCCTCGACGTCGCGGGCGAGATCGCCGAGGTCGGGCCGGGTATCAGCGGCTGGAAGAAGGGCGACCGCGTGCTGGTCGATCCGATCAATCGGGTCGAAGGCGGCCTGATGGGCGAGACCGTCCATGGCGGCCTCGCGGAATTGTGCAAGGCGCGCGCGCATCAGCTCGTCAGGATTCCCGACGGCGTGTCGTTCGCCGACGCGGCCGCGCTGCCCGTGGCCTATGGCACGGCGCTGCGCATGATGGTGACCAACGGCCACGTCGCCAAGGGCGAGAAGGTGCTGATCCTGGGCGCCTCGGGCGGCGTCGGCGTGTGCTGCCTGCAGCTCGCCAAGCTGGCCGGAGCCGAGGTGATCGCCTGCGCCGGCACGGATGCGAAGGCCAAGCGGCTGGCCGAACTCGGCGCCGACAGGACGATCAATTACGTCGAGAAGGATTTCATGAAGGAGGTCTTCGCGCTGTACGGCAAGCCGACGCGGCGCGGCGCCGGCAGCGACCAGGGCGTCGATGTGGTCGTGAACTATACCGGCGGCGACACCTGGGTGAATTCGCTGAAGACGCTGAAGGTCGGTGGCCGCCTGCTGACCTGCGGTGCCACGGCGGGCTACGCACCGACCGAAGACATCCGCTTCATCTGGACCTTCGAGCTCAAGATCCTCGGCTCCAACGGCTGGATGCGGACCGACATCGAGAAGTTGCTCGAGCTGGTGCAGAGCGGCAAGCTCAAGGTGCTGGTCGACAAGGTCTTCAAGCTCGAGGACGCGCGCGAAGCGCTGCGCGTGATCGAGGACCGTGAAGTGTTCGGCAAGGTCGTGGTGGCGCCATGAGCGACGCAGCCCCCGCGCCGTTGAGCGGCGCCGAGCTGCAGGCGATGCTCGACAACTCGCCGTTCATCGCCTTCCTCGGCCTCAAGGTCACCGAAGCGGATCCGGCAAGCGAACGGGTCACCATGGAATGCGAGATGCGGCCGGAGTTCGAGCGCGGCAAGGGCACCGGCCAATGGCACGGCGGCCCGATCGCGGCGATCATCGACACGGTCGGCGACTATGCGCTGATCATGGCGCTGCGCCGCGGCCTGCCGACCATCAACTTCCGCGTCGATTACCTGCGGCCGGCGATCAAGACCAAGCTGATCACCACCGCGACGGTCCGCCGCAACGGAAAGAGCGTCGGCGTCGTCGATGTCGACGTATTCAACGACAAGAAGGTGCTGCTCGCCGTCGGCCGCGCGACCTATTCGACGCTGACGGGTTGAGTTTTCTCTATCGACCTCCTCGTCTCCTTCGGACTCCTCTCCCCCGCTAGGGGGAGAGGGCGGGTGAGGGGGTTACGCACGTCGCCTGTAACCCCCTCTCCTAGCCTCTCCCCCGAGCGGGGGAGAGGAATCCGAAAGGAGAGGAGGAGAAGAAGAAGAGAGATTCGGTGGCTTCGGTCAGATGGAG
>Ga0268266_10004442_pt1 | contig 13419 bp, 14 predicted proteins | sample KBSS13metaG_FD_190356 | JGI IMG/M metagenome (GOLD analysis project Ga0268266, IMG submission 190356) | Switchgrass rhizosphere microbial communities from Kellogg Biological Station, Michigan, USA - KBS S1-3 metaG (SPAdes) (version 2) | ecosystem: Host-associated > Plants > Roots > Rhizosphere...
CCGTCGCACCAGTTTCCGCTCGGCGTGCAAATGTCGATGGCGCGGCGGCTGGAATTGCTCGACTGGGCAAGGGACGCCGGCGCCTTCGTGATCGAGGACGATTACGACAGCGAGTTCAGATACGACAGCGCGCCGTTGCTGTCGCTCGCCGGCATCGATCACCTCTCGCGCGTCATCTACATGGGCACGTTTGCAAAGACATTGTTTCCCGGATTGCGCATCGGCTATTGCGCGCTGCCAGAACGGCTGGTCGGACCGGTGACGACGGCCCGCGCCGCACTCGACCGCTTTCCCGGCACGCTGATGGAAGGCGCGGTGGCGGACATGCTCAACTCCGGCGCCTTCGCGGCAAACCTGCGCAAGGTGCGCGGGATCTATCGCGAAGCGCGCGACGTGTTGGCCTCGACCTTGTCGACCGCGTCGGACGGGTTGCTATCGGTGCCGGTGCCTTCGCAGGGACTGCATCTGGTCGCGCGGTTCGATCCATCGACCGATCCGCAGGTTGCCGCAAAGGCAAAGACAGAGGCCGGCATCGCAGGCTGGCTGCTGGCGGAAACGTATTTTCGTGCGCGTCCCCTGCCCGGTTTCGTCCTCGGCTTTGCCGGGCATCCGCTTCCGCAACTGATCACGTCGGCCGAACGCCTGGCGAAGGCATCGCTCGCAGCGTTGCGCGCAAACCGCAAGCCGAACTCGTCTTCGTCAATCCGCAAGGCAGCGTCCTGATCGCTGTCCTCGGCTATTTCGCCAGCACCGCGCTCTGCAGCGCTGCGATCGTATCCGGTCCGTAACGGCCGTCAGGCGCGCGCTTGAGCAGGCCGGCTCTCGCCAGCCGCTGTTCGATGGCCTTGCGCAGTTCAGGTGTCAGCGAGGTGGTCGGCTTGTCGATGAGCAGTCCCCGCGCCACCACCGAGCCACCGCGCAGCGCCTCCAGTCCGTATTCGGCAGCCTTGCCCGGATCGCGTTTGAACCCGCCGGCGCCGGCCATCAGCAACGGCATCAGGCTCGCCTTGGCATTGAGATTTCCGATCGCCGCAGCCCGCTCGTAGTAATCAGCAGCTTTCGCGAAATCGCGCGGCTCGCCGATACCGCCGGCCGCCATGTTGCCGAGCATGACATTGCCGTCGCCATCGCCAAGCTCGGCGGCCCGCTGAAACAGTTTTCGCGCCGTCGCATAGTCCTTCACGGCACCCGTGAGACCAAGCAACACGTAGCCCACGCGCAACATGGTCGCGGTGTGCTCGGTCGTGACAAGCCTGTCGATCCACGCGCGCGCCTGGCTTGCATCCTTCGGCACGCCGGTGCCCTGAAGATACAACACAGCCAGGAAGCCCATTGCCTGCGGATCGCCGGTGTCAGCGGCCTTGCGATACCACTCCGCAGCCTGCGCCGCATCGGCCGGGCGCCCGAGCCCCTTCTCGAACTCGATTGCGACGTTGCGCATCGCGGGCACGTTTCCGGAAGCCGCGGCCTGATCGAACAAGGCGACCGCGCGCGGCAGGTCGGCCGGGCCGCCCTCACCGGTCTCCAGCATGACAGCGAGATCCGACATCGCCGCGACCGAGCCGGCGGCAACAGATTTCATCAACCAGTCCCTCGCCTCGGCATTCTCTCCGGCAACGCTGAGCGCGCGCGACAGCTGAAACTGCAGGCGCCGATGATCCGGCGCGAGCTTGAGGGCCGCGCGGCAGGCGTCGACGGCAAGGCGCGGCTCGATGCGGTTCAGCGCCACGCCGGGCACGCCTGACGGACGATCAATGTCCTCTGCCGAGGCCGCCAGTTTGTCGCAGCCCTCCGCCGCCGTGCGTGCCGCTGGCGTCGGCAGCGCGAGCGCAGCCATCTGGGTCGCAGACGGTGCGGCGGCGATCGGCGGCGGTGCGACGGGCGGCTGGCCAACAAAATAGAAATCGCCAAGCAACGAGAATGTCACTTCAGGCAATTGCCGCTCGTTGGTCGCCTTGTAAACGTCGGCGGTGACGTGGCGGAACAGTGGACCGATCTCGACGCCGGGCTTCCCGACCTGCTGGATGAAGGCTGCCGCGAACGGACTGTTGCGGCCCTCGCCGTCGGCCGCGACCGCGCCGGGCTGAGTCGAATAGGCGATTACGGTGCCCGCGGTCTGCTTGATCCGGGCCAGACCGCGGGTGATCGTCACGGTGCGCGCGGGATTGATCTGCGCCAGCAGCTGATCCGCGAGCGGATTATCACGGCAGGCATCGAGCATCAGAATGCGCACGCCGCTGGCGCGCTGCAGGCCGGCGAGGATATCGTCGACCCGTGCCATCTGCGACCCGACATCGGCGCCGCCGGTCAGCCTGGCGTCTACAGGCACCAGATAGTTCGTGCCCTGAAACTGAAAGCCGTGACCGCCGTAGAAGAACAGCGCGGCGTCGGCCCCTGCGGCCGCGTCGGCAAAACGACGGAACGCATCGTCCATCCCGCGCTTGTCGAGATCGACACCCTCGACCACTTCGAATCCGGCGCTCGTCAGCATCTTCGCGACATCGGTCGCGTCATTGCGGGGATTGGGCAGTTGCACCGTGTTGCGGTAGGCCGAGTTGCCGATCACGAGTGCCACGCGCCGGTCGGCAAAAGCAGGAAATGAGGCTGCCGTGCAGCCGATCAGGAAGAAGATCACGCCCGCAAATATGGGCTGTAGAAAAATCCGCATGAAAGCACGCCCACCTGTTTAATCCAGCGCCCGTCGCCGCGTGCCTGCGGGCTTCGGCGATCCCAAAAACCGCATGTGAAGCTTGCAGCCATGTCATGAATATGACGCCGCGGGGAACATCGAAGAGGTCAAGAGCGACCACGTAGCCGCTTCACGATTGCCAGCGCCCTATCAGAATCACCGCCGCGTCACTAATCTCGATTGCTCGAACCAATTTCACCGCGGAACCACCGGATGTCCGGCAATCGCAACGTTCTGTATCTCATCATCGGCGCGTTGATCGTGGCGGTCGGGGTGCTCGGCTACAATCTCTATCAAGCCAAGAAAGAACCCGAGGGCGTGCAGATCAATGTCGGCCCCGGCGGGCTGAAGATCCAGAGCAAGTAAGGGAGGCCGTTTTGACGCTCACGAAGGCCGCATCCCGATGCCTGGTTCTGCCCGCCGGCATCGCCTTGTGCCTGATCGCAACGGCAGCGCCCGCCCAGGTGTTTTCGCGCGAGCAGGATATCGCGGACCTGCGGCTCGGCCAGCGCGTGCTGGTCGACGACGGTTCATGCCCGACGGGACAGATCAAGGAGATCCAGGGCGCGCAGATGACGACATCAGGCGTGCTGCGCACCCGCAAGTGCATTGCACGGCTGGGAACCAAGAAGCGCTAGCGACGATCGCCAGGCCACAGCGTTTTCGAGCGAAGTGGACACCGGTTCGCATCAAGAAAACGCGTCAAACAAAAATTGGAACCCCGTTCCGATTCAATCGAACGGAAAGGGCTCTAGAACATCCCGTTGCTGTTGGCGGCCTTCTCCGGAATTTCCTGCACGACGTCCCAGTGTTCGACGATCTTGCCGTTCTCGAGCCGGAAAATGTCGACGATGGCGCGGCCGCGCGTCCCCTTCTCGCGCACGCTGTGAACGTGCAGGATCACGTGATCGCCGTCGGCAAAGGCACGCTTGATCTCGCTATGGGAGTCCGGAAACTTTTCGCGAAGGAAACCGAGGAACGCCTTGAAGCCTTCGATGCCATCCGGCGCCGTCGGATTGTGCTGGATGTAGTGCGGCCCGAAAAACTTCACGGCGGCGTCGAAATCCTTCCGGTTAAGCGCCGCATCGTAGAATTCGAGCACATGCTTCTTGTTGGCTTCCGCGGTCGCGGCGTCGGTGGCGGAGGCGGGAGACGCAGAGAACGACAACGCGGCGACAAGGCCGATGACGAGCGATCGCATGGCAGCTCCTGTTTGCAGCCGTCCCGAGGCGGACCGATCCTACCAACCGGTGCCGTCGTGTCGAGCCTGCGGGAAATGTGGAGCTAAGCGGCGCTACTGGTTCGTTGCCGGATCGAACATGCATTGCAATGTCGTCTTGGCGATCTTCGTGAAGGTCGGGCCGATCTCGGATTGTTTGGACGGCGGTACCCAGGCCATCTCGATCGTCGGCACCCCGGTCTCACTAATGCCACGCAGCAGGGCTTCACGCAGGTCGGCATCTTCCACGGTCGCCGCGGCGTAGTCGTGCAGACAGCCGCAAACACTTTCAGGATGCGCCCAGCGTCCAACCATATGGGGTGCGCAGAGCCGCACGAACTCGCCGCGCGGATCGGGCATCTTGAATAGGGAACGGAATGAAGTCTGCGGCGCCTGGAACTGGACCTGTGCCAGCGCGGGGCCGCTGAGGAAAAGGAACGACAGGACTGCAGCAGAACAGATGCGTGCGAACATGCAGAGCCTTTATCGGCGATCTTTTTGCGAAACGTCCGCTACCCTCACTTGGCAGCGACAACCATCGGCAGGGACGCCGGAGCCGCAACCGGCGAACCATTATAGGCGAAAGTACCGACACCCGGCAGCCCCTGATCTGAAGAACCAGCCATCGACGGACCAGCCATGATGAAGGCGAAGGCGAGGATGAAGCTGGTGGTCCGCATCTGGCTTGTCTCCGATTTTCCGTGACCGGCGGTGCCCGCCGTCTCGCTGGTAGCCTGATAGCTGTCGGCTGTTTCCGGACATCTGCGCCAAAAACGGAAAATGGTTTCGTCGCCCGGCAGAATTGTTTCGTCGGCTCGATCCGACGAAACATTGGCCGGAAAAATTCAATGAATTCAGCTACCGCGCTCTCACTCAAGATGTTCAAGCTGAACACCGAAAGCAGGCCATTGAACCTGTTTTGACCCGTTCTTCGCCGACGAAAACGGCAGTGTTTTACTGCCCGGCCGATGAACCGAAGCCGTATCACGACCGACTCAACGCCGTGCAACTTTGAGCGCGCTTGCGCGTTGTGACCCCCTCCTCAACAAAGGATAGCAGTCGTGGGCAGTGGCAACATCGACGTTGGCAATGCAAACCCGACCCGCAAACCTGGCAAGCCGGTGGTCGACAATTTGTCTGGCAGCGACGGTTCCAAACCGCGGATCGATCCTCCCCTGCACAGAGAGCGCCAAGGAAGGGTCCAGGCAAAAACGTCAGAGCATCCTGTGAGCCCTTGTGGCGCGATGTCGCAGCAAGGCAGCGAATTTCGCGGCAATATATCGGCGCCGCAAAAATTCGTACGGCTCGTCGGTTGCTGCGACCACAAGGCCGCTTCCGGCGTGGAGGCCCGCCAATATTCCAATCCGGTGAAGCGGTAAGCCCTCATCCGGGTTTTGACCTCTGACCCGGATTGCGGCTGGCACCGGACTTACTGGATGAATTCACCGCATTTCTGAACCACGGCTTCGGTGGCTCCCCAGGGCATGATCGGAACCGAGGAGGTTGAGTTTTTGGGTGAACCTTCGATCAGCCTGTCCGAATAGACCATGTAGACCAGCACGTTGCGTTTGGCGTCGCAGCCACGAACGATTTGCATCTTCTTGAAGAAGAGCGAGCGGCGCTGCCGGAACATGTCGTCGCCCTGCTCCAGCTTGTGCTTGAAATGGATCGGGCCGATCTGGCGGCACGCCAGCGAAATGTCCGAAACCTCCTCGGCCAGGCCGAGCCAGCCCTTGAAGCCGCCCTTTTCCGGCACCGTGAAGTGACAGGCCACGCCGTCAATTTCGGGATCGTCGACAGCGTAGGTCGCAAGCTTGTCGTTGGGGCTCAGCCACTTGAATACCGTCGAGCGGCGGAAGATCAGGTCGGGTTCGTCCGCCGCCGATGCCGGGCCGGCCTGCCAGAACGTCAACGTCAGCACCACCAAGGCCAGAATTCTCCACTTATTGTCACACTTAACGACGGCCTTGGATGTCATTGATATCTCCGCTGAAGGGCACGCCGCCTATGTAGTGCCGGAATGTCGCGCAGGAAGGCCGCAAACTGGTTTGACGGGGCGCCAAGGTGCCGCAATGCAGTAATCCCGCCCTCCCGTTCGGCCGGCGCGGTTTAACGGAATGTGAGGCTTTTTTGCTACGATCGGGGCGAAAATCGCTGATATTAGAAGGCCTACGCTGGTGAACGCGTTTTGCCTCTGCGACAACAAATAATTATCGGAAGCAGTCGCGTAACCGGATTTGAGGAATATGCGCTTGAGCGGGAATCGGGTTTTCAAAGCGGATACTGCAATCGCTACCATTTCCCGGCAGCGATTTTGGCAGATTGCGATGTTGACCGCAGCCGGCACCGTCGCTGCCGCGCCCCAGGCCGATGCCGCCACCATGTTCTACTGGCAGGATTCCGATCCCACCTATTACCGACCCGTGCAGACCGTACAGCCGCGCAAGCAGAAGGCACGCAAGCCGTCAGCCAAGACCGGGGCCGTACTGAAGGAGACCAACGCCAAGCCGCAGGGGCCGCTGATCATTGCGGTCTCGATCGAGCAGCAGAAGGTCCGCGTCTACGACGCCAACGGGTTGTTCGCCGAAAGCCCGGTGTCGACGGGCATGAAGGGGCATTCGACTCCGATGGGTGTGTTCAGCGTCATCCAGAAGAACAAGATGCACCGCTCCAACATCTACAGCGGCGCACCGATGCCTTACATGCAGCGCATCACCTGGTCCGGCGTTGCGTTGCACGCCGGCGTGCTCCCCGGGTATCCAGCGTCGCATGGCTGCATCCGCATGCCGACGGCCTTTGCCGTGAAGATGTGGGGCTGGACCAGGATGGGCGCGCGCGTCATCATCACGCCCGGCCAGATCACGCCGGCCTCGTTCGCCCATCCAATGCTGGTGGCGCAGAAGGTCGTGCCGCAACCCCTCATCGCCACCGATCCGGCGAACGACGCGCCCGCGGTAAAGGGTGACAAGGGCGCCGACGCGGGCAATGCAGCCAAGCCTGAGAATACAAGCCTTCCGAATTCGGAACCTGACCTGAATCTCCGGTCGACCGTCGGTCATGCGACGTCGTTGCGCGAGCAGACCCGCACCGCGGATGCCAGTACCGCGCTGCCGGCGGCGAATGCTGTCGTATCTGATGCAACGCAGGCCGCAGCCAAGGCCCCGCCCGCCGGCGATACGGCGAACGCGGACGCGCCGAAATCCGAGCCGGCCGCTGATGAGGCGAAAGTCGAAGCCAATGAAGCAAAGGCGGAAACGAAATCCGGGGTGAGCTCCGAGGCTCCCACCGCAGCGATTGCGAACACGGAACCCGCCAGGGCTGAAGCGCCGAAGATCGAGGAATCCAAAGCTTCTGAGTCCAAGCCTGCCGAATCCGAAAAGCCGGCCGAGCCCGTCAAGGCGATCGCCAATACGCCGGTCGTGCCCGACGTTGCACCAGACGTGAAGAAGGATACGGCGCGGCCACCCGGCGCGGTGGCCAAGATTGATCCGCCCAGGCGTCCCGGCCAGATCGCGGTGTTCGTAAGCCGCAAGGATTCAAAGCTGTACGTCCGCGAGAGTTTCAAGCCGCAGTTCGACGTTCCGATCACCATCGCGCCAAGCGACCGGCCGCTGGGCACTCACATCTTCACCGCCGAAACCGACAAGAAAGATCCCAACCTGTTGCGCTGGTCGGTGATCTCGATGCCGGTCATGGCCCGCAATGCGGCCCGGACCGACGAGGAAGACGGATCTGCCCGGCGCCGCAAGGTGGCCGCTGCCGAGATCAAGCCGCCGGCTGTGCCGAACAGCCCTGCCGAGGCGCTCGACCGCATCACCGTCGCGCCCGAAGCGATGGCCCGGATCGCTGAAGTCCTGAGCACCGGCAGTTCGATCGTGGTGTCCGATCTCGGTATCAGCCAGGGCGGCGAAACCGGCGAAGGCACCGACTTCATCGTCCCGCTTCGGTAGTCTCTTCCTTGCGTTGCGAAACCGGTCCCCCGTTTCGCTCGAAACGTTATAGATCGCGTAACGGCTTGTTGAGCGGTCGCGGCTAGCGCGGTGCGATATGCTTTGGGGCGTTGAATCCCCAGCGCCGAGCTTTTGATCGAGGCTTTCATGATGGACCGCAGAACCGTGATGACCATGGGGCTGGCTGCGATCGCTGGCGTCGGTTCGATCAGGCAATCGCTGGCGCAGGCCGGCATGAGCCGGATCACGGCTTACGCATTTTCGTTTCCGGGATTGGCCGGCGGCGACATCAGGCTTTCCGAATTTGCCGGCCGGCCGATCATGATCGTCAACACCGCTTCGCTCTGTGGCTTTACCCCGCAATATGGTGGGTTACAGGAATTGTGGACCGAGTTCAGTAATCGCGGCCTGATGATCATCGGCGTCCCGTCCAACGATTTCGGCGGTCAGGAGCCGGGCGGCGCGGCCGAAATCACTGCGACCACGCAGAACCACCACGTGACCTTTCCCATTGCCGCCAAGGCTGTCGTCAAGGGGCCGGGCGCGCATCCGTTCTACAAATGGGCGGCGGAGGCGCGGCCGAAGGATGTTCCGCGCTGGAACTTCCACAAATACTTGATCGGTCGCGACGGCTATATCGCCGACGTATTCCCGGAATCAGTCGAACCCGTGGATACACGGGTGAAAACCGCGATCGGACGGGCGCTGGTCCAAAGTGTTTCCGAGCGGAGCGGCTAGCGATTCGCGCAGAGCAAACGCGTCAAAAAGACCACAAGACTCCTGAATTAACAGGAGCGTAACCGCGGCCGTTGCGTTGGCGCGGCTGCTCCAAGTAAGTTATCATGCGTTGGGGAAATGGGCAGACCGGACGACGGCAACGCCGCGGCTGGGAGCGGGATTCGAACAAGGAAAACAAGATGCGTATTGCAGCAGGGTTGATCTTTGCAGGCGCAGTTTCGCTGTTGGCATCGAGCGCGGCGTGGTCGCAGGCGCTACCCACCAAGAGCGCTCCCACACCGCCGCAGGCCGCTCCCGCGCCTGCCCCCGTCCCGCCGCCGGCGCCCGTCTCGACGCGCCCGCCCTGCAACAATCCCGACGCGCTCGGCATCGGCCGCACCGTCGAGATCGACACCACAGGCGGTCCCGGTTTCGGCTTCGAACATTTCAAGGAGCTCGACTTCCTGCGAGACAAGGAAGTGGTGCTGACCTTCGACGACGGTCCGTGGCCGGTGAATACGCCATCGGTGCTGAAGACACTCGCCGAAGAATGCACCACCGGTATCTTCTTCCCGATCGGCAAGCACGCGACGTATTACCCCGAAATCCTCAAGCAGGTGATGGCGGCCGGCCACAGCATCGGATCGCACACCTGGTCGCACGCGGCGCTGGTCAACAAGAAGCTGACCGAGCAGCAGCGTAAGGATGAAATCGAAAAAGGTTTCAGCGCGGTCAAATGGGCGCTCGGTGGCAAGGCGCCGTCGCCGTTTTTCCGCTTCCCGGCGCTGCAGCACCCGCCGGAAATGGTGACCTATCTCGGCGAACGTAACATCGCGATCTTCTCCTGCGACCTCGACTCCTTCGATTTCAAAGCGAGCAAGGCGCAGACCATCATCGACACCGTGATGCGCAAGGTCGACAAGAACGGCAAGGGCATCATCCTGATGCACGACTTCCAGAAGCACACCGCCGAAGCGCTGCCCGAGCTTCTGAAGAGGCTGAAGGCGGGCGGCTACAAGGTGGTCGCAATGCGCGCCAAGGCGCCGGTACAAACGCTCGCACAGTATGACGAAGAACTCCACAAGGACCTGAAGCTGCCGACGGTGAGCTCGCGTCCGGTCTCCAGCGTCGTCCAGACGATCTCGGAATAGCGCTCAAGCGACATAGGCCAGTGTCGGCGCAGCGTATCGAAGGTTATGTCATCGTCTCCGCGGACGGGATGCTGGCTGACGCGTGCAATGTCATGCCGGACGAATTGAAGTTCGGTGGCGACAAGGCGTTTTTCACCGCTGCTCTCGACCGCGCCGATTTGATCGTGCACGGTCGCAATTCCTACGAGGACCAGCCGAACTCGCCGCATCGCAAACGCGTCATCCTGACGCAAAAGATCGAAGCGATCGCCCCCGATCCTTCCAACCCGAAAGCCACGTTGTGGAATCCCGCCGGCGCGAGCTTCGAGGCGGCCTGCGCGCATGCGGGCGTGCGTAGCGGTACGATAGCGATCATTGGTGGTCCCGGCGTGTTCGGTATGTTCATGGACCGCTACGACGTGTTCTGGCTCTCGGTCGCGCCGCGGGTTCGCCTGCCCGATGGCGAGCCCTGCTTTCCCGGTGTTCCTGCCTGCACCCCGCAGGAAGTCCTTGCCGCGAACGGTTTACATGCCGGCGAGCCGCAGATGCTCGATCCGGCCGAGGGCGTCACCGTCACGCCATGGCGAGCAACGCCTAGACTGAGCTTAACCTATACGTCTCCGTAGGCCGCCTCATTCGGCCGCGGACCGCGGCCGTAGCCTGCAATCATGAACAGCGCGCCGATGATCGACAGGTTCTTCAGGGCATCGATCAGCGCCTTGGCATTCTCGGGCGCCGGCTGGTTCCAGAAGTCGTGGAAATAGAAGGTTGCGCCGATCACGAAGAAGATCAGCAGGATCGAGAAGAAGCGCGCGCCGAAATTCACCGCGATCATCAGGCCGGCGAGGATCTCGAAGCCGCCGACACTGATCGCGAGCAATTGCGGCATCGGCATCCCCGTCATGGTTTCGAGCTGCGAGGTATAAGGCGCAAGCACCGAGGGGATGGTCACCTTGCTAGCGATGAAGTCCGCCGTCGGCTGAATCGCGAAGAGCTTGGTCGCTCCCGTATACATGAACAGGACGGCGAACAGGACTCGCCCGAAGGTAACTAACGCTGGCATGGGATCGGCCTCACTAATGGCATGCAAAGACAGCAGGCGGCGCGAAACGATTATGGGCGTTTCGTCTCCGCTTTTCAAACGCTCAAATCGAAATCGCCCGCGCAGGAGCCCTGCGCGAGCCTAACCAGACCTTCTGATAGAAGCAGAACCAAGGCCCTTTTTTGGCCATGGCGTTTTCGAGCGTGTGTACATCCGCGCAGCGAAAACGCATCAAAACCAAAGACTGGAGCGGTTCTGATTCAATCGAAATCCCGCTCTATCCAAACAAGGTCGGCTGCTGACGGCCGGCGCGTTCCTGGGCTTCGACGGCGGCAACCGCCGTCATGTTGAGGACGCCGCGCGCCGTTACCCCGGGGGTGAGGATATGCGCCGGCCGCGCCGGTCCGATCAGGATCGGCCCGACCGGCAGCGCATCCGCCAGCGTCTTGATCATCTGGTAGGCGACGTTGGCGGTGTCGAGGTTCGGCATGATCAGGATGTTGGCGTCGCCCTCCAGGTTGGAATGGGGCAGCACCAGCTTGCGCGCGGCGGCGGAGAGCGCGGTATCGCCCTGCATCTCGCCATCGGCCTCGATCTCCGGATGCCTTTCCTTCAGCAGCGCGGTGGCGCGGCGCATCTTGCGCGAGGAGTCGGTGTCATAACTGCCGAAGTCGGAATGTGACACGAAGGCGACGCGCGGCTTCATGTTGAACCGCTGCACATGGTTTGAAGCCAGCGATGCCACCTCCGCGAGTTCCTCGGCGCTCGGGTTCGGGCGCACCTGGGTATCGGCGATGAAGTAGGACCCCTTGCTTGTGATCAACATCGACAGCGCCGCGAAATCGCTGATGCCGGGCAGGAAGCCGACGATCTCGCGGACATGACGCAGATGGCTCATATAGCGGCCTTCGACGCCGCAGATCATGGCATCGGCCTCGCCGCGAACCACCGCGAGCGCTGCGATCACGGTAGCGTTGGTGCGAACCACCGTGCGCGCCGCTTCCGGCGTGATGCCGCGCCGGCCGGCCACATCGATATAGGTCTGCACATAGGAGCGATAGCGCGGATCGTCCTCGGGATTGACGAGGTCGAAATCCTTGCCCGCCTTGATCGAGAGGCCAAACCGCTTGAGCCTCGCCTCTACCACCGAGGGACGCCCCACCAGGATCGGCCGCGCCAGCTTCTCCTCGAGCACGACCTGCGTCGCGCGCAGCACGCGCTCGTCCTCGCCCTCCGCGTAGATCACGCGAACCGGCTGGGTCTTGGCCTTGGCGAACACCGGCTTCATGACGAGGCCGGAGCGGAAGGCGAAGCGTTGCAGCAGTGCGCAATATTCGTCAAAGTTCTTGATCGGGCGCGTCGCCACGCCGGAGTCCATCGCGGCTTTCGCCACTGCCGGTGCGATGCGCAAGATCAGCCGCGGATCAAACGGACTCGGGATCAGTGAGCCGGGGCCGAACCCTTGCGTCTCACCGCTGTCAAAACCCTGAGCCACCGCATCCGACGGCGGATCGCGCGCCAGCTGCGCGATCGCGTCGACGGCCGCATGTTTCATTTCCTCGTTGATCCCGGTGGCGCCAACGTCGAGCGCGCCGCGGAAGATGAACGGGAAGCACAAGACGTTGTTGACCTGGTTCGGGAAGTCGGAACGCCCGGTGCAGATCATCGCGTCGGGTCGGGCCTTGCGCGCCTCGTCCGGCATGATTTCCGGGTTCGGATTGGCCAGCGCCATCACCAGCGGATGGTCCGCCATCGACTTAACCATCTCGGGCTTGAGCACGTTGGGCGCCGACAGCCCCAGGAAGATATCCGCGCCGCCGATCACATCCGCCAGCACGCGCGCACTGGTCTTCTGCGCATAGACCGCCTTCCAGCGATCCATCAGCGTGTTGCGGCCTTCATGCACGACACCATCGATGTCGCAGACCCAGATATTCTTGCGCTGTGCACCCATCGAGACCAGGAGATTCAAACACGCGATCGCGGCCGCACCGGCGCCCGAACAGACGATCTTCACGTCGGGCAGCTTCTTGCCGTTCAACAGCAGCGCATTGACGATCGCGGCGCCGACGATGATGGCGGTGCCATGCTGATCGTCGTGAAACACCGGGATCTTCATGCGCTCCTTGAGCTGCGCCTCGATCTCGAAGCATTCCGGTCCCTTGATGTCCTCGAGATTGATGCCGCCGAAAGTCGGCTCCAGCGCCGCCACGGTTTCGACGACGCGCTCGATGGTGTCGGCAGCGATTTCGATGTCGAAGACGTCGATCCCGGCAAATTTCTTGAACAGGACCGCCTTGCCCTCCATCACGGGCTTCGAGGCCAGCGGGCCGATATTGCCAAGCCCCAACACCGCGGTTCCGTTCGAGACCACGGCGACCAGGTTGGCGCGGGAGGTCAGCGACGCCGCCTCGGCCGGATTGTTGGCGATTTCGGTGCAGGCCGCAGCCACGCCCGGCGAATAGGCCAGCGCAAGGTCGCGCTGGTTGGCGAGCGGCTTGGTCGCCTGGATCTCGAGTTTACCGGGCCGGGGCAGCCTGTGATATGCCAGCGCTGCGGAGTGGAGATCTTCGGAATAGGACGACATGCACTCCCCCACGGGCTTCAACGACCCCGAATTACTTTCGGCGGCCGGCCTTCTTTCGAACCGTTAGTTTTGCGGCAGATTTATC
>Ga0268266_10004444_pt1 | contig 13411 bp, 14 predicted proteins | sample KBSS13metaG_FD_190356 | JGI IMG/M metagenome (GOLD analysis project Ga0268266, IMG submission 190356) | Switchgrass rhizosphere microbial communities from Kellogg Biological Station, Michigan, USA - KBS S1-3 metaG (SPAdes) (version 2) | ecosystem: Host-associated > Plants > Roots > Rhizosphere...
GGGATTATGCGTTGCCGGATTTTGCCAGACTTAAGATTTCAATGCGCGATCCCGGCGAGTTCGTCGAGCGCCTGTCGGGCGCTGTCGGATCGGGCGAAATATCACCTTATCATCCGAAGACCGAGACGCTTTTCGACATCATCCAGGGTTCGACAGCGTGACCATCTGCGAGCCGCCAACAGAACATATCGCCGAGCCCTACCACTGGATTAGGCAGGGCGGCGATACGTTCCCGGCCATGTGGGACATGGAAGCGCGGCGCTGGAAGTTCTTCGGCGATCCAGTTGGGCTGTCCGATGCTGCAGCTGGGGAGGCTGGGTGCGTTTGGTACGGGGTCGACCGGCACCCAGCGCTGGCATCAGAACGGTAGTAGGCCCATTTCCTTAATTTGGCGGGAGCACGGAACGAATCGCCGAGATATATGGCGGAAGATATGCCGATGCTCCCAGTTCAAGCGGGTGAACGCCGTCAAAGGTGAGGGAAGAGTTTAGGTTAAACGCTCCATTCAGAAACAGCGGGCTACCATCGACATCAGCCAGAGCGTCAGCAAAAGTCCGCCAGTTCAGCCGTAACCATTGATTGTAGGCAATCGTATTTGTCGCGACGCTCCCGTTTGCTGTCTGGGGGCAACTCCCCAGACCTGATGCAGTTGTATTGCAAATCTGCGGGATCGTCTGAACAATGATTTTCACGTTCGGTCCAAGCGCCCTGATCGTCTGAGCGTAGGACACGACTTGCGTTTCTAGCTGAGCCGCTGTCAGTAGGCCGATATTGAAACTGTTGATGCCGTCCTCGATAACGACGATGAAGGCTTGGGCATTCGGGTCATACTCGCGAGCGAGATAATTCGAAAAGTTTGATACGCTCGCTGACATCTGAGCGGCTGGAACACCGTTGTTATACCAACGGCATGGAAAGCCAACCTGCTGAAGTTGATTCCACCATCCGCGCAGACGCAGGGAATTGTAGCCGAACAGGATGCTGTCGCCGCTTCCTGCGATAACGCAGCGGGACTGCGGCTTCATCCCGGTTGCCACGATCGCCGCGTTCATGATCGCAGTAAGCTGGGCATCCGTTAGGGTTGTGGCGAAATAAAGCTCGGCCACCACATCCTGTGAGCCAGAATTTCCCACCGCGCTAGTGCTGCCGATAACACCATCGGTGTAAGCGACGCCAGACCCGAATGAACTTCCATTAATATCGAACTGTGTCGTCTTGATCTTTAAGGCAGAGCCAGAAGAACTGAAGATGAAGATGTCTGCATTGGTCGTCGCCGGGCCGAAGGTAATGCCATTGACCGCGCGAATCCCAGCAACAGACCCATTTGCATATTGGAATACGGTGTTTCCGCCATTCATAGATAGTGCGACGGTTTGTTTGATATCCGATCGCACTCTGGTGATCGTCACCAGAGTAGAGGTCAGCGGCGTCATCGAAACTGTATTCGCAAACGACATATAATTCGATGGACCGGACCCTGTGTCTTGGTTTGCCACGGACGTGATCGCATGCCGGTTCCCGACCATGTTTGAATAGTACTGGAAACCATTCGCGCTTGTTCCGGTCGCGTTATTCCCATTCCCGCATTGGTCGTACAAAGTATCGACGTAATTTGATGTCGACCCGGCCACGAAATCGTCCGCCGTGATATAATCGAGATCGCCATTTAGAAGATTGATTGTCTTGCTTCCGGCCGCTGTGGTGAGGCTCAGCGCCGCCGACCCTGCGTATCCCGACCACAATTGCATGGTCCCGAGGCACCAAAGAGGCTGCGGCGCGCCAGCCGCTAGGGCGGCATCGACGATCAAGGGAACCTGATTCGTCCCCGCTGGGCTAGCGATGAAAAGTGGCGCCCACACCGCCGATCTTGGCGTGAGATCAACCGGCGTATAGATCGTCCCATTGTAATTCCAGCGCGTGGGAGGCTCGACTATTGCGAAGGGGTTGGCCGCGCCCGATCCATCCCCGCTTACAGTGCCCTTGATGAAACCGGAGTAACCAAAGCCTGGGTTTGTGATAACGTAGCCAGTCACCCCGCCGCCAGAAATCGTAGCAGTGCAAGTTGCCTGAATATTTCCGATCGTCCCGGTTGGAGCGGGCAATGTGCATGTCGCCGTTGTGTAACCCGAGCCGGCTCCGGAAATTTGCTGCAATGCCGTTATTCTGCCTCCACTGAACCCGTGGGCTGAGTCATCATTTGGTCCCGGGGGTCTATTGAAGACATTCAGGCCGAGAGTCCCATCGGACTGGATCGACAGCTGGGGGCCGACTTTGATGCCGCCAGCGACGTTGGGGCTGGCCTGTGGGGTGGGCGGCGTACTCGTCCTCGCTTGTCCCCACGCAATAGCCGGGAAGAACGCCAGGACCAGCGCGAGATAGCGGAAAGTGCTCATGCTCATCATCCTCACCGGCCCGAATAACAAACGTTGAGGGTGTTGATCGGGGCGACCGCACCGGTTGCGCCCACCGCCAGGACCACCTGGATTTTGGGGAGACTGGCCGACTCGCCGAGATAAAGCTGGAGGGAGCCCAGCGGGGGGCTGGCAGAGGCATCAGCCGTTCCCATGGGATTAAATCGGAGACAAACCCCGTCCGTCCCCGCAGCACTGCATTCCGGGAAGAAGTTGGCATACATGGTCCCATCTGGAATTGTGAGCAGCTGGGATGTTGCGAGCTGGGCGGCGGTGAATTGCTGGCAGCCTAAATAGCGCGTGCTCGGAGGCTGCTGAGCCATCGCCGGCATACTCAGCCCAACCGCAGACACGACTAAGATTCGCCGCACCAGCAGCGCAGAAAATGACGCCATTTGGCTCACCTATTGTTTAGGGATTGGCAATAAAAAACCGCCCAAAGGCGGCTGGATTTAAGAAGCTGTCGGGGCTGGCAACTGACGCTGTATCATCGGCGGAAGCGAATTATAGAAAGACGCCCATCGCGGATCGTCCGGTTGGATTTCAGCCTGATTGGGGAATTCATCGGGGTCTTGCGGACCGCCGAAATACGATACGACTACGGTCATGCCGGAATCGGAAAACTGAACGTTCATTGTTAAATCCTGTACGCGCAGCTGTTCACACTAAATGCCATTGTCCCGGCCCCAGTGGTGGCGCCGTAGAAAACTTGGCGGTTATTGCTCGGAATCATCTGATCTGTGACTGTGCCGAAGAACGCCAATCCAGTCCCCCCAACGGCGGCATAGGAAGCCGTCCCGCTATTCAGGGGGAAAATATTCGCCGCGCAGGTCGAGGAAACGCTTGATCCGATTGTGATGACCAGATCCACGGAGAGGGCATTGAAGGGAATGCCTGCAGCGAGGGAAAGAGCGGTGGGGATTGCTTTCTGCGCGCTGCTGGAGATGATGACCGTCGCGTCGAGCGCTATTTTCCGGCCAAGCTGAGCCCCCGGCACGAACTGTCGGCTGGCGTTGGTTCGCCACACCGAGACCAAGCCGGAGAAAGTATATCCGGCGGGCATATTGGCGCCCCCATAGATCATCGGCGCGATCGCAGATGTGGCATCGGTGGCGAGGAGTGCGCTTACGCCTGAGGTGGGGTTGTAGATCACATAGACGGCGACATAGCCGGAAACCGGGGCAAGCCCTGTATCCATTCCCCCAACGCCGGTAGTCGACAGGTTGACGGAATGATTAAACTGGCCGGTTCGATGGACTTGACCGCCGAGGGCAATGCCGGTGATCACCTGATCCGCCGTATAAGTAGCCGTGGCGGAAGCTGTCGGGACGGTGATTTGTGCATTGATGGCATTGCCGACAACCGGCGATGCGCCGATCAGCTGCCTAAGCGTTGCGTACTGATCATTCGACACAGCATCGGCCACCCCGGTATGCTTCTGCCCGTTCATCGGCAGATCGGCCGTAGGGAAGTTCTGCCCGTCCTTTGCAATTGTATTGGTAATCGCGTTGGCTAAGTCCTGATCCTGATAGTCGTGATCAGCTGTGGTGATATTGACATCGCCGGCCGCCTTGGTATCCGCCCAAGCAGTGACGCCGCTTGCGACCGGTGTTTGCCGTACGACTACGCCTGAACCGTTCCAGCCCATGGAAAGCTCTCGATCTGTCTAATGGACGATAGTAAAGGGAGGTGCTAAACTCACGGCCCACATCAGGAGACCGCGTTCGTGCGCTTCGTAATTCCTGTTTTCTTTTTGGTTCTCTGTGCCTGTACGGCGCCAATCAAGATGCGCAACGCGGCAACCGGCCAGGTTGCTACCTGCGGTCCCTACAAGGAAACCGGCCTTGGAACCCCCGAGCGGGAAGCCCAATGCATCAGTGATTTCCAGCGCCAGGGCTACGAACGGGCGCCCGATTAATGCTTAGAGGCATCAGGCGATTATTCGCCACGCTCGCCGTTCTCTGGTTGATCGTCGCTGGACTTGTTTGGGCGTCCGGACCTTCTCCAGATCCATCCGGGGAACTAAAAACCATCCTTATCGAGGCCGGCATCCTCTACGGAATCGGCTGGCTGATCACTTTCGTTGCTCAGGGTTTCCGGTTCCGCAAGCCGCCGACGATTATTGACGTGACTCCTGGGTCGCCGCGGCGCCGCTGAGATATGGCAAGAAGGCAAGCGGGTTTCCTGCTGGCTGAATCGCCTGCTTGTCCATCAGTGCCTTGATGAGCTGCAGGCGCGCGGTATTCGCCTCAGAATCGGGACTAAATAGGCGCTGCGCAAGAAGGTTTGTGGTTTCGCTATTCGCGCCTTCGCCGAACCGCGCCGCAATCGATTCGAGCTTGGGGCCGAATAGGCGGAACGCCGCCCCCGGAATATTGCCACCCATGACATGGGCTGTTGCCTCTCCGACGTTCTTGAGCGGCGCTAGGCTGCTTTGCAGATCCGCCTGATCCGCTAGACGGGGAGCCGTGTTGGAATTTCCCAGCATATTGGTTTTTGTCTTGAACATCTGATTTTCGATGCCAAGATTCTGCGATAGCTGGTTCAATGCCTCCGGATCGTCAAACGCAGCTGCGATAGATGCCCGGGTCGCCGGCTTTCCGAACAGCGCCCTAACTTCATTCGCGCCATCCGCCGTGTTCTGTATCTTCGCCAGCATCGCCTGCTGAACCCCAATCCTGAACATCGGCTGGCTTTCCGCCGGAAGGGATTGGAGCGTCTGAGCAACATCTTGTGGCGCCGTTTTGAACACATCAGCGCCCTGCTTCAGCGCATCGAGGCTTACAGCTGGGCCGGCAAAGGCTTGGCGTGCAGCCGGATAGGTGTCTGGGTATTTTGCATCCATGAACTGCAGGAAGCGCGTGCGCAGCGCATTGGCTGTCCTCGCAGCTCCAGCATCACCGCTCGATTTGGCCGCCAACCATGAATCGTCAATGCCCTGTTTAATCCGATCCAGGGTGTCAGGCGGGAAGGCTGCGCCTTTAACGCCGATCGGACCGCCAGCTTCGTCGAATTTGACCAGGCTGGTCAGGGGCTCGCCGCCCTCATCAAGTATCGATGCATTCGCCCGCGCCAGTGCGCTTTTGAATGTCGGCGAGGTCATGAATTGTTGAACTTGGCGCGCAGGAACCGGAGGGGATGCGCGAAAGGCATCATACAGCGGCCCGGCGTCTGCCTGCTGCTTGGCAACTAGATCGCTGGCAGCCTTGAAGGCATCGTCGCTCCCCAGAGCCTGCTTGACATCGCCGATTATGCGATCAGCCGAACCGCCCTGACGGAACATGTCATACTCGCCATTAACTCCCGCCCCGAGGTCTCGGTTTTCCAGGAACTGCGTTGCCTGGGCGCCAGCCTCGCTAGGAATGTCCAGGCTTGCCCTTGCAATTCGCTGAGTGGCTTTTCCGCCAACATCGGCCAGCGTTACCGGCTTGTCAGGGAATTGCGCGATGGTGCTCGAAACCTCCGCTGGATCGACCTTATCGGCTGCGAATTTCGAGGCGATAATCTGATCGGCTCTCGCCGATGGATCGTAGAGCCCGAAAGCATTCTTCACCAAATTCCCGGCACCGCTTGCCGCAGCCTCGATGCCAGCAGGTGCGAGCCCGCCAAGCAGGCTCCCGATGAGGGGGGCCACACTACTATCCGGAAAATAGTGTTGCCCTGTCTTTGCCCCGATGCCACTTCCTGCTGCGCTCAGCAGCGCGCGCGGGCCAACCATGCCCATGCTAGCTGCGCTGCCTGCGCCTTCGGAACCGGCAGCAAGGAGTTTCTCTGGAATGCTCTGCGGCTGAAGCTCCGGCCGATCGATTATTCCTGCATCGCGGGCGACCTGGAGGTTCTTACCTTCATTGTTAACCACCGCATCGGTCAGCGGTTTTTGCGGCAGATCGAGGGCGCCGACTTCGTTCATCACGTTGAGCGCAGCTTGCCCGGGAACGCCCTGAGCAGTCCCGGCCATATCCATCATGTGCGCCCAGCTCTGAATAGCGCCCTTGGCAAAGTTCGAGGCGGCAAGCTTCGGCTCGCGCCACCAGCTATCATCCTGTCCCAGATTGGGCGATGCCGGATGATTGCCGCCGCCTGCGATCTTCTCCAGATCGGCATCCGATAGATGGGATAGCGGGTCAGTTGGCGCAGAAGCTGGCGCGGTTTGGACGGGCGCAGCCGGAAGTCCAGCAGCGCGCGCCAGGTCTTCATCTGAGAAATTGCTAAGATCGGTCACGGCGCGGGGGCCTGCTGTTGTGCTGCGGCAGCGCGGCGCCGCTGAAGTTCTTCGAAGGCCGTCAACGGATCGACATAGGCCGGTATGACGTTCTTCGGGTTAAGTCCCTGAGCCTGGACTTGAGCGCCCAAGGAATCCGCCTGCTGCCGATAGTTTATCCGTGAAGCATCCATGCGGTTTTTTGCCTGATCCAACAGCTGGACGCGTGTCTCTGGTGCGAGATGTTGGCCGTTGCCGTACCAGGATTTGACCAAGCCAATGACGTTATCCGGAAGTCCCTGTGAGTGCTCCATGAATGTGTCGAACGATCCCTGCCGAACGGTTGCGCCCGGATTGAACATCTTGACCAAGCCGTCAATCAGATTGATGTCCGATGCCTTATCTGTCGCCTGTGCGGCCGCCATCACGTTCTTGTAGCCCTGCGCGGTCTGGAAATATTCCTTAGCCGTTTCAGAGTTGCGGAACTGCTCGCCGACCTTCTGCTCTTGGTCGTTTTTCTCAGCAGGTGTAAGCGGCTTTACGGCATTCGCCTGATTAGTCCCCGAAGCCGTCGCAAACGCTTTAGGCCCGGCATAATTCAAGTCTGAAACATTCCGCGCATTGGCATCCGCCCCCGCTATTGCCCCTGCCTTCGCCGCCTCGGTTCCCATCGTCTGGGTATTGATTGCATTCGTCTGGCCGATCCGCCCTTGCGTCACGCTCGGATCGACTTTCGCGAGTTCTGACGCTTTAATTTTCGCGGCTTCAGTCCCGGCCATTGTCGTATCATAGCCAGGAATTGCCGAAATGCTTACCGACCCATCTGGGCCGATATTCAGCGACCGACCATCCTTTGCTGCTTCCAACTGAACTTCGGCCTGCTTCTGCTGGATCGACTGAAGCAACTGCGTGCCCTGCATCACGAAATCGGGAAGATTCCTTTCCCTGCCCACCTGGATCATGCGATAGGCACGGTAAATCTGCTGAGCGAACGGCCCCGCAGTTCCAGGCGTCGGCACACCCGTGACGGATTGCTGCGGTGCGGGCGTAGAAGCATCTGGCGCGGCCGATGACGCTGAAGATGAGGCTCCGGGTGAAGCTGTCGGCGCTGGCCCACCGGCTGCGATCTGTGGTGCCGGTGATTGCGACTCACCAGCGGGCGAGGGAGATCCTGAAGTCTGTCCCTGCGGGGCATCCGCACTCGAACCGCCGCTGAAAAAATTGCCGATGCGCTCGAACAAGCCGGGGCTCTCCTGCTGCGCTGGCTGCCCCGTTCCGCCCATGCCCGGATATAGCTGCTGCAGCGCCTGGACGCGGTTGTCCTGCGCGCCTTTCAGCATCATTGCCCCAATCATCGGCTGAAGGGCGCGCGCTAGCTCCTGGGTGCCGGAGCGCAACGGGGAATTGTCTGCGCCCGACTGCATGAGCTGCTGCGCCAGCATCAGGCGTGGATCGGTCCACGCGACGGGATTGATTCCGAGATCGGCCATGGGCTGTCCTCGTTAAGGTTGCGGCGAGCCGCCCAGCATGAACGGAGTTGGGGCGGGCTGCTGCATCGTCGCGGATTCGGTGATCGGCTGCTGATTGGGCTGCTGCCCCATCATCTTCTGCATCATCATCATGCGCAGCATGGGGTTCATGCCCTGCGCCAATCCGCCGGCAAATGAGTTCTGCGCTCCACCGCCTCCACCGCCAGCGCCCATCAAGGCTTGCGCCAGCATCATCCGCTTTGGATCATCCGAGGATGAGCCGCCCAATAGGCCGCTGAGCCCAGTAAGTCCCGAGAGATCCATAGCCCTAGCTCCCGTACATGAGGTTGCTCACCGGCGCACCGCTGAGGCCGCTCCCGCCCATTTTGCCGCCACCATAGGGCGATCCACCCATCTTGTTTCCGCCTAGTCCGCCGCCTGAGGAAGGGCCTGCGCCCATCTTGCCGCCGAACTGCCCGCCACCATAGGAAGAGTAGGGAATCTGTGACTGGATCGGATTGGAGCCGCCGATCGCACCCGGGGCGGGTTGCTGGCCGAGACCCCGGCTGAGCATATTCTGAAGGATCGGCGCCATCCCCTGCGCGCCCTGCTGAGCCTGCGCATATTGGGCCGAGTTCTGCGGAGTGATCGGCCCGGGCCTTGCGATCTGACCCAGATGGGGGGCGCCGGCCTGCGGTGCGGGGTTCCCCATCTTGAACCCGCTGCCACCAGAAACTGGAGCGCCCTGCTGCGGTCCATTGCTGCCGAGTTTACCGCCACCAGCAACCGGGGCAGGCTGCGGCGCAGCGTTACCCATTTTCGAGTCAGCCATTATCTTTCTCCTGAATTATGCCGCGAGCGCCTTGGCGTAATCGACGTGCTTGATGCCACCCGAGGTAATGACCGCATGGGGCGCGCGTTTCTCGACATCCTGCGCCATAAGGCCGATCTGGGGTTTGTCGTCCCAGGCATAGCGATAGGAATAGATCGGGAAGCCGTTCTCTGTCCGGCCGACGCGCTTGATATCCCGCTTGACCCGGCGATCCGACAGAATGGCGGCGCTGCCGAGAGAGCCGGCGAGAGAACCAAGACCGCCCTTTTTCGCCGAGTTCTGCGCAACTTGGGACTGGTATTGAGCCAACTGCTGCTGAGCGTTGAGGCTGTAGGCCCCCAGCGCATCCACACCGGGCCCCGAACCTGGAAGCGACGGCGAAGAGAACTGGCTGGGCATTCCAGCTTCAGACATCAGAGTGGCTATGCGCTGCTGTGTTGCCGAATTGTTGAGGCCGGCATTTTGCAGAGAATCGGTAAACGTCTGCTGTTTGGCGGCATTGCCGAAGCCTGCGGTTGCCAATGCTTGGGCGAGCTGTTGCCCAGCAGCCGAATTCGCAAACTGCCCGCTTTGCAGCATCTGCTGGTATTGCTGATTCTGGGCGGCATTGTTCAGGTTGGCGTTCGAGAGGCCCTCCCCGAAGCCCTGGGCCTGCGCTTGATTAGCGAAGTTGCCCGACGCCAAAGCATTTCCGACGCCGGCTTGGTTTGCCTGAAGGCCCATGTTGAACAGATTGCCCTCGACCTGAGAGCCCTGCGTCACTGCGTTGTTGAAGGCGCTCGTATAGGCGTCGTTCTTACCTTGGGTAAACTGCGTCATCGCCTTATTCCAGGCGGCCGAGTTCTGCGGGATGCCCTGGTTGGCGAGTTGGGTTTCGAGTTGGGTCTGCTGCTGCTGCCACTGCGGATCGAGACGGCTTTGAGCCTGACCGTAGACCGAATTTACCGCCTTGTTGTAGGCGGCGTTATCGGCCTGCGGAATGCCCTGAACCCCCGAAAGATTGAGGTTGTTCTGAAGCGGCGTGCTGTTGACACCGCGTTGTACTGGCCCCGCACTCCCCAATGACGTAACCGGCACACCTGGATTGGCGACGCTGGTCTGAAGTGATGGGAGGGTCGCTCCATATTGGAAGTTTGCCGGCTGGAGCTTAAGGCCCGCGAGGGCGTCCTTGCTGAGGATATTGGATTGGTCGTACAGCCCCTGCTGTGTAGGTGAAAGCCCCGTGGTTTGCTTCCACTGACCATTTGCGCCCTTGCTCCAGGTCGATGATCCGCTAGGACCGACCTGATTGACGCGGTTTGCATTCGCCTGCGCGTTAATGACGGCTGTCGGGTCGATCGGAGTCGGCGCCGAGGGGGAATCCTTACCCATTTACAATGCCTCCCAGCCACTTCGCAGCTTCAGCGCGCAACATGCCCGTGATGTAGACGCCGGCCCCATTCTCGAGGGCATCACGAATATACCCTTCGCGGACGAAGCCGAGCCCGTTCAAGAATTTCACAGATCGCTCGTTTGTCTCATGAACCAGGGCCGTAATCCGCTGGACGCCCAATTGCAGGAACGGATAGCTCAGGATGGCTCGAACCGTCCCTTTGGTTATCCACCGAGGCGAATCAGCCGCAATTGAGCACTCGATGCTCAGGGGCTTCCCATTGCTGGTGCGATAGTTCTCAAAGACGGCTACGGCCAAAAGATCATTGTTTCGGGCGACCCCGATCGCCACCGACCCAGCCGCAAAAGAGCAGCCCAGCCGTGCCCCGCACCAATCGAGCAATAGCTGATTGAGGTGTGCCCCTCCCGGAGCAAGAATTTCCGGAACCACCATGCGAAGGGTCAAATCAGCCCTGCCGTCTGTTTGAAAGTGAAGTCAGTAGCCAGCCAGGAAAGCTGCGCCAGCGTCGCGCCCTTCATGTGGATGGCGCAAACCCGCCCAAGGCCACCGACCGAGCTCCAAAGCTCGGAGATCGTTTGGCCGTCCGACCATGGCGCGGTGTCCCATAAAGCCGTATCCCATTCGCTCTCAGGAGAGCTGGGCAAGCTTGGCGGAACCTGCGGTATGTCCAGGGCGTAATCGACTTCCAAGACAATCTTGATCGCCGGGGTGCCCGCATAGCGGAAGATCGGGCGGATCAATGTCCAGAGCTTGTTCAGGCCCGGATCACCCATTGTCACGAAAGCTTGGCGGCATTCCCAATTGATCGCCGACCCATTATCCGAATAGCCCGTATCCCACTTGTAAACCGCCCCATCGGTCCCGCCGAAATATGGATCATCGTTCAGGAGAGCCCAGCAATTGGCGTTGATGTTGATAAATCTGCACCAGGCACCTGTTACCGTATCGGCGCAGTATTGCTGGATGGTCTGGTTTTGCGAGATCGGGACATTGACGATGCAGAGATTCCCCCGGGGATAGAGGAAAATCTGCCAACCGAAATTATCTCCATAAAGCTGGGTAGCGGTGTTAACGGCGCTCCCGATCTTCTGCGAAATCGCCTTGGTGGTATCAACCCGACCCAGCCAGAGAACTTGAGACAGCGCCACAAGGCCGTCCTGGCAGATGATGTAAAGATCGGCCCCGATCTTCTCAATGCACCTGTACCCGACCGGAACGCCGATGCGGCCTCGGTTCTGGAGCGCCCATTGCGTCGCATCGCCCGGATCGGTGCCGGCATAGACAGCGAATTCTCCCATATTGGTCAGGAAGACGATCAAATCCTGTTGTTCGGTCAGACCAGCGCGGCTCCAGGAGCCGATGGCAACCAGATGCCCGCCCAAAGGGAACAGCGAGGAAAGATCGAACGATGTTGCGGCCCCGCCGATGGAATTAACCGGCAAATACCAGAAGGCGAGGGAGTTCTTGACGACGAAATACAGCCGCTGCTGATAAGCGCAGATGTTGATGATCGTGCTTGAGGTTAGACCCGTAATAGCCGGGGTCGTCTGGATTGTCGTTCCATTGAAATTCCACGGGGTATCGGCCCCGTTGACGGCAACAATAAATTCTCCGCCAGGCGTTCCGAAATTTGTGAACTGCCAGCGGTTGCTCGTGTATCCGGTTCCCAGAGCCGCCCCAACTGCGCCTCCGGCCGTGACATCGAACACCGAACCATTTGCTGCGGCCAGAAGCTTCTGGGCGGAAGGACCACCGTAATTGAACAGCGTCTCGACGTTGCCGCCCAACCCGGTTGCGAAAGATTGGTATCCCTTCCTCACCGTGCAGTCCGAGGTTGTCGGAATTATATTGTCCATAATCAGTGAATAGACGGGGTCCATCGCCGCGATGGAATCGTAGACATTCCATCCCCCGATTGGAGAGGGAAAGCGGGTTGACTGAGCCAGCTGAGTTCCCCGTCCGGCCCCTCTAATGGACGGATCGCGGCTTGGTATTGGGAGCGGCATCAGGTGGGCCAGTTGCCGTCAGGGAGATTGGGATAGCGCTGGTTCCAGTACCTGGAGCGCCGACCCATGCTGATGATCTTCGGATTGCCGCCGTCAGAGGATTCCCGCTCGCCAAGGCAATCCTGGTAGCGGATCAGATCCTCGGTATAATCTATGCCTTTCGCGGCCTTAAACCGAACGACAAGACCATAGGTCATCATCGTTTCGTCTAGGAGACCTACGTCGGTATCTGCGCTCCACTGGTATTGCCAAACCGATCCATCGGCATTGCTGCACCAGTTTTTGGACGTGTACTCCCAATAGATATTTTCCCCAGCGGGCGGAATCGGGAAGATATTCAGGTGGCTCTCGATGATCCGGAACCCAAAATACGGTCCAGCCGCCGACCACGCCTGAGCTGCCGCCCATTCCGTGGGAGACATCGGCCCGATCAGTTCGCGGATCAGACTGAGGTCCCACGGCGTTCCCGACACCATCCGGTCATAGTCGGCGCCGAGAACATCGGTAACCAGGCCCTGGTCCTGAGCATTGATCGTCGTGGTGGTGACGATCTTGGCCAGTTCCTGCCAGGGCCGTTTCCGCGCAAGTTCGATCCCTTCCATGTTCGACAGGGCGAGTAATTGGACCACATTGCCGTCACTGTTGTTGATGACAATATTCGGCTGTGGGATGCCAATCATCGCCGCTGCGTTTTGAACGATGGTAAGGAGCGACATTTAAGCGGACACGTTCGCGCTGTAGCTCGATACGCCGCTGACATTCGCGATACAGCGGAAGATCGCCGACTTGTTCGCCGGGACGTTGACGCCGGTATTGACCGACAGGCCGTTGATCTGGCCGCCGACCGGGGGATAGATCACGGCGGTGGTGCCGCTGGTGTTCACGACCTCCTGGGTGCGGCCGATATTATGATTGGGCAGGATGCCGCCGGTCTGGGAAGCAGCGGCAGTCACAATGTTTACGGTCGGCACAAGAGCGGCGGCGGTGCCCTGGGTCGTGCCGGTTAAGGTCACGGACCCGATACGCTCGCCAATGATTTTGGCGGCTTCGGGAGCAATACCGGCGGCGGCAAGATTATCGGAAGAGGCGCCCATGATTG